>Ga0224512_10001004_pt1 | contig 28173 bp, 29 predicted proteins | sample SF_May12_sed_USG_4_FD_169103 | JGI IMG/M metagenome (GOLD analysis project Ga0224512, IMG submission 169103) | Sediment microbial communities from San Francisco Bay, California, United States - SF_May12_sed_USGS_13 | ecosystem: Environmental > Aquatic > Marine > Sediment | place: USA... | reverse complement strand
AGTCCCGATCCACACGCACCAGGAGGTCGTACAGTCCGTCCGGGTAGACCTCACCGTTGAACGCCGGCCGCTCGTCTGGGTTCGGAAGCCGTTCGTAGCCGAAATGAGACGACGCGGGATCGGCCCGGACCCGGGTGGGCCCGTAGTAGTTGACGCCGAGAAAATCGATCTTGCTTTCACGAATCCGCTCCATATCACCATCCCGAATCCCCACATCCGCATGAGCGGAATAGAGCGCGAGGATATCCTCCGGATACTCGCCTTTCAGGACGGGATCCAGGAACCAACGATTGTGTAGCCCGTCGGCGACGTGCGCTGCCGCTGCATCGTTCTTGTTGTCTGTTGCGGGATACGCCGGTGAAATGCTGAGCGTGATCCCGATCTTGCCCTCCAGCCGCAGTTCACGGTAGATCTGGATTGCACGTGCATGCGCGAGCATCCAGTGATGGCTGGCGATCGCCTGAGAGGCCTGCAGGTCCGCGGGCAGAGCAAAATAGTCTTCCACCGGTTGGATCTCGGGATCGAGCATACTCCGGATGGCTCCGCCGATGACCATGAGGTCGATGAAGGGCTCATTAAATGTGATCCACGTGTCGACGCGATCACCAAGCGCCTCAAACATGATCCTGGCGTAGTTGCCGAACCACTCCACGGATTCGCGATTGTGCCAGCCGCCGCGATCGGCTAGTGCTTGTGGTAGGTCCCAATGAAACAGGGTGATGGCTGGCTCGATGCCCGCAGCAAGCAACTCGTCGACCAGACGGCTGTAGTACTCGATGCCGGCCTGGTTGACCTCTCCTGTACCCTGCGGCAGGACGCGACTCCAGGCGATGGAGAATCGATAGCTTTGAATGCCCATCTCTCTCATCAATGCGACGTCTTCGACGTACCGATGATACTGATCGATGGTTACATTGGCGGTTTCTCCACCCGCGAGATTGTAGACGTTGGTGTAGGTATCCCACACCGATAGACCTTTGCCGTCTTCCTGCCAAGCGCCCTCTACCTGGTAGGCCGACGTGGCAGTGCCCCAGACGAAGTCGTCGGGAAAACGAATGGCCTGGGTTTTCGCTTCAGTTTCTGTCTTCATGGTGCACGCGGAACTCAGACCTGCCAATACCGCAGCCAAGCAGGCTCTTCCCAGCACGCGCACCGGCGCATGGGGTTCTCCCCTCACTCGCCGCTTTTGCATGGTCGCTCCTCTTGCCCGCCAAACGGTTCGCGCCTGCGTGCGCGTGATCATTCATCACGGGAGAAGATGCAGACCGAACCTCGGACCCGTCCAGCCGCACGAGGCCGCCCCACACACATCCTTCTGGTTGGAGCATTCGCGCTAGTACTGCAACCGCTGCAACGTGGACGTGAACTTCCATCCGTCCACTCGGCGTACGTACAGCGCTAGTACGCCGCGGCCACACAAGGGCCCGCAGATCGCGTCGACGGCGACGATTGCGCTATCACCACTGGGACTGAGACCAACGCGGGAAACGTAATGAACCGTTTCGAGACCGGATCCGACTTGCCCAGACTGATCCACCAGTTGCACGCTCCAGCCCGGAACCTGCAACGGCGACCTCAGGCGCCGCGGATGGCGGTTTATCGTCCAGTACCGCGCGACGAGCGTAGGGTAGCGAACCCGCCGCAGGCCGAAGCTGTCCATGGCAGCTGTCCATGCAGCGGAATCAGGAAAGTCTCTCGTCCGCCCAACGAGTCTGTGGTGGAGCATGAGCACGCCAACGGAGTCGGGCTCGCCGACGAACTCGATGAGCGCAGCGGTGGCGACCAGCAATTCGTCGTCCGGTGGCACCGGCCGCATCGTTGACGACGACGTGCACCCGACAAGCAGCAACACTGTGAGCCAGCGCATCGAGTCGTTCAGCATGGCATAACGGGCCGCGCCTCAGCCCCACGAGTCATCGGGAATCATAACCATCCTCACACCGCCACGAGCAGCTCCCAACAATAACCGGATCAGTCGATCCGGCCGGTGACTTGCCTGCCCTGGCGCGGGTATCATTGGGTGACGCAACGGGAGCAATGGCCATGTGGGATCGTGTCAAGTGTGCTTTCCCCTCGATCCTTCCCCGTGCCACGCGGGCCGTGCAGGGTCTGGTTGTCCTTGGGCTCGTCTCAAGCGCGGTTCCGGCATGTACCGACACCGGACCGGACGTCATGCCACCTATCGACTCGACGATCGTGGCCTCGGCCGACGTAATCGTGAGGATCGATCCCCTGCGGACCTACGAGTATGACCTCAGCTCTGGACGGGTGGACTCGGTGCTGACCGCGCTGTGGACCGCACGACTGCCGGTAGAAGAGGCGTGGCTGCCCTTGAACTACATGTGCCTGGACCCACGGGGCCCACGGCTCACGGTCGCGCTGGAGCGGCCCAGTGCCCGCATGGCAGACCACGACTTCCAACTGGGCAATGGTCGGCTCGCGTGCAGCCAGGACCTCCGGCAGTATGTGATTGGGACCCCGCCCGGGAGCTTTCGCGTGATCGGCACGGTGCGCTTCATCCCGGTCGAAGGCGGGTGTTGGGCGCTCCGCGTAAACGACACGGTGCAGTACGAACCCCTGGGCCTGCCTACCGCATTCCGGGTACACGGCCTCGAAGTGCGGGCGCTACTCAAACTCCGGGACGACCTGGGCAGCTACTGCATGGTCGGTCGCATCGCCGAGGTGCTCGACATCGAGAAGCGGTAGCTTCGGCAATCGGTGAGTGCTCGAGCCACTCGTGATTCGTGCTCAAGCACAGCATGGGCCTCACCGGAGAGGTGGAATGGTGGCAATCGGTCTGCGGCGATCGGGTTGAGAACCGTACGAGATGCTCACCGGCCCTCCACGGGAGATGAGCTCACGGTCGAATGTCACGGCAACCAGGCTACTCAGGTTCGTCGATTCAGCGGCGATGAGTGGTGTGTCCACGATCCAGACGACCCACGGCAGCGCGCGAACAGGGAATGAGCCTGTCTTCCCGCGAATGGTGAGCCGCCACGCAGTGTCGCGGTTGACCACACGGTCTTCCTCGAGCTGGACCCTCACCTGAGACGGAAGCTGAACCTGTTCCACAAGTAGTCGCTCTTCGTCGAATACCGTCTCGCCTGGGAGCTGCCGAAGATCGACGTGTGTGTGTCCCGCCGGCAACACCAGGAAGCGACCGTCGACAGTGTACTTGGGAGTGGGCTTGGAAGCGCACGCGAAGACGGCGAGAAGGAGAACCGACACGAGCGCCTTCGGCAAGAGCGGTCGGGAAGAGGACGGTTGGGTAGATAACATCATTTCAGTGGAATCGGCAGCGCAGCAGCCTCAAGAGCGTTCACGTAGCTGCAGCAAGTCACCCTCACCCACTACAGCCCGAACTGCCGCAGGTGATGATCGGTATGTCGATACGCCCATCGATGCCAGTCTTGCGCGGTCATTCGACCGAACGCACCGTGGCTCGCCGTGAGGGCACTGGCCGGTGCCGCCGCAACGGCGCGCAGTCCGTTGACGGCGCGCTCCCGGTCAGCGTCAAAGGCGCCCGGCTTGGTTCCATCGGCCTGCGGGTCGACCCTTGGGGGAGTCTTGAGCCCGTGCGGCCAGACGAGTGGCGAGCGAAGGGCGATCCACTTCATGAACGGTCGGCGGCGGCCGGGCTCACCCGCTGCGCTGCGCAGAACCGATGCGGTCGCGTCGCCCAAGTGGCACAACATTTCGCCAGGACTCAGCGTCCCCCACTGCCGTGGAGTATCGGGCCGCAGGGCGTTGAGGCGTTCAATGAGCTGCGCAAGTCCGGCCGGGTTCGAAATGCTCTTCATGCGACGGTTTGCGAAAATTGACGGCTTAGGCTGTCTCCAGTCACGAATCGCATGTTAGGTAGACTCCTGTCCGTGCTCCTCTTCCCCAGCGTCCTCTACATGCAGGAAGGGCCGCGCACCTCGATGGACCCTCAACTCGAAAATGTCGGGCCGCGCATAGTGGCCCGCGACATCGAGTTGCCAGCGGGGGCCGACGAGTTGATGGGGCTCAAAGTCTGCGTAGAGAATCCCCTCCTCCGAGTCCAGGGGCCCGGCCACGATCTTGCCGTCGGGATCCACAATCAGACTGAGACCAGGGTTGATCCAACCCTCAATGTCGCCGAGGTACGCTGCCTTGAACTCGAGCGCATCGGGAATGTCGTTCTTGTGGAACGCCTGACACGCCCCTACTACGAAGCACCGCGCTTCCTTGGCCACGTGACGCATCGTCGAGATCCACGGCTCACCACGATCCCAAGTTGGCGCGACGTGCACCTGCTCACCCCATGCCGACAACGCGTAGCGCGCGAGCGGCATGTAGTTCTCCCAGCATAGCAACCCGCTCAGGCGCCCAAAGGGAAGGTCAAATACTTCGAGGTCCCCCTCGGCGCCTTGGCCCCACACCAACCGCTCTCCTGCGGTCGGGATCAGCTTGCGATGCTTGCCCAACACCTGTCCGTTCGGACCCACGTAAAGGAGAGTATTGTAGAGCGTCGAGTCGCTCGCCTCGGAGTTTCTCTCATTCACGCCCATCGCAACGGTCATGTGGCAGTCGGCGGCTACTTCACCAAGGCGATCCGTCTCGGGTCCGGGAATGGAGACGGAGTTTTGATGGAGCTCGGTGTAAAGCACTCGAAGGGGATGGGTCTGACCCGGCGGGACAAACCACACCCACACCGGATAGCCGGGGACGAACGCTTCGGGGAAGACGGCGAGCGTGGCACCGCCCTTCGCAGCTTCCTCGATCAACCGGCACGCTTTGTCGATCGTTGCATCCAAATCCAAGAACACCGAGGATGCCTGTACGGCGGCGATTCTGAAGGACGTTGGTTCCAAGCGAGCGCGCTCCTCGAATAGGAGTCCTTTAACGGTCGGCGCTTGAGGCGCTAACGCTTTGCTCGCCGGCCGAGTCTATCCGTGAACATACGCGCCTCAACCCCGAGCACACAAACCACGGATCGAGCGGTGCTGACAACCGATAACAGCTTATCGCTTGAGCCAGGCACGGATTGAATTGGCTCGGCTCTGGCTATTGCCCGTATCAGGAAGTCTGACCCAGTCACCGCTGCGGAGCTGGATCGATACTCCGACGCCGGCCTCCCAGGTCACTCGCTCGATGTCGCGACGTAGAACTCGACGACGCCTGAACCGCTCGACCAGCGTGAGTGCGTCGTCCCCGAGCTCCACACGAGTGACGAGTGAGTCCGCGACACCAATCAACGCGAAGATTGCGAAGACGACCAGCCCAGCGGAAGCGAACGACAGGCCATCGGTCCGGTACAAGAGCAAGCCTCCCGACGCAGTCGCGAGGAAAATCAGGCACAGGAAGACAAGCAGCCAACGTGGCACGCGGAAGATCTTGGCTGGCTCTGACATCACTACGAATGCGAGGTCGTGTCCCACGGACTGTATGTACCGAAGTTCCACAGGTGACCCTCGGGATCGCGGCAAGAGTAGACACGACCGCCATAGTCTTGGTCCTTGATATCCATCACGACCTCAGCACCGGCGGCAATTGCACGGGCGTAGTGCTCGTCGGCATCGGCGACGATGATGTAGCAACTCTGCGTTCCGATCCCACCGACGGCACGCGGGGGTTGCTGCAACTTGCTGAACTCGTCTTCGCGAGCTGAGCCCAGCATGATCATGCCACTGCCGAACACGAGCTGCGCGTGGGCGATGGTCCCGTTGTCCCCCGGCACGATCAGGTGCTTCTCAAATCCGAACGCGCGGCACAGCCAGTCGATTGCAGCAGGGGCTTCGTAATATCGCATAGTCGGAATGATCGTTGGCTTGTCGCCCGCATACGTGCTTGCCATATTGCCTCTCCTTATTGTTGCCTACTCCTCCAGACTCGCGGTCCTGCCGAACTCGCCCATCATCGAGAGCGAGTGGAAGAGCAACGGACACTCGGTCTGAAAACGCGCGTGGGCGTCTTCACCTGACTAACCTTGAAAGATGCCTGAGTGGTGTCAAACGAGGCCTTCGGACCTCGGCACGAGCCCGAGTCGCCTCAAATGAAGCTTGGGTATTCTCGGAAGAGGCTTGGTCTTGTCGCAAGTGCAACGGTCTCCACGGATGATCGGCGCTGCCAAGGTACGATCACTTCTTTGACCCACGGTGGGTTGGGCACATTCTCAGTTTTCCATCTCTGCCAGTCGGCGTCGGGCGTCGGGATACCAGGGGTGAATCTCGAGCGCTTGCTCCAGGGATGCGCGCGCTTCGTCAATCATGCCGTTGGCCTGCTGCGCGAGGGCGAGTTGATAGTGCGCGCTGTGAAACTGTGGATAGGTCTCCACATACATCCTGTACAGATCGAGCGCTGCCTTCAGCCGTTCGGGATCGGTATTGAACCCATTCTGTTCGTAGAGAAAGCCGAATCCTACGAAGAACGGGGTATACTGACTGAACAGGATCTCACCGGGCCGCTCTGCTCGCGCCTCGTCGAAAATACGGCGCGCCTCCTTGGTCCGACCGCTGAAGAGTGCTCGTTCGAGTTCGATCACCTGCTCGCGTAGCCCGACGTAATCGCGATCGAGTGCGTCGAGCGTTGACTGCAGCATGTCGGAAGGAAACCACTGACCGTCGAGCACGACACCGCTGATCTGTCGAGTGTTGCCGATGTCGTCCAGAGGATTGGCGCTCAGGAGCACGAGGTCCGCGCGATGATCTACCGCGACACGGCCGAGTTTGAGCTCTGGATCTACGCAACGGCTCAGGAAGTCGGCCGCGTTGGTGGTGGCGGCGGCCAGCGCCTGGGCCGGTGTCAAGCCTGCAGCCACTAACTGCTCGAGTTCGATATGGATTGCATCGCCGGGAAAGACACCGGAGGTTGACGCGTCGGTACCGGCTAGCAGAATCACGCCCGCGTCCCGCAGTTCCTTGGTCAGCGCCTTCTCGATCTCGAATCGCGCTTGAACCTCAGGTACCCACTCCTCCGCGTCACCCACGAACCGGTTGTTGTCGCGACGGAACGGTTGGAGGATGGCCGGATGCAACGCCCGAGCAACCGGCCGCGCCAGGAGCGCATCGAGGTTCGTACCCTGAGCCAACAGGCCCGCCGTCCAGCTGAGATTGGCTGTGACGGTCGTGTTCGATCCCGCCAAGGCGCCTACGACGCGCTCAATGCCATCCGGATCGTCGGCGGATTCGAAATACCACCGAATGAGGTCCTGGCCGTGGGCGATGTTGTCCTGACCATTCATAACGAGCTCAGGCAGCGTCACGTTGGGATTGGCGTGTCCCACAACGCAGCGGCCGCCAAGATGTGTCTCATCAACAATCGCTGCGTGCTGTTCGCTTGAGAGTCTCGTGAAGATCTTGACGAAGTCGTAACCCGCTGCCTCCTGCTCACGGACCGATTGGCGTGCCGACTCCACATCATCGAAGCTCATCAACGGTTGCATGTAGGGCGGATAGCCGTCCATGTAGTCGCCGGTGGTGAACAGGCGGGGGCCGAACCGCGTTCCCGCGCCGATCTCCGATTTCCACAGGAGATGCTGCGGCAGACCACGCAGCACAAAGATGCTAGTCACCCCAAAGGCCGGGTAGATGTTGAGTTCGTCGCGATGATCCACGTGGACATGCGCATCGATGAGACCGGGCATGACGAACTTGCCCGATCCATCGATCTCCGTAATACCGCGACCGTTGAACTCATTCTGGGTCCCGACCTCAACGATCTGCCCACCGTCGACCACAACGGTTTGGCCTTCGACGACCGTTCCACTCGACACGTCGATCACGGCCACGTTTCGGACGACAAGATCTGCTGCTGGCGCTGCGCAGCTAGGCAGGAGCAGCAAGGTCAAGAGGAGGAGGCAGCGCATAGGAGCCTTTCACAGAGTCGACCGAACGGCTTCACGGAGCAGGCGCGGGCTCGAAGCCGATCGTCAGCAGCAGTCATTCAGGACATCAAACTTGATGCGGCCAATTCAACAACCAGGACGCGGGACAGTGCGTGGCGGTGGCCCTCTGTCGAGAAAGTTCGTGATCGTCTGGGCGAACCGCTCAGGAGCCTCGAGGTTCACCAGGTGGCCGGCAGTGGCCATCGTCACGAGTTGTACGTTCACAATACAGGCGGCCAGGGTGTCGCCCACCCGCTTCGTATCGATGAGGTCGTTCTGGCCGATGAGAATCAGCGTCGGTGCCGTAATATCAGAGAGTCTGGTGATCGCCGGTGGATCTGGCATGGCTTGCAGCTGCGGGTCGTAGGTCCAGACCACCCAGTTGTCCATGACGATGGATCGCATGGCAGAGTCTGCCGAAGGGTCAGTCGCGATCTTCATGAGCGGTGTCTCGGTCCAGGCACGCATCGCTTGCTGAGGCTCTCCAGCTTGGAGCTCCGTCATGACGGGGCCCATCCAGTCGAAGGATCCGACGGCTTGATATCCGCCCACGCCCGGAGACGCGAGGACAAGGGCTGCCACCCGATCGGGATGGGCCAGCGCGAAGTCTAGGGCTACTTGAGCCCCGGCAGACAGACCGATGATGGTCGCCTGCCTTAAGCCCGCCGCGTCAAAGACATCCAACATGTCGTCCTCGGCCGCGAATGGTTCGCTCCACGGATCAGAAAGGCCGTGACCTCGAAGATCGTAGCGCACGACTCGGTAGCCTGAACGAAGCAGTGACTCTTCCCGGTCCCACATTCTGCGGTCGAGACTGAACCCATGGACGAGGACAACCGGTGCTCCCTCCCCGCTCACCTCAAAGTAGATTCCGCTTTCTGTCCTGCCGGTCTGTGGCGAGCTGCTGGTGCACGCGGTGAGGGTCCACAAGGAGAGGACGAGCGTCAGTCCAGCCGACCGGATCTTCGAGCTCATGCTTTGCTTCCTTACTGTGGGTGCGTGAATGCCCGCCACCGTGTCCGGTGGCCAGGATAGAGGTGAACGTATCGTCCTCCCTCCGAGCGCACAAACCTATCTTCACCTCGGCTTCACGGCTTGCTGACCTCTGCGGCAGAGCGTACTGTGGCTGCGTTGGACATTCACGAGTAGCGCCTCGAAATCCGGGAGGACCATGACATCCAACGCTTCGAGTTTGTGGCGCACGCCTTGGTTGCGTCGTACGGCTTCTGCAGCACGGATCTCAAGCTCGTACGCATGTCCCTCATCCCACACCGTGAACCGTCGGTGGAGGATTACACCGCTCAAATAGTGGATCGCGTCCTGCGCGCCAACACCGGGCCACTCGGCAACCGGATTGGCAACGCAGAACGGATGATACGGTGAGACGGCGCCCGGGGTGGCCATGTCTTCCCACACTCGCCTGGAAGCGGCCTGCAGCCAACGTGTCACTACTACAGGATGCGGCCAAGGCGCTGACGTGTTGGGCACTGGCGATCGACTCACTTCACTTCGCTTACGCACGTTCCAGGCGCACTACACATCAGACGTTCACTCTGACGCTTGTTCGTTGTGCCGCTCCTCCAGAGTGGAGCGAAGGCCACGAGCCTCAAGTGTCTCGACAAAGATGAGCGCCCCCTTTCATGTGCGCCGATACTCAGCATCAAACAGCTTATTCCAGGCAACGCCGTCATCGGACATCTCCATCTTTGACGCCAAGCATCCAGGCTCGGTCAGGTCCCACGTGAGACGAACGTGCATAGGAGGACCGCCGTGACTCAGCATTAGTACGTCCCCAGTGAATCCCCCCACGAACACCTCCGGGGGTGAGCCCATTGAATCGAGCCAGAACAGTGAGTACAGCTCCGACTCCGGGTCGTAGGTGTAGACGCCGTGACCCGAAAACGTGATTACACCATCTCGCTCTTGCTCATAGTCGCTGATCAGCCCGAATCCACCTAGGGCAATTCTGCTGTTCGTTGTTCCGCGGGCAACTCCGCCCTTCGGATCCCACTGCGAAGGATACATTCTCTCATCCCCTTCCCAGCGCCCCGCGAGCAGCTCCAGCTTCTGGTGTCCAGCCGAGGGTGTTGGTATTCCCATGTTAACGCACTCCTATCAAAAGGACGCGATTCGCAGCCTAACGGCTCTCATTCCTGCTGCGCGGAAGGTAAGCCTTACGGGGTCGCTGGCGCAGCAGCCACCCACGACATGATCTCCCTCAGATGCCGAAGATCGTGTCGAAGTGTGCAATCGTCCAGATGATATAGGCCAACCCAATCAGGGCGCCGAACGGGAACACGACAATCCACTGCAACGTGATTCTGGGCTTCTCGAACCTGAGACTCGTCACCGTCGTCATCACGTTGGTCCACAGAAACCAGAAGGACACAAGGCCCATCGCGTAGAATCCCCAGCGCGTAGCCGCAAAGATCATGATCAGCGCGGCCAGAGAGAGAGGACAGGCCACAGCGATGTCAGCCCACGCAACCCCGTAGAAAATCTTCTGCTCACGCCAGTCGTCCTTCGTGCCGTCCGGATTCTCGAAGGGTCTTCCCCTGAGGATGCCGATCTGAGCCCACAGGACAAGGAGTGTGAACACCGCGATCGCCACCATGATGATGTAGAGGACGATCCGCGACCCGGCGGGCAGCCCGTCCAGGATGTTCATCGATGCTCCTATGCGGCGAGTACCATTGACTCTGCGCGAGGCTCAAGTGACGTCACGACAGCTTCCTTGCCACGACACACCACACTCGATGCTCTACCACCATGGGATCGGGATAGTTCCTACTCAGCAGACGACCCAAGGTCTCGTCGAACCGCAGCACTTCAGATGCAGACAGTCCGCCAGAGCCCACCCCGCTGCTTGTCCGCATTCTCCCGCGCCACCGAGCATGCGAGAACTCTTCATCATGGTCATAGCAAAACTGCTCGACGAGTCGAAACCCGCCGGCGATCACTTCGTCGATGTGCTCGGGAAAGGTCCCTGTCCATCCAGCCATGGTCCAAGACGGATTGAACTCCAGAATCAAATCTTCAGTTTCGCGCGCTACAGGGGTGTGCTCTGCCAGGTAGGAATAGTACACGATGGCTAACACACCACCGGGGCGAAGCACACGCTGTATTTCCGTCATCGCGGCGCCACTATCGAACCAATGCCAACACTGTCCGGCAGTCGCGAGGTCAAACGAGTTCGCCTCCAAGCCGGTATTCTCCGCGCTGGCAATGGCGAAGTGCACCTTCTCCGATAACGTCCGTGCCTTCGCAACGCGTTGCGCCGTGGCTATCAGTTCCCCAGATGTATCGATGCCCACGACTGAGCTACCACGCGCACCGAGCTCCAAGGCGATCGTGCCTGGGCCAGTGGCAAGGTCGAGCGACCGAGATTCGCGTATAGGAGTGATCGCGTCGATTCGCTGATAGAAAGACGCTGGATATCCCGGGCGATAGGCCGCGTAGTCTTCGCTGTAGGTTCCGAAATCTGTATTGCTCATGGGTCGCTAGAGCATATCGAATGGCGACGCTCCATCACACCGTGCGCTGCCCCGTCCCCTCCACCTCGTCGAGTTCGATGGCGTCCACCAGGGTCTCCGCGACGTCACGCTGGCCGATGGTGTCGCCCACTTCATCGCAATCCTGATTTGAGCTTCTCGATATTGCGGTTGCACACCCATGCCATCAGCGGAAACGACATCTGCTGCATTCGATTCATGCGAACGTACTTGTCTGATTGCATGTATTCGGTGAAATCGTCCCAGGGTCCCGCGATCCTCAATGACCGCTCCCATGTGCACATAACCCTTGTCGCCGAAATTGAACTCGCAGCTGCTAGGTCCCGTCGCGCGGGAGATCGAAAACGCGGTCTCCCTCCCGCCGGGGGCGAGCCGTCTCTGGGCTACGGGAGCCTACGTAAACACGGAATCGGCGTAACCCACGGCCGACGGGTGTATCACACGTCAGGAGTGTCGGCGGTGGCGCTCACCGGCTGGGCGAGCCAAGCCAGCGCTGCTCCCTCGTCACGGAACACCTCGACGTGTGGGTGCACCAAGTCGGTCAACGCCATGAACATTCGCGCCATGCCGTACTGCACGTCACTGCCTACGAGAATCGCCGTGCGACCGCACTCGAGCCGTGCAGCATTCTGTGCCACGTTGTACGCAATGCGCTGAATCGTCTCCGAAGCGTCCGGTGGATCCACTTCGCGCGAATCAACAAATACAGGGATTCCTGATGTGATTGCAGGGTCTTCTTTCCGTGCACGGAAACTCGCTTCCTCTTCTTCCGGACTGGTCTGTCCGCTCCGCTTGACGAAAAGGATATTCCGCTCAGTGTCGACATAGTGCGTCACAGGCATTGTCGTCACCCCACGAATGCTATGGAACCGTCCTGAACGTTGGCAACATTACCCATACAACGCTGTGCGAGCGTCCTGGAAAGACCATCGAACGCCTTTGGCCTAACTTCACGACGGCTTGAGTGCCGCGACGCACCACAGGCGATGCTCGACCACCATCGGATCGGGATACTTCTCCTTTAAGCATCGGTGACTGCGCCTGCCCCACATGCCAGAAACGCGAGTGACGCACAGATCAACGCGTATCGAGCGGCGATGGATGCTGCCACGATCGCTAATCTCCGATTCAGTGCGGCGTTAGTCTCTCCAACTCACGCCGCACCCGCCCGACATCCACGTCCACCGTCCAGATGTCGAAGTTGCCTGAGCGCGTGCTGACGAAGGCAATCTTCGTCCCATCAGGCGACCAGGACGGTCCATCCTCGTAGCCCGGGTGCGACGTGATCTGGACCCGAGCGCCGCCGGACGGCGCCATGATCCAGATGTCGCAGGTGCTTCGTCCCTCGCACCGCACGACGGCCAGGAGCGTCCCGTCCGGAGAGATCCGCGTACCGGTAGACGGCCTCCGCCTCGGACGCGACCTGCCGCTTGCTCCCTCCGGCCACGGCAACCGCCCAGAGGTCCGAGCGCCGAGTCTCGTCGTCGAGCAGCCACACAAAGATCTCCGAGCCGTCGGCCGACCACCCCGTCGGGATCGGCCGCTTGCCGGGTTCGCTGAAGATCTTCTCGAAGCTGCCGGTCGCTAGCTCCAGCACCCAGAGCACCGTCCCCTCCTTGAACGCGACGCGGGTGCCGTCTGGTGACCATCTGGGTTGGCCGCCTCGTTCGACGGGAATCCACTCCGGCACGATGCGCACGGGCGTCCCTCCCGATCTCGACATGAGCCGAATCGCGTTGCCGAAGTCTCCGTCGTAGACGATGTAGCGACCGTCGGGCGACCAGTCTGGATGCTCGCCGATAACCGCAGTCAGCCGGCGTGCCTCGCTCCCGTCCGGTGCCACCAGCCAGAGACCGGTCTTCTCCGGCGCCACGTCCCGTCCATAACGAGAGAAGAGAATGGTATGCCCGTCAGGGTGCCACGAGGGAAAACCGTCCTGTGCTGGATCGTCGGTGAGCTGCCGCAGGCCGGGCTCCTCCTGGGCGTCGACACCAACGAAAACAAGGCCGACAAACACGAGGAGCATGACCACACAACGAGTTGGAGTATTCATGACAGGTCCTCGATAGCTTCCGCCCCGCCCCACATCCGTCACTAGACTGGCTCAGCGTCACACACTGGAGGACGACGAGGACTCCTCGGCTGGAACGTCAGGATAGAGCTTTGTGGCGCACGCCGAGCAGAGACCATGGCTGAAGGCAGCATCGGAGTGGGCAGTGATGTAGCTCTCGATAGCGTGCCACGTGCCATCCTCGTCCCGAATCTGCTTGCATGACGCACAAATCGGCAGGATGCCCTCGAGATGCGCCAGACGGTTTTCAAGCCGCCTACGGGATAGCTCCTCCGTTGTGACATCCAGCATCAGGGCCAGTGTGTGCGTCAGGCCGTCCTCGGTGTTGAGCAGCGAAGTCGATATGCCAATGGTCTTCGTGCTTCCGTCCGCACAGGTGATCTCCCAGCGCTCACTCCGAAGGTCATCACCGTGTCGCATCCGTGCCATGCGCTCCCGAGCTTGCTCCTGAGTTTCCGGATCGGGGTACACGCTCTGGTACCACCCACGGCGGTTGATCTCGTCGATCGAGTATCCGGTGAGTTCCTCCATGCGGCGGTTCCACACGGTGAACCGCACGAAGGGGTGCTCGTCAACGGCATGGCACACACAGATGCCCTCGGCCGCCCGCTCGATCACGCCTCTTCTGAACGAGTGCTCTTCACGCAGGAGCGCGCGGGTTCGTTGCAGCTCGGCGACCTCGGCCTCGAGTTCCTGTACTCGTTGCCGCAGGTCAGCGACTTCGTGATGGGCGCCTGATTTACCAACAGTCTTGTCGGTCATCCGCTTCCCTCAGCGCGTTCGTTGCTCTCGAGCGGCCTCCTCGCTCAGCGCTCGGAGGCACCGGTGATCACGGCCTCGGGGAATGTAATAGGTGGATGGACAGTCGAACACGCGGTCTACGCCCGAGCACGAACCTCACGTCGCATCCTCCATCTGGCACTCAGCCCCATCGGCCGGCGCACCGGAATCGAGCAATTGCGGCGCACACCCTGCAGGGAAAAGGGAGGAATCGTCACCTATCGGCGATGTTCACACGCGCCGATATTCGGCATCGAACAACGTGTTCCAGGTGACACCGTCATCCGACATCTCCATGGACGACGCCAACACCCCGGGTTCCGTGAGGTCCCACGTGAGGCGCACGTGCATGGGTGGACCGGCATGACTCAATGTCAGCACGTCGTCGGTGAACCCGCCCACGAACACTTCGGGGGGCGAGCCCATCGAATCGAACCAGAAGAGCGAGTACTGCTCCGACTTCGCGTCGTACGTGTAGACGCCGTGGCCCGAAAAGGTGATCGTCCCGTCCCGATCCTGCTCGTAGTCGCTGATGAGCGCGAACCGACCTAGACCCAAGCGACTGGTCGTTCTGCCGAACGCCGTACCGCCCTTGGGGTCCCACTGCGAGGGGTACATGTTCTCGTTCCCCTCCCAGCGCCCCACCAACAACTCCAGCTTCTGATGTCCTGCGGACGGCTTTGGCATATCCATGGTTGGGTGGTCCTATTTCGCAAGAATGATCGCGTGGGTATACCTGGAACTCCGGTACCGTGACAAACCACGTGTTCGTGGCACCGGATCGGTTTCACTGAAAAGTTGCAGCCCGACCTCAGTGTCGTCCAGGCGCCATTCCTCCGTTTGCAAGCCCGTGTCAAACACGACCTCCACCAGCCGTCCTCGTCCTCGCGCCAAATGGAGTTGAAGCGAAATACCTCGTTGCCCATGCAGCAGACAGAGGGCAAGGGCGTCGTGTCACCGCATTGCGCTCGGCCGACTGCGCACCGCGGCGGCAGCGATGATCGTGATCAGTGCCAAAATGAGGAGAATCGCGGTCGGCGGCACAAAACCGATCGACGTGAGCTGCAGGATCGCCGCGCCGAGTGGTTGCAGGGCGGCGAGAAGGAGAATCGCCGGACTCCCTCGAGGTTGTCGCCACGCCACCACTGCCACAATGAGACCGACTACCGCGAGATCCAGCGAGAACGCCAGCCAGAGCGCCGGTATCACGGGCGCCAGATCGGAGGGCACTTCGGCTGCCAACTCCACGACAGTACCGTAGCCCGTGCTATGAAGCGCAGCTGTGCCGAGGAACCCGACCGCCGCAACAGCAGCCACGATCGTTCCGGCAGGCGCGTGTGAAAGTTTCATCCGCCTCCGTCTGCTACCGCTCGGAGTCGCTGTAGATCTAAAGCGCGCGTGAACATCTGGAGTTCGCCGTTGCTATCACGCGGCCACTCGTCCCGCGGTCGGTCGTAGTAGAGCTCCACACCGTTACCATCAGGATCGCGCAGGTACAGAGCCTCGCTGACACCGTGATCCGCCGCGCCGTCCAAGGTGACGGAATGATCCTGCAGACGGCGTAATGCCGTGGCAAGCGATTGCCGGTCGGGGTACCGGAAGGCCACGTGATAGAGCCCCGTCGAACCGGCAGGGGGTGGGCGGCCTCCACGAGACTCCCATGTATTGAGTCCGACGTGGTGGTGATACCCGCGAGCACCGAGGAACGCGGCACTGTCACCCATCCGCTGCATCACTTCGAAGCCAAGTGCGTCCGTGTAGAAACGGATCGCACGCTCGAGATCCGCCACCTTCAAGTGGATGTGTCCCACCACCACATCTGGCGAGACCGGTCGCTTGCCACTGCCGTCGGTCACGAATGTCTGCTCCACGAGCGACACGGCCTCGGTGTCATCCGTCCAGGCATATCCGTCTACGAGCCCTTATCGAATACGACCCTCCACTGGCCATCCTCGTCCTTCCGCCAAATCGAGTTGAAGCGGCCCACTTGGTCGCCGGAGGCCGCCAGCACCGGACCGGAACTCAACGCGAGGGTACCGGACTCGAGCACTTCGACCACATCCGGATGCCAGGAGAACGGTGCGGTCTCACCCTGAAAGAACGGGGTCCACGCCGCGACGATCGTGTCCCGTCCCTTGAGCGGCAGGTTGCCGTTGAAGAAGATCGCCTCAGCTGAGATGAACGTGGCGAAGGCGTCCAGGTCGCGATCGGCCATTGTCTTGGCGAAGGCGACCTCGCGCGCCTTCACGTCGGCCGCCAGCGTGGTGTCCTGTCCCTCTGCCTGAGATGTGAGGAACACAGCGCCGAATACCAGTATCAGAGTGCGTCGCAGTGTCCGGCCATTCACAGCAACCATACGTCACCCTCCAGTTGTACGTGCAGTCCCGACCCCATTTCAACTCGGCTCGCCCTCAGACGATATCGTGCTGCTTGACAGAAATCTCTCCACAGTCCTGTAGTTTCTCCCAGTCGCCATAACGCCGAGGTGCTTTTCTGCGTGCGCGGCGAGCTTGGAACGGCCAATGCCGTCCGGTGCATGGAGATAGAGGACGCCATGCGTCAGTTTGTACTTTTCCGTCGACGTTGGTAGCACGTGTCCAGGTCCCGAGCCTCACGGCAGAGCTCTCCGAGCCGGTTCTCGTTCTCCAGCCAGCCCAGCCGGCCCTCAGCAATCAGGCTGACCCACCCTCGGAATCCTGTCTCCTGAGCGAACGCGGTATCCGTGTAACCGAGACCAGGACCGAGCACGCAGGCCAGCAAGATGGACACTCGCCTCACCATTGCCCCCAGTTGAAGCCTCCCAATGCCGCCCAACGGTCAGCGCATGACCTGCGAGCGCCTCGCACACAGGTCACGGCGGTAGGCGAAGGCACTCAAATCAACGCCAAGCGTATCACCACTCAACCTCCTTCACAACGCACGCGCTCGCTAGGGCCGTGTGGAGGTTAGGCCGAAGTCCGACCGGCAACGGCCAGCGGATGTTGATGAAGTAGCGCGGGCGGCGGGGCCAGCACGACGTGATACCCGCCCGACGCGGCATCACGGGATTGCCGTCCGCCCCGCCAACTCGGTGATCACCGTGTGCCAGAACTCCAGCGCGTCGTAGAACGCGCGCACCGAGACGCGCTCGTTCAGGCCGTGCGCGTACTGGTCGCTGTCCTTCATGAAGATGCCCATGACCCCGTACGTGGGGATGCCGGCCCGTCTCACTTCCTTTCCATCGGTCCCGTACGGAGCCATGAACGGGATGACCGGCGTGCCGGGGCGAATGCGTTCCACGCCGCGTGTAACGGCGGTCATCACGTCGTCGCGCGGCGGCGAGGCTGGACTCGGCAGCGGCTCGTCGAGCACACGAATGCGCACACCGGGATTTCTGGCGACTCGCCGCAGCGTCTCCTCGACGTCCGCGACCTCGACGCCCGGGAAGATGCGACAGTTGACCGTCGCCGTCGCCGACTGTGGCAAGGCATTCTCGGCGTGGCCCGCACGGAGCATGGTCGCAACACAGGTGGTGCGCGTGATCCCAACCTGCTCGGGTTCGTGCCACAGCACCTCGGCCGCCAGCGAGTCCGTCGGATCGGCGGCCAAACGGGCCATCGCGTCACCCATCGGTCCCGGGGTGATACGTGATACCGTCTCGAAGTACCCACGGGTCGCGTCGTTCACGCGCACCGGGAACCGGTACGCCTGGATGTTGGCGAGCGCCCTCGCCAGCTCGTAGATCGCGTTGTCGGTGCGTGGGGTGGAGGAGTGTCCGCCCGGGTTCGTCACCGTCAGCTCGAACGTCGCATACGTCTTCTCCGACGTTTGCACCAGGAACCGGAGCGGCCGGCCGTCGTCGCCCAACACGCCGCCGCCGGCATCGGCATTGAGCGCGAATTCCGCATCGGTGAGTGCCCGATGCGTCGTGACGAGGTCGCGGGCCGTGAGCATGCCGGTTTCCTCGTCACCCGTGAAGGCAAGGATGAGATCCCTGGTGGGAACGAACCCTTCGTTCTTGAGGCGGAGGAACGTGGCGGTCAGCATGGTGACGCCGAACTTGTCGTCCGTGACGCCCCGGCCGAAGAAGTAGCCCTCCTCCTCAATCAGCGTGAACGGATCGCGCTCCCAGTCTTCGGGGAGGGCATCGACCACATCCATGTGCGCCAGCAGCAGGATCGGCTGCCGGCCCGACGAACCGTCGCCGCGGTAGCGGACCACCAGGCTCGTGGTCTCCTCTCCGTCGGCGGTCGTGAGTGGCAGGATGTGGATGTCTTCCGCGGGGAACCCACCCGCCCGGAACCGGTCCGCCAGATCGTGCGCCAGCAGAGGGACCTGGCCATGGGAGGCAGCGGTGCGATAGCCGATGCTTGTCCGGAAGATTTCGAGGGCCTGTTGCTGGTAGCCCTCGCGGTAGTCGGCGCTCGAGTCCTGCGCTACGATGGCGGGCGGGAGTGCCAGCAGGACCACGACTGAGAGGATGCTGGGGCGCATGCGGGATATCCTGTCGGGAGGTGGGAGGCAAGGTAGCCGGGAACATGTGACAGGGGCCAGGGGACCGGCGGATCAGCATGGTCGGTTGGGGCATGCGCGCCGTCATCCCACAATTGCGGTCTGGCGATCCCCTATCGCTCGGGTGCAGTAACCGTGATCCCCGAGACACGGTCGAAGGAATGACATATGATTGAATCGCAGGTTCGTCGATCGTCACATTCCTGAACGTCCGCGTCGACGGCTCGGATTCGGTATTGTAGCCCCGGATCGACAGATCGTACGTCCCTGCTACGCAGCAGCCGTTGTTCCGTGCGGGGGAGGACGACGGGACTCCCGGCCGCGTCTTCCTCCTGCTGGGCCTCGAGGGTCGAGCCGAGCGTCGCGAGGGCGGCGAACAGCAGGATGTTCTTCACCGATCCCGATGTCAAAAGAGTGGCTCCATTCAACAGCCATCCGTCTTTCGCATGCAATCGGTATTGAGACGCAGAATAGCGGGCTCGAGTCGGCGCGCACTTCCGTCAAGGCGGATGCGCAGAATCGACATGTCCGGCTCTCTCGGGTCCGGTGCAATTACGGCAACGCCCTGTATCGGGATGTTCGATGGACCCAGGAGCCCTGCAGTTCCGAGGCCAGTTGCGTTTGACGGCGTTGTGAATTCTGTCATGACGCTATCCACACTGCTGACCGAGTCGCGTACATATCGTCGAGGCTCGAACAGGGAATCGGCGACCACGTGTTGATTCCTGATTCTCTCAATGAAGCTGGCGAGCACGGTGGGAAACAGCCGCGCAGCATAGCTGGCCACACCGAAGCGACCGGAACTTCCAGCGAACAGCACTGTCATTTCAACCGCAGGGCCCAAGACCTTTGGAGGCAGGAACTCCATTGTGTCAACGGGCGTCGGCGTGACGAGGACGGTGCTCCCCGATGATCCATACCAAACCCTGCACTGCCAACCAGCGGGAGCAAACACCCCAGGCGCCCGTTCCCCCTTGTAATAAACGATGTCTCCCGTGGACACATCATTGAGGGGTGCGACTCTTGGCTCACCGATTGGCGCCGCGATCGGGCCCATCTGGCCATCGGCGGGGCATCCAACAAACGCGACGCTGCCGCGTTGGACTTGGCAGCCTACCGATGGGACCGCGATGGCGAGAGCAAGACCGACCAACCTTGGGTGCATCACCACTCAACTTTCCTCAAACCGTCCGCACGGGGCAGGTCCTAGCGCGTGTAAGACCGCACTGTCTATGCCGCTGTATCTGGCGGTACCCAGCCACTCGCACCGAACCTCCGCCACGAAACACATCCAAGCACCACGTTCGCCGGCAGAACAAGCGCGATGAGTTGTCCGTTCACCTGATCGAACCCCGGCGCGATCTGAAGCATAAGCCCGAGCAACGATGACACACCGACCGCGGCACCGAGCCACCGGGCGGGCTTCTGCGCCCACCGCGTACCGGACACGGCCGCCGGCAGGACGATCGCCGCCGGGAGTGCGATGGGCGTGAGGTAGAAGACATTCTCGTTCCAGTACGATGTCGCGTGGTCCGTCGCGAGCCACAATCCGGCCAGCACAAGGCCAGTGAGACCCACAATGAGCATCCAGGCGCCGCCTGCCACTGCTAACGACCACCGCGCGGCGACACCCGACGCCAACGCGGGAAGCGTGAGCGCGGCCGCGAAAGCAACACCAACGATGAGATACCAGATCAGCCAGCGTGGCGGTGCGGCGGCCGGCGCCGGCGCGGTGCTCTCGAAATACAGCACCTCCGACTTCACCAGGGGCACCTCGTCGCCCTTCTCGCCGAGTACCGTGATCTCGCGAACCCGATCGCGAATCGACATGGGGATGAACATCTCTTCCCAGGCGTTAATCGGTCGATCCACGGGCGTACCCAAACCAACCAGAAGCCCTGTGTAATAGAGCACGTTGGCGGTAGTCAGGCGCTGCGTGTGGAACCGGAATGTGGTGCCGGTTTCCCGGCTTTCGGTGTGTGCTCGGATCACGCCGCCGAGCGCATCGTCGAGCGCGTCGCGCAACCTGGTGGAGCAGTTGTCGAGGTAGTAGTCGTACAGATAGTCGCGGTTCTCGGGCAGCGCGTTCCACACGAGGAAATTCCTCAGCGCAACGCTCTGCGAGCGCGTCAGGTTCAGCTCCTGGATCCAGATCGATCGGTTCGCCGCTCGGTACGCCTGGAGTGATCGCTCGGGATCCTGCGCTTCAAGGCGATAGAGCATTCGCCCCTGGATGAAGCGGACGAGGAAGTCCTCCTGGTGAAAATCGAACACACCGTAGTTGAACATCGCATCGATGCCGCCCGCGGCATCACGGATCCAGATCGCGTTGTGACCGAATCGTTCCCAGTACACCTGACCTGGACCATATGTCACCAGGTACACCTCGATCTCGGACGGAGCCGCAGGGCCTGTTTCCTGCGCGTGTGTGGGCACGGATATGCCGAGCAGCACGATGAGGCCAAGGATGGAGCGGGTCGGGCGATGCATTGAGGGGATATCCGTCATCAGGAAGGCATTGGCAACGTGAAAAGGCAAATCGATCAAGCGTCCCGACCCTTTATCTCATCCGGACGTCAGATACCACCCGAAAACAGGCGGCGGCCTGTATGCCACAGCACTAATCCTCCTCGGGGTCTACATTCGCGGTGCCGGTTCCGCGCGCGAGCCGCGAACCAGCACCACGAACACGACGGCATGCGTGACGAGCAAGAGCGGTACGACGACCGTGGGGATGAAGTACGCGGCGCCGAGCTGGCCGGGCTCGACGCCCACGCCGAACAAGCCCTGATAGAGGGCGAAGAGCAGGTCGGCCGTGCCGAAGATGTTGAAGATCCAGACCAGGCTCGTCGCGGCCGGCGTGCGCAGGCTCCACAGCGCGACCAGCGCGAGGACGGCGGCAACGAGGTCGCCATAGGCCGCAGGACGGGCGAACTCGATCGGTAGGTCGGGCGAGACGACGCCGGGTACCAAGAACGCGAGCCCGATGAAGCGGAACGCGTGCAAGAGGAGCATGGGTCGCACCGCATCCTGCCACGGGCCCGCGCGCATCGTGGGCCACGCGTAGCGCCGGACAATCGTGATCCACACGATCGTGCTGAGGACGACGCTGGTGAGGAGGAGTGCGAGGGGGCGGTCCATGGTGGTAGGAGAACGTCGCGTGCGCCTTCTGGCAAGGGCGGCGCGGCACACCCGCGAAAACACTTCGAACCGGCCGCCCGGTGGTCCGTATCCGGTGCTACGAGAGAACACGATCGTTGAGCGAAGCCACCCGCCATGCCCTTCTCGTCCTGGGTCAGGCACGCCGCACCACGGAAAGAAGTTGGCGCGGGTCGGTTGAGGAGCCGGTCGAGCCGGCGCGACGGCCAGAGCCGTGGTGGCTGCATGGATCAGTGAAGCAAGTGACTCGTTCATGCGACGGCCCCTCAGCTTTGACACGACGCCTACTGACAGCGTTCTAACTGCCAGCAAATCGCTGCGGGCGAATCGCTCCCCAGCACCAGGATGTTGACCGCGACGCCGGCCACGACGCCGTAAGCCAATGCCGTAAATCGACTTACGGCTCATCGAAGCGCTATTTCGGATGGCTCACATCGAATTTCGATCGGGTCAAACCGAAATCCGGGTGTGGCGATCGAAGTTCCGGATGCGGCGATCGAAGTTCCGGATGTGGCGATCGAAAGTCCGGATGCGCCGATCCGAATCTCGGGCGCGCCGACCCGAGTTCCGGGCACGGTGATCCGAATTTGGGACGTGGCGGTCGGAATCTCGGCTGCCGCGATCCGAGTTCCGGCCGTGCCGATCCGAATTTGGGACATGGCGGTCGGAATCTCGGCTACCACGATCCGAGTTCCGGCGGTGCCGATCCGAACACGGCCGAGCGCGATCGGAAAGCCGGGTACGGCGAGCCGGATTCGGGCCTGCCGACCCGAGAACCGGACATGGCGATCGGTGTTTCGGGCGTGCCAACCCGAATCCCGGTCGCGCCAGGCCGAGTTCCCGGCGCGGCACTCGGAATTCGGGGAATGCCACGCCGTATTCGGGACGACCGGCCGGAATTCGGTTTGATCCTTCCGAAATCGAGCGCGACCCGGGAGCGCTTGAGATCCCCCCGGCAGGAGGGTGTCATCCCTCAGGGGCTGTGGTTTGCGAGACGGTGCTGCTTCACGGCACGCGTGTCACCGGGGTCGGAACAGGGGATTGAAACAGCCGGTTCGGTCGGTCGGCATCGTGACCGTCGCGGGAGGACCTGGCGCGGCGTTGGGCATCGGGGCGGTCGTGCCCGGAGCCGGAACGAAAACGGGCATCGGACAGGCAACGCCCCAGAACTGCACGACGATCTTTTCCTGTGCCGACAGATCGAACTTCCGCTCGGGGGCGCGGAGCATCCAGCCAAGGGAGTCGACTTGCCAGGGAACGATAGCGTCACGCGGATCCATGAGTGCACTGCCCCCGCCAAGCTCGATTCGCAGCCTGGGCGCAGCCACACCGTCGGCGCGAGCCGCCTGCGCGAGCACCGGAAGTGGGGCGGCGAGCGGCACGACCACGAGCAACACCTGACAGGCGCGCCGGGACATGGAGCACCTACCTAGCAGTGCGAGCTTGTTGATATCTCTACCATGGGAGATGCGCCGGATATGCGGAACGTCACATGGCATCCGAGTCAGCATGTGCGGTCTCACGGTCCGCGCATGAGCTGCGAGCGCCTCGCAAACCGTGCGCTGGAGCATCAAAAGGGACTCCTCGGCCCGAGCCGCAAGGGGATCGGCGTCGCGGCCAGCGAGTCGGTGCGCGGCGGCAGCGTGAGCCTGACGTAGGTGGAGTCGAAGCTCCCGACGAACGGCGGCGTGCTCGCGGCATCTGGCGTGAAGCTCAAGGTCGTATCCTCCATGACGTACTGCCCTTCGATGTAGACCCCTCCGTACGTCCAAGTGCCGCCGCCCCTCGTGCAATCGTTCATGATGTTGATCGACAGGCTGAATCCCCTCGTGCTACGGCCGAGGCTCAGGATGGCGTAGCTGAGGTAGCGGTCGCAGGTCAGGGTGGCATGGATGATTTGCGCGGGGTCGAACGCAACGGAATAACTCGCGCCGCCGGGATCAATTGGGCCCGTGCTGGACTCGCACGCCGGGGTGACGGCAGCGAGCACGGTAGCGAAGAGAAGGGTGGAGATGACGCGAGCGGGTCGGAGATGAAGGGTCATGTTGCGGTGTGGATTAACGGCCTGCGTATGATCTGCGAGCGACGAGCTCGCGAGCCACACTCAACGGTGAACGTCCTGAGATTCGTCGCGCACATCACCACTGAACTTCCTTCAAAACGGGCACGTTCGCTAAATCGATGCGCTCGTTAGGCAGCTGTTACGATCGGAACTCCGCAACAAATTCAGTCGGCGTCATGATTAGGGTCTTGAATTCTGTCTCAAACCGATCGCGCCTTTCGTCTCGGATGAAGCCTTTCTCATCTGACGTCACCAAGATATCGCGCTTCTTTCCAACGTGTACACAGATGATCTCAGCATCTCGACGCTGTCGAAGTTGCCCGGGACTTAGTCCGACAACTTGATCCGGATCCGTGAACGCTCCATTAGTGATGATCTGAAGGGCGCGTCGAATGCAGTCCTTGTCAATGGTGCCACCATAGGGGCCGACACCATATGGGCCAACTCCATACGAGGTGTGTTTCTGCACCTCCTCCAACGGCGCAAGGTGTATGACAAATGACGTACCTATTGTTTCCTCGGACGTGACGGATATGACAGCGAACTCGAACTTCCCTCGATCGATACCGGTGAGCCATGTAGTCGGCAGCGCGCTGGTGTCTACCGTAACTCGGATTGGCACGCAGTCACCTAACTGCCAGTCTACTCCGCCCAACTAGTATATACGCCGACCGACATATCGGTTTATCACGCACCCTCCTCGCAGCCTGTCACGCATCGGGCATGCATTCCACCATCGCAACTCGCCATACTAGCATGCCTTGCGCGAGCTGTTGCAGCGAGGTTTGCGCGTTGGCCCGCGAACACATCGCAGCAAGACTCGTCGCAGCCGACGGGCCCGTGGACGAGCCCCACCACACCCCTCCCTATGAAGAGGGGCTCAGTCGGCAGCAACGTTACACCTCAATCCGGGCGGCTTTCCCGATTCAAGCCGTCAATTATGCCGCCCTCGAGATCACTGCGCCGAGGCTGAGGCCCCCGCCGCGTCATCCACCCCGACCGCATCAGCAAGAATCTCCGCGATGTCCCGCTGGCCGATGGTGTCTTCCCTCTCCCGATTCTTCACACCGTCGGTGAGCATGGTCATGCAGAAGGGACAGCTGCTGGCGATGGTCGTGGCACCGGTGTCCAACAGCTGCAGCGTGCGCTTGTTGTTGACCCGTTCCTCGCCCTGCTCCTCCATGAACATCTGCGCCCCACCCGCGCCACAACACAACCCCTTCTTGCGATTCCAATAAGGCACCTCGGAGAGCTCCACCCCGTCGATCGATGCGAGCACGCGACGCGGCGCATCGTAGACTTTGTTGTAGCGGCCCAGGTAACAGCTGTCGTGGTAGACGACCTTCCCGTTCACAGGCTTGGTGGGTTTGAGCCTTCCTTCCTCGAGCAAGCCGGCTAGAAACTCCGAGTGGTGAACCACGTTGTAGTCGCCGCCGAAGTCCCGATACTCGTTCCCCAACGTGTTGAAGCAGTGCGGGCATGCTGTGATGACCGTCTTCTGCGAGACCTTATAGCGATTGAACGTCTCGATGTTCTGTTCGGCCAAGATCTGAAACAGATATTCGTTGCCGGCGCGGCGCGCCGGGTCGCCAGTGCACGTCTCCTCCGGTCCCAGAATCGCAAAGTCTACGTTGGCTGCCTTCAAGAGCTTGCACAGAGAGCGCGCAACGCGCTTGGCACGGTCGTCGTAGCTCGCAGCACACCCGACCCAGTACAGAACCTGCGCGTCAGGCTTGTCGCTCAACAACGGGACGTCGAGCTCCTCGGCCCAGTTGCCGCGATCCATCGCGGCGAGGTTCCAGGGGTTACCGTTGGTCTCGATGCCCTGGAACGCGCCCTGCAACTCGCCCGGGAACGCGCTCTTCATCATGACCTCCTCACGCCGCATGCCGATGATCTTGTCGACATAGGAAATCATCACGGGACAGTGCTCCTCACAGGCGCGGCACGAGGTGCACCCCCAAATCACATCTGCATGAATGATGTTGGGCACCAAGTCGACGACGGTGTCGGCCACGAAGTAGCCACCATGGGGAGCCGCCGGGAACGTATGAATGGGTTCCCCGCCGTTGCCGGACTCGGTCAGCGCCACCGGCGTAGCGCTCGCTACCTCAGTCGACTGAGCATTACTGAACATGCTTCTCTCGGTGGCGTACAGATGATCGCGGATGGCCAGAGTGAGATGCTTCGGCGAAAGCACCTTGCCGGTAATGAAGGCCGGGCAGTTGTCGCTGCAGCGCCCGCACTCCGTGCAGGTGTACAGATCCATGATGTGCTTGTACGTCAGGTCGCCCAGCCGGTTGATCCCCAGCGACTCCTCGCGTTCCACCCTGCCCTCGAGATCGTCGACCTTCGGCAACGCGTTCGGCCTTCGGTCGTAGGCGAACACGTTCGGCATGACGGTGAGCACGTGGAAGTGCTTGGTATACGGCAGCAGGTTCAAGAAGACAAGCACGAACGCCGAGTGCCACCAGAACCCCACGTGTTGAGAGGCCGTGACAAGCCGTTGGCCTTCCAGGTCCGAGACGAGCTGGGCCACGACACCGCTGAACGGCTCCCACCACCCGGCATCGAGGGGGATGCCCGACGCTCGCGCGTCGAGCACGAGCGTCGACGCCACGTACACGAAGTCGGCTCCCATCATCGTGATGATGATGAAGAGAATGAGAACCCCCTCCGTGAAGACGTACCGGTTGGGATGGTGGCCGAGCGTCATCCGCGGCTTGTCTTTGACAGCCTGAGGGTCACCGCTGTCGTACCCACGCTTCACCCAGCGGAGATAGAGAAACGCGACCGAGCCCAGAATGGCGAGAAATGCCGCGATCTCGCGCGCGAACGCATAGAGCTGACCCAGCGGCCGGTCGACGCTCAACACCCCCCAGAAATCGAATCCCGCGTCGAACCCACGGGTCCACAGCATGATGCTGTTAAGGAGAAGAACAAGGAACGCGACAAAGATGCCGATGTGTGCCACGCCGGCCAGCCGATAGGTGGGCATCCGTCGCTGCCCGAAAGCGTAGACCAATACGGTCTTGCTGCGGTCGAAGAGCTGTTCGAGGGTCCACGCGAAGCGTCGGTCGGGCACCCCGATCCTGACCTGTCGTATCCGTCGGAAGGCGGACCAGGAGAACAGTCCGAGCATGCTCACCAACAGCAACGTCATCCAGATCGGACCCATGGTCGTCTCCCGGACGTGAAGCGTGGGGACTATCGCAACCGTCGGCTCACGCGTGCCACCGCTGGCGGGACGGGCGAGGTCTCAGCGCCCAAGAAGAGCGATCTCACCCCTCCCGGAGCTTCTTGACCTCCTCAGTAATCCGCGGTACGACCTCGAACAGATCGCCAACGATCCCGTAGTCGGCCACCTTGAAGATCGGCGCGTCCGCATCCTTGTTCACGGCGACGATGGTCTTCGCCGTGCGGATACCGGCCAAGTGCTGGATCGCACCCGAGATGCCGATTGCAAAATAGAGATTAGGGCTCACGACCTTGCCCGTCTGTCCGACCTGCTCGGCGTGAGGCCGCCAACCCGCGTCGACCGCCGCGCGCGACGCACCAACGGCCGCGCCCAACGCGTCGGCCAATTCCTCGATGATCTTGAAGTTCTCGGGCTCCTTGAGCCCGCGCCCACCGCTCACCACGATCGTCGCCTCGGCCACATCGAGCGCGGCCTTTTCGGGCGCCTTGATCTCGAGCGTTTTGGCACGCGTGTCACCCAACGCAGGGCTTGCAGCCTCGACCGTTCCGGCTCTTGCCGCGTTCGCCACGGTGATCGCATTCGGCCGCACCGAGATGACACCTGGTGCACCCGACACCTTGAGCGTGTAGATGGCCTTCCCCGCATACACGGGCCGTGTGACCACGATGCCGCCGTCGTGCTTGACCTCGGTCACGTCGGCGGCGAGCGGTGCACCCAGCCGTGCCGCAATGCGCGGCGCCAGGTCTTTCCCCAACGCCGTCGCCGACAGGAGCACGGCCGCGTAGTCGCCTGCCTTGGCCTGTTCGGTCGCCGCGCTCGCATAGAGATCAGCCTGATAATCGGCGACCGCGTCGTCCGCAACCACCAGCACCTTGTCGGCGCCAAACTCGCCGAGCCCCTCACCCGAGATACCCGACCCACCGATCAAGAGCGCATGCACCTCACCACCCAGTCCGTCAGCCAACGCGCGCGCCGCCGTCAGCACTTCATGCGACACACGCTTGAGTTTGCCGCCACGCTGCTCGAGTACCGCCAGAACGCTTGCCATCAGAG
>Ga0224512_10001002_pt1 | contig 28193 bp, 19 predicted proteins | sample SF_May12_sed_USG_4_FD_169103 | JGI IMG/M metagenome (GOLD analysis project Ga0224512, IMG submission 169103) | Sediment microbial communities from San Francisco Bay, California, United States - SF_May12_sed_USGS_13 | ecosystem: Environmental > Aquatic > Marine > Sediment | place: USA... | reverse complement strand
TTGGTCTCGCTCCACGGCCCGACTGAGGCGAGTTGCTCCAGAAGCTGCAGCTTGACCGCCGGGGGGTGAACATCTCCCATCCCGTGCACGAGGTCGGACCGCCGCTCCAGTGCATCGACCAGCGGCGCCGAACGGTGCCCGAGCAACGCCACGCCGAACGCGCTCGTGAGGTCGATGTACACGTTGTCATCGACGTCTCGGACGTTGCCACCTTCGGCCGCTTGCCAGAAGATCGGCCATCCGTCCCCGACGTAGGTGACGTTACGAGACTCCACGCGCGCAAGTCGCGCGCTCATCGTCCGAGAGTTCGGACCCGGTGGAGGAGCCACGATCCGGGGGAGCAGCGCCCCGAAGGGCTCAGCGGCGCTCATGCGCCGAGGCTGGGGTCGCTAGTCGTCCGAGAGCTGCGTCTCGGCCTGCATGCCCATCGCATGGTACCCCTTGTCCACGTGCAGCGTCTCACCCGTGATCCCGGATGCGAGCGGAGAGCAGAGGAACGCCGCTGCTTGTCCGACTTCGTCCGCCGTGTTGGCCTCCGGGAGGGCCGCGTTCTGCTCGTAGTACTCGACCATCCGTTCGATGGTGCCGATGGCCTTGGCCGCACGGCTCGCGAGCGGGCCCGCGCTGATCGTGTTCACGCGGATCCCGAATCGACGCCCCGCCTCGAACGCGAGCGTCCGTGTATCTCCTTCCAACGCGGACTTCGCCGAGCTCATACCGCCTCCGTAGCCCGGGATGACGCGCTCCGCGGCCAAGTACGAGAGCGAGACGACGGCTCCACCCGGTCGCATGAGAGGTCCGAATCGCTGCACCATGCTCACCAGGGAGTAAGCACTGGCGCTGAGCGCCGCGAGGTAGCCTGCCCGGGACGTATCGATCAGCGCCTTCTGGACCTCGGGCCCGTTCGCCAACGAATGGACCAAAACGTCCAGGCACGGCGAACCGAAATCCGACTCCAATGAGTCCGCCACTCCCTGAATGGAATAATTGGAAAGCTCGACGTAGCGCTTGTCTTCCCGAACTTCGTCGGGCACGTCCTCGTCTCGATCGTAGACGGCGTCGAGCGGATAGATCTTCTCGAGCCGGATCTCGCCCCCGCTGGGAAGCGACATGTCGAGCTTCCCCCGCTCCAGGGTCTTCGTGAAGATGCGCATGGTCGGGGGCCAGGTGCCGACACAGACCGAAGCGCCGGCCTCCGCGAGTGCCCGCAGGATCGCCCAGCCATACCCCTTGTCGTCCGCGACCCCGGCGACCAGGGCACGCTTTCCCGTCAGATCGATCGACAACATCTACTCGCGTCTCCTCGGAGCCCGTCCTCGATGGACGAACGGTGGATCGCTTCTGCGAAGGGATCGAAACCTACGCGGCGATTCGCCCCTTCAGAAGTGGGGGCACCGGGATTCGGACGCTAGGTGCCCGTCTCCGATTCCTTCCCACGTCGCCCCGAGGCCCAAAACAGGAAACCGGCGGTCGCGACGAGCGCCGCGACGCCACCGAGTGCGCCCCCCCGATCGACGGACCACCACCAAACCGGAACGACGAACCCGAAGGAGGCGGCGGTCATCAGCGTGCGGAATTGATGCCGGTCGGCGTGGATGAACGCCAGGACCCCCACCCCACCCACGAGGAGCAACGCTCCTTCGGGACCCGCGTTCATCGTCTCCGAGACCGTCACCGAACCGAGGAAGATCCACGCGAACATCTCGTAGGCCAAAAGCCGTTCGAACCAGGCGCGCTGCAGTCCAGGCGGTGCGCGGTGAATCCCCCACAGCGTGAGACCGACACAGAGGGCGAGCCACAGATCCATCGGTACGAGCGTCTCATCCGTCCAGTCGAGGACGGCGACGCAAGTCACGGGCACGAGCACGAAGCCCGCGGCCATCGCGGTCACGAACGCGTTGATCGCCCAGGGGTGCCGCTCTCCGTGGACGTCCCCTCGGACCATGCCGACCAGAACCAGAATCGTGACCAGCAGAACGGCATCCAGCGTCCAGATGGTCGCGTCGGCGGAAAGCGAGGTGGAGCGGTCGAGGAAGACCGCGAGGAACGCGAGCCCCAAGGCCAAGTGCACGGCAGGCATGACCGTGTTTCGCTTCATCGCACGAGGCGTCAGCACGATGGGGGTCGCGAGCGAGACGAAGCCGACGAAAGTGCCTCCGAGCGTACCGTCCGCCCATCCGAGCTTAGTGTACGCGTAGCTCACCAAGATGAGCACGAGCCCCGCGGTCTGCATGAGATAGGCCGCCGGCCGCCATCGTTCCTTCGCCTCCCTGGAGACCCCGCCGACGAGGACGACGAGTCCGGCGAGGGCAATGACGGTCGCCCGCGCCCGCTCTCCCATGAGGGGCCACGCCCAGTCGAGGAAGACCCCCGCAGCCAGGACGAGGACGACGGCGCCGGTGACCGCGAGGACGTACTGCGAGAGCTTCCTGGTTTCGTCGGTCGAGCTCTCCGAAGCCTCGAGGCGTAGCGTAGCCGCCATGTCAGGATCGATGAGACCTCGTGATTCCCAACGGCTGATCGCGTCGAAGACGGAATCCGTGTCGCGGCTCATGTCGACAAAGGTGCGCCGTTCCCTGAATGAGGCGCAACAGAGCCGCTCGGAGGGAGGCTATACGAGGTAAACGGCCAACCCGATGTACGTGGCCAACAGAAGCGCGCCCTCCCACCTCCGAATCCTCCAGCGGGTGCGCAGCAGCGGAAAGAGCAACAAGGACATCAGGAGCACCGCCGGAAGCTCTCGCGTGAGCACCGCAGCGGGGATCGGGATGGGAGCGAGTACCGAGGTAGCGCCGAGGATGGCCGCGACGTTGAAGATGTTGGATCCCACCACGTTCCCGACCGCGATGTCGGCCTCTTGTCTCGCGGCCGCTACGAGCGACGTGGCCAACTCCGGGAGCGAGGTGCCGATGGCGACTACGGTGAGCCCGATCACGACTTGCGATACGCCCAACGCAGACCCGACCTGAACGGCGCCCTCGACGATACAATAGCCGCCCAGGACCAGGCACGCGGACCCGACGAGCACCCAGAAGACGTCTGGCGGGTGAACCCTCACGCTGGTCGACGACGTCGACGCCTTCATGAACTCTTCGTACTCGCCGAGAATCTCGGGCGACTCGTCCTCTACGGACTGGAATACGAAGACGAGGTACGCCACGAGGGCGAAGAGCAGGAGAACGCCGTCTCCGCGGCTCAGCTCCAGGTCCCACAGGAGCGGGTAGAGCGCGGCGGTCACCAGGAGCATCAGCGGCATTTCCCGCCAGACGACCCGCGCGTGGACCTCGAGCGGCCGAACGATCGACGTGAGTCCGAGAATCAGACCGATGTTGGCCAGGTTGGAACCCATGACGTTCCCGATCGCCAGATCGGGGTTCCCCCCCATCGCGGCCACCGTGCAGACGACGAGCTCCGGGGCGGACGTGCCGAAGGAGACCACGGTGAGTCCCACCACGATGGGGCTGACGCCGAGGGTGGCCGCGAGTCGGGCCGAGCCGCGTACCAGCCACTCGGCACCGTAGTAGAGAACTCCGATTCCGAGCGCCAGGAGCGCGACGTCGAACGCCAGATCAGGCACGCCGACCGAGCCACGCCTTGAAGTCCGCGAGCGACTTCGCGTTCAGGACGTCGTCGGGCCCCAACCAGCCCCGCCGGGCCTGATCCACCCCGAAGCGCATGTTCCGCAGTCCATCTGGCGAGTGCGCGTCGGTGCTGATGACCACGGGCACTCCCAACTCTTTGGCCCGATGGACGTGAACATCGCTCAGATCGAGGCGGTTCGGATTGGCGTTGAGCTCGACCGCCACCTCCAGCTCCGCAGCCGCAACCAGGACTTCCTCCAGGTTGATCGCGAACGGTTCCCGTCGGTTGATGATCCGGCCCGTGGGATGTGCGAGGATATCGACAGAGGGGTGCTGGATCGCCTTCAGCACCCGCCGCGTCATTGTCGTCTCGTCCTGATCCATGAGCGAGTGGACCGAGACGACGACCACATCGAGCTGGTCGAGAATCTCGTCCGGCATATCCAGTGCGCCGTCCTTGAGGATGTCGATCTCGACGCTACGCAGGATTTCGATCCCGTCTACCCTGGCCCTTACCTCTTCGATTTCCTTCCACTGCTCACGAGCCCGCTCGGGTGTCAGCCCCTGGACCATGGCCATGGCCTGGCTGTGGTCCGTGATCGCCATGTACTCGTAGCCGAGCTCTTGGCACGCGAGCACCATGTCCTCCACAGAGACCTTACCGTCACTCCAGGTGGAGTGCATCTGCAGGTCTCCGTGCAGGTCGTCCAACTCGATCAGCCGCGGGAGATCGTGCTTCAGGGCCAAGTCCACCTCTCCTCGGTTCTCCCGCAGCACCGGAGGCACCCAGCTCATCCCGAGCGCCGCGTAGACCTCCTCCTCGGTGGTGCCCGCGATTCGCTCTCCGTCTTCCTTGCCGAGCTCCGCCGGGTCGGCACCCTCGGGAAGGCGGAATACGCCCCACTCGTTCACCCTCAGGCCCTCACGCACCGCGTGGGTCCGGACCGTGACGTTGTGCTCCTTGGACCCGGTGAAATACTGCATCGCGGCCCCGAAAGACCGGGTGGGGATCACCCTGAGGTCCACCTGTAGCCCGGAATGAAGAACGATGCTCCCCTTCGTGGGCCCGGAGCCCTCGATTCGGGCGGCTCCGTCGTACCCCGTGAAGTACTCGACGACCGGCGTCCCGTCTCCCTCGCAGCGCGCCAAGATGTCCACGTCGCCGATGGTCTCCTTACGGCGTCGCAGACTACCCGCCACCTCGATCTGCTCGACTCCGGGGGCACCCACCATGTACTCGAGGACACCGGCGACGAGCTCCTCCACCTCGTGAATCCGAAAGCGCCCGACGTGCTTACGGTGATCTTCGATGGCCAGCCTGATCTTCTGAGCGCTCTTCTTTCCGAACCCGTCCAACGTCTCCACGGCGCCCGACTCGAGCTGCCTCTCGAGATCATCGACCGTCCGCACGTCCAGCTCATCAAAGAGCTTACGCGCCTTTTTCGGTCCGACCCCGTCGAGGCGCATGAGCTCGACCAGCGATTCGGGAAACTCGGCCGAAACCTCTTCCAGCCTGGTGATCTTTCCGGTCTTGAGAAGCTCCTCGATATGCTTCGCGACGCTGTCGCCGATGCCGGGCAGCTCCGTGAGATCCTCTTCGGCCTCGACCATCGACGCGAGTTGGCGGCTAAGGCCGTTAACCGTGTTCACGGCGTTGCGATACGCTCGAATGCGAAAGGGATTGGCGCCTTGAATCTCGAGGAGATCGGCCAGACGCGTGAGCGTTTGCGCGATGTCGAGGTTTTGCATCAGCGCTCCTCCTCCAGCGCTCCGCCATGCTCACGGAGGCGCACCAAGAACTCGTCGAACGTGAGAACCTCGACACCCAACCTCTCGGCTTTCTCGAGCTTGGACCCGGCGTTCTCTCCCGCCACGACGAACTCGGTCTTCTTCGAGACCGATCCCGACGTCTTTCCTCCGACGTTGCGCCACGCGGTCTCAGCCACGACCCGTGGAACGGGAATCGTGCCCGTGAAGACCGCGGTACCGAGGTCGGGCAGGTCCGCGGCGACGCGCTCGACCGTCTTCGGCTCGACGCCCTGGGCGAGCAAGGCGTCGATCGCCGCCGCATTCCGCTCCTCGGCGAAGAAGCCCGTGATCGCCTCGCTCATTCTCGGGCCAATCCCGTCGATCGCCTCGAGCTCCTCCCGACCGGCACGTCGGATCGCGTCGAAGTCGCCGAACGACTCCGCGAGGCTGCGGGCGACCGTGACCCCCACCTCCGGGATACCGAGCGCCGTCAGAAAACGCCTCAGGTCCGGATTCCGTTTCGACGCGATTGCGGCTACGAGCGCAGTTGCCGACTTCTCGCCGAAACCCTCCAGCTCCATGAGCTGTTTCGGTTCGATGTCGAAGAGGTCGGCGAGGCGCCTCACCAGACCTCGATCGACCAAGAGGGTGGCGGTCTCCTCCCCCAAGCCTTCGATGTCGAGCGCTGCCCGGGAGCCGAAGTGCTGGATCCGACCCTTGAGCTGCGCAGCACACCCGAAGCGGTTCGGGCAAATGGTGCGAGGTCCTTCCTCATACACCTCGGTGCCGCACACCGGACACTCCGAAGGCATCTCGAACGGCTGTGCACGATCGTCGTGGTGCTCGAGGACCTCGACGACCTGGGGTATGACGTCACCCGCCCGCTGGATACGCACCGTGTCACCCTCTCGGAGGTCCTTGCGCCGCAGCTCCTCTCGATTGTGGAGCGACGCACGCGACACGGTCACCCCGCCGACCGTCACGGGTCGGAGCCAGGCGACCGGCGTGAGGACCCCGGTGCGGCCGACCTGAATGGCGATCGCCTCGATCACCGTGACCTCCTGCCGCGGCGGAAACTTGAAGGCCATCGCCCACCGGGGGTGATGCGCGGTGGAGCCCATGGCGCGACGCGCAGCGAGGTGATCGAGCTTGATGACCACCCCATCGATCTCGTAGTCGAGATCGTCCCGATGCTCTTCGAAGCGAGCGTGATACGAAACGATTTCTTCGACGGACACGGCCGTCTCGATCGGGTCCGGGACGACGAATCCCCAATCTCGAATGGCTGCGACCCCCTCGGAGTCGGTCGCGAACGAAACGCCCTCAGCGGCAAGGACGTCGTAGACCATCACCTCGAGCTTCCTGGACGCGGTCACGCGGGAATCGAGCTGCCGGATGGATCCGGCCGCCGAGTTGCGGGGCGAGGCGTATGGCTCCTGTCCCGACTCGAGCAGGCTCGCGTTGAAATGGGCGAAGTCCGAGATGTACATCATCACCTCGCCTCGGAGCGAAAGTAGCGGGGGAGCCTCTCGCACGTCGGTACGAAGGCGAAGCGGGACCGTCGGAATCGTTCGGATGTTCTCCGTGACCCGCTCGCCCTCTCGCCCATTTCCCCGAGTGACCGCGCGCTCGAGAACGCCATCGACGTACACGAGCTCGATCGACGCGCCGTCGAGCTTCGGCTCGAGCAGATAGACCGGCTCGACGCCGGCGCCGAGGGCCTTACGAACGCGTTCGTCGAAGCGCGCCACGTCCTCGCCCTTCTCCGACGAGTCGAGAGAGAGCATGGGTGCCACGTGCTCGACCGTTTCGAACTTGTCTTGGGGCGGCGCGCCAACGCGGTGAGTCGGCGATTCCGGGGACACGAGCTCCGGGAACGCCTCTTCCAGGCTCTGGAGGCGTCGAAACATCCGGTCGTACACGTCGTCTCCGATCTCCGGGCGCGCCTCCACGAAGTAGAGGTACGCGTGCCGGTACAGCTCGTCGCGGAGCCTCGCCACTTCCGCGCGGGCCTCCTCAGGGTCGAGCTCCGTGGAGTCTGGGTCGGGTCGGGGGGACGTCACGAGGGAAGCGGGTTGGATGGGTCCGACTCGGGGGCAGAGGACTAGTATACGCGCTCGTGTCCCGAGCGGGAGCCAACGAGGCTACGCCGACCCGAGAGCGCGAAGCAATCCGTCCCACCGTATATTCGGCGGTTCAGACGCCGGTGCTTCTTCGGCGGATTCATCACTGGAGGAATGAGGAATGACGACTGGTATTCGTTCGCGCGTCACCGTCGGCGCGGCATTCGCAGCAGCACTCGTATTGGCGAGCTCGGTCAGCGCCCAGATGGAAGAGACGAATCGCCGCGGTGCGGACGAGGGTGACGGACCTCACCAGCGGTTGATCCTACGCGGCGGCACGTACATCGACGGTGCGGGCAGCCCACCCCTCGGTCCCGTGGACATCGTCATAGAGAATGACCGCATCGTGCAGATCCAAGCGGTCGGATTCCCGATGGCGCCGATCAACGAAGACGCCAGGCCCAGCGGGGCGACCCGAGAGATCGACGTCAGCGGGATGTACATCTTGCCGGGCTTCGTCGACATGCACGCGCACACAGGCGGTCCGGGCAAGGCGCCCCAGGCGGAGTACACGCACAAGCTCTGGATGGGCAACGGCATCACGACGTCTCGAGGCGTCGGCCACGGCCCCATGATGTGGTCGTTGGAACAGAAGGCGCTGTCGGAGCGGAACGAGATCGTCGCGCCTCGCATGTTCACGTATGCGCGCCCTGGTGAGGCGTGGGACCGCGGTCCCGTCGACTCGCCGGAGAAGGCCCGCGAATGGGTGCGCTGGGCCGCCCAGGTCGATGTCGACGGGGCGAAGATCGACGGGCTCAAGCTGACTTCGTATCCGCCCGCGATCATGGAGGCGCTGATCGACGAGGCGCATCAGCACGGGCTCGGGACGGTCGCGCACCTCGCGCAGACCGGCGTTGCGCGAATGGACGCACTCGATGCGGCCGAGCTGGGACTCGACATGATGACCCATTACTACGGGCTCTTCGAGGCGCTCTTCGACGACCGCACCATCCAGGACTTCCCCGCCGATTACAACTACCAGAACGAGCAGGATCGCTTCGGTCAGGTGGGTCGGCTCTGGTACCAGAGCGCAGAACGCGGATCGGAGACCTGGAACGAGCTCATCGACCGTTTCCTCGAGCTCGACTTCGGGATCGATCCCACCATGACCATCTACGAGGCCAGCCGGGACGTCATGCGCGCCCGCGAGGCGGAGTGGCACGACGAATACACTCTGCCCACACAATGGGAGTTCTATCAGCCCAGCCGTCAGGCTCACGGCTCGTATTGGTTCGACTGGACGACCGAAGACGAGTACCACTGGGGCAAGTTCTTCGAGAAGTGGATGCAGTTCCTCGTCGACTACAAGAACGCGGGCGGGATCGTCACGACCGGATCGGACTCCGGCTTCATCTACAAGCTCTACGGTTTCGACTACATACGAGAGCTGGAGCTGCTCAGGGAGGCAGGCTTCAATCCGCTCGAGGTGATCCGAGCCGCGACCTACCACGGTGCGCTTCAGCTCCACAAGCCGAAAGGCATGGAGAACGACCTCCAATTCGGCGTGCTCGAGGTCGGCGCAAAGGCCGACATGGTCGTTGTCGAGGAGAATCCGCTCGCGAACCTAAAGGTGCTCTACGGCACGGGCACACCACGACTGAACGACGAAACCGGCGAGGTCGAGCGCGTCGGCGGGATCACGTACACGATCAAGGATGGCATCGTGTACGACGCGCAACAGCTCTTGGAGGACGTCCGCGAGATGGTGCGGCTGGCCAAGGAGCGCTCGGTCACGGAACAGGGATCTGCCTTGAACTGATTCAACGATCGAGGGCGTTCGGCGCTCTCTCCATTCGTCACTCACAGCGCCCCCACTCCGTCCGGGTGGGGCGCTGCGCTTCGTGCAGGAGCACGGAGGAGTGGGGAATACCCTTACACCCTGGATGTCACAACCGAGGAAGAGCGGATGGGGGAAAAGCCCTACCGCTCGGGCCGGGTCCATGCCATAAGCTCAGAAGACATGGCAGGCCGGCGCCAGGAAGTCGGTCGCTCTAAGTCGAACGACGTATACCGGCCGTCGTCGGTCGCTCCCATCCTACGGTGGCAGGACGCGCAGAAGGTGGGAAACGAAGGACGCCAGTGATCGGGAGGTGGACCATGCAGACTCGAGGGCATATCCAGCACTTCCGTCGCCCGAGGGAACGCACGTTCACCCAGGATCAGCGCCCTCATACGACGATTCTGCTGGGCGGCCTGTCTCCTCGACACGACCGCCTGGTCGCCGCGAGCGTCCGAGGCCTCGGGTACCGCTGTCGGGCATTGCCCAACGTCTCTCGTGAGTCGTACGAGATTGCGAGAGAATTCGGCAACAACGGGTTCTGCAACCCGAACTATTTCACGGTCGGAAACCTGGTGAAGTACGTGCTCGACCGGGAAGCGGCCGGGATGAGCCGCCGCGAGATCATCGACTCCCACGTATTCCTGACGGCCAGCTCCTGCGGCACCTGTCGTTTCGGGATGTACGAATCCGAGTACCGGTTGGCGCTTTCGAACGCGGGATTCGACGGCTTCCGCATCCTGGTGTTCGGTACCGACGACGGCATCGACCAATCGACCGGGCAGAAGGCCGGCCTGGACATGAACCTGGATTTCTTCCTAGGGCTGATCAACGCCTTCAACTTCGCCGACGTCCTCAATCAGTTCCATTATCAGATCCGCGGATACGAAGTCGAGCTTGGGTCCGTGGACGCGGCGACCGAGGACGCCCTCGTCCACTTGGAGCACTTCCTCGAGACCCGCGCGCCCGACGAGCCAACCGCCTCCAGAGCCAGAGGTTTGGCGGGTACACCACTCGAATCGAAGGTGACCTTCCTGGAGAAGATCCTGCACCAGCTCCTCGACGACGAGGGCGTACGCGCCATGGAGGCGGTCCGACACCGATACGACGAAGTCGAGCTGGATCCCTTCCAGGTGAAACCCGTCGTCAAGATCATCGGTGAGTTCTGGGCGCAGAACACCGAGGGCGACGGCAACTTCAATATCCACCGTTTCCTCGAAGACGAGGGGGCGGAGGTGTTCGTCGTTCGCGCGCTCTTTACCCGGTTGATGTACCTGCTGCACATGCACAAGCAGGCGGCGAAAGACCGGAAGGGCCTCACCGATGGGCGGAGCAGGCTGGGCCACTACTACGCCTACTATAGGAAGCGCGCCCTGCTGACCTTGGCGGAGCGCATCCTGCAGCGGGAGAACAGGCGTCTTCTCGAGGCCATGGGTGGCGTGCAGCACGAGCTCGCCGACCAGTACGAGCTCGCGAGGCTCGCCGAGCCGTACTGGAACTGGCGCACCTGTTCGGGCGAGAGCCATCTGGAAGTGGCGGAGAACATCTACTACCACACGCACGATCTCTGCCACATGGTGTTGAGCGTGAAGCCGTTCGGGTGCATGCCGAGCACACAGTCCGACGGAGTCCAGATTCGGGTGGTCGAAGACCACCACGGAATGACCTTCATCCCCATCGAGACGTCCGGCGACAGCGAGGTCATCGCACACAGTCGCATCCAGATGGCATTGGGTGGTGCCCGGCAACGGGCTCGCAAGGAGTTCGCCGACGTACTCGATGGCTGCCGCTGGTCGCTCGGGGACATGCGCGCGTACGCCGCCGATCACCCCCGACTCCGGCGGCCGAGCTATCGCATTCCTCACACACCCGGTGTGGTCGGACGCGCGGCGAACCTCGCGCTTCATGTGAATGAGTTGCTTGAGGCGCGTCCGGCGGTCGCGTCGGGGGGGATCACGTGAGCACCCGGCCCCTGAGTGTCGGTGTCGATGTCGGCTCGACGACGGCCAAAGCCGTGCTGGTCGACGTGACGACCGACGAGATCCTGTGGCGAGACTACCAGCGCCACGAAGGACGCCAACTGGCCAAGGTCCTCGAGCTGCTGAGGAAGATGGAGCACGACGTCCCGGAGATGACCGTGGACGCCACGCGCGTGTTCGTAACCGGCAGCGGCGCGGCGCCCCTGGAAAAGCACCTCGGGGCAAAGTTCGTCCAGGAGGTGAACGCCGTCGCCCTGGCCGTCGAACGTCTACACCCCGACGTGAATTCCGTCGTGGAGTTGGGCGGACAGGACGCGAAGATCGTGATCTTCCGTGACGACGGGGCATCCGGCGGCAAGAAGAAGATCCCGACCATGAACGACAAGTGCGCCGGTGGAACGGGCGCCGTGTTGGACAAGATCGGTGCGAAGCTCGGGATTCCGCCCGACGAGCTCGCCGAGCAGCGGTACGATGGCGTCGAGTTGCATCATGTGGCGGGCAAATGCGGAGTCTTCGCCGAAACCGATATCAACAGCCTGCAGCTCGTGGGAATTCCGACCGATCAGCTCATGGCGAGTCTCTTCGACGCGATCGTGGGCCAGAACCTGTCGGTCCTGACCCGCGGATACACGCTGCGCCCGAACGTCCTGCTTCTCGGTGGCCCGAACACCTTCATTCGCGGCATGGCCGAGGCTTGGAAGGCGAACATCCCCCCAATCTGGAAAGAACGCGAGCTCGCCATTCCCGCTGACGTTGACCCCGCGTCGCTGATCTACGTGCCCGACGACGCCCAATACTTCGCCGCCCTCGGCGCGGTCGAATATGGCAAGCACGAAGAAGACCGCACCGGACGGTACACGGGCCTCGAGGGCCTCGAGCGTGCGGTAGGCCGGGACGAAGGCGAGACGCGGGCGAGCGCACTCCCCGGATTGTGTGGCAGCGCAAAAGAGCTCGAGGCCTTCAAGCGCGAGTTCCGTACCAAACCCTTCGTGCCCGCCACGTTTCGGAGCGGAGAGGTAGTCCGCGCCGTCTTGGGTGTCGACGGGGGGTCGACGTCGACCAAGGGGGTCCTGGTCGATCACGATGGTCGGGTGTTGAGCAAGGCATACCAGCTCGCGAAGGGAAACCCCATCGAGGATACCAAAGAAATCGTGGCGTCCCTGCGAGCTTCCGTGGAGGACCAGGGGGCCACGCTCGAAGTGTCAGGCTTCGGCGTCACGGGATATGCCAAAGACGTCCTCAAGGACGTGTTCGGGGCGGACACCGCCATAGTGGAGACGGTCGCACACGCGACCTCGGCCCTCCACCTCTACGACGACGTGGACGTGATCTGTGACGTCGGCGGTCAGGACATCAAGATCATGATCATCCACGACGGTCACGTGAAAGACTTCAAGCTCAACACGCAGTGCTCCGCTGGAAACGGCTACTTCCTCCAAAGCACGGCAAAGAGCCTCGGAGTAGGGGTCGAAGATTACGCCGACATGGCCTTCCAGGCGGATTCCATGCCGGCCTTCGGTTATGGCTGCGCCGTGTTCATGCAGTCGGACATCGTCAACTTCCAGCGTCAGGGCTGGCGACCCGAGCAGATCATGGCCGGCCTCGCCGCGGTCCTCCCGAAAAACATCTGGCTCTACGTCGCTCAGATGCCGAACCTGGCCAGGCTGGGTCGTCGGTTCGTCCTGCAAGGCGGGACCCAACGCAATCTGGCTGTAGTGAAGGCCGAGGTGGACTTCATCCGTTCACGCTACCGGGGCGGTGGCCAGGAGCCAGAGATCGTGGTTCACGAGCACTGCGGTGAGAGCGGTGCGATCGGGGCCGCACTCGAGGTGCTTCGGGTGCGAAAGGACGCCGAGCCGTCGCGGTTCGTGGGTCTCGACGAGACCGCCGCAACCACGTACACGACGACGACCAACGAGGACACACGCTGCCACTTCTGCAAGAACCAATGCCTCCGAACCTTCATCGACGTCGAAGTGGCGGCATCCAGCGCGAACGGGGCCGACCCGATCTCGGGCGAAGACCCCGCCCAGAGGGCCAACGGGTCGAAGGTTCCCCTGGCCGGCGGGGCCCGCCGGCTCATCGTCGGAAACTCCTGCGAGAAGGGCCTGGTCGAGGACGTCGACGCGATGAGGGTCATCAAGACGCGGCTCGATGCGACCACCGACGACACTCCGAACCTCGTGGAGGTCAGTGCGAGAGCCGCGTTCCGGAGCTTCGAGCCCACGAGCGTGGCCGACCCAATCCCCCGCGCGGTAGCCACGTCCCGGGCGCGCAGGCGGAAGCGCTTGATGGAGGCGAGAGGAGATCTCCGGATCGGGATCCCCCGTGCGCTCGCGATGTTCAGCGTCGCGCCGGTCTTCCGAACGTACTTCGAGAGCCTCGGCGTGCAGCCGCGCAACATCGTCTTCTCGGACCAGACCTCCCAGAAACTCTACCGAGAGGGAGCGAAACGAGGCGCGATCGATCCTTGTTTTCCCAGCAAAGTCGCGATCCCGCACGTTCACAACCTGATCCACATCAAGCACGCGAAGCGGCCCCTCGACATCATCTTCTTCCCCATGGTTGACGACGTGCCGTCCGAAATGGCGGACGCGATCGGCCACCGCATTTGTCCGACGATCACGGCCACACCCGAGGCAACCCGCGCGGCGTTCACCAAGGAAGGCGACACCTTCGCGAGCAAGGGAATCCGGTTCATGAACACCTTCGTGAACATGGGGCAGCCCGAGCTCTTCGAACGACAGATGTACCAGGACTTCAAGGACGTCCTGGGCCTTTCGCCGGGCGAGAATCGACGTGCGATCCAGGCGGGTCTCGACGCTCTCAAGACATTCAGTGACGAACTGCGGGCCCTCACAAAATCCGAGCTGAAGCGATTGGAGGCGGATAACCGAGTTGGGATCGTCGTACTGGGGCGACCCTATCACGCCGACGGTGGGATCAACCACACGACGCTCGAGGAGTTCCAGAAACTCGGATATCCGCTCTTCACGCCCAACAGCCTACCCGTCGACGACGACGTGCTCGAGCCCCTTTTCGGAGACGAGGTCCGCGCCGGGATCATCCGAAGCCACCTGGATGTTCGGGACGTCTGGAAGAACGCGTACAGCGAAAATTCGAATTGGAAGCTCTGGGCAGCCAAATTCGCGGCCAGGCATCCGAACTTGGTCGGACTCGAGATCAACAACTTCCGATGTGGTCATGACGCCCCGATCTTCTCGGTCATCGAAGGAATCTTGGAGGCCGCGGGCACCCCGATCTTCTCGTTCCGCGATCTCGACGAGAACAAGCCGTCGGGGTCCATCAAGATTCGGATCGAGACGATCCACTACTTCCTGCAGCGCCTGCAGGAGGACATGGCCTCCAGGGCTTCGTCGGTCCCTGCCGGATAGGGACCCTTGGTCGGGGTCCGTCCGAGAAGTATCGTGGGCCCGCAATGGACATCGCCGAGCTACGCTCCGACACGCCGGGACTTCGAAACCGCGTTCACCTGAACAGCGCGGGCGCGTCGCTCATGCCGACGCCGGTGATCGACGCAGTCGTGGATCACATCCGCTTGGAGTCGGAGATCGGTGGGTATGAGGCGGCCGACGACGCGAGCGATGCGATCGGTCAGGCGTACGAGGATGTAGCTGCGCTGCTCGGCACGTCCTCCGACCGCATCGCCATGTCCGAGCACGCCACGGCTTCGTTCGTGGCCGCTCTTTCGGCGATTCCGTTCGAGCGCGGAGACCTGGTCGTCACCACGCGCAACGACTACGTCTCGAATCAGATCCAGTACCTGTCGCTCGCGCATCGCTTCGGCGTCGAAGTGGTCAGAGTGCCGGACGCACCCGAGGGTGGCGTGGATTTGAACGCCATGGAGGAAACGATCCATCGGCGCCGGCCGAGGCTGGTGGCAGTCACCCATATCCCGACCAATTCGGGCCTGGTGCAGGACGTCGACAGCATCGGGACTATGTGCCGCACCCGCGATGTGCTGTACCTCGTGGACGGGTGTCAATCGGTTGGCCAGATGCCGGTCGACGTCGAGCGCATAGGATGCGACTTCTTCTCCGCGACCTCGCGGAAGTACCTACGCGGGCCTCGTGGCGCCGGCTTTCTGTACGTTTCCGATCGCGTCCTGGATTCGGACATGGAGCCGCTCTTTCCCGACCTTCGAGGTGCGGACTGGATCGGAGATGATCTCTACCAGCCTGCGCCTGATGCCCGCCGCTTCGAGACCTGGGAGTTCGCGTGGGCGTTGGTGCTCGGCACGGGCGCCGCTGCACGCTATGCGAACGAGCTCGGGCTGGTGCCCATCCGAGATCGCGTACGCTCGCTGGCCGCCACGCTTCGGGGAAGCCTCTCGGAGCTCCCCAAAGCGCGCGTATTGGATCGCGGAGACGAGCTCGGCGCGACGGTCACGGCTAGCTTCCTGGGGCACGACCCGGCATCACTCGTGAAGCAGCTTCGGGTCCGCGGAATCAATACGTCGTCGCAATCTCGATTGGACGCGGTGATCGACTACGACGACAAGGGCGTCGACGGCGCGCTTCGGATGTCACCGCACTATTTCAACACCGAGTCGGACCTCGAAGCCCTGATCGAAGCGCTTCGAGATATCGTCAGGGCGTGAAGAAGTCGTTCATGTGTGAAGAAACCCAAGGGTAGCTCCGTAGAGTCCATACGAGCATCGAGCTCGGAAGGGAGTGAAGGTTGCAACGTCAGTTGGAGTTGGAGCTGATTCGAAAGTGCAAGGCCGGCCAGTCAAGGTTCTACGAGCCGCTGGTGCGGGCCTACGAGCCGGCTGGGCTTCGACTCGCCTTGGCCATGATGGGCAATACGGAGGACGCAAAAGACGCGCTGCAGATGGCTTTCATAAAGACGTACGACACGCTTCCACGGTTCGACCTCCGTCGACCGTTCGGCCCTTGGTTCTTCCAGATTCTGAGAAACCAGTGCCGTGACATGCTGCGGAGCCGCAAGGCGAAGTTCAGCATGGAGACGCTCGACGAGCTGGTCGAGCTACACCCCGCCGACACGGAGCGAGGGCCGGAGCGGATCCGACAGCGGAACGCCGCTAAAGATCTCCTGTGGAGAGGGCTCGCGGAAATCGGTCCGGAGCATCGTGAGATCCTCGTGCTCAAGGAGCTCGAAGGATTTCGATACGGAGAGATCGCTCAGATCCTGGACATTCCGGAAGGCACGGTCGCGAGCCGGCTATACCACGCCCGCAGCGCGCTCAAGAACGCGCTCGTCGGCATGGACGTGGAGTACCCCTAGTGTCGAATCGAATCAGCCCCGACGATCTCATGCGTTATCTCGACAGTGAGATGTCGCCTGACGAGCGCGCTCGGGTCGAAGCCGAGCTCGCCCGCTCGACGGAGCTCCAACGGGAGTTCGCTCTCTTCCAGGCTCTCAAGTCCGACATCCAGGGGCTGAGCTTCCATCCGGCCACGTACCAGAGCTCGGTCTGGGATAAAGTGAACGCGCACGTGAACCGTCCTGTCGGCTGGCTTCTTCTGATCGCCGGGCTCGTTATCTGGATGACCTACGGCGCCTACGTCTTCGCGACTTCGTCCGTATCGCCCTGGGAGAAGCTGGGCACCGGGGCCGTCGCGATCGGGATCCTCTTGCTTCTCGCGTCGGTCATCTGGGAACGGCTGCAGGAGTGGGAGACCGACCCCTACCGGGATGTTCATCGATGATCGTCGTCACGACGCCCACCATTGCCGGATCGACGGTCTCCGAGGTACTCGGGCTCGTACGGGGCAGCTCGGTGCGAACGCGACACGTCGGCCGCGACATCATGGCGATGCTGCGCAATATGGCCGGCGGCGAGATCCACGAGTACACGAAGATGCTCGGCGAGGCCCGCGAACAGGCGGTGGACCGCATGATCGAGGAGGCCCAGGTGCTGGACGCGGACGCGATCGTCTCGGTGCGGTTCCAGACATCCATGGTCATGTCGGGCGCGGCCGAGATGCTATGCTACGGGACGGCGGTGAAGCTCGAACATCAGCGCTGAGACGCTTGCAGCGGGAGTCCGTCGGCGAGCATCTTCGCTCCTCCTCCGACGGATGATGACAGAGTGGCGGTACTCGCGATCCTACAACCAGACGTGCGCGCCGAGGCACGGTTATCGAGCGCCCTTTCGGGGGTCCACGAGGTCCTGGTTCGTCCAACTTGGAAGGCGCTCGAGCAAGCGATCGCCTCGGGCGGGATCGACGGCTGTCTCATAGAGGTGGACCACCCCGACCGAGCGACGGTCGCCCGCCGGATCTCGGCGCTCCGCGCCGACTACCCGGACCTCGCCATCATCACCTGCCTCGAAGGAGGCAGGTCGCAGGAGTATTTCGGCTTGGGAGGACTCGGCGTCGACGGACTCGTCGTCTCGGACGAACGTCCGACCAAGGTCCGGATCGACGTCGACGGAGCGCTGTCTCGCGCCCGGGCCCTCAGAACGCGGCGCCACCTCGAGGGACGAATGGCCAGCCCCGGTCCGGAAGCCATCGCGTGGGCCATCGAGCACGCCGGTCCTGACACGTCTGTCCAACGCTTGGCCGCGGCCCTCGGTCACACGCCCCGCACCCTCAGGGGCGCACTACAGGACGCGGGGCTCCCAGGACCTGCAAGGATCTTGCTGTGGGGACGGCTGGTCTTGGCCGCTGCCCGCTTGGGTGACGACCAGCGAAGGGTCGAAGACGTGGCCTTCTCTTTGGGATACTCGACGACGACATCGTTCGGGCGGGCAATGAAGCTCCACACGGGATTCACGCCCGCCGAGCTCACCCTACGCGGTGGCCTCGACCTCGTGCTGAACCGCTTGATCCCGCCCGCTGACCGAGGGCGCACCAGTGGGTCCGGCGGTCGGCGTGCGCTTCGCGCTCAAACGATCATCGCGGCATTCTGGCTGAGCGGGTGTGCCACGCTCGGGATCGGGGGCTCCGGCGTGGACCGCTCGGCGATCGAAAACACCCTCGAAGGCCCGCGGATCGACCAACTCCACGTGGGCGTCCTGGCGATCGACGCGGGAAGTGGGCGCACTCTGTACGATCGAAACGGCCATCGGAAGTTCATCCCGGCCTCCAACCAGAAGATCTTGATCACCGCTGCCGCGATGTCTTTGCTCGGGGCGGACTACCGGTTCAAAACCGAGGTGTGGGCGACCGGTCCGATCGAAGACGGCAGCCTGAGCGGTGACCTGGTGCTCGTCGCTTCGGGTGATCCGTCCTGGTCGGACCGCTACTGGGAGCGGGGTACCGCCGCGCTGGACGCTCTTTCGGACAGCGTCCGATCCGCCGGGATCGACTACATCGCCGGCTCTGCGTTCGTCGACGTGTCGGCGTGGGACTCCGCCACGGTCGGACCGACCTGGGAGGTCGAAGACCTGCGCTATGCATACGGCTCGACGGGCGGCGCGTTCGCGATCGACGAGGGCCGCCTTCGGGCTGTCGTGCGGGGAGGCTCGTCGGTGGGCTCGCCAGCCGAAGTGGCCTGGGACCCACTCGGAACGCACGATTTCGTCGAGAACCGCGTCGTAACGGTGCCGTCGGACAGTGCCACGCGTGTCCGGCCCAGCTATTTGCCCGAATCGCGGCGGATTCAGCTCGACGGTACGGCCCGGCTGGAGGAGGTCGATACGATCTCGTTCGCGACGAGAGATCCCGTTCGTCAGGCGTCCGCCGCGTGGGCCCTCGCCCTCCAGCGGAGCGGGATCGAAACCGAGCAGGGGTGGGAGATCGGTTGGAAAGCCGGAGCCAACGTCGGGAACGGATGTCGATCGGGAAGCCTCGAAGAGTGCGCCGCCGCGCGTCGGGTTGCGAGTCTGGAGTCCCCACCACTCTCCGAGCTCGTCGCGGGCATCCTCGAACCGAGCCAGAACTGGATGACGGAGCAGCTCGTGCGCGCGCTCGGTGCCGAGTTCGGCGAGCGCGGGAGCTGGAGCGAAGGCATCGAGGTCGTTCGGCGCTTCGTCGTGGAGGACGTCGGCGTGGACAGCCTCGACGTCGCGCCCCGGGACGGTTCGGGCCTCTCGGCCTACAATCTCGTTACCCCTCGAGCGATCGTCGCCGTCCTCCGCCACATGCGGGCGGGACCGTACGGCGGCGCCTACCGCTCGGCGATGGCCGAGCCGGGCGAGGAGGATTCGACGCTCGAGCGGCGTCTCGACGAGCTCGAAGGAAGGCTCTTCGCGAAGACCGGCAGCATCTCGAATGTGAACTCGCTCTCAGGATATCTCGTAAGAGAGGGAGGTCAGGAGATCATCTTCTCGGTGCTCACCAACGGATCGGGACTGCCAGCGTCCGAGGTTCGGGGAGCGATCGATGAAGTGGTCCGAATCCTGGCTCGTTAGCGACGCCCGCGAACACAGACTGGAGAGAGCCCCACCTCATGGCCGACTACGATCTCCCGGAGCTACCCTCGGACGAAGAGCTCGGCATCACCGAGGAGGACCGTGAGAAGTACGGCGACGCCATCGAGGACGACGGCCCCGAGCTCTCCAACGAAGAAATGGCGATGCTGCTCGGCGGATCCGCCGTTTCCGGCTCGGACGAACCTGGTAAGGCTCCTTCCAAGAAGGACGAGCGGGCGGCCAAACGGGCGGAGAAGCAGAGGGCCAAGCAGCGCGCGAAGGCGGAGAAGCTAAAGGCCAAGGCGGAGAAGCTGAACGCCAAGGAAGAGAAGCGTCGGGCGCAGGCCGCCGCGAGGGCGGCGGCGACCCCTACGACGGCGAGCGCTGGCGGAGCGGCTGCGGGAAGCACAGGGGACGAAGGGACGGCGCCCACCGCAGACGCAGCGGACGGCGCGGGAACCGATGGTGCGGGTACTCCACCTCCCTCCGGTGACGACCGAGGCGGCCGCGGCACACCACCCGCTGGTCCGAAGGCCCTCGCTCCGGTCCCCTCATGGCGCGGCCCCACTACGTTTCTCCTCCTCGTCGCCCTGTCCCTCTTCGCGAGCACTCGGACGGGGCAGGTGCGACCCGGGGCGGCCAACGACCCCGCCTCCGTCTTCTCCTCGGCACGCGCCATGGCCGTTCTGGCTGACATGACCCGGGCTCCTCATGCGCCCGGCTCGCCTGAGCACGCCCGGGTGCTCAACCTGCTCGTCGAGCGCCTCCGCGATCTCGGTCTCGACCCGGAGATCCAGACGGCGACGACTCTACTGGAGCGTGGCGGCCCAGTATCCGGCGACCCTTCCTACGCGCGCGCCGCGACGGTGCGAAACATCGTGGCCCGTCTCCCTGGCCGCGACCCATCGGGTACAGTGCTCATCACCGCACACTACGACAGCCGGGGCATCGCCATCGGCGCCGGCGACGATGGCTCCGGAGTCGTGACGATCCTCGAAGCGATTCGAGCGCTCCGCGAGGGACCCCCGCTCCGCAACGATATCATCGTGCTCCTGACCGACGCCGAGGAGCTAGGGCTCATGGGTGCTCGGGCGTTCGTCGACCGACACGCTTGGATGCCGGACGTCGACCTCGTCCTCTCGTTCGAAATGCGGGGCTCGGCGGGACCCTCGATCATGTTCGAGACGAACGAGCGGAACGGCTGGGTGGTGCGAGCGCTGCAGGAGTTCGACCCGAGCCCGTTCGCGAACTCGATGTCGTACGAGATCTACAGGAGGCTACCGAACGACACGGACTTCAGCCCCTTTCGTGACGCGGGCGTCCAGGGCCTGAATTTCGCCGCGATCGACAACGCGCACGTCTACCACCAAACGTACGACGACCTCGACCACCTCTCCCCGTCGACGGTGCAGCATCATGGCGAGCGAGCGCTCGCCGGTCTTCGGCATTTCGGGGACGCGGACCTGACCGTCGTGAACGACGCTAACGTCGTCTTCTTCAACGTGCCCGTGCTGGGCCTGGTGGTGTACCGTCAGCTCTGGGTGTTGCCGATCTCTGGGTTGCTGCTCCTCCTCTTCGCACTCACCATTCCCGCCGCGCGGCGTGCGTCGGCCCGACCGGCCCGCATGGCGGCCGGCACGGTGCTCGTGATCGTCGTCGGCGCGATCGCGTACGGTCTAGCGAACGTGGCGTTCCAGTCCCTGACGCCCTTCCACGCGGAGTTCGGCGCGCTTCAGGGCGCGGCTTTCCACAGCGAAGGGTGGTACGTGCTCGGGATCGCATTCGCGGCCCTGTTCCTGATCGTCACCGGCGGCATTCTGACCAGGCGTTGGATCGCGCCACTGGAGATGGCCGTCGGGGCGCTGGTGCTTCCGCTTCTCGTGGCGATCGCCCTCGGCTTCGTCGCTCCGCTCGGTGCGATGAACCTCCAGTGGCCGGTCCTCGCGGCGACCGTGGCCGTGATGGTCGTGGCACTGCTGGGTGAGCGGGCTTCGGGACTCGTGGGGTGGTTCGTGTCACTCGCGCTCGCCGTGCCCGTGTTCCTTCTGCTCCAGCCCGTGCTCGAGCTGGTCTGGCTGGCCATGAGCATTCGCTTGGCCGGTGGCCTGGCGGTGATCGCGGTCGTCGGCTTCGCGCTTTGCCTGCCCGCCCTGGCGTTCCTCGAGACACCGAATGCCTGGTGGGCCCCGGTGTCACTCGGCCTCCTGGCGGCGGGAAGCGTCGCCGTCGGAATTCTCACGTCCGATCCTTCGGCCGAGCGTCCGGCGCCGAGCACGCTGATCTACGCATACGAGCACGGTACCGACGCGGCGATGTGGATCACGGGGGAGCTCGACGGACCAGGGGCGGAATGGGCACGCGAACGAGCGGGCGCCGACTTCGGCGAGCGGCGTGACCTCGAGTCCATGGGATACGAAAACGGCGACGTGCCGACGGCTCCCGCGCGGATCGTTGGAATCGCCCCCCCCGACGTCGAGCTCGTCGGCGATACCGTGTTTGCCGACCAGCGGCGGGTGGTGCTCGCGGTGCGCTCCGAGATCCGCGCCGAGATGTTGAGCTTCCAGCTCGAGGGGGAGACGAGACTCACCGCGATCAACGGTGAACCCATCAGCAACGTGGACGAGCTGCGTCGGGTGGACCATTGGGGCACGCCCGAAGACGCCGTGCTCTTGGAGCTCAGCATGCCCACGGGTTCTCCGATCGACGTTCACGTGCTCGAGGTGCTGCTTCGCCCGACGGAGCTCCTGGGCCGCGACGCGTTCCGACGCCCCCCCGAGCTCGCACCGAACGTGCGTCGACAGAGCGATCAGGCTCGCATCCGGTACTCCGTCGCGCGCTACGTGGACCCCTTGTTCGCCGGATCCGACGTGACCCCCGTCGTCACGCCACCGCCCGACACGGGGGTCCCCGCGGACACGCTCGAGCTTCGAACCGACACTTTGGAGCCCGGTCTCGATACGCTCGGTGGAGCGGACACGCTGCTGGGTCTCGACACGCCCGGAGATACGGTGGATACGCTGAGGTCGGCGGTCGACACGCTCCGAGCGGCGGTCGATACGCTGAGGTCGGTGGTCGGTACTTCGGGGATCGTAAGGGGCCCAGTCCCGGACCTGCCGACGCGCCCCGCCGTAGAGCGCGAGTGAATCGGCTCCGCGCATTCCTGGCCCTCGCAGTCGTCTTCGCGGGCTGCTACACGCATCCCGGAGCCACCCCAGCGGGCGGCCCCGCCCAGACGGAAGGGGTGCGTTTCGAGGTGCCCGACTGGTCGGGGCGGTGGTACAAAGGAAACACGCACACCCATACCACCGAGAGCGACGGCGACTCGTCGCCGGAGTACGTGGCACGCTGGTACAAGGACCACGGATACGACTTCCTCGTCTTGTCCGACCACAACGTCTACACCGACCCGGCTTCGCTCTCGCACCTGGCCGACTCGACCTTCCTCCTCATTGCCGGAGAGGAGCTCACATCGAGCTACGAAGGCGCGCCCGTCCACGTGAACGGGCTGAACATTCCGCACGTCCTGGCGGCGGAGCGCGCCAGCTCCCTCGTGGAGACCATTCAGGCCAACGTCGACGCGGTCCGGAACGTCGACGGGGTCCCCCACATCAACCACCCGAACTTCCAGTGGGCGTTCAGCGTCGAGGAGCTGCGTCAGATCGAGAACGACAGACTTCTCGAGATCTGGAACGGACACCCGACCGTCCATAACGCGGGTGGCGGAGGCACCCCGTCTCTCATCGAGGTCTGGGACATGCTTCTGACCGGAGGAAAGCGAATCTACGGGATCGCCGTGGACGACGCGCACCATTTCCAGGGTGAGTTCACTGCGGATCGGGCCAACCCCGGACGGGGGTGGATCGCCGTGCGCTCGCGGGAGCGGACCGCCGACGCGCTCATGGAGGCCCTCGAGGCGGGCTATTTCTACGCGAGCACGGGCGTCTCGCTCGACGACGTGGTCGTCACGGCGAACCGCTTGGAGATCCACATCGAGCCCGACCGGGATTTCCGGTACCATACCCTGTTCTACGGCTCCGGTGGGCGACTCCTGGGCGAATCGGGCGCGAACCCGGCCACATACGAGCTGACACGTGACGTCGGGTATGTGCGTGCCGAGGTGACGAGCTCACGCTCGGATCGGGCGTGGACCCAACCGGTCTTCGTAGTAGGGCGTTGAGGCCGCCGCCGAGGGGACCACCAGAAAGGGCACCCCTCGGCGAATCGGTCAGCCGGCGTCGTCCTGAGACAACGCCGTGCGCGCCCGGCCCATGTATGCCCAGAGCTCCGGGTCCATTCCGCCATGGTCCGACAAGACGTTCTCGGGGCCCTCGGCCCGATACATTTTGGAGAGCGACCTGGTGATGCCGGGGTCGCCCCCGGTGAACTCTTCGATGAGCGCAGCGGATTTCCGGGCCAGCATCTTCACCTCGTCGCTGCCCGGATCGAGTCCGTCCTCCATCGCCTTGGCGAAGCCGGCGAAGACGGTCCCCCACTCCTCCTGGACCTCGGCAATGCGCTCGTCGCCAACCGACTCACGTCGCCGCGCGAGCTTCTCCAACTGCTCGGGTGTGTAGTGCTTCTCGAAGTTCATGGTGACCCCGATGGTTCGTGTCAGGTCGTCCACGGAGACCCCCTCCGCCGACTCCAGTCGAGCCCGAAGGCGTACGATCAGGTCGCGCAGTCGCTCGCGCTGGCCGATCTCCTCCTCGATACGCTCGATCTGCAGTTCGAGCGTCCGTTCCAATGAGTACCCCGGCCGATCCAAGCAGGCCCTCACCTTGTCGAGCGCGAGCCCGAGGTGTCGGAGCGAAGCGATCTGGTGCAAGCGCCGAACTTCCGCCTCTCCATAGAGCCGATGACCAGCCGCGGTTCGACCAGAAGGCTTGAGCAGGCCGATCTCGTCGTAGTGGTGCAGCGTACGGACCGTCAAACCCGTCCGGTCGGCCAACTCTCCCACCTTGAAGCATACGACCTCACGCAGCGTGAGGTGCAAGGAGTCGGCCTTCACGGCTCGAAATACCCGAAGTGCTCGAGCATGAAATCCCGGACGGCGGCCGCGAGCAGCGCCGCGTACGCCCTCCGATTCTCGTCGGAGTCGCGCAGTCCCGGATAGTGGTGCTCGATCTGGATACCGCTGACCAACTCGGTGTCGGCTCGTGAGCCGTGGATGGCCGTGCTGTACCCCCCGCTGAAGTACGGATCGTCACCGGGAGTCGGATCTCCGGGGCTCGGTACCGCCGGCACACCCGCGGACTCCAGGTAACCGCCCAGGCTGGTCGGTCCCCGAAGGAGCTGGGAGAAGGGGATTGGCGAGTCGCGGCCGATCTCCCGGATGCTCGTCCGCTGGACGACGGCCAGGCTGTTGAGCGAGGCGTCGGCCTGGTTGAGCTCTTCCGCAGACAGAAGGTAGCCCAGCTCGAGGCGCGCCTTCGGGTGGCCATGGCCGTGCATGTCGAAGTACATCCCTCCACCGACCGCACTCACCGGGACGCGGGCCCGTTCGATGTACTCGTGGAACTCATCCCACGCCTGCTCCGCGAATGGATCGCCTTGCGCCGCCTCGATGATCTCGCGATTCGGGTCGAGCTTCACCCGGTCCAGATGGGAAATCACGACGTGTGGCGCGTAACCGGTCTGGTCCATGAACGCCTCTCGGACCGCGAGGGTGAGCTGGCGTGTGTTGCGATCTGGTACGACGGCGCCGTACGTCCGATCCGCGATCTCGTCGGGTGTCAGGCTCCCGCCGTGCGGCGCCGAGAGAACGACTGGGAGCTCACCGGGGATGTACTCGACGTACGCGTTGCGGCCGAAGTAGGAGGCGCCGGGCAGGTACTCGACGACGGTCGGGGGCACGTAGACCTCGAGCCGCGCGGTCTCGACGAGTTCCCCCAGTTCGACGCTCACGCTCGTCGTACCCATCGAGGCGCCGGTCACGAGGCCCCGCCCGTCTACGGTCGCGATGTGGGGATCCTCGGTGCTCCACACGGCGCCGCCGACGTCCACCTCGACCCCCCCCAGGCCGAGCGCCACCGCCTGAAAGAGAAACGTGCCCCCGACCCCGACCACGAGCCCCTGGGCCGGTCGGATCTCGAGCGTCCTTGGCGCCACCGCGGTTGGATCGCCCGAGCAGGCGATCGCCAGCCAAAGGGCCGTCACGATCGACGTTCGTGCACGTAGCGTAGAGCGACGAGTCATGCTCGAATCTACGGCTTGGCCGGCGGCGGGCGCGACGCTACCCTGCCCGTTCGCCAACGCCCTTCCGCCTCGAGTTCGGGACGATGAATCGAAGCCGCGCTCTTCTGACCCAGCTCACTGTCCTGACCACACTGGCCGCGCTCGCTTCGCCCGACGCCGCCGGCCAGCAACTCCGCTCCGGCGCGTCTCGAGGTCAGGAGCTCGCGTCCCGGGTCGAGATCGTACGCACCGAGTACGGTGTGCCCCACATTTTCGCCGAGGACCTCGAGGCGATGGGGTTCGCGCTGGCCTACGTACAGTCCGAGGACTACGGCGATCAGGTGGCGATCGGTCTGGTCAAACGGCGCGGGACGTACGCGCGCTACGTGGGAGCCGACTCGATCGGTGGCGACTTCTCCGCGCGGGTCGCGCATGCCCGCGCGGCCGAGACCTTCCATCGACTCGACGAAAGCACCCGCGCCGTGTATCGCGGCTTCGCCGAGGGCGTGAACCATTACGTCCGCCTCCATGCCGATGAATTCCCCCCGTGGCTCACGCCGGACTTCACCGCCATCGACGCACACGCCGCGGACGTCCAGAGTTGGAGCCGAGGTGACGCGGCGTCGTTCGCCCGTGACGAACGGCAACGGCTAGGGACCGGGACGTCTCCCGTCGCGCGGACCCGAGCCGCCCTCGGGCGGCAGGACGATTTCGATGAGACCGTCGATGGTTCGAACGCGTGGGCGCTCGACGGAACGCGAACCCGATCCGGCAACCCGATCCTTTTGAGGAATCCACACCTGGCCTGGACCGCCGGATACTACGAAGCGCACGTCCGCGTCCCCGGCGTACTGGAGTTCTATGGCGATTTCCGCATCGGGGGCGCCTTTGGCATCATCGGCGGTTTCAACGAGCGCCTGGGCTGGGCAACGACGAACAACTCACCGACCTACTCCCAGGTCTACGCGCTCGCGCGACATCCGCAGCTGCGCGATCACGCCGAGCTGGACGGGATGCCCCTGCCTCTCGATGAACGCACGGTGTCCGCCGAGTACGCCACGGAGGACGGCTTCGGCGTCGAGACCGAAATCACCCGATGGTCGCCCTTCGGACCGGTGATCTTCGAGACCGAGGAGACGCTGTACGTTCTCAAGGACCCGCGGGACGGTGAATTCCGCCGGGGAGAGCAGTTCCTTCGCATGATGATGGCGACGAGCCTGGACGAATGGCTCGAAGTGATGCGCATGCGTGCGCATTCCAGCTCGAACTTCACGTACGCCGATGCCGACGGGAACATCGCGCTCTACTACAACGCGCGGATCCCGATGCTGCCGCACGAACCGACGGGCGACACCGCGGCAGTGGCCAGATCGGTCGAGGACATCTGGTCAGAGCTCGTCCCCTGGGAACAGCTGCCGCTCTATCTCAACCCACCTGGAGGATACGTCCAACAGGCGAACGACACGCCGGACTACATCAACCTCAACGTGCGGCTCGATCGCGATTCAATGCCGGCGAACTTGCCCGACCCACGCCTGCGGCTACGGAGCCAGCTCTCCTTCGATCTCGTTCGAAGTGGGGACGACCTGACGCTGGAAGACGTCGTCGAGCGGAAGCACTCGCCTCGCATGCTCGCGGCGGAGCGGATGACAGACGACCTGCTCTCCATCGTGTCGACCTCCGCGGGCGCCCGCGACATGCGAGAAGCGCTCGACGTGCTCGCGGCCTGGGACCGTACGGCCCGGGCCGACAGCCGCGGCGGCGTCCTCTTCTCGCGCTGGCTCACCATCTACCGGAGGATGGCCGGCTCGGCTGCGGATGGAGTGCCTTGGAGCGAAGAGCGACCGCTCGAGACGCCCCGGGGAGTCGGCGCGCCTGAGCACGCGATCGCAGCGCTGTACCACGCCGTCGGCGACATGCGCGCCGACGGACTCGCGCTCGACGTTCCGTGGGGGGATGTGCACCGGGTGATCCGAGGCGACGTCGATCTACCGGTGTCGGGATGCGAGGGAGGCATGGGCTGCTTCCGCACCCTCTCCTTCTCGGAGATGGACGACGGCAGGCTCGCCGCCGACCGTGGAGACGGCTGGATCTTCGTCGTGGAGCTCGGAGGGGGCGCGCCTCGCGGCCTTTCCGTGCTCGCGTACGGCCAGAGCCGACTCGAGACGTCGCCCCACTTCGACGACCAAGCGGCCCTTTTCGCCGAGGGCCGAATGAAGCCCATTCGATGGACCGACGAGCAGATCGGGGCGGCGGAAATCCGACGATATCGGCCGGGCACCGAGATGCGACGTTGAGCCCCGAGCGTCGCGCCTCGGGTGGGCATGCGTGACAACGACGGCTCGGATCTTCATTGTGAGGGGCCCGCACGGTCGAGCAGCTGAAACGAGGAGGCAGGTCGCATGTCGGAGTCGAAGATGGAGCTCGGGGCGTTCTCGGTGAGCCTGACCGTCCAAGACCTCGCCGCGT
>Ga0224512_10001001_pt1 | contig 28197 bp, 23 predicted proteins | sample SF_May12_sed_USG_4_FD_169103 | JGI IMG/M metagenome (GOLD analysis project Ga0224512, IMG submission 169103) | Sediment microbial communities from San Francisco Bay, California, United States - SF_May12_sed_USGS_13 | ecosystem: Environmental > Aquatic > Marine > Sediment | place: USA... | reverse complement strand
GCCGTACGGAACCAAAAGCCCCGCGTCAATTTCGCGCTACGCCTGTCAGGCCACGGCGCAACTGCAGAAAAACGACATCAAGCTGCTGGTTGTGGCATGTAACACGGCGTCGGCGGTCGCCCTGGAGGCATTGCGCGAACAAATGCATCCTTTGCCGGTAATCGGTGTGGTCGAACCGGGTGCCGCGGCGGCAGTTGCGGCACGGCCTGCGGCGCGACACCTGGTGCTCGCGACGGAGGCAACGGTACAGCTCGGCGCCTATCGCAAGGCGCTGCTCGACAAGGATCCCGCCGCGACCGTAACGGAACTCGCTTGTGAGTTGCTCGTGTCGCTTGCCGAGGAAGGCTGGAACGACGGCGCGATCGCCGAAGCCATTGTGCGGCGCTACCTGGCCGGGCTGGATGTCGCCGTGCGCAGCCCCGACAGTGTGATTCTCGGATGCACACACTTTCCGCTGTTGCGCGACACCTTCGCGAAGGTGTTTGATGATGGTGTCTCGATTGTCGATTCGGCGAGCACAACGGCGATTGCCGCGCGCGATCTGCTCGACAGCCTGGCACTCGCCAATGAGCGCGAGGAAGTCGGTACCCTGCGGCTGCTGGCCACCGATGGGGCCACCCGGTTTGCGCGGGTTGGAGGGCAGTTCCTCGGCGAGGATCTGTCCTACAGGGACGTGACGCTCGTCGACCTGTGAGATAATTGCCGCCATTTTCAACCCCGGGGACCCTCGTGATTTCAACGAATTCTGTGTTTGTATCCTGCCTTTGCCTGTCTGCCATCCTGATAGCCTCCTGTAGCGCCGAAGCGCCGCCTGAGGCAGCCGTCGAGCCGCTCGTGACAGTGGAGCCGCGGCCCGAGATCTATGCAGAATTCGCACTCACTGCCGATCTCAGTGTGCTCACCGAGAATCAGCACGAGATGATCGGTTTACTGATTGCGGCGTCAGAAATCATGGACGGTCTTTTCTGGCGGCAGGCCTACGGCGACGACTATGAGGATTGGCTCGCGTCGCTCGGTGTCGCGGAAGAGAGGCGTTTTGCGGAACTCAATTATGGTCCGTGGGATCGCCTCGATGACGAAAAGCCGTTCATCAAGGGTGTCGGCGCGAAACCGCTGGGGGCGAACTTCTATCCCGTTGACATGACCCGTGAAGAGTTTGACGCTGCCTACCTGCCCGGCAAGAACGGGCATTACTCCCTGATTCGGCGCGACGAGAGCGGTGAGCTCATTCTGATTCCGTTCCACGTTGCCTACGCAGATGAGTTGCTGGCTGCGGCGCGGCTGTTGCGCGAGGCGGCGGACCTGGCCGAGAGTCAGGACTTTGCCAATTATCTGAAACTGCGCGCGGCCGCTTTGATCAGCGACGAATATCAGGTCAGCGATTTGTACTGGATGGACGTGAAAGACAACGAGGTTGATGTCGTAATCGGCCCAATCGAGTTTTACGAGGATCGTCTCTTCGGCCACCGCGCCGCCTACGAGTCCTACGTGCTCATCAAGGACCTCGAATGGAGCGCCAGTCTCGCGAGATTCGCTACGTTTCTGCCAGAATTGCAGCAGGGACTGCCGGTGCCGGACGAATACAAGCAGGAATCACCGGGGTCCGACTCCGACTTGAATGCTTATGACGTAGTGTATTACGCCGGTCACAGCAATGCGGGTTCAAAGACCATAGCGATCAACTTGCCCAACGAGGAAGAAGTACAGCTGCAAAAAGGCACGCGGCGCTTGCAGCTCAAGAACGCGATGCAGGCCAAATTCGACAAGATTCTGGAACCGATCGCCGACGAACTCGTGGATGAAGCGCAGCGACGGCATGTTACTTTCGACGCGTTTTTCGCCAATACGATGTTCCACGAGGTTGCGCACGGTCTCGGTATCAAGAACACGATCACGGGCAAGGGCCTGGTGCGCGAGGCGTTGCTCGAGATCGACGGCAGCATAGAGGAGGGCAAGGCCGACATCCTGGGGCTTTATATGGTTTCCGAGTTGCAGGAAGCAGGTGAACTTGGTGACGTTGACTTGCGCGACTATTACGTCACGTTTATGACCAGCGTCTTTCGCTCCATACGCTTCGGTGCAAGTAGTGCACACGGCAAGGCAAACATGGTTCGCTTCAATTTCTTTGTCGAGCGCGGTGCATTCGTTCGCAATGCCGAAACTGGCAGATACAGCGTTGACTTCGATCGCATGCACGAGGCGATCGCCGCCCTGTCGGAGAAATTGCTGACACTCCAGGGTGATGGAGACTACGAGGGTGCGCTCGAGCTGACCAATACCAAGGGTGTCATTGGCGATCAGCTGCAAGCCGACCTGGATCGTCTGACGCGGGCGAGTATTCCAGTCGACATCGTTTTCAACCAGGGCATCTCTGTGCTGGGATTGGATTGACGCAAAAGAACAACAAGCAAAGGATAATTCAATGAAGAAGAGTCTCGTTCTCGCCCTGGTCGCGAGCTTGTCCCTCGTTGCCTGTGGTAAAGCGTCGGACCAATCGGCCGTGCAGGTCGTCGAAGAGAAGCAACCGTGGGCAGATTTCGTCGCCACCGTCATCGACGATTACTATCGCAGGAACCCGGAATCGGCTTCAGACGCCGGGCTGCATCAATACGACGGGCAAATGGCCGACATGAGTATGCGGGCTCTGGAAGACTATGCCGCCTGGCTGGATTTCGTGGTAGCGGAAGCCGCAGGCTACACAGAACTGCAAGGCATCGAGGCGTTTGAGCGCGACTACCTGTCGACAAGTCTGCGCGGCAGGCTGTTCTGGCTTCGCGATGCGGAGTTTCCGACGAAAAATCCGTTGTTCTATACCGGCTCCATTGGCATTAGTGTCTTTATCGATCGTGAGTACGCGCCGCTGGCGCAGCGCATGCGGGCCTACACGCAGTACATTGAGCAGGTCCCCGGCAAGATGGAGCAGATGAAGACGAACCTGCGACCACCGCTGCCAGCGCCTTACGTCGAAATGGGCTATCGCATACTCGACGGCATGCTTGAGTACTTGTCGACGACGGTCCCCGAGGTGTTTTCATCGGTCGACGATGAGCAGTTGCAACGGCAGTTCCGGGCGGCGAATGATGCGGCTATTGAATCAATACAGCAGTCGGTCAACTGGCTGGACGGCCTCAAAGCGACTGCGACAAACGATTACGCGCTGGGTGAAGAACGTTTCCTGAAAATGCTGCGCACTTCGCAAGGTGTCGACGTAACGCTTGCGGAGCTCAAATCCGCGGGACAGAAGAACCTGGACGACAATCTCGAACTGCTGCATCAGGCATGCGCCGAGTACGCGCCGGGTGCAAGCACCAGGGATTGCATGGCTAAAGCTGCGGCGAACAAGCCGGAAGAGGGCGCAGTCGCAAAAGCGGAACAGCAGCTTCCGATACTCAGGAAGTTTGTCGAAGACAATAATATTGTAAGCATTCCGGGCACAGAGGATGCGCTCGTCGCCGAGGCGCCGCCTCACCGGCGGTTCAATTTCGCCTATATCAACATCCCGGGGCCCTTCGAAACAGGACTGCCATCGACGTATTACATCGCGCCACCCGATCCCGAGTGGTCCGAGGTGGACCAGTTGGCGTACATTCCGGGCGAAGCGGACCTGCTGGCCGTGTCGGTGCACGAAGTCTGGCCGGGCCACTTTTTGCAGTATCTGCATTCAAATCGCGCCGACAATGACGTTGGGCGACATTTCGGAACGTACACCTTCAGCGAAGGCTGGGCGCACTACACCGAACAGATGATGGTCGATGCGGGTCTGGGCGACGGTGACCCGGAAGTTCGAATAGGGCAGTTGCAGAACGCATTACTGCGCAATGTTCGCTACGTGTCTGCCATCGGTCTGCACACGGAAGGCATGACGATCGCAGAAAGCCAGGCGATGTTCGAGGAATTGGCCTTTAAGGACTTCGGCAATGCCAGCCAGCAGGCTTATCGTGGCACTTACGATCCTGGTTACCTCAACTACACGCTGGGCAAATTGATGATCAACAAGCTGCGCGAAGACTGGACCGCGGGGCGCGGCGGTCGAGAGGCGTGGGGCAAATTCCACGATCAGTTCCTGAGTTATGGCGTTCCGCCGATTCCTCTGATCCGCAAACAAATGCTCGGCGACAACTTCGATGGTGACACGGACCTGCTTCCTCAGTAGAAGTACCGCAACGATAGCAGCCGCGGCGCTATTACAGGTCGTCTTTGTCGAGCCACGGCAACTGCCCGCCGAACAGGGTTGCCAGATACAGCCTGTCTCTTGTTTCCAGAACGCCGGTTAGCGTTGAGAATCGTGCAGCAGGGTCCTGCAGATTTGCCAGAACCTCGCCGTCCGCATTGATGGCGATCACGTGCGAATAAGGTTCGGCCCTGGGACGAAATGCGGCCGGCAGACGCTGCACGATCTTGCGCACAAACGGCTTGTCGGAAAGCGCATCAAGTTGCCTGATGCGAGGTGAGACCATGCCGATCCAGAATCGGCCGTTCTTGCCGTTATTGATGTTGTCGGGGAATGCCGGCAGGTTGTCGAGCAGGACTTCAGTTGTGCCGCTCTTCGGACCCTTTAGCCAATGCTTGAGAATTCGATACGAACCGGTTTCGGCGATGAGCAGGAATTGCTGATCCTCGCTGATCGCGACGCCGTTCGCGAAATTCAGTGCATCGACGATGATGCGGGCATCGCCGGTCGATGGATTGAATTCTATGATCTGGCCGTGACCGCCGTGCTCGAGAATATCGAGGAGGGCGGCCGCGTATGTGCCACCGTATTGTTCAGCGCCGAATTTTGTGCTGGCTTCGGAGAAATACACGGTCCCGTCATTTGCAATCGCCAGATCATCGGCATAGACCAGGGCCTGTCCGTTAACATCGCTGAGCACGGTTTCGACCGAACCGTCCGCGGAAACGCGCTGCAGACCAATGTAAGCATTGGCCACGAGCATGGAACCATCCCTGTCGGTCTCGATTCCCAGCGCGCGTCCACCCACGTCTGCGAACACGCTGACCTTGCCGTAGCTGTCGATCTGCACGAGCTTGCCTCCCGCTACCGTCGCGTAGAGTCGGCCATCATGGCCTGCCGTGATGTCCTCGGGTCCGTGCTCACCGCCGAGGTCGAGCGAGCGCGCGCGCCCCAGTCTCTCATCAGGACCGAACGGATCGACGAGGCCTTGATCGGCCGGTGCAGCCCAGGCAACGGGTTCAACCGGCACAGGCCATAGCAGCAGGTACAGCATGGCGAGTATCAGTAACCCTGCTGTTGCTGCAAACACCGTCTTCATGGTGTGACTCGGATTAGCGGCGGCCGTCGATCATGCGCAGAAACTCTGCGCGCGTGCGGGCGTCCTTGCGAAATGAGCCAATCATCTGGCTCGTCACCATCGACACGTCGGTCTTGTGAATGCCACGCGTCGTCATACACTGGTGGACGGCTTCGACGACGACGCCAACGCCTTTCGGTTTCAACACGTCTTCGATGCAGTTAGCGATCTGTGCCGTCATCTTCTCCTGCACCTGGAAGCGCCGCGCAAAGGCTTCGACGACGCGTGCGAGCTTGCTGATACCCACGACCTTGTTGCGTGGCAGATAACCGACATGGGCTTTGCCGATGATCGGCGCCATGTGGTGTTCGCAATGTGACTCGAAGCCGATGTCTCGCAAGATGATCATCTCGTCGTAGCCTTCGACTTCCTCAAATGTGCGTTTGAGGTAGCGCAGCGGGTCTTGCTTGTAGCCGCTGAACCAGTCTTCATAAGCCCGTGCCACGCGTTGCGGCGTGTCCAGTAAGCCCTCGCGGCCGGGATCGTCGCCGGCCCAAAGCAGCAGCGTATGGATGGCATCCTCTGCCTGTTTGCGGCTCGGTCGGCGAGGCTTGGGCATTTTCTTGCTTGTTTTGGCCAATCTCATTCCCCATGGGAAGTCACTGAGTAGATTACAGGTCGTTTAGCGTCTTCGGCCAGTCCTTTCTCGTAAGGCTCTCATAAGGCGTGACAGTTGCGCCGCACACCGGGCGGGGCTGGCAATGCGTGCCAATCAGGCACGGACAGCCATCAGGCGGATTTGCGATCCGCGGGCAGGCCCGTCGGGCAGCTCACACCCGTGCCACCAAGACCGCAATAACCTCCGGGATTCTTGGCGAGATATTGCTGGTGGTAATCTTCAGCGTAGTAAAATGTATCGAGCGGCCGTATTTCGGTCGTGATGTCGCCGTAGCCGGCGGCTTTCAGTTCGGCCTGGTAGGCCAACATCGACTGCTGCGCCGCCGTCTGTTGCTCCTCGTCACAGGTGTAAATGGCCGAGCGGTACTGCGTGCCAACGTCGTTGCCCTGACGCATGCCCTGCGTTGGATCATGGCTTTCCCAAAAGACGCGCAGCAGTTCCTCATAGCTGATCACGGCGGGGTCGAAGACGACCAGAACCACCTCCGCATGGCCCGTTTGGCCGCTGCAGACCAGTTTGTAGTCCGGGTCTGGCGTTGTTCCACCGGCATATCCTGCTGCGGTCGTGAAGACGCCATTCGTCTCCCAAAAACGCCGCTCGGCACCCCAAAAACAGCCGAGCGCGAAGACTGCCTGTTGCAGATGATCGGGGAACGGAGCTCTGATCGGATTGCTGTTGACGTAGTGCATGCTCAATAAGCCTGATAACGACCGCCACGGCGCGGCCGGTTGATAATACCGTCGGCTCCCTGAAAACGCACCGGAATCGACTGGGTGTTGCCCCAATCTATGGCGCGATACACGGCAAAATGCAGATGCGGCATGGTGCTATGGCCGGTATTGCCGGAATAGGCGATCTTCTGGCCTTGTGCGACACTGTCCCCAACCTCGACCAGTGCGCCGTTCTTCTTGAGGTGGTAGTACTCGCCTGTTGTTCCGTCGCTGTGCAGGATGACGACATAATTGGCAAATTTGCCGCAGCCGTCTTGCCAGCAGCCTTTGTCGTGTGACTCTTCTACACGCGCAACGATACCGGATCTTGCGGCATGTATCGGCGTGCCGACCGGCATATCGAGATCGACCGCATATTCCTCGAGCCCGGTATGGCTGAAGCGCGAACCGTAGCCCTGTACGACGCGATACGACTTGCCGCTGGCGTAGGGTAATGAATACAGATGATCGTCGTCATGCACGGCATCCTTGTCGCCGACCGTCCAGTCGATAGAATACTGATAGTCGCGTTGGCCACGTGCGCCAGCGGCACTCAGCACCATCACCTGTTCGGATTGATTCGCCGCGAGTGTACGGGTGACAGTCTTCGGTCCGTCGACATTCCAGTCGTGGGTGAGCACACGCAGTGTGTAAGTGATTGGGAAGCTCTGGAGATTCTTTGCTCGTAGCTCGACATTGCCGCCCTGATCAACAGTGTCGACGCAAATCCACTCGTCCCTGCAATCGGCAAGCGCTATATGCGCCGCGGCGATCAATGCCGTGCCCAGGACGAGCTTTATTATGGCTTGCTCAGGAATTGCGTTACCTCTCCGGCAGTATTGGCAGGTCTCAGTCCTCGCTATCGCTATCGCTCTCGGCGCTTTCAGCGGCCGCGGCGCGAAGCGCATCCAGATCCGATTGGCGATAATTGAATTTATGCACTAACAGCAGACCAGTCACAGCAACTGGCCCGCCATCTTCAAATCGAGGTCGGTAAACGCGTCGGCGAATCTCGCGTTGCACGGTACGTTGCATCTCGGTGAACTCGGGCGGATTCGCCTCGACCAGTTTCAGATTCACGGCGCGGCCACGACTCGATATGTCATAGCTCATCTTAATCGTGCCCTGAAGCAGCACATCGTCACTTTGCGGACCGGCCTCGGAATCACCAGCGGCGATGAATTCCGGCAACTTCTGCTGCCACAGCGGCACGACAGTCTCCAATTGTTCGCGGCGGACCGCCAATCGCTCTTCATCTGCAGATAACAGCTCCCACGCCTCTCGATACACCTGGGTGCCACGCTGCGGGTTGTGATTGAACATGTAGTAGTCGCCAAGCGACAGTGTGGTCTGCGCAACCACCTGCCAATCGGAATTCGGATTCTCCGCGGCAATCTTCGCAGCGCGTCGGAAATAGATTTCGCCCGACGTCAATCGTGCATCCTGAAACGTCTGTGCACCAGACAAATCAGGGTAGAAAAACGACTTGCCAAGCAAAATCAATGGTTCTATCAGGGCTAGATCATCCTTGCCGGATTTTTCCTCCACAATGCGGATGATGCGGCGGTAGGTGGTGCGCTCATCGTAGACGAAGCCAGCGCGGTGCTGCCACGCGGCGCGGCGCAATAATGCCGGAATGAGCTCGAGCGTATCAAGACTGTGTTGCCGGATATTGAGCGCATAAATCGTATCCTGAATCTCTTTCGCCGAATCGAAGTCACCCATTCGCACGTAGGTTTCGGCCAGCGACTCGAGCAAATCGACCTGTTCCAGATTATGTGGGCCTTCGTTGACATGAGTCAGATGCACAGCGCGACCATACGTCGTTAATGCCAGGTCCGGGCGACCGCTTTCGAGTTGCGATGCGCCGAGTCCCGTTAGTGGATTGATGAGCTGGGAATTGAGTCGGTCCTCATTATCTTCGATGATCTCGATTGCGGCTTCGAAATTTTGCTGCGCGGCGTCATATTGTTCCGTCTGATGCTGCACGATCGCAAGATTCGTCAGCGCTTTGGCGAATTCGTTGGATTGCGGGCCTTTCAATTTGATTGCAAGTTCCACAATGCGCTTGGCGACCGTGTCAGCCTCATCGAGTACGCCGTCCTGCATGAGCTGTTTGAACAGTGCAAACTCGTTAGCCAGCATGTCTGCGTCGTTCGGTTCAGGTACCGAGTAATCCTCGACATCGTCAATACCTTCCTCGGCCACAGGTATCATTTGTTCCTCGGCCACGCTGTCGACAGCAATTTCCTGCGCGCGGTCTTCTTCATCGATGCCGATCGTGACGTCCTGGGCATTCGCGCCTGCGCCAGTTAGCAAAAGCAGCGCCAACGCGAGAAATTCGGTGTCTTGTTTCATTACCATCGTCGTACAGGGAACATCAGAGCCGTGCGCATCCTTGGTGAACAAGGCCAACAGACCAGACCTTGAGACTTTAATAGACCGGATAAGTTCTGCAGTTCGGTCGCTTCGGGCTATGACTCAACTATACCGAATTACAGGTTCAGGCCAAGTTGCTGGTGGCCCGGACGCTGAAATTGTGTGCAATCGAGCTGCGGCTGATAGCGCTCCGGGGCAAGACCGTGGCGCCGGCAGGCCGCCCTGAAGCGCTTGCCGAGCATATCCGCGTAGGGGCCACGCCCGGTCTGACGCACGCCGAAGCGATTGTCATAATCTCGACCGTTGCCGGACTGCCTGATCAGACTCATGACACGATCCGCACGATCCGGGAAATGAGTCTCGAGCCACTCGACGAACAGCGCTTTAACTTCGTATGGCAGACGCAGGAAAATGTAATGAGCGTTGCGCGCGCCAGCCCCTGCGGCGGTTTCGAGCACCTTTTCGATCTCGGCATCGTTTATGGCAGGTATTACCGGCGCCAGCAGCACGCTGGTCGGAACACCATTGTCAGTCAGTGCGCGGATCGCTTTCAGGCGTGCTTCAGCGGATGGCACGCGCGGCTCCATAATGCGTTTCAGCGCAGCATCGAATGTGGGCAGACTAATCGCAACCGAACAAAGCCGGCGCTCGGCGAGCCGTGCCAGCAAATCGATGTCGCGCATGATTAACGTGCCTTTGGTGATCAAACTGACCGGATGCGCGTGCCTGTCGAACAGTTCGAGTAGCTGGCGCGTGATTTTGGTGGACTTTTCGGCTGGCTGGTAGGGGTCGGTATTGGCGCCGATCGTGATCGGCTTGCATTCATAGCCGGCTTTTTCCCATTCTTCAAGAAGCCGACTTGCTGCGTTTGGCTTGTAGAAGATCCGGGTTTCGAAGTCGAGGCCTGGCGATAAATCGAGGTAACTGTGGCTTGGTCTGGCGTAGCAGTAAATGCAGCCATGCTCGCAGCCCTGATAGGGGTTGATCGAGCGGTCAAAGGGCACGTCTGGCGAGGAGTTGTGGCTGATGATCTTGCGTGCTCGCATCGCCGTGAGGATGGTCTCGGGCTGCCGGGCTTGCCGTCTCGACAGCTCTTGCTCGCTGTATTCTACGGGGCGGGCTGCGAAGCGACCTTCTCGACGCGAGATTGCGCCGCGGCCTTTGTGCGGACGATTGTGCATAGCGTGCTACATGGCTGTATGAATATACAGTAATGTAACACCCTAATTGAGGACCCGGTAGCCCCGGCCGCGCATGCAGCGCTTGAAGACTTCCTGTTTCTCGCGGTCGGCGTCCAGGCCGGATCTCGTGCCGCCGTAGAGACCACCGACAGCCGCACCTTCACGGACGTCGCTGGAATTGCCGCCAATCGCACCGGCTGCCGCGCCGATGACGGCACCCACACCGGCGCCCTTGGCAATACCCTTACTCATCTGCACCTCGTGAGAGTATTCCTCACAGTCATTCCAGTCCTGCACGAATTGTCTCTGGTCGACGCCCTTCATATCGATGATCGGATCAGGGTGTGCAGCACAGCCCGCGACTGTCGCGGCAGCGCAGCAAAACAGAATTGCCGATAGTGTTCGCATTACATCATCCACCAAATTTGGTTACTCTCACCAATCCAACGCAGGATGCCCGCCGGCGTTGACACGACACAAAGGATTAGATGGCCTCAGGATCACATAATTCCACTGCCAGGGCGATCTTGTATGCCTTTCTGGCTAACTTTGGCATTGCGATCGCCAAGACCTGGGCAGCATGGCTGACCGGGTCGGGAAGCATGCTCGCCGAAGCGATTCATTCCTACGCGGATACCGGCAATCAGGTCTTGTTGTATTTGGGTCTGAAGCAGTCGCAGAAGCCGCCGGACACAGAGCATCCGCTTGGTTACGGCAAGCTCAGCTATTTCTGGAGTTTCATCGTTGCAATTCTGCTGTTCACCCTCGGCGGCCTGTTTTCGATTTACGAAGGCATGCACAAGCTGAATCATCCGGAGGAACTGTCGCAGATCTGGGTGGCCATCATGGTGCTGGCGCTGGCAATACTGCTCGAAGGCGGCTCGTTGCTCGGCTGCCTGCGTGAAATTCGAAATGTTCGTGGTGATCGGCCTTTTCGCGAGTGGCTGAAGCACACACGCAATTCGGAGCTCGTCGTGGTGCTGGGCGAAGACATCGGTGCGCAACTCGGCCTGATCCTGGCGCTTGGCTTTCTGATTATGGCCTGGATCACCGGTAACCCGGTGTATGACGCCATGGGCTCGATATGCATTGGCGTCATCTTGCTCGTGATCTCGATATTTATTGCGTCGCGGGTTCGCTCATTGCTGGTCGGGCGCTCTGCCGACCCCGTGATTCAGGAAGCGATCGACGAGATCATTGCCGGGCAGGATGGCATTGATTCGGTATTCAACACGATTACGATTCAATTCGGTCCGGATACCATGCTGGCGGCAAAGATCAAAATGATCGAAGGCGTGCGCATTGAGGCAGCCGTGGCCAGCATCAACGCGCTGGAACGCGAACTTAAAGCGCGCATTCCAAAACTCAAGTGGTGTTTTATCGAGCCCGACGTCAGTGATTGACGCCGGACTCGCAGCCGACTAGTCCGATGCTCTGTGCAGGTGGACATCCTGTTGCGGGAACGGGATTGAAATGCCGTCCTTATCAAAGCGCTTCTTGATCGCCTCGGTAAGATCGAATTTGACGTTCCAGTAGTCGCTGGTCTTCACCCAGGGGCGAAGAACGAAGTTGACGCTGCTGTCGGCGAGTTCGGAAACGGCAATTGTGCAGGCTGGTTCGTCGAGGATCCGCTGATCTGCGGCGATGATTTCTTCCATCGCGTTGCGCACTTTGTCGATATCATCGCCGTAGCTGACGCCAACAACCATGTCGACACGGCGTGTTTCATTCGCCGAATAATTGGTAATGACGCTGCTCATGATCTGCGCATTTGGCACAATCACGCGCTTGTTATCGCCAGTTTTGAGGACTGTCGTCAGAATTTGCACTTCCTCGACACTGCCGGCAACACCAGCAGCCTCAACCCAGTCGCCGACTTTGTAAGGCCGGAAGAATACGATCAACACGCCGGCGGCAAAATTCGACAGCGATCCCTGCAAGGCCAGGCCGATCGCCAGGCCGGCCGCACCCAGCACGGCAATGAACGAAGTCGTCTGCACGCCCAATGCGCCGATCGCGGCGATAATGACGACCATCAGCAGAACCATGTTGACGAGGTTCGACACGAAAGTGACGAGCGTCTGGTCGACCTCCTGTTTTTCCATGACCTTGCGGAGGCCACGGGCCAGCAATCGAACCAGCATGCGACCGACATAGAATATGACCGCCGCCGTTACCAGATTGATTGCGAAATCCACGCCCGAGGTTTTCAGCATTGTGATGGCTTCGTCCCAGGAGAACCCCAGGTCGGGAAGTTTTACTGCATCCATTGTTCGTATCCCTTAAGTGTTTTCTGTTTTCGTTGTGCGGCCGCTGAGAATCAGGTAATTGCCCGCCAGCGTGAGTATGATGCCGGCCGCAGCAATGCCCGTCCATTGATAGCCCTCTGCCACGGTCGAAATCGCCAATGCAACAATCGGGAACATCACCGAACTGTATGCAGCACGTGCCGCGCCAATGCGGCGAATCAGTGCGAGATAGCAGCCAAATGCGATCGCCGATCCAAATACGGCGAGGTAGGCCAAAGACAATAAGTAGGACTTTTCCGTTGAGAAGCTGATTTCACGCCCGAGTAACGCCGCAATGAGAAACGATAGCAATGCCGCCCAGGCCATTGCATGCGCATTTACCGCAATGACCGGCAGTCCCCGACGCGTGTTAACAACTGCTGTCATGTTGCCAAGTGATGCAATTACGGTACCGAGCAGAACGAGGATGATGCCGACGACGGTATCGTTTTCGAGGCTGACGACCGACACCTCCGGCCAGAAAATCAGTGCGATACCGCCCAGCCCGAGAATTCCTGCGATGAACAGGCGGCTGTCAATTGGCCTGTTGAAGAATACACGTTCAAAAACGGCATTGAAGAAAATGATGCTGCTGAACAGTACCGCGATCAAACCAGTGGTGACCCTCGCCGTGCCGTAGTACATGAGAAAGTAGTTCAGGCAAAACAGCAAGGTGCCCTGCAGAAAAACGAAAGCGTAGGCGTCTGCTGGCAGCCGAATTTGCCGCCGCGAGAGCAGCGCGTAGGTATAGAGGAAGAATGCGGCGATGCCAAATCGATAAGCTACCGACAATTCGGCCGCAACATCGCCCAGTTGATAGCGGATCGCAGCCCAGGTAGAGCCCCAGATCAGAACGACCGAGGCGTACAGGAATATTACCTGCATTCGGCTATTGGCCTGGCGTGCCGTCTGCGCCGGGTTGAAAGCGAAAGATCTTGTAGGGTCCTTTGGATTTGATGTAATCGTGCGGTTTCAGCACGACGTCGCTGAGTGCGCTGTCGGCAACGTACAACCAGCCATCCGGCCCGAACGACAGTGCGTCCGGCCAGCGAATACTCGTCGAGCGAATCAGGGTGCGCACGTCGCGATCCTTGTTAACCTTAAAAATTGAATTGTGTTCGACGTCGGTAATGTAGACGTTACCGTCGTTATCGAGGCTCAGACCGTCACTCAATGGTTTCGCTGCGTAAGGCTCAATTCGTGCGGCAATCTGCGCATCCGGAATCGAGGGATCGATGATGTCACGCAGCCTGACACGGTACAGTCTTGAGCCACTCAGAGCGGCGAAGTACAGCCAGTCGTCGCCGAGCGCAATGCCGTCGACCCCGCCGCGCAGCGAGACGACACCGCCGACGAATGACATCGTTTGATCACGATTTCGTATCACGAAGTTCTCGGCGGATACAGACGGGTGCGATTCGAGGACTCGCCGTGCCGTGGTGGTTTCGACGTCATAGACAATGATGGCCGGTTGCTTGCGCCAGAAACTCGCGTCGGCGATGACAACGGTTTTACCGTCTGCACTCACCTGCAAATCCTGCAGGAACGAACCCATCGGCGCGATTTCGTCATCAAATCGCTGCTCGTGAATCAGCTTGTTGGTATTGAGATCGAATGCCAGCAGACGCGCATCACGCATACCATGATTACCGTGATCTATTGTCCAGAGACGATTGTAGCGATCTATTGCAACACCGAGCACGGTGTCGAACAGTCGCTGCTGCGATGCTCCGTTGGGATAGGGCACTGATGCGCCGTCAACGTACTCGAGCAGTTTGTTGCCTCGTGGACGGGCCTCCGGATGGACGGTAAAAAACACACGGCCCTCGGCGTTGACCGCGACGTTGCCAATCGGCTGCGGATAGACAAGAACTTCCTCGAGAGCGTCCTCGCGGAGTATCGGTGAAGTCGAAATATCAGGGTAAGGGTCGCCGCCGCCATAGCGAAACCACGCAATGGTCGTAAGCAGTATTGCCAGAATCGTCAAGAACAGCAGAATCTTTTTCATTTGTGGCTGCTGCGCCTATGTGGTCTAACCCCGAGCGGAATTCTACATGATTGCGGCGATGTGTCAGGCGTGAAAAGCAGCAATCCATGCTCCTGTGATCAGGCAGGCAGCGGTCAATGCGGCACCAATTTGCAGCCTGTTGTTCGTCAGTCGCGGTCGAATCAGTGTTAACAATATGCCACCGGCGAAGCCGCAGAGAAAGCCCATCAGATGTGCGCCAATATCCGTATTGGCATCGCCGGTTCCCGTGTACATCAGCAATGCGAAGCCACCAACGATGGGCGCAACCCGATACGACCAGCGCTCCTGTGACATGAGTTTGCCGCGCCAGACAAAACCTGCCACAAGTCCCAGCGCCGCAAAAACAGCGGTCGATGCACCAATCGAACGGTGTGTGGACTCCAGCAGCAAGGTATTTAGCGCGTTGCCCGATGCCGCAGCGACAACAACGGCCAGCCATGCGATTCCTGAACCGAACAGTCGACCGGCGAGCAGTCCGAAAAACGCACCGAACACAATGTTTCCAACGAGATGGCGCAGACCTGCGTGCAAGGTCAGCGCGGTAATGGTTCGCCACCACTCCCCCGCACGCACGAGGACTCCGTCGATGCGTCCGGCACCAAACCAGTCCTCTGCAAGATAGGAAGTGCCGGCTAACCAGGCGATCAGGACGATAACGATGATGTAGGCGACAATTCCGGGAATCGCGTTTTGATAAACGAATGGTTCGATCCGCTGCGGGCGTCGCGGTGGATTTTCCTCGTCATAGAGTCGCAGTTCATCCATCGCGCGTGACGAGTATTCCGCCGGTACGATCAATGCGCAGCTCAATGCATCATCGACTATCCGATGCGGAATCTGCAACGATTCGAGCACAAGGGCACGATCCGCACACGCACGTCGGTTACGGCTGTCGAACACCACTCGCATGTCGTCAATCATGGATTGCGGTAAGCTTAACAGCCGTTTGCAGGTGGAGATAGATACCTCGATGAGCCGCGCGTTGACCCTGATCCTGTTCCTTGCCTGCCTTTGCGGCGAAGTCGCGGTCGCCGACGTGATTGACGCCGGCCCTGCCGGGTTTTCGCTGGCTCACGAAGTCACGGTAGAGGCGGCCAGGGCCGAAGTCTGGCGCGCAGCAATCGTCGACGTCGGTCTGTGGTGGAGTAGCGACCACACGATCTCGGGTGATGCCCGCAACATGCGCATCGAGGCGAAGCCGCAAGGCTGCTTTTGTGAAGCGCTGGGCTTGCATGCCGGAGTTGTGCACCTGACCGTGACGTTCGTCAATCCGCAGGTTCTGCTGCGGCTGAGCGGGGGCCTCGGACCGCTTGGGCTAATGGGCGTCAACGGCAACATGTTATGGGAATTCGGTGATGGCGAATCCGGGACGACCGTAAGATTCTCCTACATCGTCGGCGGTTACCGCCCAGGCGGGCTCGAGGAGCTGGCAGGGCCGGTCGATTCGGTCATCGGCGAGGCGTTGCTGCGTCTAAAGGCGCATATTGAAACCGGCGATGCGAACAACGCCAACCTGACAGGTACCGAATGAAGACCGAATTCGGCCCCGAGATGCCGGCCTTCGCCAGGCTCGCAAGCGGCATTCGCCGTCTCGTTGCGCCGAACCCGTCCATGATGACGGGGCCGGGCACCAACACCTATTTGATCGGTGAAGACGAAGTCGCAGTCATCGATCCAGGCCCGGCCATTCCCGAGCATGTCGAAAATATCATAATAAAAGCAGGTGGTTACATTCGCTGGATTCTTGCCACGCACACCCATCCCGATCACTCGCCCGGCATACAGACGCTGGCGGAGAAAACCGGCGCAGAGGTGCTGGGAATGCCGGCGCCTGCCGGAGAACACCAGGACAGGACGTTTGCGCCGACACGATTGCTCGCGGACGGCGATGTACTGGAGACGGGTGAATTCCGACTCGAAGCCGTGCATACACCGGGCCACGCGTCGAACCACCTGTGCTACCTGCACTCGCAGCAAAACTGGCTGTTTACCGGTGATCACGTCATCGACGGTTCAACCGTGGTCATCGACCCACCCGATGGCAACATGAAGCACTACATCGAATCCTTGCAGCGTTGCATCGATTTGGAGTGTGACGCAATGGCGCCGGGACATGGCGAGGTGATCACCGAGCCGCGGCCCGCAATCGAGTGGATCATTGCGCATCGACTGCAGCGTGAGGCCCGGGTGCTCGCGGCTGTGCAGGCGAACCCGGGTCTGACATCCCACGAACTCGTGCCGCTGGTCTACAAAGACGTGGACCCGAAGCTCTATGGCTGGGCGGAACGCTCGCTGCTCGCCCACATGCTCAAACTCAAGGAAGACGGCTTGATATAAACGCTCACTTCGAATAGCGTACGCGGCTCAGAAATTGAGGACTGCCACATGACTTTCGTCGTCACCGAATCCTGCATCAAGTGCAAACTGACCGACTGCGTCGAAGTTTGTCCGGTTGACTGTTTTCACGAAGGACCGAATTTTCTCGTCATCGACCCCGAGGAGTGCATCGATTGCACGCTCTGCGAACCCGAGTGTCCGGTTGAGGCGATCTACTCCGAAGACGAATTACCGGCGGGGCAGGAGCAATTCCTTGCGCTCAATGAAGAATTGGCGAAAGAATGGCCCGTCATCACGGAGATGAAGGATCCGCCGGAAGACGCGGACGAATGGCGAGATGTGAAGGACAAGCTCCAGTACCTGGAACGCTAGCCGGTTCACTGTGCAACCCGCGGGCTTTACGCCACCCCGATAAACGAATTCAGAACCTCGGCCAGTTCCTCGCCTTTGTCTTCTTGCAAGAAGTGGCCGGCGTTGCGGATCTTGACATGTTCGAGATTTCGCGCACCCGGCACTTTGTCCTGAAACGCTTTGTCCAGCCCGCGCGTGATCGGATCGCGATTACTGAAGGTTGTCAGAAACGGCTTTTCCCACGCCCGGAATACTTCCCACGCTTGTCTGTTGGCGTTGCTCGCCGGGTCGTCGGGCCTGGCCGGCACCAGCCGTGGAAACGCCCTCGCAGCAGCTTTGTATCGGGCCGATGGGAAGGGCGCGTCGTAAGCGGCGATGACGTCTCTGGGCAGGTCTGTCACCGTTGCCGACTGGATAATCCGGCCAATCGGGAACCAGGGACTCCAGCGAGCGAAGGCGCGCCAGATCCTGAATGCGCGTGGCAACTCCTGATCTCCGGTCGGCAGACCTCCGTTGCCGAGTGCGATGCGTGCAAAACGCGTTTCGTCTTCCGCCGCAACCCTGAGCCCGATCAATGAGCCCCAGTCCTGGCAGAACAAGGTGATGTTGTTGAGATCCAGTGCCGCGATGAACTGGCGCATCCAGCTGACGTGACCTGCGTAGCTATAGTCGCCCTGTGAATCGGGTTTATCGGATTTGCCAAAACCGATCAGGTCCGGTGCGATCACGCGATGTCCCGCGGCCGCTAGCGGCGGAATCATCTTACGATAAAGATAGGACCAGCTTGGTTCGCCGTGCAGCAGCAATACGGGTGCGGCCTGCGCTCTCCCCTGATCGATGTAATGCATGCGCAGGCCGTCGATATCCACGTAGTGCGGTTCAAAATCGTAGCCCGAAAGGTCGGCAAATCGACTGTCGGGGGTGCGCAGAACATGCATGTTTGGAGATCACCTATATGGCGCTGGCAGATATGGTTCTATCATAGACGAATATGCCAGCGCAGCCGCCGACAAGAATCAGCTTCCGTGCAAGGATCGTGCGCGCGATTACGGGCGCCTATCTGCGGCGCATTGATGCCGCTACAGCCGACGTGCATGTCGCGCGCCGCCGTTGGCATGCCGTTGCAAGGATCATGTGGACCGCGTGGCGCGTGCGGCTCGAATACGGTGAGATTCAGGGGCTCCGGGTTGCCTGGCTGACACCGAAGCGATCGGCACCGGGCAAGTTGCTACTTTACCTGCACGGTGGTGCTTACATCATGGGCGACTGCACAACGCACCGGCAACTGGCCAGTCACATTGCGCGCTACGCTGGCGTGCGCGCCTTGTTGCCCGAATATCGGCTTGCTCCGGAATACAAGTTTCCAGCGGCTGTCGATGACGCGGTCGGACTGTACCGGGCGTTGCTCGCTGACGGCTACCTGGCGGAGGATATCGTCATTGCCGGTGATTCAGCCGGTGGCGGTCTGACGATGGCAACATTATTGTCATTACGCGATGCCGGCGATCCGCTACCGGCAGCGGCCTGCCTGCTGTCGCCGTGGCTCGATCTTGCGGCAACCGGTGAAACGATGATTTCCAACGCGAACCGGGACCCGTGGTTCAAAGCCGAAGATCTGCCGATCGTCGCAAAGTACTACTGCAAAGACGAGCAAATGCAGCATCCGCTCGTATCGCCGGTATATGCAGATTTGTCTGGCTTGCCGCCACTGTACATTCAGGTCGGCGGTGACGAGATATTGCTGAGTGATTCGACGCGGGCCGCGGACAAGGTCGGGGCGGGAGGTGGCGAGGTCGACATCGAGATCTGGCCGGGCATGTGGCACGTGTTTCAGCTTTTTGTGCACCTGATGCCGGAGAGCCGCAGGGCCAACCGCAGGCTCGGCGCATTTGTGCGGCGCATGCTCGTGGCAGACGCTACGTCAGAACCTTGATTGTTGTTGCGAGTCGTCGAACATCTTCGTCAGGAATGAGCGAATCGCCGGTTCAGCTTCCTCGCGTGTCATCAGTTTCTGTTTCTCGAGGACGATGGCCATGTCCTGCAGCGTGCGTTTGCCGTCAATCAAGGACATGATGAAAGAGTAGATCTGCGTCGTCATTGCCTGGCTGCGAAATGCCGGGGACAGTGGCACGGGCTCTTTACCGGTGACGATCCAGTCGGGCAAGGCACGATGTCTGGGCGGCTGTTCAGCATCCCGTTCCTTGTAGGCCGAAAATGTAAACACGCGTTCCTGGCGGCCGTGACGGCTTGCCGGTGAGCACATGTACGGAATCGTCGCGTCGGATACGTACGGATCGCTGAATCCGTTTTCGGCGACGATCGCCTTGGTTTCTTCCGGACTGTAGCGGCGAGCTCTGTCAGGATGAGAAAAGGCCAGCGACCCGAAATTGATCCAGCGGCCATTCGATTTCAGCAGCCTGTTAATGCGCGCCGCGAGAATCGACAGGTCCTCTGTCACGATGTCTATGAGCCACGGCGTGACGACCGTGTCGAACGACTGAGCCGCAAACGGTGGGCGCAGGGCGTCACCCAGCACCAACTGGAAGCCGTCGCTGACGGGCTCAGGCGCTGACAGCGTGCGCAGTACCGCATCGTCTTCCAGCGATCTCGGCGCGATAGGAAACTCGTACATCTTCAGCGACTCGCCCTTGACGACGGCTTGCGCGATGAGCATCAGTAGTGGATTAAAGTCCATCGCCGTTGTGCTCTTGCAGTCGGTTTGCATGTGCAAATCATAGGCGAGCCGGCCGGCACCAGCGCCGAGAACCAATATGTCACCCAGTTCGGCGTTTTCGTGCAGTACCGAGCGCACTTGCTTAAGAGATACGGCGTTTTCCTCGTCGCCCCATGACCAGTCGCGATGCACGTTGGCGTAGTAGGTATTGAGAGCCTGGTCAGCCGGTAGCCGCGTGCGCAGCGCCAGATAGGTTTCGTGATTGCCGTGCATCGATTGCACATCAAGCGGCTGCAGCAACTTCTGCAATGAGCGGCGATGCGCATCCGTCGCCTTCCTGTAACGCTCGATGCGCCGTTTCGTCAGTGGCCGCAAATCCCTGTTCTGCAGTTCGCTCTCCAGGCTGGCGGACTCCTGACTGAGTTTCTGCAGCGAATACTGCAGGCGCCCGCGCCACTCGCCCAGGGATGCCTGCGGCTCGGCGAACATCCAGGGAATGCCATTGACGGACGGGAAGTCGATCTTGCAGGCGGCGCAACGACAGACATCGTTCTCTGCAGCCAGCGGCGTCTTATCGCAACGCGGACACGCAAGAACGTTCATAAGGTCTTGTGACATGGGAGGATTATAACCACAGGGCTGCGGCCACGACATTGCTCACCTGCATGGCTCGCTGCGCTGGGCTTTACTGGCGGTGAGCAACGTTCCGGCCACAGCCTCGCACCAAATAAAAGGCCGGTCAGATGACCGGCCCTTTGCTTCGCACAATACGAATTGTCGCTATGCCGGCGGATTGCCGACGATGCCACCCACGATCGGCTCAAACGCCGTCAGTCTGTCGCGCATCGCGACGTCGCCCAGGCCGTGGTTCGGGAATACATTGGCGAACTGCCCTTGCTCGCCGTGCAGCGCCATGTAGTTGAGCAGCACCGTGTTGACGAGCAGGTTGACGTTGTTCGCCGCTGGTGTCGCTGCTCGCTGCACCGAACCGCCTGCGTCCATGTACCCGATCTGCTGGTGTATGGCCTGTACCTCGGGCGTCGCACCGATAATTCTCGGCCTCGTGCCCGGGTTATAGACGAGGAAGAAAGCTCCTGCCGTCGACGAGTTGTCACTCGACCATTCACCCTTGTCGCGGCCCTCGAGCGTCGTGTCGATCGCGCCGTTCGACGAGAGCGAGCCATCACTGAAGACGTACATCATCAGCGGCACGCCCTGGCGCGCAGCGTACTCGAGGCAAGCGCCCATGCAACGCCCGGCGCGTTCGTCCTTGACCTCGCCTTCGGCTCGCCGGCCGCCATGGTAGTCGTAACCACCCATTTCAATCGTACCGGCACCGGCATAGCCATTGATAACCAGTTTCATTACAGCCGCAGTCTTCTGGAATTCGCGGGCGTCGCGATCGCCGGCGTTCCACTCGTTCTGAGTGAAGATACCGGTTCCCGGCGCGCCGGGTTGGTCGACGATCATTGGATCCAGTGACGGATCGATCGGCACGCCGCCAAAACGATCAGCAATGTCGGCGGACTTCAGGTAGCCGCAGCGGACGAGTTCCTTGATCACCGCGTCCTGCGTAATCTGCGTGTTGACCCGGTCCATCTTGCGGTCACTGAGGCGGTAGATCGATTCCATGACCGCGGTCGCATCGCCTTTCGACAGGATTCCGACAAGATCACCGGTATCGACGAGGTTTACGACGTCGGCCGGGCGATCCACCTTGGTCGGAGTCAGGCCGGGATCCATCAGTGCCTGTGGCAGCGTCGAATTACCGCCCGACGCCGTATTTTCGGTTCCGGTGAGGGTCAGAATGGAGCCGTTAGCACCAAGACCGCCGGTACCCGCGCGTGCAATACCGTTCATCGGATTGTGCGGGTTGTTGCCCGTGTCGTTGTCCGAACGCGCCGGAATGACGGCGCCATTAATGAACGCTTCATTTCCGGGCGTCAGGCTGTTCATGATGCCGCGACGGAACGCACTGTCGAGATGAAAGCCCAGACCGAGGTCGAAGTTCTCGTACGGCAGGTTCAGCGTCGGATCGACGAGGCCCGGGATCATATTGCCGGGCAGGCCCATCTTTTCGTAACCCGCCGTCGACAGAAAGTCCATTTGGCCGCCTTCCTTGCCGACGAGGACGTTGGATCCGGCAATATTCGCTCCGCCCGCCAGATCGAAACAGATGAACGGAATCTTGCCTGCGCCGTTCGTGGCAATCTGGCACGGGTTCTGCAGCAGCGGACTCAGGTCTCCGGACAAGGCGGCCATCGCCTCGCGCGGATCCGAGAACAAGCTGAATATGCCTGCGCCGGTTGTATAAGCGGCCCCGGTCATGAAGCCCTGCGCCACAAATTGCCGTCGCGTGACAGGACGCGGATGGTCTGCGTGATACTGCGGCTCATCCCAGTGCCGTGCATTACGTTTCTTAGCCATAGCTGTATTCCTTTCCTTGTCCTGTCTTTTATTGAACCAGGGTGACTGCGTTGCCGATCATGGCTGCACAGACACCTTTCGCGATGCCGCGGGTATCACTCGGAATGCCGGGCACTCCATTGACGGGCGGCGGATTAAGCAGCCGATCGATAAGATTATCCGGCCTGCCCAATGGATCGACTGATGAATACGACGCCAGTTCGGCATAGACATCCGGCCGGTCAGGCTGCGAAGCAAGACCCGTGCCCATGATTTTGTCGATTAACGGGTTGACGAAGGCGTCCCGGTTACCCACCGCAAAAGCCGTCGTATTCGGCGCTCCGAAATTGAAGCCCGGGAAGTAGGCGGCCGCCGCCGGGTTCGGATTTGCGTTCGTGCCGATCAGCGCATCGCAGTAAGCGATAGCAAGCTGCGCGACAGCAACCTGATGTGATGACAGGAACGTATTGATGTCTTCGACAGCCGGCAGTGACTGCCTGAGCTCCTGGTACGTCATGTCGACATTCGCAAAGTTCGGTTCTGTCCAGTCGATACCCAGCAACGACGAGAAGCTTGCATTGATTTCGTCAAACGTCCGCATACCAATCTTTGACGCCGGGTCCAGATCCACCGGAGTCACGACCAGAGTTGGATAGTCCGGTCGGTCGAAACTCTCGCCGGCAAGTGTGTCGAACGTCAGGAAGAACTCGTCGTCCTCGGGGCCTTTCTCGAGTGGCAGCACAGCGCCAAGCACCGACAGCGGCTGCCCCAACTCGCCAAATTCAGATGCGCTCAACATGTCGTCCAGCGTTGCATAGCTCTGGCCGACAGGCGCTTCCTGTCCGTTCATCGCGACGCGGACACCCTGAATCGGAATGCCTTCAGGCGTCGAATCGTCCAGCGTGATGAAATGTGGCTTGTCGAAAAGATACGCATAGCTGTCGTATTGTGCGACTTCGAACAGGATGTACGACGACTGCGCCATCGACGGGTCACCCGGGTACAGGTTTTCCGATATGTCGAACAGCAGGAAGAATTTCTCTCCCACGCCGACGTCGAAGTTCTGCACCACCTGTTCCTGCGTCAGTGCCCGACGGTGAACGGCGGCAAGACGTACAGTGCCTTCCCACGGTCCCTCGCCGGAAACCTCGTTGCCGATGACGAACGCAAACGTGTCCTGCCAGTCGATCAATGTGCCACCCGGTACCGGGTCGACGGTCGACACGAGTTCACCGTTCACGTAGATCATGCGGCCATCGATCGGGCTGTAGGTTACGACCACGTGCTGCAGTGTGGCTTGCAGGACGTCAGCACCATCCGGTGTCGAAAGTGCCGGGTCGCCGTTGAGGCTCGTCTCGTTGGTACGCAGCAGGAAGTCATAGTTGTACAGGGTTTGTTGCAGTGTGAAGTTGCGTGCCTGATCACCGGCGGAGTAGCTGATGATGCGCGCCATCTCCTGCGTAACGTTGGCCGGAATGACCCATGCCTCGATCGAGAACTCGCCCGACTCCTGGATGATGTCATACATCTTCTTGCTGGCCGTTGTCGAACCGCGTGCAATACCACCGTTTGTCGTAATGCCCCAGCCGCCGTACCAGGTGATTTCGGGCGACAGATTCAGATCGACCGCCGGATCAACGCCGCTCGTGTCAAACGCGGTGAGGCCGGTTCCTGTCTTGAATTCCCAAAGCGCGATCTGGGCGTCTTCATAGCGATTGCCACCGGAGGCGAGCGTGCCGTCGACCAGACGCATGGCCTTGCTCGTCACGAGATTCTCGTCGACCACCGTCGGCAGGATTCCGCTGGAGAATGCCGTAATCGCATCTTCCATGGTCTGTGCATTGGCCGAACAATTGTCCCAACAATTGTGGAATTCACTACGCAGCCGGATCACGAGACGCGAATTGGCCGGAACATCGAGATTGATCTTCGGTTTCGCCGCATCGTATGCCGTCGTGATGTCCGGATCCGCAAAATACGGCTGTTGCGCGTTGGCCGATTCGGAGCTGTGACAGTTTGAACAGTATTGATCCAGGACCGGATAGACCGTCGCCGCAAACGCGGCCGGATCGAGCGGGAAGTTCTTGCTCGCACCGGGGTCCTGAGAAACGGGCGGTACCAACACGATCTGGCGCCCTCCGCCAGAGGTCTCGCCAAGCCAGTTCTCGATCCAGGTTGTCATGATCGTGGCGCAGACGCCCGGATCCGTTACCCAGCAATTGTGGCCGCCGCCGACCCTTTCGACCGTGCGCGACAACGACGGTTGCTCGATGTCAGTAACGGTGAGCGCGGCATCGTAAGCCATATTGACATCGTCATTGCGGACGAACATCGGTAATTGACCGACCGTCTCGTTATGACACGAACCACAACGGTCCGTCGTCTTGGCGTTGCTCCAGAATTCCTGCTGGAACTTGAGCACATCACCATCACGGGCTACAGGGCCTGTATAAGGATTGTTGTTGGTGTTGCCACCGCCATTCGGAACAGCCAGTTCCGTCGTCTGCGCCCCACCGCCGCAGGCGGCCAGCGCTGCGCTTGCTGCAATGGCAAGCAGCGCTAATCTGAGCGAACGCAGACCCGTGCCGTCAATCGGCGCCGCCTGCATAGCAATTCCAGTTGCTTTATTCATCGTTCAGTCTCCCTACTGGCCCATGCAGTAAACGGCGGTTTCGGCAAAGACATCCTTCATCCGATAACCGAACGTTGTCATGAAGTCGCTCGTAATCTGGTCAACGCGTTGACGATCCGTGTCGTCTTCCGGGTCTCGCAGACACACGGCACGAAATACTTTTTTCACCTGACAGGCGGCAAAGGCCTGGCTGTTGCCGAGTTCCTCGCCAAGCGATTTGGCACCCGAGCCGCTGCCCGGCAGCGACTGATCGAAGCCGAGGTAGGCGTTCTGACCCTTGCGCCAGTAATTGTCCCAGCTGTCGTCAGGCGTCCTGAAACCCTGCGGAAAGTTCAAATCGTTATTGAAGTACTTCGGCTGCACGTTGCCGCCGAGTCCGGGGCCGATGCCGCTGTATTCCAACCGACCGCTCACGTCGTTGTAGTTGTAGTAAGCAAAAGCCTGCGCCATCGGGTCCATGCCGGTATGGCAGCCGACGCAGTTGTTGAGGAACAGACGACTGTCGCCTCCCGGGCTGCGGCTGACATCCTGACGTATTCGATCTGGCGGCAGTTTCGGATCGTGCATCTGCTCCATGTCATTGCACATGTGATTGAGCAGCGTGAAGCGGAACATGGCACGGTTGGTGCCGGCGATGAAGAATGCTTCGGATGCGGCACGTGATGTCATTACACCGGCCGTCGCCTCCGCCGGTATGCCGCTGATTGACGACTGCGGAACATCCGTAAGTTCATCGCGCAGGTTGATGTTGCTGGATTCCAGCTGTGCGTAGTGATCGTTGTTGGCGGCCGATGGTGCGGCAGGCACGACACCGTTATTGCCGACATAGGTCAGGTTGGCGGACAGGAGCGTATTGAACGGAACGTCATCGCGAACCATGCCGATGACCGTTGCGATGTAGTCGTTTAGAGGAACAAACACCGACTGGTCACGATTCGTCCACGGCGCAGCGAAATTCTTCAAGGTGACGTTGTAGAAATTTACGTTGTTTATGGCGAGGAGCGCAGCACCTCTGGCATCCCCGGCCGCAACGAGATCCTGCATGTCCTGCAATACGATGTCGGTCGGCGGCACGCCCGCCAGGCGGTCATGAATGCGCTTGGCCTGTTCTCTGAAACCTGCCTGCGCCGGCGTCATCAGACTTACCGAAAAAACTGCGACGAGTAAAAGGCGCCCAAACAGCGTGATCCGTCCCTGGTCTTTGGCTTGATTCATTGTTGTCCACGTCCTGTTATTCATAACATTCTGCTCACGAAATAATTCGATCCACCAATGTGCTCGCTTATTCGAAGTTCTGGGAGATTGATGGCAACGTCGAATGACGCCTTCACCAAACTATGTTGCCTGATTGAGTCCTGAATGTCCGTGAAGACACTCACAGTCCCGGCATCGAAAACTCAATCAGCATCCAAAAACAATCGATCTGCAATCTATAAAGCAAGTGCCGTGCCAGTCTGTTCACTATCGCCAAGATTCACTACAAAACATCTATTAAACAAATACTTAAGAGGCCAGTGTAGTGGTTAACCGAAGTAAGGATATGTCAAGTCGATGTCGGCGCTTTCGCACAAGCGTTATGACCAGAAACGCTAAGCTACTGATTGCATACGGGTGTGCAACTGTCGCCGAAGGGAGACAGGGAAAAGACGCGGCGTCACTTTCAAACAACAATCACAAGCGACGCAAAGTTAATGCAGCTTCGAGATGTTGTGCAAAAACACGTTTGAATCGCGCGCACGAAAAATTCCATGGAACCGTTTTGCAGTATCACTCGTGTATCAGGCAGAACGTGTCGGCAATGGGAGCGCGCAGGAAGCCGCGATTTCGGCTGACAAACGTGCTTAAGAAAGACATTTAACTTTGCGTACTGTCTCCCTTTTTCGACATTACATCCCGCGCAAAACCTCACCTATACTGAGGTGTGGATTGTGATCGCGTTAACGGTATGCGAAGGGCTACGCGTCCACACTAGCGTATTCCTCGCGGCTCGCCGGGAAGACTCGAGGTGAAAGCTTATGAGCAGCATTGCACGACAGATTATGGATGAAATTGTCAATAGAGGATTTCGCAGCGCGGCACTGCTTGTGTCGGCGTTGGCCATTGTTGCGTGCAGCCAGGGTGACGGCGTCAGTATTGGCACAGGGCAGGACCCGGACCCTGTGATTGTCGATTTTCCCATCGCTTACATTCGCGCACCGATTCCAACCGACGACAATGGCGATTTCGAGCAAAACGATCTGCGCGAACAGATCACGTTTGATTTTGGCGCCGATCTGTTTTTCCGGGATCGTGCGTCCCCCAGTGCGGAAGCGATCAACATCACTGGCGAATTGACGCAGGGACTGGCGGCAATTCGCGACGTCGAAATCGCTTATGACGGTAGCTCGCTGCTATTCGCCATGCGCTATCCGTTCGACCCGAATCTGGACGAGGAAGATCTGCCGACCTGGAATATCTGGAAGTACACGTTCGAGGGCGACGTGCTCGAGCGAGTCATCACGTCCAACCTGTCGGCAGAGATCGGCCACGACATCATGCCGAAGTACTTGCCGGACGGACGTATTATTTTTTCATCCACGCGGCAGCACCGGTCGCAAGCGATATTGATCGACGAGGGCAAGCCGGGATTCCCGGCAATGGATGAGGATCAGAACGAATTCACCTTCAATCTGCATCTGATGAATGACGATGGCACGGGTGTCGAGCAGGTCACCTATAACCAGAGTCACGACCTCGACCCGGCCCCGTTGTCCAACGGCCAGATCGTCTTCAGCCGTTGGGATCATGCGGGTCCTGCCAACGATGCGGTCAACCTGTACCGGATGAATCCCGATGGCGCCAGCCTCGAGTTGCTGTATGGGCAACAAAGTCATGCAACCGGCACGAATGGCGACATCGTGCAGTTCATGCAGCCGCGCGAACTCGAAGACGGGCGCATCATGTCACTGATCCGACCGTTTACCAATACCGAAGGCGGCGGTGAACTCGTGGCGATCGATACACCGCAGTATCTCGAGATCAATCAGCCGACGGCACCAAATATTGGCATCCTGACCGGTCCGGCGCAGGTTGACGCGACCATCAACGATGTGTCGACAATCCCGGGCAACCCATCGCGTGGCGGCCGGTATGGATCGGTGTACCCAATTCTTGACGGCACGGGCCGGCTGCTGGTCAGCTGGAGCCAGTGTCGATTGCTCGAACAACTGATCGACGATGGCGACCCGCTGACGCAGGACGTCGCGATCGTGCCCTGTACCGATGATCGTGTTGCGAATCTGT
>Ga0224512_10001000_pt1 | contig 28216 bp, 24 predicted proteins | sample SF_May12_sed_USG_4_FD_169103 | JGI IMG/M metagenome (GOLD analysis project Ga0224512, IMG submission 169103) | Sediment microbial communities from San Francisco Bay, California, United States - SF_May12_sed_USGS_13 | ecosystem: Environmental > Aquatic > Marine > Sediment | place: USA... | reverse complement strand
CGCCTGGACGATGAGCCCGTCGTATGCGGTCTCGTACAAGCGGGACACGACACCGACGATTGCGCCCTCGACGATCGCGTACACGGGACCGATGAACGGCGCCCACGTGGGCTTGAGACTCCCGGCGATCACGGCGATGATCGCGACGACGAATGCGCCCAGCACCCAACTCGGGAACGACTCACCGTCGAACTGGGTCCACCCGAAGATCGCCGCCGGCGCGAACAGCGCCGACAGGATGGCGAACGAGCGGATGACGCCGTTTCCGGTCATCACATCGTCTGTGGTCGTGATCGGTCCGTCGGGTTGTTGACGCGTGTCGAACGCTCTGGCGAGAACGGGATTGGCCACACGACCTCCTGGGTCGCTGTCATCATACGCAGCCATGTCGATACCCACAGTCGGCCAAGTCAACGAACTGGTGGCCGAGACGTACCCCGCCGCGTCCGCCGACGGATTCCGGTGCGTCGACATCGGCGAGGGGTTCGCCGTTGCAGGATGGACCTACGACCCGGCACTCGACCGCCCGGGCGGCCTCATCAGCGGGCCCACCCAGTTCACGATCTGCGACTCGGCGCTGTGGTATCTCTCGTTCACCGTCGTCGGTCTTCAGCCGATGGCGGTCACGTCGGATCTGCACATCACATTCCTGCGTCCTGCCGTCGGGGGAGATCTGCTGGCGCGCGCCGAGTTGATCCGAGCGGGTCGCGCCCGCATCTTCGGTGAAGTGCGGGTGTGGGTCGAGGGACGTGAGGATCGACCGGTTGCGCACGCCACCGGCAGCTACGCCCTGCTGGAACCACGATGACGCCGGAGCTCGCGCTCGAACTCGTCAAGCCGATCTCCGACGGCATCCCGTTCAACCGCGTGATCGGCGTCACGCTGGAGTCGATGTCGCCCACCGGAGCCCGCATGGAGGTGGCACATCGTGACGAGCTCACGAACAATCCTGCGAGTGGGATCCTCCACGGTGGGGTGGTCTCGTCGATTCTCGACGTGGTCGGAGGTCTTTCGGCGCTATCGGCCCTGGTGTTCGATCGTGAGCTCGACACCCTCGAAGCGATCCTCGAGGTCTTCGTCAGGTTCGGCACGGTCGACCTGAGGGTCGACTATCTCCGCCCCGGACTGGGGGAGCGCTTCACCGCTTCCAGCACGGTCATGCGTTCGGGGCGGCGTCTCGCCGTGACCCGTATGGAGTTCTCGAACGAGCAAGGGACATTGCTCGCAACAGGCACCGGGACCTACGTCACCGGTTGACCTCCAGAGTTGTCACGACGATCGAGCGGTCTTTCCGGCGTACCCCGGAGGAATGAGGGAAGCGTCGACCAGTGCCTACGATCTCGGTCGCATGTCTGCACCGCTCGCTGCCCTCGTCGATCGCTGGCGCGCCCGGCATTTCGCGCCGCTACCCGGCCGCTGGGTGGTTTCCGCCGGTGCCCGGGCGTTCGCCGTCGCGGGCCTCGCCCGGAAAGTCGGTGGGCCGCTGCTCGTAGTCGTGCCTGGTGAGCGGGACGCCGAGGAGCTGGCCGATGACCTCGGGCTCTTCATCGAGAGCGTGGTCCTCATGCCCGCCTGGGAGATCCTGCCGTTCGAACACATCTCTCCGAACGCGTCGACGATGGCGAGACGAGCCGAAGCCCGACATCGCCTGATCCGGGCTGATGAGGGCACGGTCGTCGTCGCCTCGGTGCGAGCCGTCGTGCAGCGCTCGTCGCCGAGTGACCCGACACCGGTCGTCGTGTCACGACAAGACGAGGTAGAGGTCTCAGACCTCGTGCGGAGGCTCACTGCGATGGGCTACCAGCGAACCGACCGGGTCGAAGGCCGGGGGGAAGTCGCCGTCCGCGGCGGGATCGTCGACGTGTTCCCGGCCCAGGGGCACGAGCCGGTACGGATCGACTTCTGGGGAGACACCGTCGACGACCTCCGAACGTTCTCCACGGGCGATCAGCGATCCTCCGATCCGGTCGAGCGCATGGTCGCATTCCCGGCGCGCGAGTTCCGTATCGATTCCGACGAGCTCGCGACCCGGGCCCGCCACCTCTTGAGCTCCGATCCGTGGAATGCTTCGGTGTGGGACCGGCTCGCCGAGCGACAGCAGTTCGGCGGCATGGAGTCGTGGATGCCCTGGTTGGCGCCGCCGAGATCGTTGATGGATGAGCTCCCGGACGGTGTGACCGTGGTCGTGGCGGAGCCGGGCCGCGCCGTTTCGCGAGCCGCCGATCTCGCGGATGAGGAGTCCGAATTGGCCGCGGCGCTGGCCCCGACGTGGGGGCAGGGCGCTCCCGAGGCGGGTGAGCATCCGCCGCTGTTCATGGATCTCGCGGAAGCCCTCAGAACCCGACCGACGGTCGAGATGCCGACGATGGCGGCTTCGCCGGCGGACGACACGCTCACCGTCAGGAACCTCGACGCGACCCCGGGGGATCCGGAGTCGGTGGCAGCAGGCCTCCAGCGGCTGATCGCATCGAAGATGTCGGTCGTGGTGGCGATGGACGGATCTGCGGCGGCCGACCGTGTCGTGCGGGTCCTGTCGGAGAGCGGAATCGTGCTCTCGGCTGCTTCGCAGTCCCCACCCAACGGAGGAGTCGTGATCCCGACCGGGATCCACAAGGGGTTCGTTGCTCCGGAGGTCGGGGTGGCGGTCCTGGGTGAGCAGGAGATCGCCGGGCGGCGGCGCTCGCATCGGCGATCGACCGGACGACGGCGCAAGGACGTGGGCGCCGAGTACCGGGACCTGAAGAAGGGCGACTACGTGGTCCACTTCAAGCACGGCATCGGACGTTTCGAGGGTCTGGTCAGTCGGACCATGGCGGGCGTCGAACGGGATTACCTGATCGTCGCCTACGCAGGCGACGACAAGCTCTACGTGCCGACCGACCAACTCGCTGCCGTCAGCAGATACACGGGCGGCGAAGCTCCGCGGGTCTCGAGGATGGGCGGCAAAGACTGGTCGGACACCAAAGCGAGGGTCCGCAAGGAGGTCGCTGCGGTGGCGCAGGAGGTGGTACGCCTCCATCGGGCGAGAGCTGCCGCAACCGGACACGCCTATCCACCCGACACGCCCTGGCAGCGCGAGATGGAAGGCTCATTTCCCTTCGAAGAGACCATCGACCAGCTCGCGTCGATCTCAGAGGTCAAGGCCGACATGGAGGACGACAAGCCCATGGACCGGCTCGTCTTCGGAGACGTCGGGTTCGGCAAGACCGAGGTCGCGATCCGGGCTGCGTTCAAGGCGGCCACGGCAGGTAAACAGGTGGCCGTGCTGTGCCCGACGACGCTGCTCGCGCAACAACACTTTCAGACCTTCTCGGAGCGATTCGCCCCATACCCGATCGAGGTGGCGATGCTGTCGCGATTCCTCACTGCCAAAGAGGCCAAGGACGTCGTGGCCAGGCTCGCCACCGGCGAGGTCGACGTGGTGATCGGCACACACCGTCTGTTGTCCGAGGACATCGTGTTCAAGGATCTCGGTCTGCTCGTGGTCGACGAGGAGCAGCGATTCGGCGTGGCCGCCAAGGACCAGATCAAGCGGATGCGGGTCGGTGTCGACGTGCTGACGCTGACCGCCACGCCGATCCCCCGGACGCTCGAGATGGCGCTCACCGGAGTGCGTGAAGTCAGCCAGATCCGAACGGCACCCGAGGAGCGGCATCCGATCCTCACCTATGTCGGCCCTTACGACGAGAGCTCGGTCGCGGCTGCGATTCGCCGCGAGATGCTCCGCGACGGTCAGATCTTCTATGTCCACAACCGTGTCCAGTCGATCGATCGGACCGTGGAGAAGCTGCGCCAGCTCGTACCCGACGCCCGATATGTGACCGCCCACGGGAAGATGTCGGAGGGTCAGCTCGAGCAGGTGATGCTCGACTTCTGGACCGGCGAGTACGACGTCATGGTCGCCACGACCATCATCGAGTCCGGGCTCGATCTCCCGCAGGTGAACACGCTCATCGTGGAGCGGTCAGACCTGCTCGGCCTCGGTCAGCTCTATCAGCTGCGCGGACGGGTCGGTCGCAGCAACCAGCGGGCGTATGCCTATCTGTTCCATCCGACCGACCAGTCGCTGACAGAGGAGGCACATCGTCGTCTCGAGGCGATCGGTGAGGCCACCGATCTCGGTTCGGGGTTCGAGCTGGCCGTGAAGGATCTCGAGATCAGGGGTGCGGGTTCGATGCTCGGGGAGGTCCAGTCCGGCCACATCGCCGCAGTCGGGTTCGAGCTCTATGCGGAGCTGGTCGCGGAGGCGGTCGGGAAGCTCGAAGGTCGGGAGATCGCCGAGGAGACGCCAGAGATCCGGATCGACCTCCCGATCGACGCCCACATCCCCGACGACTACATCCCCGAACAGCAGCTGCGGCTCGAGGCGTACCGTCGGTTGGCGCTGGCGACCAGCCACGCCGAGGCCGACGAGGTGGCGGCCGAGTGGGCCGACCGATACGGGGAGGTGCCGCCGCAGGCGCAGACCTTGATCGACATCGCCCGCCTGCGGGTGGAGGCGCTGCGGATCGGGCTGAACGAGATCGTCAGGCTGCGGAACGAGGTGCGGCTCGGGCCCGTCGACTTGAGCGACTCGCAGGAGATCAGGCTCAGGCGGGTTGCCCGTGGATCCGTGCTCAATGCGAAGGAGGCGACCATCTTCATCCCGGCACCTTCACCGCTGCTCGAGGGTCTGCTCGAGTTCATGGCGAAGATGTGGCCCGCCGAGCCGTGAGCTTTGCGGTATGCGCCTTGCGGTATGCGCCTTGCGGCATACGCTCTGAGACCTGGAACCTGCGACCTGTCATATCTCATCTGTCGTCTGTCGTCTGTCGTCTGTCGTCTGTCGTCTGTCACCTCGCTCTCAATTGTCTCGGTACCGCGGAGGTGCAGTACGATGACGGCTGCACCCCAAGTCTCCCGAGGTCTTCCCTTGCGTTCCCGAATTCTTCTTCTCCTCGTTGCCGCATCACTCGTCCTGACGGCGTGCGGCGGCGGCAGCCAGGTCGTTGCCACAGTCGCCGACGGCGACCTCTACTCGTTCGAGATCGACGAACAGCTCGTGGAAGAGCTGTCGGCGTCGAGTGGCGCCGTCGATCGAACCCAATTCGCCCAGGATCTGACCAATACGATCGTCGAGTTGGTCGTGATCGCCCGGGCCGAGTCCGACTTCGACATCACGTTCACTGACGAGGAGATCGACACACGCACCGACGAGCTCTCAACCCAGTTCGCCGCCGAGATCGAGGCGAACGGCTTCACCGATGAACGTGTCCGGCGGGTCGCCCATCAGCAGCTGGTCGCCGACGCCGTCCAAGACCTCCTGATTGCACGGGAGGCACCGATCACCGACGAGGATGTCGACGCGTTCGTCAACGAGACGATCCGAGGTCAGACCGAGGTCTGCGCCTCCCACATCCTCCTCGACACCGAGGAAGACGCCCAGGCCGCGCTCGAGCGTGTGCAGGCCGGCGAAGACTTCGCCGAAGTGGCGAGCGACGTCTCGACCGGGCCATCCGGGCCCGACGGCGGTGATCTCGGCTGTGCGCTGCTGGGCAACTATGTCGCGGAGTTCGCGCAGGGCGCCTTCGAGGCCGAGGTCGGCGTCGCCACCGATCCTGTGCAATCGTCGTTCGGATGGCACGTCATTCTCGTCACCGAGCGGACCGATCCGGACGTCGATGTCGATGTGGTTCGCGAGAACGCAGCCACCGTCCTGTCCGCCCAGGGCGGACAGAACCTCGTTCAGGATTGGCTGCTCGGAGTGGTGACCGAGGCCGACGTCATCGTCGAGCCCGAGTACGGCGAGTGGGTCTCGTCTCCGGTCCCGCAGGTGACGCCTCCGGCATGATCGACATCGTCGGACTCGGCCCCGGCGATCTGAGCCGGGTCCCGGCACCGACGCTGCAGCTGCTCATGGAACCGGAGCGGACCGTCATCGCCAGGACGGTCGACCACCCCGCGTCGGCGGAACTCGCGCAGCGGCGTCCCGTGGTCTTCTGCGACGACCTCTACGAGGCGTTCGACTCCTTCGACGCGGTGTACGAATCGATCGCCGAGCGGGTCGTGCGTGCGGCCTCCCACGGTCCCGTCATCTACGCGGTCCCCGGATCGCCGTCCGTCGGTGAGCTCGCAGTTGCGAAGATCCTCGCCCGCGCCAACGCAGCGATTCATCCGGCCGAGTCCTTTCTTGATCTCGTGTTCCGGACCGTCGGGGTCGACCCGCTCGCCGACGGATTCCAACTGCTCAACGCTCACGATCTGCCGGCGGTCCTCTCGTTCTCGATGCCAACGGTCATCGGCCACGTCGACGACCCGGCCGTGCTGGGAGACCTGGCGGCCCTGATCGACCGGACCGCCCCCGATGGCCTCGAGATCACGGTGCTGCGCGGCGTCGGAGCCTCCGACGAGGAGATCTGGCGCGGGTCGCCGTCGCAGACGCCGTCGCATCTGGCCGGCGTCCGGACGTCCGTGTACGTGCCCGCTCATCCCAACGGTCTCGTCGGCGTCGTGGACATGATGCGCCGGCTTCGCAACGAGTGCCCGTGGGACCGCAAACAGACACATGAGAGCCTGATCCGCTACCTGGTCGAAGAGACGTACGAGCTGATCGAGGCACTCGACTACCTGATCGACGGAGACGCCGACGATCTCGGCGCGTATGCCGAGGTGGAGGAAGAACTGGGTGACGTGCTGCTCCAGGTGCTCTTCCATGCCGTGATCGCCGAAGACGAAGGTGCCTTCGGGATCGCCGATGTCGCACACACCCTTCGTACCAAGATGATCAGGCGACACCCTCACGTCTTCGGTGACATCGACGCCGCCGACGCGGAAACGGTGAAGCGCAACTGGGACGAGATCAAGGCGGCGGAGAAAGGTGCGGCTCCAGGGTCGCTGCTCGAAGGGATCGCCGCCATGCCCGGCCTCTCACGCTCGATGGAACTGGGGCGCCGGGCGGCCAAGGTGGGATTCGATTGGCCCGACATCGCCGGAGTTCGGGCCGCGATCGGCGAGGAGCTCGCAGAGCTGGACGACGCAACCACCCGAGACGACCGACGCCGGGAGCTCGGAGACGTGCTGTTCTCGGTCGTCAACCTGGCTCGACATCTCGACATCGACCCCGAGGCGGCACTGCAATCGTCGGCCTCCCGTTTCGATCGGCGATTCCGTCGGATGGAGCTCGCCGGCGATCTCGCAGACCTCGATCTCGATGCCCTGAACGCACTGTGGCACGAGGCGAAGGCCTCATCTGACGACTGAGTGAGGTCCACCGGATCTGGTGGCCCCTGCTGCTAGTTTCAGAGGTCACAACGAGAAGGGATCGAGATGTCCACCAAGATCGTCGACATTCGAGCCCGTGAGATCCTCGACAGCCGTGGGAACCCCACCGTTGAGGCCGATGTCCACCTCGCTGGCGGAGCATTCGGTCGGGCGGCGGTTCCGAGCGGCGCGTCGACTGGGGCGCTCGAAGCCATCGAGCTTCGGGACGGCGGAGACCGCTTTGGCGGCAAAGGGGTTTCGCAGGCTGTCGACAACGTCCGCAACCTCATCACTCCGGAACTGCTCGGTGTCGACGCGACCCGTCAGGAGCAGATCGATCAGATCATGCTCGACCTCGACGGAACGCCCAACAAGGCCAGGCTCGGAGCGAACGCCATTCTCGCCGTGTCACTCGCCACGGCACGTGCTGCTGCGGCCGGCACGGGCCTGCCGTTGTATCGATATCTCGGAGGACCGGCTGCGCGGACACTGCCGGTCCCATGCCTGAACGTGCTCAACGGAGGTGCTCACGCGGCCAATTCCGTCGACATCCAGGAGTTCATGCTCGTGCCCGGCGGGTTTGCCTCGTTTCGAGAGGCATTCACGGCCGGTGTGGAGATCTATCACGCGCTGAAGAAGGTGCTGGCCGGTCGCGGGCTCGCCACAAACGTCGGTGACGAGGGCGGATTCGCCCCGAATCTGCCAACGAATCGCGCGGCTCTCGAGCTGCTGTTCGAAGCGATCGAATCGGCAGGCTACAAGCCGGGCGAAGAGGTCGCCTTGGCGCTCGACGTCGCCGCATCGGAGATCTATCGCGAGGGCAGCTACCAGCTCGAGGGCAGAGAGCTGTCCTCCGAGGAGATGGTTGCCTTCCTGACCGAATTGATCGACGAGTTCCCGCTCGTGTCTGTCGAGGACGGCATGGACGAGGGCGACTGGTCCGGCTGGGCTCGTCTCACCGATGAGGTCGGAGCGCGCACCCAGTTGGTCGGCGACGACCTCTTCGTGACGAACGAGGAGATCCTCCGCCGCGGCATCGCCGAGAAGGCGGCCAATGCCATCCTCATCAAGGTCAACCAGATCGGGTCGCTGTCCGAGACGCTGCACACCATGCAGACCGCCGAGGGTGCGAGCTTCGGGCGGATGGTGAGTCACCGGTCCGGTGAGACCGAGGACTCGTTCATCGCCCACCTCGCCGTGGCCACGAACGCCGGGCAGATCAAGACCGGCGCTCCGGCTCGGGGTGAGCGCACCGCCAAATACAACCAGTTGCTGCGTATCGAAGAGGCGCTCGGCGACTCTGCGCGATATGCCGGATGGGCGCCGTTCCGGAGGCAGAAGTGATTTCGGTTCGTCGGCCGGCCGTCACGCTGTTGGTGGCCGCTGTCGCCGTCGTGCTGCTTGCGATCGCAACCAACGTGGTCCCGTTCCGTCAGGTCGTCGACCAGCGCACCGAGATCGGAGAGGCGCGAAACCACTTGGCGGCACTGGTCGCAGAGAACGCCACCCTCACCCAGCAGGTCGCCGCACTCGAGACGCCGATCGAAGTCGAGCGGATCGCCCGCGAGAAGCTCGGATACGTGCGACCGGGCGAGACCGCCTATGTCGTGATCGCGCCGGAGGTCGAAGCCGAAGTCGTTCCTGCTCCGGTGGAACTCGCCGCCGAGGAGCCGTCATTCCTGGCGAAGCTGTGGGCGTACGTGACCGGAGCAGATCTGGTCTCGGAGTGATCGACTCCGCCGTGATGCGGGCGCAGATCGGTCGGCCGCTCCGCGGCGACCCGTCGGTCGCCGCCCGATGCCACCTCGGACTCCCGACCGTGGCCGCCGTCGCCCCGATCCTCGAGGACGGCACGCCTTTCCCGACCCGCTTCTGGCTGACCTGTCCGTTGGCTGCGAAACGGATCGGCCGGCTCGAATCGATCGGCGGTGTCAGGCGTATGGAGGCCAAGCGCCAATCCGACCCGGCGTTCGAAGCAGCCCTCGCAGCAGCCCATCATCGGTACGGCGCGCAGCGGGATTCGCTGATTCCTCCAGATCACGAAGGTCCGATCCCGAGCGGGGGAGTGGCAGGACTGAAACAGGGGATCAAATGCCTCCACGCCCACTACGCGGATACCGCCGCCGGCAACCAGAACCCAGTGGGTGACGTGGTCGCAGGTTGGATCGAACCGCTCAACTGCACCGCGCCGTGCGTCGTGGACGACTCCCGGAACCCGCTGTGGGAGGAACCCGCATGAACAAGGCGGGGGTCGACATCGGTACCAACACCATGCGTCTGTTGATCGTGGACGGCGAGGGTGCGACAATGCAGCGCTTGGTGGAGATCACCGGTCTCGGCACCGGTTTGGACTCCACTGGTGCACTCGCAGACGATGCGGTCGATCGCACCCTCGGAGTTCTCGAGAGCTTCGGTCGGGAGATCGAAGCCCACGACTGCGGAAAGGTGAAGGTCGTCGCGACGGCCGCGAGCCGCGATGCGAGCAACGGCGAAGCGTTCATCGAGCGGGCGACGGACGCGCTCGGGCACCGTCCCGAGGTGATCGGAGGTGTCGAGGAGGCCCGGCTGGCCTATGCCGGGGCGATGGCGGCACTCGATCCACCGGCAGGGGTCACCGCGCTGGTCGTCGACATCGGCGGCGGCAGCACCGAGTTCGTGGACGCCTCCAACGCCGTCTCCAGTCGAATCGGGTCGGTCCGGATCACCGATCGGATGCTGACCGAGCGGCCGGTGGGTTTCGGCCGGCTCGTCGAAGCTTCCAGGGCGATCGAAGCCGCCCTGGACGCGTATCCGGAGCAGGATGTGCGCTATTGGATGGTCGGGGTGGCCGGAACCTGGACCAGCATCGCCGGGCTCTTGCGGCGCGACTACGTCGTGGGAGAGATGCACGGCTCGGTGGTGAGCCGGCTGGAACTCGACCGCCTGGTGATCACGCTCGCCGCCACCGGGTTCGAGGAGACCGCTGCCTTGCCGGGCCTCCATCCAAAGCGTGCAAGGGTCATTCTGGGCGGCGCCATGATCGCTCGCGAGGCGATGCGCCGCTTCGGCGTCGGAGAGGTGACCGTCTCGGAATCCGACCTCCTCGACGGCCTCGTCCTGTAGCCCGAACCCGGGGTTGGTGACCACAACCAGCGTGGATCTGGACTCGAGGTTCGCTGGTCGGGTACCGGTACGCTGACCCTCTGCCCGGGTGGTGTAACTGGTAGGCACGGGAGACTTAAAATCTCCTTCCCGCAAGGGAGTGTGGGTTCGACTCCCACCCCGGGCACCGTCGCCGTTGCGCGCCAGCGATACCTCGCCGAACTCGAGGTCGAGACGCAGAAGAGGCGGGCCGTGAGGCCCGCCTCTTGCGGTCCTGAGTTGTCTGCGTTCAGGAGATGGGGTCGAGCTGCTCCGGTGAAGCGATCTGCTCCATGAACTCGGGATAGGCAGAGGCTCCGTGCTCCACCCGGTCGAGCCCGGCGAGCTCTTCCTCGGCCGTGACCCGCAGGCCCACGGTGGCGTGGATCGCCCGGAACACGATGGTCGACGTGATGAACACCCAGGCGATGATGGCGAGTGCTCCGATCGCCTGATATCCGAGCTGCTGCACGCCGCCGCCGGTGAGGAGGCCGATGTCGGTTCCGAAGACCCCGACCGCCAGCACACCCCAGATGCCACAGAGGCCGTGGACGCCGATGGCACCGACGGGATCGTCGATACCGGCCTTCTCGATCGCCTGGATGCCGTACACGATGATGGCACCGGCGATGAGGCCGACGACGATGGCCCAGCCGTTGGCGATCACGTCCGGACCGGCGGTGATGCCGACGAGTCCTCCGAGCGCACCGTTGAGCGTCATGCCAGGGTCGGGCTTTCCGAATCCCTTGTTCATCCACGAGATCGCCATGGCACCGATTGCGCCGGCAGCCGCCGACAGCGTGGTGGTGACGGCGACCGAGGCGAAGTCGGCGCCGACTGCTTGCAGCGTCGAACCTGCGTTGAAGCCGTACCAGCCGAACCAGAGGATGAACACACCGAGTGAGCCCATCAGCAGCGAGTGACCCGGAATCGTCTGCGGGTTGCCGTTCTCGTCGTACTTCCCGATGCGGGGACCGATCACCAGGACGCCGGCCAGGGCTGCGACGCCGCCCGTGAGGTGGACGAGGCCCGACCCGGCGAAGTCGAGGAATCCGAGGTCGCTCAGCCACCCGTCACCGCTCCACTGCCAGTGGGTGACGACCGGGTAGATGAAGCCCGTGATGAACGGGGTGTAGATGAGATAGGAGCTGAACTTGGTCCGCTCGGCCATGGCTCCGGAGACGATCGTCGCTGCCGTTGCAGCAAAGACGACCTGGAAGAACCACTCGACCGACCGGTCGGGGTTGGAGAAGAACCACTCACCGGTCGCGAAGAATCCGCCGACCGACGTACCGCCGTAGGCGAGGGCGAACCCGAACGCCCAATAGGTGATCGCACCCACCGAGAAGTCCATGAAGTTCTTCATGACGATGTTCGCCGTGTTCTTGGCACGGGTGAACCCGGCCTCGACGAGCGCAAAGCCCGGCTGCATGAACATGACGAGGATTCCGGCGACGACGACCCAGACGTTGTCGACTGCCGTTGCCACCTCCTCGATTTCTTGTGCCATCGCCGTACCGGCCAGCGGGCCGAACAACGCGAGGGCGGACAGACCGCTCAGCGCCAGCAATCGCTTCCGCATGTGTGCCTCCGTCTACTAGTTGGGGAGACGTGAACGTATGCGGCGGGTTTTTCGTGGAGGTGTACCGAACGTTGCCGGGTGCACACGGTTCTGTTTCGAGCCTGTTTCGAGCGGCGGAATGTGCCGATGCGGGCGGGCGGTGGAAGAATGACGACGATGTACTCGGACTCCAGGCTCGCCAACGAGGGCGCAAACGTCATCGCGACCGCCTGGAACGACTTCTCGGATCGGTTCTCGATCGTGACCCGTCGAGCCCGCCATCGTTTCCTCGCCGCCGACTGGCAGGCCATCGCCGCAGACCACGTGGAGCGCCTCGATCTCTACTCGTCCTTCGTCTCGCGGGCCGAGGCGGACATCCGCACGCTGCTCGGCGATCGGCTGGAGGCTCGGGACGTCTGGATCGGCATGCGCGCCGTGTACTCGGGACTGGTGAACAACCGCCCCGATTGGGAGCTGGCAGAGACCTTCTACAACTCGATCACCCGGCGGATCTTCGACACGGTCGGTGTCGATCCAAGAATCGAGTTCGTCGCCAGCGATTATCCCGACCGGGCTCCGGGCCCCGTCGGACGCCTCGTCACCTCATACGTCGGGGAGAACGTGGTCGAAGCGCTGCGGGCCGTGATGGAGGACGTCCGTCTCGATGCCGCCTGCGCAGATCTCGACACCGACCTGAAGGCGGCGTCGATGCGGCTGTTCGAGCGCGCAGACCAGTTGGGCGCCGACTCGATCGAGTCGATCGAGGTGCTCCCGACGGTCTTCTTTCGGGGGTCCGGCGCGTATGTCGTCGGGCAGATGACGGCCGGTGGCAAAACGACGCCGATCGCACTCGCCCTGTTGCATCCCGAGGGCGGCGTCCGGATCGACGCCGTGATGACCACCGCGAACGAACTCAGCATTCTGTTCTCCTTCACCCGGTCGTATTTCCACGTCGCCATCGACCACCCCCACGAGGTGGTCGCCTACCTCCACCGGCTGATGCCCCGCAAGCGGCGAGCCGAGCTGTTCATCTCGTTGGGCTTCAACAAACACGGCAAGACGGAGTTGTTCAGGGAGCTGATGGTGCATCTCGACTCCTCGTCCGACCGTTTCGAGACGGCCGCCGGCGTGCCGGGTCTGGTGATGGTGGTCTTCACGCTCCCGGGCTTCGATGTGGTCTTCAAGGTCATCCGGGACCGATTCGGTGCCCCTAAGCAGATCACCCGCGACCGGGTCATGAACCGGTACCGGCTGGTGTTCCGGCACGACCGGGCCGGACGCCTGGTCGATGCGCAGGAGTACGAGCACCTCTCGTTCGCCGCCGACAGGTTCGATCCGGTCCTCCTCGAGCAACTCCTCGAGGCCTGCGCCCGAACGGTCGTCAAAGACGGTGACACGGTCCACATCGCCCACGCATACGTCGAGCGGCGGGTGACGCCGCTCGATCTGTACGTCCAGCGGTACGGGGGTGGCGCTGCCGAGGCCGCGATCATCGACTACGGGCGGGCGATCAAGGACCTCGCTGCCAGCGGGATCTTCCCCGGTGACATGCTGTTGAAGAACTTCGGTGTGACCCGTCACGGCCGTGTGGTGTTCTACGACTACGACGAGCTCACCACCCTCGACGAGTGCACATTCCGTAGGCTGCCGATGAGCGATGACCCATACGACGACATGGCGGCCGAGCCCTGGTTCTCGGTCGGTCCCGGCGATGTCTTTCCCGAGGAGTTCGAGACGTTCCTCGGTCTTTCAGGACGCTTGGGTGAGGTCTTCCGCACCCATCACAGCGACATCTTCGACGCTTCTGCGTGGCGGGAGTGGCAGCAGCGGGTCTCCGAGGGCGACCGGTTGGAGGTCTTCCCGTACACCAGCGAGCAGCGGTTGGTGACGTCGTGAAGCCGACCGAGGTCCAGTCGATCGCCCAGCGGCTCGTCGCCTCGATGGCGAACGTCATCGTCGGCAAGGACGAACAACTCGCCACGGTGACGGCATGTCTCCTGGCACGAGGCCACCTGCTCCTGGAGGACCTTCCGGGGACGGGGAAGACCATGCTGGCGCGGTCGCTTGCCCGATCGATCGACGGCGTGTTCCGGCGTGTGCAGGCGACCCCCGATCTCCTTCCGAACGACGTGACCGGCGTCAACGTGTTCGATCCTCGGTCGACCGAGTTCGCCTTCCGGCCCGGGCCGGTCTTCGCCAACGTGCTTCTCGCCGACGAGATCAACCGAGCCACACCCCGTACGCAGTCGGCGCTCCTCGAGGCGATGGCCGAACGACAGGTCACGATCGATGGCGAGACTCATTCGCTGTCCGATCCATTCATGGTGGTGGCGACCCAGAATCCGGTCGAGTTCGAGGGAACGTTCCCGCTTCCGGAGGCGCAACTGGATCGATTCCTCATGACGCTGCGCCTCGGGTACCCGAACGCCGCAGAGGAGTCGGAGCTGGTGAGGGACATCCGAGTCGTGCACCCGGTCGAAGCGGTCGAACCGGTCGTCGCACTCGACGAGGTCGTGGCTGCCCGTGAAGCGGTGGCCGGCGTCTCGATCGGGAACGAGATGTCCGACCTGGTCGTTGCGGTGACCGGCGCCACCCGCGGGCATCCTGCCGTGTCGCTGCCCGCCAGCCCACGGGCGTCGCTGGCCCTAGCGGCCGTGGCGAAGGCGTCGGCGATGATGGAGGGACGGGACTTCGTGACGCCGAGCGATGTGAAGCGGTTCACCGAGCCCGTGCTCGCTCACCGGCTGGGGCTGACGGCCGATGCGCGGCTGCGCGGCCAGACTCCGGCGGCGGTTCTCGCGGTGATCATCGACGATCTCTCGATGGGAGTCCGGGACGCAGCCGGATGACACGGCGGCTGTTGCGACCGACGGCGCTCCTCGTCGTCGTGGCACTCGTCGTACGGGTCGAGCCGCTGCTCGGTCTGGCCGCCGCTCTGGGACTGTGGCTCGTCTCGGCCTGGGCCGGCCCGCGAAGGGCTCTTGCCACGGTCGACGTCGTCCGCGCCCATCCCGGCCGGGTCATGTGGGGCGACGAGTTCGGTGTCTCGATCGAGCTGACCACGCGGCGATCGTTGCGATGGCTCGAGGTCTCCGACGTTGCGCCGTTCGATCTCGGTGGAAGTGCGAGGTATGCGATCGATCTCGATCCGGGCGAACCTGCCAGGCTGGAACGGACCATCGCAGCGAGGCGTCGCGGGTTGCACACGATGGGGCCGACGCTGCTCACGACGGGAGATCTGTTCTCGGTTGCACTCCACGGTCGGCAGGTCGGCCAGGCTCGAAGCCTCCTGGTCTACCCCCAGATCGTTCCCGTCGGGGAGATCGCCGTGATACCCGAATCCCCCGAGCCGGTGGTCGTAACCACCCGCCCGCTCTTCTTCGATCCACACCGGATTCGCGGCGTGCGCGCATATCGGCCCGGAGATCCCTTCCGATCGATTCACTGGACATCGTCGGCCTCGGCCGGCGAGCTCCTCGTCAAGGAGCTGGAGCCTGCGTCTCATCAGGACGTCGTCGTATCGGTCGACATGGCACAGATGTCCCACCCTCTATCGGGCCGACACCGCAGCGGTGAGCTGGCGGTGGTGGTGGCGGCGTCCCTTCTCAACCACTACGTCACAGACGAGCGTCGACCGACCGGCCTCCGGCTCGCAGGCCTCGACGGTGTGGTCGGTGCGCCGGTGGACATCGACGCTCCTCCGGAACTCGACGACGCACACCTGATGGAGGCTCTGGAGATGCTCGCTCGTGTTCGGCTGCACCGAGATCGGCACTCCCATGGATTGCTCGATCCGTTCGGCCTCGGTTTCGGCACGACCCTGCTCCACGTGGCAGGACATCTGTCCGAGCCCCAGCTCGTCGATCTCGTCGCCTTGCGCCGCCGAGGCTTGTCGGTCCGTGTGATCGTGACCGGGGGCGAGCCGACCCAACGCAACCGATCCGGCCTCGCGGCGGAAGGAATCGGACTCGCCATCGTCGATCGTTCCGCCGACATCGGGGAGTGGTCGTGAACTTCGCCTCGATCCTGGTCATGACTGTGATGGCTGGTTGCCTCGGGCAGATCGTCGGTCGTGCCTTCGACGATATCGGCGCGTTCCCCGGCCTCGTGCTCGGCGTGCTGACCGGGCTCGCCGCCGGCGTCATCGCCGCGGTCCGTCCCCCCGATCCGGCCGGTCTGACGTGGCGGCGCATCGAGTTCTTCGCGTTTCCACTGGTCGGGCTCTTCGTCCTCACGTCGACGGGCGGCGTCGCGGGGGTTCTCACAACCGTCGTCACGCTGGTGATCGTGGTGGCGGTGCGCACGCTCGTGGAGTCGACCGCCGGTGATCTCGGGATGATGGAGCGCATGCTCGATGATCGCCCGACCGGAGCCCCGGCCGATCGCTTGCGGCTCCGCATGCTCGGGGTCGGGCTGCTCCTCGCTTCGGTCGCCGGGTACACGATCGGTGTGGAGGCCGGATTCACCGACCTCGGTCGACCGGCGGTCGGTGGTCAGATGATCGCAGTGGTCCTGTGGTTCGGGCTCGGGATCGTATCCATCGGCGCCGTCAGCAGGCAGGCCCGACAGCGGGCCTGGCGCGTGAACGGAGTCGAGGTCAGCGATCGCCTGGCCGACCGCTGGGCCGTGGGTGTCGCCGGTGCGGCCCTGGTGGTCGTGATGACTGCCGTCGTCGTTCCGATCGCCACAGGTCAGGTGTCGGCGCTGCCCGCTCAGGCGATCAGCGAGACCGACGGGTTGAATCGGTGGGTGACCAGGGCGCTGGAGCTTCTCTCACGCGACACGGGCGCGAACGAGGGCGCGCGATCGGGCGCCGACGACGAGAACGCCAATGCCTTCATCGAGTCGTTCGAGGCAGATCGCGGCGACGGCCCGGACTGGCTCGGCTACGTCCTGCTGGCAGGTGTCATCGGCACCATCTTCCTGTGGGCGATCCGGGCCGGGCGCAATGCTCGCTTCGCTCCCGGTGGGTCACCGGTCGGAGCCGGCGGCTGGAGCGGCGTGAAGACCTTGCTCGCCGCGCTCGGTCGCGAGCTGAAGGCCCTGTTCGCCACGTTCGTGAGGCTGTTCAAGGCCGTCCGATGGCGCCGTCCGACGCCGGCCGGCCGACTCGGCGTCGTCACGGCGGTGGACGATGTGCCGGTCGGGCACAGGTGGTCGCCCGCCGACCCGACCGAACGCCGGATCGCTCGGTCGTTCGCGGCGATGGCCGCACTCGAGATCCCGCGACGCGGTGAGACCCCCGCCGAGGTTGCGCGGGCGGTGGGAACACGGACGGATCCGGCTGGTGCCGCAACCGTGCTCGGTGGATATCTGCGGGCCCGCTACTCGCCGGAACAGGTGGAAGCCGCCACCGCAGACAGTGTCGAGCAGGCCTCGCGGCGAATCACCGAGAGAGCGAAGGGATCGGACCTGGGCGACGCCGAATGACGTGAGGGTCGGGAACTCCGGCCCTGGTGTCATGGCAGGGCGTGGGTAGTGTTCCTCCGAGCGTTCCAGGAGATCCGTTGGCCGGCTACCCGTCAGAATTCGAACTCGACGTCGTGCTCAGGGACGGCGAGACCGTCCAGGTGCGTCCGATCACACCTGACGACGGCCGACTGTTGGTCGACTTCTTCGAGCGCATGGGGCCCGAGAGCCGTTACTTCCGCTTCTTCCGGGTGAAACAGAGTCTCCCACCCGAGGAGGTCGAGTTCTTCACCAACGTCGACTACGACAACCGGATGGCGCTGATCGTCCTCGACGAGGATTCGATGATCGCGGTCGCCAGGTACGACCGCGAGTCGGAAGGCTCTCCGAGAGCCGAAGTGGCGTTCGCCGTCGCCGACGATCAACAGGGACGCGGCCTCGGCACCGAGCTCCTCCAGCTGTTGACCTCACATGCGCGCCAGAACGGCGTCGAGCAGTTCCAGGCCTTCGTACTTCCCGAGAACGTGCAGATGATGCGAGTGTTCCGCAACTCCGGCTACGAGCTGCGGCGAACCGTCGACGACGGTGTCTACACCGTCGACTTCCCCGTCGCCTACACCGAGGGTGCGCGCGCTGCTGCGGAGCATCGTGAGAAGCGGGCGATCGCAGCGTCCATCCTCCCGCTCTTCTTCCCGCGCAGCATCGCTGTCATCGGCGCCAGCACTCGATCCGGATCGATCGGCAACACCCTGTTTCGCAATCTCCTGCATTCGGGTTTCGGCGGCGCGGTCTATCCGGTGAATCCGAACGCGACGGTCGTCAACTCGGTCAGGGCCTACAACACGGTGAGTGAGATCCCCGACGATGTCGACCTGGCGATCATGGCGGTGCCGGTGTCGGCGGCCCTCGACGCGGCCCGTGACTGCGCAGCGAAGGGGGTCCGGGGGCTCGTGGTGATCACCGCCGGGTTCAGCGAGGTCGGCGAAGCAGGCGACACCCTCGAGGACGAACTGCTCGACATCGTCCGCAAGGCCGGGATGCGCATGGTGGGCCCCAATTGCATGGGGTTGCTCAATACGGCCCCTCCGGTGTCGATGAATGCCACCTTCGCCCCGATCTATCCGCCGCCGGGCAACATCGCCATGTCGTCGCAGTCCGGTGCGCTGGGAATCGCCATTCTCGAGTACGCCAGCCGCAATGGTCTCGGCATCAGCCAGTTCGTGTCCGTCGGGAACAAGGCGGATGTGTCCGGCAACGACTTGCTGTTGCACTGGGAGGACGATCCAGCCACCGACGTCATCCTGCTGTACCTCGAGTCGTTCGGGAATCCGCGCCGGTTTGCCCGTCTCGCCCGTCGCGTCGCGCGGAAGAAGCCGATCGTGGCAGTGAAGTCGGGTCGCACGGTCGCCGGGTCGCGAGCAGCGTCGTCGCACACCGGGGCGCTCGCCTCGCTCGACACGGCAGTCGATGCGCTGTTCCAGCAGTCCGGGGTGATCCGCACCGAGACGCTCGAGGAGATGTTCGCAGTCGGCGCGCTCCTGGCGAACCAGCCGATCCCGAAGGGCCGCAGAGTCGGCATCGTCACGAATGCAGGCGGTCCCGGGATCCTGGCCGCCGATGCGCTGGAGTCGAGAGGTCTGGAGCTCCCGGAGTTCTCATCGGAGTTGCGAGACCGGCTCGAGGCGCAGTTGCCGCCCGAGGCGTCGGTCCGGAACCCGGTCGACATGATCGCCGGAGCCAACGCCGACGACTTCCGCCATGTCATCTCCGAGGTGTTGCACAGCGGCGAGGTCGATGCGCTGATGGTCATCTACGTCCCGACGTCCCCGGCCGGTCTCTTGGAGATCGGAAGGGCGGTGCGGGAATCGGCCGAGCAGTACACGGGCGACACCACGATCCTGTCCGTGTTCATGCAGTCGGACGAGATCTCGAATCTGATGAGCAGCGACATCGAGACCGTGCCGACGTTTCCGTTCCCCGAGAATGCGGCCCGAGCGCTGGCACGCGTCGTGCGTCACGGCGAGTGGCTGCATCGTGATCCGGGCGAGATTCCGGAGTTCGCGGACGTCGATGTCGAGGCTGCGAAGGTCGTGATCGCCGACGCGCTCGCCCGCATCGACAATGACGAGGGTGGCTGGCTCGAACCCGATGAGGTCGACGCAGTTCTGGGTTCGTTCGGGATACCCCTGCCCGAGACCCGCACTGCCACGACCCCTGACGAGGCGGTTGCCGCTGCCGGAGCCATCGGCGGTCCGGTTGCGTTGAAGGTGATCTCCGAGAGCGCCCTTCACAAGTCGGACGTCGGGGGTGTCCTCCTCGACGTCGAAGGTGACGAGGCGATCCGGGAGGGCTTCGCTGCCGTGACGGCTGCAGTCGACGAGCACGAGGGGGTGGTCGTCCAGGAGATGGTCTCTGGAGGTCACGAGGTCCTCATCGGCATGACGGAGGATCCGAATTTCGGGCCGATGCTCGTATATGGCCTCGGTGGGATCTACGTCGAACTGCTGAAGGACGTCGCGTTCCGACTGAATCCGCTGACCGATGTGGATGCGGCCGAGATGATCGAGGAGATCAAGGGCGCCGACCTCCTCAAGGGCTATCGCAACATGCCGCTCGGCGACCGAGCCGCTCTGAAAGAGACGCTCCTGCGGGTGTCGGCGATGGTGACGGCGCTGCCCGAGATCGTCGACATGGACCTGAATCCGGTGAAGGTGCTGGAACCCGGCAAGGGGGTGAGGGCGGTCGACGCCCGGATCAAGGTCCGCCCCACCCAACCGGGCTGGTCACCCGAACTCCTCGACCTCCCTGCCGTGGTGTCGTAGGCCCCGCTCGCTTCGCTCGCATCGGCGTCGTCCGTCATCGGTCATCGGTGTCCGACGCGTCGTGACCTGTCGAGCCGGTCCAGGACCGAGACCGGAAACCGAAGACCGAGTACGGCGATGCGGAGCGTGCCCGGGGTAGCCTCGGGTCATGTCACTCGTGAACTTCGAAGTCGACGACGCCGTTGCCGTCGTCACGCTCAACCGCCCGCCTGTCAATGCTTTGTCCGAGGAGCTGTCCAACGATCTGTTGGAAGCCTTCGAGAAGTGCCAGGACGAATCGATCCGAGCCGTCGTCGTGACCGGCGAGCCGCACTTCGCCGCCGGCGCCGACATCAAGGGGTTCAAAGAGGCCCATGAGAGCGGCAGCGACGACGCGCTGGCGCGTGCCCTCGTCGACGCGGCGTGGGCGCTGGAGCGGCTCGGGAAACCGACGATCGCCGCTGTACGCGGATATGCGCTGGGCGGGGGTCTCGAATTGGCGATGGCAGCGGACTTCCGATTCATGGCCGAAGACGCCCAGGTGGGACAGCCCGAGATCAAGCTCGGCGTCATCCCGGGTGCCGGTGGAACCCAGCGGCTGACCCGCATCGTCGGGATCCAGAAGGCCAAGGACATCGTGTACAGCGGCCGGTTCGTCGGCGCGGGAGAAGCGCTCGAGCTCGGACTCGCCGATCGGGTCGTGCCGGCCGAAGAGCTGCTCGACGCAGCGATGGAGGCCGCCCGCACGTATGCCAAGGGGCCGACGAAGGCGATCGCAGCCGCAAAGCACGCGATCAACAGTGGAACCGGCCGCCCCATGGAGGACCGAATCGCGATCGAGGCCCACGCGTTCAATTCGGTCTTCCGGACCGACGACGCGATAGAAGGCGTCGCGGCGTTCGTCGAGAAACGCGGGGCCGAGTTCCGAGGGTCGTGAATCCCGCTGATACGCCGCTCGATGTCACCGCCGCCCACATGCTGGTCGGCCAGGCCGAGCTTCGGCGCGTCAGCCCGTGGGGCTTCCCGGCCACGGCGTTGTCCGCCAACGGGACGACGTTGGCGCTGCTCGGCCGGATGGGCTGGTTTCGGATCTACTTCGGACGTGGGCAGCGGATCGAACTGGCGGATGGCACACGGTGGACGCTGACGGCAACGACGACCGGCGGAACGATCAGCCCGGTGATTATCGACCAGTCGGGCTACAAGGTCACCCAGGCCGGTTTTCGGCACGGAACGTATGGCCTGAACGGTCGCGACTACGCCTGTGTGCTGCATCCCACCGATGCCCGTGGACTCGGCCGAGCCAACCGTTGGATGCTGAGCAACGACGACGGAGAGCTCGCAACGTTGACCCGCTCACCGCTTCGAGTGTTTGCCCGACGACCGGTTCATCTCGGAGCGGCGCTGATGTCGTTTGCGCTCGTCAAATACGGGTTGCCCGAGGAGTCGGCACCGGTGATACCTTCGTTCCGATGGGGGGCTCGTTGAGCTGGAGGCGCGTCGTGGGGTTCGGGCTCTTGGCGGTTGTCACAGCGTGCTCCCGGGGTACCTCGCTCGACGTGACCGATGAAGAGCTGAGACCCGTGGCGCTGACATGGGTCAATGGGACCGGTCTGGTCCGCGACGATGCTGAGGTCTGGCGAGTACGACTCGGTGAGGCGTGCGCACAGGGAGTTCGGCAAGAGGATGTCGCAGTACGGCTCGCCGACCTCTATGTGGGTCGAGACATCGCTGTTGCGATGGAGGGAGTGGAGGACGGTCCGGAGTTGCGGGAACGCGCCGCCCAGGCACTGTGGATCATGGCCGTTCAGGTCTGCGGCGACGACTTCCCGGACGGTGAGATCGAGGAGGGCCCACCCTGAGCGTGGCCGGTCAGCCTTCGATGCGCTGTTTCAGGCCTTTGAGGTTGCGGCGCCAGATGAAGCCGAGCACCGGCTTTGCGAAGAAGGCTGTGATCGGTCCCCCCAGGTAGAGAGGGAAGGTCAGTTCCTCTGTCCACGTGAAACGGGTGGCGCCAGCGACAGGCGAGAGGGTGAACTTGCCCTCACCGGTGACGAGACCGGTGTGCTTGACGCCGATGCTCTTGTGGTCGACCCAGTCGGTGACCTCCATGAGATCGGTCGTGCGCAGCGGCCCGACCACCGTCTCGACCTTCATGACGGTGCCGACTCCGGACCGCTGCTCGGTCTGGAATTCGATGCTCTCGGCGTCTGCCATCCAGTCGACGTGTGAAGGGAGATCGGCGGCCTCGTTCCACACCACGTCCAACGGTGCGTCGATGTCGATCGATTGAGTGATTCGTGCCATGGACACATCTATACCCCGTCGGCTCGCAACGAAACCCGGCACCATCGATGTCATCGCTGTGAGCGACCGAGCACGTTCATGATGAATTCGCTCTTGCCCTCGGTGTACGCCAGTCGGTCGTGCGGGAATCTCCGGGCGAGCTGTCGTTTGAGTTCGGCGTAGGAGTCTCGAGTGGCAGCATCGGATCGCAGGATGTCCCGGAACCGCAGATGGTCGCGTTCCCAGTCGCCGCCGACCGTGCACACGTGGATCTGCACGCTCCGGGGACGACCGGGTGCAGGTCGGAAGTAGCGGTGTTCGGCATCCCGTGAGCGGAGCGCAACACCGATCTCCTCGAATCCCGGCACGTAGCGCTCCTCCCGTTCCAGATCGGTGACGCTCACCTGGATGTCGATGATGGGCTTCGCCGCCAGACCCGGCACCGCGGTGGAGCCGATGTGCTCGATCCGGACCGCCACGCCAAGCAGCGATTCTGCGAGCCGGCGCTCCCACTCCCGAAACAGCGGTGGCCAGGCGGGGTCGAAATCGACGACGGTGATGACGGGGTCGTTGCGGCTCTCGCCGACGATCTCGAAGCCCCGCCAGCGCAGACCGAAGAAGTCCTCGACGGCTCGCCTCCTGGCGGTTTCCGGGAGGGCATCTGTGGTGGTGTTCAACGAGAGTGCCTCGATCGCCAGCCGATCGTCCAGGACGGCGGGAACGTCTTCTGCTTCGACGAGTGCGATGAAGGCGGCCTGCGGGTCGGATATCGAGGCGGGATCGATCCCGGCACCGGTGAGTCGGGACGAGAGCGAGTCATCCACGGCCGCAAGTGTACGAGCGAGCCCGGCGTGTGCGTCCTTGCGGTGCCGTATCCTCGTTCGAGCTCACGAGAGGGATCGAAGTGGAAGTACGCGCCAACAAGACCGCAACGCCAGGCACACCGGTGATCGTCGGCATGATGCCGGACCGCAGTCCCGCCGCCGGTGCCGAGGAGTTCCTGGCGGCCACCGAGGACGTAGCCGGCTCGGTGTTCGACGCCGTCGGCTTCGAGGGCAAGCCAGGGCAGAGTGCGGTCGTGACCACGAGCGGCAGGACCGTCGTGTTCGTCGGGCTCGGAGACGAGGTCGACGCCGAAGGGCTCAGGGCCGCCGCCGGTACCGCTCGCAACGCAGTTCCGAAGGCCGACACACTCGCGACGACCCTTCATCGAGTCGAGATCGATGGCGCCCTTTCAGCCGTGATCGAAGGGTTCGGATTCGCCGATTACCGATACCAGGCGTACCTGTCCGACCCCGACGAGCGGAATGCGCTCACCCTGGAGCTCATCGATGCCCCCAAGGGGTGGAAGGACGCCGCCTCGGACGCCGCCGCCATGATCGATGCGGTGGCATTCGCTCGCGACCTCGTCAACACACCACCGCGCGACAAGGCGCCTCTCGATCTGGCCCAGCGGGCGACCGACGCCGCCTCCGACACGTCGATCAAGGTCGAGCTCTGGAAGGTCGACCGGCTCCGCAAAGAGAAGATGGGTGGGATGCTCGGTGTCGGGCTCGGATCCCACCGCCCCCCGTGTCTACTCAAGCTGACCCATTCGCCGAGGAAGCCGAAGGCGAAGCTGGCGATCGTCGGCAAGGGGATCACGTTCGACTCCGGTGGCCTCTCGATCAAGCCGGCCAACATGATGGAGACCATGAAGTCCGACATGGCCGGCGCCGCCGCTGTCATCGGGGCGATGATCGCCATTTCGAAGCTTGGCATCCCCGTTCAGGTGACCGGCTACGCAGCGCTCGCCGAGAACCTGCCCGGCGGGGGAGCGCAGCGCCCCGGCGACGTGCTCACAGCTCGAAACGGCAAGACGATCGAGGTGATCAACACCGACGCGGAGGGGCGTCTCGTGCTCGCAGACGCCCTGTCGCTCGCAGCCGAGTCCGAGCCGGATCTGATCCTCGACCTGGCCACCCTGACCGGGGCCTGCAAGGTCGCCCTCGGCGAGAAGATCGCCGGTCTGTGGTCGAACGGGGAGGAGCCGACGGAGATGGTCTCCGCAGCGGCAGCCGCGGCCGGCGAGCGGGTCTGGCCGATGCCACAACCCGCCGACTACTGGTCGCTCATCGAATCCGACATCGCCGACATGCGGAACAGTTCGACGTCTCGCTACGGCGGAGCGATGGCGGCGACTCTGCTCCTCGAACAGTTCGTCGCGGATCTCCCGTGGGCCCATCTCGACATCGCCGGTCCGGCGTTCGTGTCGAAGGCCGAGCACTACATCCCGAAGGGCGGGACCGGCTTCGGAGTGCGCACGATCGTCGAACTCGCGCGCTCGATGGCGGGCTGAGCGCCCGTTCTTGTGACGCTCATGACGCTATTCCATCGATTCCCGTCACAAGAACGGGCAAGCTAGGACAGTGCTCTACCTCGATCACGCCGCGACGACTCCGATGCGCCCCCAGGTGTGGGAGGCGATGGAGCCCTACGTCTCCGACCGGTTCGGGAACTCCTCGGGATCCCACGAGGTTTCCCGTCGCGCCAAGAACGCGCTCGAGTCGGCGCGAGAGCGCGCTTCGGAGCTGTTGGGGTGCCGTCCGCAGGAGATCGTGTTCACCGGCGGTGGCACCGAGTCGGACAACCTGGCGGTCAAGGGTGCGGCCCTCGCCGGCGGCGGACGCGGGGGTGTGGTCGTCGGCGCCACGGAACACGAGGCGGTGCTCGAGGCAGCCGAGTTTCTGGGACGCCTCGGCTGTTCGGTGACCATTGCAGACGTGGACCCCTACGGGCTGGTCGATCCCGAACAGGTGGCCAATCTCGTCGACGACGGAACAGCCGTCGTGTCGGTGATGGCGGTCAACAACGAGACGGGAACGGTTCAGGACGTCGCAGCAGTCGTCGAGGCCGTCAGGCGCATCAACCCCGCAACGGCGGTGCACACCGATGCGATCCAGGCGTTCGTGTCGCATCCGATCGACGTCGAGGAGCTCGGCGTCGACCTGCTGTCGCTCACCGGCCACAAGTTCGGCGGGCCAAAAGGCGTCGGTCTGCTGTATGTCAGAGACGGGCGGCAGCTAGAGCCTGTCCTGCACGGCGGCGGCCAGGAACTGGGTCGGCGGTCCGGGACCCACGACGTCATGGGCGTCGTCGGCCTGGTCGAAGCGATGGAACTGGGCGACAAAGACCGCGAGCGGCTCGTCGCCGACGTCACCGTCGAGCGACGCGCCTTCGAGGAAGCGGTCGCTTCCGTCGCGTCCCGGACCATCCCCGAAGAGCACGCCTCCGCACAGCACAGTCACATCGGGGTTCATGGCATCAGGAACGAAACCCTGCTGGTACGGCTCGATCGGCGTGGCCTGGCCGTGTCTGCCGCCTCAGCCTGTCAGAGCGGAGCCAACACCGTATCGCATGTCCTGACTGCAATGGGTATGAGCGCCGATGTCGCCCGAGAGTGCCTGCGGGTCTCCTTCGGCTGGTCGACCCGTCCGGGTGACGGGCAACGCGCAGGACAGATCCTGCTCGAAGCCGTGGACGGAATGCGATGAGAGCGCTCGTTGCGATGTCCGGAGGAGTCGACTCCTCGGTCGCTGCCGCCCTGCTCGTCGAGGAGGGCCACGAGGTGATCGGGGTCACGCTCAAACTGTGGCAAGGACCGAACGGCGAGGCTCCCACCGCCGGCTGCTGCACGATCTCCGATTCCGAGGACGCCAGGCGAGTCGCCGCACAACTCGACATCCCCTATTACGTGCTCGACTACACCGACGACTTCTCCGACGGAGTCGTCGACCGGTTCCTCGCCGACTACGTCTCGGGGCGAACCCCGAACCCGTGCATCGAGTGCAATCGAACCGTCAAGTTCGACCGCCTCGTCGATCAGATGCGTGACTTCGAGTGTGACGTCCTGGTGACGGGTCACTATGCCCGAACCGAGCACTCCGACGGGCGCTGGCGGCTTCTCAGAGGAGTCGACCGCGTCAAGGATCAGAGCTACGTGCTCTCGATGCTCACCCAGGCCCAGCTCGAGCAGGTGCGATTCCCGGTCGGCGGGATCGACAAGGCCGAAACACGTCGTATCGCCGCACGGCTGGCGCTCCGAACCGCGAACAAGCCCGAGAGTCAGGACATCTGCTTCGTCGGTTCCGGTGACTACCGGGCGTTCATCAGGTCACAGGTGCCCGAGGTCGAACAGCCCGGCCCGATCGTCGACGAGACGGGCGCGGTCGTCGGTGAGCATCGAGGCATCGTCGATGTGACGATCGGGCAGCGGCGCGGCCTGAACGTCGCAGTCGGGGAACCCCGCTATGTGATCGACATCTTCCCGTCGACCAACACGGTTGTCATCGGCCGTCGCGAAGATCTCGCGCGAACCGAGGTCGGCTTGCGCGAAGTCACCAGCGTGTCCGGTGAGCCGTTTCTCCGCCGGGTCCTCGCCCAGTACCGGGCCCACGGCGACGCCGTCCCCGCGACCCTGTCGGATGGAGCCCGACCGGGAGTCCGTTTCGACGAGCCCCAACTCGCCGTTGCACCGGGGCAGACCATCGCCTTCTACGACGGCGACGAGGTGCTCGGCGGCGCCATCATCGACTGATGCAGCACCCGGCTCCCGGTGGCAGCGACGCCGTTACGCTCGACGTGATCGGCTGACGATTCGAACGATCGGAAGGAGTGCAACACATGCGGACGACCATTCAGGGCGTCAAGGTGCCGTCCCTCGGATTCGGGACCTTCAGGCTCGGGGGGCAGACATGCCGGGATGCCGTTCTCCATGCGTTGCACATCGGATATCGCCACATCGACACCGCACAGATGTACGACAACGAGGAGTTCGTCGGTCAGGCGCTGGCTTCGTCGGGTGTCGGCCGGGAGGACTATTTCCTCACGACGAAGATCGGCAACGGCAACCACGCAGCTCCGAACGTGGTGTCCAGTACCGACGAGAGCCTCCGCAAACTCGGCGTCGAGTATGTCGATCTGCTGCTGATCCACTGGCCGATTCCGACCGTTCCGCTCGGCGAGACGCTCGGAGCGATGCTCGACCTCCAGGACCAGGGGAAGGTGCGTCACATCGGGCTCAGCAACGCCACGTCGAGCATCGTCGCGGAGGCGGAGAAGCATGCCAGGGTCTTCGCCAATCAGGTCGAGTACCACCCGCTGCTCGGACAGGAACGGCTGCGTGCAATGGCCCTCGAGCATGACTTCATGCTCACCGCCTATTCGCCGCTGGCCATGGGCAAAGTGGCCGACTACATGGTGATCAGCGACATCGCGGCCGAACTCGGCTTCAGTCCGATGGCGGTGGCGCTCGCATGGCTGCTCGAACAGGACAAGGTCGTGCCGATTCCCAAGGCGACGTCGGTTGACCACATCGCCGACAACTTCACGGCGCTCGACGTGAGGCTCTCACCGGAGCAGATTGCGGCGATAGACGGACTGCCGAAGGATCGCAGATTGGTGAACCCGAGTTTCGCCCCGGATTGGGATCGCTGAGAGCGAGTGCCCACGGATCCCACCGCACGGGTCGCGGAACTGAGCGACCTGATTCGAGACCACGCGTACCGCTACTACATCCTCGACGATCCGGTCGTCGCCGACGCCGAGTACGACGCGCTGGTCAAGGAACTCAGGCAGCTCGAGGCGGACCATCCAGACCTGGTCCGGCCGGACTCTCCGACCCAGCGAGTTGGTGCGCCGCCCTCCGATCTGTTCTCGGAAGTCACCCACCGCCGCACCCTCCTCTCGCTCGACAACGCAGAGTCGCCGGAGGATCTCGACGCATGGGAGCAGCGGATCGAACGCATCATCGGGCGTGTCC
>Ga0224512_10000999_pt1 | contig 28218 bp, 25 predicted proteins | sample SF_May12_sed_USG_4_FD_169103 | JGI IMG/M metagenome (GOLD analysis project Ga0224512, IMG submission 169103) | Sediment microbial communities from San Francisco Bay, California, United States - SF_May12_sed_USGS_13 | ecosystem: Environmental > Aquatic > Marine > Sediment | place: USA... | reverse complement strand
CATGTGTCGGACTTCACCGGCTGAAGCGGAGGGTCAGGTCCCAGCTCGAAGGGGAGCTGACACGGATCCGCCGGATCGGCACAGGTGACCTCCAAGATCACCGGGGCGCGGAAGCCCCTGCCGTACCCTGCGAACGCGCTCAACCCGCCACCGAGCTCACCGCTCAGGCCGACGCCTCCCGACGCCTCCGAGAACGTGTTGTCGCCGCTGTCCGAGGGGTCCAGGAGGTCCCGCACGGGGAGCCGCACGTAGTCGTACCGGAGGGATCCGTACAAGGCGATCTTCTCTCCGGCCTGCCACCACGCCTCCGCGAACGCCCCGAGGTTGTCCTCTTCCGTCCTCAGGTGCTCGGTCATGGCGGGGGTGACGCCCGGGAAGTTTCGGTTCGGGACCTCGTGGATCTCGATGTCTACGTCGTTGCGTGTCCACTCCGTTCCGGCCGCGATGAGGAGACGCTCGTTGGGCCGGTGCAGCAGCTGAAGGATGGATCCCACCGACTGGATGTCCGTAATGCCCAGGGCGTCGGCCTCGGACAGGTTGTCATTGGTCTGGCGAAAGTCCGCGAAGCGCCCGAACGCGTCGGCTTGCAGCGTCCACGCCTCGTTCAGGGTGCGGGTCAGGTTGCTGCTGACGAAGTGAAGTCGGGGGGTGAAGGCGTCTCCTTTCCCTCCGGTGTACTGGAGCCGTCGCAGATCGGACGGAGGGTCCGTGATGTCGGGCGGGAGCGGCGCGCCGTCCAGCCACGATTCCGGCAACGGACCAGGACCCTCGAGGGAATCCGCCTCGAAGGTGTACGAAATCCATGCGTCTGTGCCTTCCGCGCGCCATCCCACCTTCGCGAAGAGCGAGAGTTCCTCGGAGCTCTCCAGGAGTCGCCACCCGTCGGACTGTCGATACGTTCCCACGAACAGTCCATCGAACGATCCGAGCACAGAAGACGCGCTGACGGTACCGGCGGCCGACCCGTAGGAACCCCCCTCGACCTGTGCCGTGAGCGTCGGACCTCCGGAGGCCCGTTTGGTCACGAAATTCAGCGCGCCGGCAATCGAGTTCTTTCCGAAGACGCCGACGGGCCCTCGTATCAGCTCGACACGCTCGATGGCCCCCAAAGGGATCAGAGACAGATGCACCTGAGACGCATCGGCCTCGTTGACCCTCACCCCATCGACGAAGACGCTGATACTCTGCGGAACCCCCACGATGGGCGACACCGCGAAGCCGCGCACGCGGATCTCCGGTTGGGCGGTGCTCCCCGTCTGGTTCGTGAGTGTGACGCCCGGCAGCGAAGACAGCGCGCCGAACAGGCCTTGCCCGTCCGCGGCGTTCAGCTCACTCCCGCCGAGTACATCGGACGAGAATGGGGTGCGCGCGAGCGGTACGGCGCCCGCCCGGAGGCGGCCGATCTCGACCGTGACCTCCTCGATCGCCACGACTGAATCCACAGTGGGCGGTTCTTGAGCACGGACGTCCTGGCCGGCAGCGAGGCCGACCACGGCGGCGGCCGCGGCGACAAACCGCCGCAGCCGCCCACAGGCGAGAGGGGTCAGCTTCCTCCGCCTAGCTCCGCGTACACTGCGGTCAAGAACCGTTCTGGGTCACCCCACTTGGCGTTGTAACGCGCGGTCGGGTTCGCGGCGGCGACCTGTTGATAGGTCATCCCCCGGGCCACCATCTCAGAGACTTGCGCCTTCACGTCGATGACCATGTCACGAAACTCCATGACGTCCGCTCGGGTCGAGACGACACCGTGGCCCGGGACGATGCGCGTGTTGGGCCCCGCAAGCCCGACCGCCATCCCCAGGGCCTCGATGGTGCCATCCAACGATCCGCCGTTGTTCAGGTCGATGACGGGAAAGGCTACGGTCCGGAAGACATCGCCCGCCGCCAGGACGTCCGAGCCGCGGAAATAGATGTAGCTATCGCCGTCGGTATGAGCCGGCGGGAGCGTGATCACCTCCATGTCCTCCCCGTTCAGGTGGAGGCTGATGTCGTCAGTGAACGTCACCACCGGAAGCGCGATCTCCGGGAGGGAGGCCATCAAGCGGACGCGCACGCGATCCCGGGCCATGATGGGGATGCCCAACCGGCCGATGTTCTCGTTTCCGCCCGTGTGGTCCGGATGCACGTGCGTGTTGATGAGAAACCGGATGTCGTCGCTGCTGATGGTTCGGATCGCCGCGATGATCCGATCCGTGAGCGGCGCGAACTGATCGTCGACCATGACGATGCCGTCTTCGCCGGCCGAGACGACCACATGGCCGCCCTGTCCCTCGAGATAGTAGACGGTGCCGGCGACGTGGTGCGGCGTGATGCGCACATCGCTGAAGTCGCGTTGCTGTGCCGTCAGAGCCTGCGGGACAGCGAGGCTTACCGCTGCCGCGCAGGCCAAGTAGACCATCCGAGTCACGTGCTTCATTCGGTGCTCCCATCGCGGGTCGTCAGTCGATCGAGGGCCGGGAAAATAGGTGCAGGGCCGCGCGGCGTCACGTCGGGAACGGCCGTCTACTTGACTGGTCCTCCGTGGTGCCGGATCCTCACGCTCCAACGGGAGGAGCGCCATGCTACGGAAGCGTGAAGTCAGGATCGGAATCGGCTGTGTCATGTTCGCCGGGCTGCTGGGGATCGGAGCGGCTTGTATGGATAGCGCTGCCAACGGCGCATCCATGACCATGGGGGAGGGTGACGTCCCCCTCTTCGAGGTCGACCCACTCTGGCCTCAACCCCTGCCGAACCATTGGGTGATGGGGTCCACCATCGGCGTCGACGTCGACTCGCGCGACCACGTGTGGGTCATCCACCGTGAGGAAACGTTGGGCGCGAATGAGATCGCCGCTTCCACGGATCCACCGACGTACGAGTGCTGCGCTCCGGCACCTCCGGTGCTCGAGTTCGATGCCGACGGCAATCTCGTGGGATCGTGGGGCGGGCCGGGTGAGGGTTACGACTGGCCCCAATCGAACCACGGCATCACGGTCGATCACATGGACAACGTGTGGATCGGCGGCAACGGCGTGTTCGACTCCCACATTCTGAAATTCACACGCGACGGCCAGTTCCTGATGCAGATGGGTGAGCCCAGGCAGCGCGCGGGCAGCAACTCGACCGAGCACTTCTGGCGTGTGGCCGAAATTTCCATCGACGCGGCCAACAATGAGGCGTATGTCGCCGATGGTTATGGGAACAAGCGCGTTGCGGTTCTCGACATCACGACGGGCGCCATGAAACGCTTCTGGGGAGCCTACGGCAACGTACCGGACGACTCGGCTCTCCCGCCGTACAGCCCCAACGCGCCGCCTGCACAGCAATTCCGAAGCCCGATGCACTGTGCGGAGCCGTCGTTCGACGGGCTCGTGTATGCGTGTGACCGCGCGGGGGATCGCGTCCAGGTGTTCCAGACGGACGGGACCTTCGTAGAAGAAGTCTTCGTCGCCCCCGAGACGCTCGGCTCAGGATCGGCCTGGGACGTGGCCTTCTCGCATGATCCCGAGCAGCGGTTCATCTATCTGGCGGACGGCGCAAACCAGAACGTTCACATTCTGGACCGACGAACGCTCGAACTCCTGTCAGAGTTCGGGGACGGAGGCCGCCAGCCCGGTCAGTTCTATGGCGTCCACAGCATCGAGGTCGACTCCCAGGGCAACATCTACACGACTGAGACCTACGAAGGAAAGCGCGTGCAGAAGTTCGTCTTCATGGGTTACGGCAGGCCGCCGGCCGAGCAGGGCGTGGTCTGGCCCGGAGGCTAAGAGCGGGAGGCTACTGGCCGAACTCGCGACTCACGATCGTGATCGGTCGCGGGTAGCTGATGGGGCCGAAGGCGGTGTCCACGCTGGGCGTCGCCCGCAGGGTCACCTCCCTAGGCGACCCCCCCTGTCCGGAAAGCGACAGCGCGAGTTCGACGAGGTCTTGGGCGCTGCCCTCGAAGAAGTCGATGAGGTCCAGGCTCATGGAGATCGGGACGTCGGTTGGTTGCCCACGACGTAGCAGCGTCTCGTCGGCGAACACCCCGCTTACTGTCTCCCGGTCCTGGAGTAGCAGGGTCCAATCCATTCGGAGGAGCCGTGCGTCGGCGGTGTTGTCCGCTGGATTCTCCGCGCTCAGGTGGAGTCGAAAGTCCATGGGTAGATTGCCCTGGGACACGGCCAACGTGAGCCGCCCGATGTCCGCCAGCCCGAGATCTCGGTACGAGTCGACCGAAGTCAGATCGACACCCGCGAGGCGCACATTGGAGACTCGGTCGATGCTGAAGTCGACGGAGCGCAGCGCCGTGAACTGCTGGAGCGTGGCGCACCCGGACAGCGTGACAGCCAGCGCGAGCGAGGTGAGGAGTCGTCTCATGCCCGACCGCCCGCCGCCACTCCGACCTTGAGCGTGTCGACCAGACGAGGGAGGTCCTTTTTCGTCGTATGACACAGCGCGATCCGCACTGCCCCGGGTATCGGGAGCACGAAGACCCCCTCGTCCCGCATGGCAGCGGCCGCGCGCTCCGAGTCCGCAGTGAACACGACGATGAAGAAGCCACAGTCGTAGCGGGGGGTGTGCAGGCCCGCCTTCGCTGCGAGGTCGTTGAAGAGCACGATCCTCTCGTCCAGTAAGTCGACCAGGTCGTCCCGCTCGGAGGCCCAGCGTGCATGCAGCTCGGGATTGGTGATCAACTCCGTCGCCGTGAGCTGACCCAGGTGATTGCAGTTCGACCAGGTCCCCCGACACGTGTAGCCCAGCGCGTTGCGGATCTGCGCGAGCTCCTCGGGGTCCCGGTGCACCGCAACGAGCGCCCCGGTACGAGAGCCGTACTGGCAGTAGGACTTCGAGGCGGTCCAAGCCACCACGACCGTGGTGGACGCCAATAGCCCAGGCACCATGTCGACCCACGAGGTCGCCTTGTCTCCGGCGAACTGGAAGTAGGCGATGTCGAAGAGCACCGTGACTGGAGCGCGCTCGCCGGCGCTACGCAGTACCGCGCTCACGCGCCGCCACTCGTTCGGGCTAAGAGAGTATCCCGTCGGATTGTGACACGGGAAGTTCAGGACGATGAGCACGCGGCCCTGCGTCGCGATGTGACGGTCCACCGCGGAGGCCATCGCCTCGACGTCGAAGTCCCCGGCCTTCGTGAACATGTTAAAACGGTCGAAGCCCCGTCCCAGGTTGTTCGCAATGCCCGGATACGGCCCCCAATGAAAGCTCGATGCCAGCAGCTTCTGACCCGGCTCCAGGAAGTTGACGACCGCCTGATAGATCGCGCCCGTGCCGCCTGGGACCGCTGCGGCAACCGACTGTGCAGCGAGAGGGCCATCGCCGAAGACGTCGGAGATCACGGCTCGCAGATACTCCGGCTTGCCTGCCACGGGAGCGTAGCCGGCCGTCACCGGTCCCTGGAGGCGAGCCATCGTCTCCAGTACGGACGGCATGACGGCCAGTTGGCCGTCCTCGGTGGCCAGGGTTCCAAGAGTCGAGTTGAGGATCGACTCGCCCTTCGCAGCCCGCTCGGTAGCCAGCCGGTGCAGCGCGAAGATCTCGTCGTCACCGAGCCGATCCCGGACATCTGGGATGACTCCGCTGAAGGTCGTGGTCGTCATAGCCTGCCGCGGCGCAGGGTGGGGTTATGGATTCGGACGCACACAATGAGGGATGCGGGGACGCTTGTCACGGCTTCGGGACTAGCGTCGAAAGCTCATGCGTCCCGGAAGCGGATCCCCACAGTCGGTGACTGTGACCGGGCCCTCGATGCTTCCTCCACCGGCCGCGACGGTGAGAAGGCCCTCGATTCGACTCTCGCACGGTCCTCGGGCGCCGGCCCGCGCGGCACTCTCATAGGTCAGTGTGACGCGCAGGAGGTCGTCTACGACCGTTCCGCTGACGCTTCCGTCGATCTCGAGCGGAGCGCGGACACTGAAGGAGCCGCGCACTCTGCCGCCGCGAGCCATCCTGAGATCGAGGGAGGCGTCGAAGGGCGTGCCCTCGACCATGACCCGGCCCCGATAGAGTCCGTCGACGTTGTAGGCGTAGCCGGCGTCACCGGGCCCAGGGGTGCCGGCGCAGCCCGCCGCGGCTATCGTGGCGGTGAAGTACAGGATGTGACGTATGTGCATCTCGCTCCTCGAACTACCGGCGTGGATCCTGCCAGGACCATCCACCGTATAGGGATAGGTGAAGACGATCCGAATCCTCCGCTCCCGTACCGCGCTCGTTCTGGCCCTTCTCGCGGACCTCCTGGTCTACGCAGGCACGCCCGGTCCCTATGACTACACGCAGGCGAGCCTGGAGATCGCGCTCGCGGCGCAGAACGTATTCACCGATGAGTGGCTTTCGCTCGACGAGGTAGTCGGCACCGCAATCGGCGTCGACGGGTCGGGCCACGCGGTGCTCAAGGTCTATCTGGCCGAGCCGGGCTACCTGAGCTTTCCGAGATACATGGGTGGCGTGGAGATCGTCACCGAAGTGACGGGTCGGTTCACCGCTTTGCCGGCGGCTGCGGCGGCCGATCCGACCACGAGCTTCCCGCGCCCCGTGCCGATCGGCGTGAGCACGGGCCACCCAGACGTCACTGCGGGAACGATCGGGGCGCGCGTCACGGACGGTGAACGGACCTTCGCGCTGAGCAACAACCACATCTTCGCGGCCAACAACGGAGGACAAGAGGGGGACAACCTGCTTCAACCGGGCATCGTCGACGGTGGTCGCGATCCTGACGACGCATTCGGCACCCTCTATGACTTCGAGCCGCTGCACTTCTGTCGACTCGGGGCGTGTGACCCGAACCGGGTCGACGCAGCCATCGCGCTCACGACGCCCGAAGAGCTCGCCTCCGAGACACCGGAGGGTGGCTACGGCAGCCCCCGGCCTTGGACGGCCGAGGCAGCCCTCGGCATGGCCGTGCAGAAGTACGGGCGGACGACCGGGCTCACCGTCGGTGAGATCTCGGGGATCCACGCGACGCTCGACGTCGACTACAGGGACGGAACGGCGAGGTTCGAGGATCAGATCGTGATCTCGGGACGAGGCTTCAGCGCCGGAGGCGACTCCGGGTCGCTCATCGTGACCAAGGGGATGCTGCTGAGCGATCGTCGGCCCGTGGGGCTGCTCTTTGCGGGCTCGCCAACGACGACGCTGGCCAACCCCATCGACCACGTGTTCGAGCGCTTCGGCATCCAGGTCGATGGGAACTGACGTGTCCGTAGACCTGAGGTCGGCCCACGAGGAGCTGACGGCCAAGGTGATGGGCCGCAAAGGGGTGGCCGGAACCGCCATCGGGAGCGATGGCGGCCGGCCTTGCCTCAAAGTCTACGTCAGCGACGCAGCCGCGGGATCCGCGCTTCCGAAGACGGTGCGCGGCTACCGCGTGGTCGTCGAGGCGACGGGGACCTTCAAGCGTCTGTAGGTCCCGCCGGGCTTAGTGGACCGTGAAGACCACCGTGTCCACGACGAGCGGCTGGAGCGGCACGTGCGCCCCATCTGCCACCACCGCAATGAGGCGGTGGGGCCCGACGGACACGTTCTCGAACGTGTACTCACTCGCGCCGTTCCCCATGTGGACGATGCTACCGGGGACGGTCGGCACCGGCGTCGTAACGTTCGAGACGTCGGCGTCGAGGTAGAGGTGGTGATGTCCGGTTCCGGGCGTCATGTTCCCGGCCTCCACGATCGGAAAGCCCGCCACGGACAGCCGAACCGCCACGGTCGTCCCGGTGACGTCGCCGTTGTTCGCGGGTTGTAGGATCGTCACGGTGCCGATCGGCTGCTCCGACATCATCATGCCGTCGTCCGCAGGCATTTCGGCGTCTGGGGCGTCACCGCCGCAGGCGGCGACGAGTAGGCTGAGGACCAGTGTAGGCGTTAGGAGATTCTTCATGGCATCCGCGGAGGGTCAAAGGGCACGTAAAACGCCCATGAAGGAACGAAAACGTCGGTTCCGCCGCAACCGTAGATCCCCGGACTGGTTCCGGGTGGGTCACCCTTGCGCCCTAGGAGCCGGGCTCCTCGTCCTCGACCTCCGGCGGGCGGGGCCGCTCCACCCGCAGCGAAACACCGCCGAAGAAAGCAGAGCCCGAGCGCTTGACCTCGTGGTCACCCTCATGGAGGTAGTCGAGCACCGCCTGGTCCCATGACAGCCCAGCGGTGGCGACGAGCTCCATCCACGGGCCGTACGCCGTCTCGTCGGGCGCTTCCGTCGTGCCGCTCCAGATCGTGACCTCGGCGTCGTAGCCACCGTTGCCGCCGTTGTCGCCGCTCGAGCCCTTCAGTGGCATCTCGATCAGGACACCTTGGGTCATCGGGAGTCGAAAGACCTCGGAGTCGAACTGTGCACCGTAGCGGTCGTATCGACCGTAGGCCCGCTGGTTCAGAGCAACGACCTCCGGATTCGAGTTGATGCCGCTCGTGATGTAGTCGCGCAGCTCGAAGGCGGCGTCCTTATGGCGCGGGAAGTCGGGGTCATCGACGTACTCGAAGCCGGGCATGAACCAGCCCTTGTTGAAGCCCCAGTTCCGTTCGGTCACCCGCCCGCGCCGGACGAGCCCCGTGTACTCGCTGAACAGCTGCACCACTTGGTGTGAGGGGTAACCGTGCGGGTTCAGGAACACATCAGGCAGCCACCGAGACCAAAGCCGATTCCGGACAGGTGCCTCGGGGTAGATCGGATGGTCCGCGGTTGCGTCCGCAGTGGCGCCCTGGCCCAATGAGGCCAGGTAGCCGGCGTGCAGGATGTAGTCCGGCGTCGCGGTATAGAGGTCGTAGGCTAGCTGCGCCCCATCAGGGTTGGTAAAGGGGTGGATGACGACGTTCACACGGTCGAGCTTCGCGCGCTGGTCTGGGTCAGTGAGGAGCAGTTCGGCGTGGCGAAGTATGTGGCTGGTGGACGAGACCTCGTTGGCGTGCTCGCGGGCGGAGTAGATGACGGTCGGCTTGTACGTCGTGGCCTTGATACGCGACCAGTGGCTGGCCGATACCGGCGGCATGAGATCCATCGCCCAGATGTCTTGGCCCAGGTAGCTCCGGCCGATCCGATAGACGCGCGGCTCGTCGAATGTGCTTGCCAGCTTGCCCAATACTTCGTGGCCCTCGGCCGGAGGCATCGGCGTATCCCACTGCACGATGCGGCCGCCTTCGTAGCTCCAGTCGGCCGGCACGAGCGTTCTCCAGTCAGGGGCCGGGGCCGGTGCGCCGTTCGCCGACAGGTATCCGATGGCCCGCGACTCCGGATCTTGTTCGTGGGTCCATTCCGCCCACACCTCTATGGAGCCCAGGCCTCGGTACGCGAGATCCGCCGTATACAGGCCGGCGCCACGTAGCGCTTCGATCTCATGGAGCGAAGCGACGACCTGCTGCGCGGAAACCATCGTGCGGTCCACCTGCTCGGGGGTGGCCGATGTGAGCAGGCTGTCGCGGGCGTCGAGCTCGGTGTCCACGCGCACCCTCAGCGCCAGATGGTCCAGGCCTTCCTGGCCCACGCGCACCTTGGCGACGCGTGCTGATGGTCGAGCCAACGTGGTCTTCGGGATGTCGAGGCGGACCTCGTGGGCCGCTCCTGAGACGTCGCGGTAGGCGACCACGACCGCCGGGCGCGAGGTAGCGAAGCCGGTCAGGCGTACACGCGCACGCGCTGCCGAGCCGTCTGATTTGGCGCGTACCACGGGGATGATTCTCCCCGGGTAGGCGAGCCCCTGGCCACGCGAGTTCCGCCCCAAGACTTCGAAGAACTCCAGGGTGCCGAAGTAGATCTCCTCGTGAAGGGCGTCCATCGGCGCGTGGATCTCGTTGTCCACGCCGAGGCGGTAGTCCGGCTCACTCATCTCCAGTTCGACCACCAGCTCACCGAAGAAGGGAGCGTCGATCGAGCCACCGCGCGGTAGGCCCTCGTGCAAGGCCATCACGTAGTCGTAGACGGCAGGCAGAATATCCGCCTGGTAGTAGTCCCAGAACGCTTCTGGGTCCGTGATGATGCGCTCGCTGACGAGTTCCCGCTGGCCGTCGCGCGCCACGAGCCAGCCCGTCGTCACGCGCACGTGCTCGTAGTCACGGAAGCGATCGAAGTAGGGACGCAGCAGGTACCGGGGCTCGAACGAGTCGGTCAAGATCGTCGACCCACTCGAGGTCGTGACGCTCACCTCGTATGTAGGGCCCTCCGTCGTCTCCTCGAAGCGGATCTGCTCGAGGTCTATCGCGAGCTCCCGAGCCAGGACTTCGTCGATCGGGAAGATCTCATGCAGCCAACGGAGCGGCGTATGGATCGCCTGCTGCGGCCATTCTGCGGGTGGGTCGTTGCGCCGAAAGCGGATCACGACCTCACCGATGTCACGCCCCGCGAGGCGCGGCAGCACGACCTCTTCCAGCCAGGAGTAGCCCTGCTTGAAGGCGGAGAGTACACGTACCTCGGTCCCCGCGGGATCGGCCCCTTCGTCGATGAGGATGAGGCGCGCCTCCTCGGCCAACTGGGCACGCAGCTCGGGGGGCTCGCTGAGGCGCGCCTCCAGTTGTATCGGTTGTCCGCGACGCACCTGTGGCAACACCCGGTCGCGGATGAGCGTCCAGAAGCGCTCGACCTCGCTTGGGAAAGCCGCCGTTTCCTCCAGGATCGTCGCGGCGTTGCGCACGTCGCGGTCATCGATCGTGGCGGTGACCTGGCCAGGGTCGAGCCCGAGCAAGGCGGCGGCGCGGGCGTTGACGTAGGCCTCGAGTCCGGGGTCGGCGCGCTCGACAGACATCAATACGTCGACGGACGCCAGCTCCTGGTCGACCAGCTTGTCTGCGATGCGACCGAGCTTGTACAGGCCGATCGCTGCTTGGCCGACAGGCGAGTAACCGGCCAGCGCGTCCCACAGGTCCTGCTCGACGTCGTCTACCGTCGGGCGGTCGTCGCCCCGCTCGGCGAGGTTGGGGAACGTCAGTGCCACGTGCTCGAGCGCTCGCTCCGCCCCGAACTCGTCGGCTCCCGTGACCACCAGCGAGGACTTCGAGCCGAACGCATTGGGCACGATCTCGATGAGGCCCCCACCAGGCTCGAGCGCCGCCAGATCGACCTTGCCGCTGTCGGCCAGCTGCTGGGTCAAGGCGTTCTCATAGCCAGTGAGCACCATCGTCGGCTGAGAATCCGGTTGTTCGATCGACGCAGCCGGTAGGACGAGCGGGACCGTCAAGCCGATGGCCTCGAGCCCCAGCCGTGCCGCCAAATCGGGCAGCCCAGAGATCCCGGCCTCCCCCGCGACGAGTACGGCGTCGGTGCGGGTTGGAAAGGGATCACCACCCAAGAGGCCTTCGCTAGTAAACAAGTTGGAGAGGTCCAAGTCACCCTTGGTCCCGCTCCCGGGACGACTCGCGATGGGCCCCGGGGGGTCGGGCTCTGCACCGCCTTCGATGCGGATGACGCCACCGCCTGCGATTCGTACCTCGACCGATCCGAGGCCCGGGTGTGCGAAGGGCCGCGCATCAGCGGTCCCGTCCGCGAAGGTCCGTAGTGCCTGTGCGGCTGCGGCTGGGTCGTCGGTGGTGACTTCCGCCACCAGTCGGGTCACGTAGCCCGTGCCCCCTCGGGTTCGAGCTTGGGTGATACGGACACTCGTGGTCGCCGCGGAATCGGTTTCGAGCGCGGAGGCCAGTTCATCCCTCACGTTCGCCAGGTGTGTCGTCGATAGTGTGCGTGTGTGAGGGAGCACGCCGGCGAAGAGTCGCGCGGCGCTGATGAGGCCGTCGTCGTCGCCACCCTGAACAAGCACCCAGAGGCGCCCGTCGGCTTCCGACACCGACACCACGCCCTCCCCATCATCGAGCGAGGTGGGGTCCACGCCGGGGGACGCGAGCCCAGAAGCCGCGAGGCCTCCCCGGCCGATCACGATTGGAATGCCCGCGTCGAGCTCCCGCGAGAGCGGTAGGTCCATCGCCATCGTTTCGAACCCGAGGCGAGCGGAGATCTCCGCTGCCGCGGAGATCTCGGCGACCGTGGGGGCCGGGCCCAAGACGAGGGACGCGTTCACCAGATCCGGAACGCTGTCGCCGTTCGTGTCGACGACGAGCTGGCCCAGGTCGAACAGCGTGGTGAGGTCGCGCGGTGCGTCTTGGGCAGCGAGGGGCGAAGGCGTCATCGTCAGCGTAGTGAGCAGAGCGACATAAAAACCCGCGCGCATGTCAGTCCTGAAAGTCCAGTGCCACATCGAGCGCCGGCGCCGAGTGAGTGATCCATCCGACCGAAATCAGGTCGACTCCAGTCTCGGCCACGGCGCGAATGGTGTCGAGCGTCACGCCTCCGGAGGCCTCGAGGAGGCACCGCCCTGCCGCCAACGCCACAGCCCGTCGCATCTCAGGCGGCGGCATGTTGTCGAGCATGACAATGTCGGCGCCCGCGGCGATCACGGACTCGAGATCGTCGACGCTCTCGATCTCGACTTCCACGGTCATGTCGTCGCCGACGTGTTCGCGCGCCCTGCGCACGGCTGCGTCCGGCGACCCGACCGACTGGATGTGGTTGTCCTTGATGAGGACCGCGTCGTAGAGGCCCATGCGGTGGTTGCGGCCGCCGCCGGCCTCGACGGCCATCTTCTCCAGTCGACGCCACAGGGGGGTCGTCTTGCGGGTGTCTATGACGGTCGCGTTAGTCCCCGCGACGCGGTCGACCAACGCCCGCGTCGCCGTCGCGACGCCACATAGATGGCCGAGCAGGTTGAGTGACACGCGCTCGGCAGCGAGCAGTGAACGCGCCGGCCCGGAAACAGAAGCCAGGACGGCCCCGGCCTCGACAAGATCGCCCTCGACGACGAGAGCTCCCGCTTCCACCGTGTCATCCAGCAGGGCGAACACACGGAGCGCGGCGGCGAGGCCGGCGACACAGCCGGGGCTTCGCGCGACGATGTGCGCCACGGCCTCGGCATCGTCCGGGATCGTCGCGGCGGAGGTCACGTCACCGCCGTCGCCCAGATCCTCGGCGAGCGCGGCGCTCAGGAGCCCATCGATGTCGAACCCCGCCGAGGTCAGACCTGGACCTCCAGCATGCGCTCGACGGCGAGCCGGGCGCGCCCTGCCACCGCCGGATCGACGGTCACTGCGTGCTTCATGTCACGCATGCTGTCGCGGATGTTCTCGAGCGTAATCCGCTTCATATGCGGGCAGAGGTTGCACGGCTTCACGAATTCGACGTCCGGAGTCTCCACAGCGACGTTGTCGGCCATGGAGCACTCCGTGACCATGACGACCTGTTTCGGACGCTCGCTCTTCACCCAATTGATCATCCCCGACGTGGACCCCACGAAGTCGGCCTCGGCGAGGACATCGGGCGGGCACTCGGGGTGAGCGATGATCTGGATGCCAGGATGAGTCCCTCGGTACACGCGCAACTCTTCCGCAGTGAAGCGCTCATGCACCTCGCATGATCCCTCCCAGAGGATGATGTCGACGTCCGTCTGGGTGGCCACCCACCGCCCGAGATACTGATCCGGGAGGAAGATCACCCGGTCGACTCCGAGAGACTCGACGACTTGGACGGCGTTGCCGGAGGTGCAGCAGATGTCGGACTCTGCCTTCACCTCGGCCGAAGTATTCACGTAGGTGACCACCGGAACCCCGGGATACCGCTCTCTCAGCAAGCGGATGTCGGCCCCCGTGATCGACTCGGCCAAAGAGCAGCCCGCGCGGAGATCTGGGATCAGTACGGTCTTGGCCTCATTCACGATCTTGGCCGTTTCGGCCATGAAGTGGACGCCCGCCATGACGATCACGTCCGCATCGGTCGCGGCGGCCATGTGCGCGAGGGCGAGCGAGTCACCCTTGAGGTCCGCCACGCCGTGGAAGATGTCGGGCGTCATGTAGTTGTGCGCCAACACCACTGCGTTCCGCTCACGCTTCCATTCATCGATTTCCTCGATGAGCGGCGCGAGCGCGGCAATCTCCACGTCCGGAAGTACGCCGCGGAGGCGTTCAATGGACCTGCTGTCTGTCGACGCGAGAGTCACGACTACTCCTCACGATCCTGCGAAGGGTCACAACGCTATAATGCGCTTGTCACCAGGGAAATACACGCCTCGGGGTGATCTGTTCGTGCACCCGTCGTGCACCTCGGTCGGGCTGTTGTTAGCTTCGGGCTTCCTCGGATCAAGGATTGGACGATGAATCTCAGGTTGGCTGGAGTGGCGCTGGCGGCCGGATCACTGGCCCTAGCGAGCTGTGATAGCGCGTCGAGCGGGGCCGTCCCGTTGGATACGGACGACCAGAAAGCGAGCTACGGCATAGGCATGAACATGGGTGGTCAGCTTGCCATGGCCGAAGAACGCATCGACCGCGCAGCGCTCATGCGAGGCATCGAGGATGCCCTGCAGGGCAACGAGTCAGTCATTCCAGAGGACGAGATGCAGACGATTCTCATGGCCTTCGGCGAGGAGATCGAGGCGGCAGCGGCTGCCGAGAGGGATCGTGAGGCGCAGGACAATGCGGTCGCTGGGGAGGCGTTCCTTGCCCAAAACGGGCGCAAAGAGGGCGTGACCACGACGGCGACCGGCCTCCAATATGAGGTCCTGCGCGCCGGTGACGGCGCGCTTCCGTCCCGCGATCAGCGGGTCGAGGTGCACTATCGCGGCACGCTCATCGATGGGACCGAATTCGATTCGTCGTACGGAGGCGATCCGGCGGTGTTCATGGCGAGTGGCCTCATCTCCGGATTCAGCGAGGCGCTGATGATGATGCCCGTGGGGAGTCAGTACCGCATCGTCATCCCGTCCGACATCGCCTATGGACCCAACGGGAGCGGGCCCATCGGTCCGAACGCCACGCTCATATTCGAGATCGAGCTCCTCGGGATCGTTGACGGAGCGTAGCGAGGGGCCATAGCGTCGAAAGTCCCCCTTGGCGTAAGCTCAGGCTGACTATGTCGTTCCTATCACGACTTCTCGGGTCCAAGGATGGTCCGCAAAAGAAGTCCTCAGGGCATCTGACCCAGCGGCTTCAGAAACTTGAATCCGAGGCCGAGAGTGCGGCCCCTGGGTACGTCGGCACGTCCTACAATCGTGCCGGGGACGTGGCCCTTCGTTCGGGAGACCAGGCGAGGGCCATTGGCTACTACGGCCGCGCGATCGACGCCTTCCTTGAGGATGGTCAGCGCGAGGCGGCCAGGGGCGTGGCGAACAAGATCATTCGCGTGCGGCCCACGGCGGTGCGTACGCTGTGCACGCTGACCTGGCTCGACCTCGCCGCGAAACATTCGGCCACGGGGCTCCTCCACCTGCGGGACTACGTAGCGGCCGCGAAGGATGTCGATGAGAAGGCCCTGGCAGCCAACCAGATCTTCGAGATGGCCCGCGTGGTGCCGGACTCGGAGTTCTTGGGCGCGGCGGCGGACGCGCTCGATGGCCTGGACTTCTCGGATAGAGCCGAAACGGTCCGGGAGTGGGCCGGCGAAGGCTCCCCCGACGCTATTCATGACGCGGAAGAGCTGAGCAAGGCCTGCTTGCGAGGGGCCGTCAATTCGAACGACCCGGGCAGCTGACTAGCCTTCGACGGCTCCTGTCAGGATAACGTTCCCGATACGGCGAGCTTTCGCTTCGTGCTCCACGGAAACGCGAGCGGCCGTATTCTCGTCCGTACCAGGGTAATCGTCACGCCCATGACACGGAGGACGTCACGCCATGCAGTTCATCGCCCACATCCTAGTTACCGCCGTCCTGCTCTTCGTCCTTGGGCGCATGGTGGACGGCATCGAGGTCCGTGACGGCAAGGCAGCCGTAATCGGCGCACTCGTACTTGGCCTCGCGAACGCCTTCGTACGCCCGCTCATCGTCCTGCTGACGCTCCCGGCGACGATCCTGACCCTGGGACTTTTCCTCATTGTGGTGAACGCGTTCATGCTCATGCTCGCAGCGGCATTCGTGGACGGCTTCGAGGTGGAGGGCTTCGGAGCGGCGGTCTGGGGCAGCCTGGGTCTCGCGGTGTTGAACTTTCTCGTCGGGGTGATGTTCGGCTAGCGCTGCGAAAAAAAACCATGACGGGGCACATCTTGCGGACTAGGTTAGAAGCCGACTGATCCGATTCGATTCGGGAGATCGACATGTCCGCCCTTCGCGACCGTCTGACCCTCTTCCTTCTCTTGGTGCTCGCCACCGGCTGCACCTCCGCTACGGATCGCCTGAACGACGGTATCGCCCTGCAGGTTCAGGGTAGGTACCTGGAGGCGGCGTACCGATACGCGGAGGCGGTTGAGCGGGACTCCGAGCTCGTCGAGGCGCGTGAGCGACTTCTCGCCGTAAGTGACACGGCGATCATGGTCGCGATGGACGACGCCGACGACCTGGAGCGTCGCGGGGATCCGGTAGCGGCAGCGCGGCTCTATCAGGGCCTCGACCAAATGATGTCACGGGTGAGACAGGTCGGAGTCCGGCTCCAGCCACCTGCGGACTACGGCACCATTCGCCGCGCGATCTTCGACAACGCCATCGGGTGGCAAATGGTGCGCGGCGATGAAGCGCGGGACGAAGGCCGCTGGGCCGACGCGCAGCAATTCTATCGCGGCGCTCGTGAGTCGTTCCTCTTGCCCCCGAGACTTCAGGTCGAGGAGTCCCTCGACGCGGAAACCAGTGTGCTTATGGAATGGGCCGATATCGACTTGCTCGATGGTCGTCCACGGGCTGCACACGCGCGGGCACAGCAGGCCATGGAAGTCAGGGCTTCGCCCCCGCGGGACGTGGTACTACAGGTACGCGACGTCCAGGGTCGCGCGTTGGACGCGGGCAGTGTCGTGGCTGCGATCTTGCCCGTTACCGCGGATCCAGGGGTCCGGGACTATCTAGGCCTCGAGTTCGAGATCGAGTTGGACGACATCCTTCAGCTCGACCACTGGAATCAGCCGCCGCTCTTCGTCCAGATCGCGGACCCACTCATTCTTCGCAATGAACTCCGAGGCATCATTCGCGCCCAGGTGCCCCGGTCGCCCACGATCATCGGCAGGGCGCTTGACCTCATCGGTGCGGATCTCGGCGTCATGATCGAGCTCTCGAGTATCGAGGTCCTCGAAGAGGACGTCGACACCGACCGTCACCAAGCGGTCATCCCGGCTCGGACCGCACAAAACCGCCCCGTAGTGCCGCGCCGGCCTCAGGACGGGGCTCCGATGGATACCGTGACCTACACGACGCTGGCCGGCACCCTCACATACCACGTGGAGGCCGACATCATCATCGTCGACACTAGTGGGCGAGAGGTCGAGCGATTCACAGCTGCGACGAGCCAGTCGGGACCGTTCCAGCGGGGCGAGTTCGATGGGGATCCGGCCCGGCTGCCCCTCGAGGAGCGAGAAGCTCCGTTCTTCGATCCGCGCGTGTTGGCGGATCAGACGAGGCGCATTGAGGGCGCCATCCTCGAGGACTTGGCGGTCGCGATCGCCGCGGGCACGTACGACACGGTGCTGAGGGGCGTCCGCTGACCGGACCGTTCGATTCGATGCCTCTAAGAGCCTGGACATCGCCCGGGAGTGCCTGGGTGGCCTGTGCATTGGCCATCCTCGGCGTGGTCCTCGTGGCGCTCTTCGTCGATATCTCGCCACGCGTAGAGGGCGATTTCTTCTTCGCTGAAGACGACCCGCAGATGATCGCGTCGAGGGCCGTGGCCGAGCGCTTTCCCGGCGGCGAGCAGATCCTGCTCCGCGTGGAGGACTTGGCGGACGACACGGCGGCCTACAGAGAACACATCGCCGCGCTGACCGACGAATTGCTCGCCATCGACGGCATTACCGGCGGCTTCAGCATCACCACCGACAGCCCCGCACGGAGCCCGCTCTTCCGGCGCCTCCTGCTGAATCCGGACTCGGCGGCGACCAACATCGTGCTCTCGGCGGACGAGACGGATCCCCAGCTTCTCATCCCGCGAATCGAGGCTGTCATCAACGCCCATCGATCGCCCGAGCTCGCGATCGTCATGTCCGGTGTGCCCGTCATTGTCGAGCTGATTCGTCGCAGTCTCTACCGCGATCTCATTGTCTTCAGCCTCGCCGCAGTAGCGGTTTTCGGCCTGATCTCGGGCCTGCTGTACCGCGACGCCGCGATCGTGGTGGGCACGTTGGCGACCTGTTTCGTCTCCGTGAGCCTGACGCTGATTGTCGGCCAGCTCATGGGCTCGGGCATCGGGCTTCTCACGGCCAACCTCGTGACGATCGTGTTCGTACTCACGTTGTCGCACGTCGTATTTCTCACGGCGAACTGGACGCGGGCGGCGGCGGCGACGCCCGATCGGGGCGCGGCCCTGCAGCAGGGGATTCGCGATACACTGGAGGGATCGTTCTGGAGCATGGCGACCACCTTGCTCGGCTTCTTGAGTCTCCTCATCGCCACGGCCCGTCCGCTCAGGGAGCTTGGAATGGCCGGAGCGGTGGGGTCGCTGTGCGCCCTACTTGTCACCTACTCGGCCTACCCGACCTTCCTCGGCTATTGGGCGAAGATGCCCACGGCATCCGCCGGAGGTGGGGCGGTTTCTCCCATGCGCGGTCGTCGTGGGCTGGTCGTGGGAACTGTCACGGCGGTCGTCGTCCTTCTGGGTGTGAACGTCTTTCGAGTGGACACCGATCCCGGGCTACTCACCTACTTCGCCGAGGGCACGGAGCTTCGCGACGGCCTCGAGCTCGTGGACCGGGACGGCGGAAGCAGCACGCTGGACATCATCGTGTCCGACCCGGACGGCGGCCGCATCGACGCCCCTGCGGTCTTCGCGAGAATGGAGGTCTTACAGGAGTCGCTCGACGCCGACTCAGCGGCTGGGGTCGTAGTCTCGCCCACGGTTCTCATTGGCCACGCGCGCACGCTTCCACTCGCGGGATTCCTTCCGGTCCCAACGCTTCTCGACCTAGCCTCGAGCCCGCAGCTCGGAGGAGTTGGCCTCGGCTTCGTGACGGCCGAGCGAGATCAGGGGCACTACCTCCTCAGGATGCGGGAGTCTCACGAGGAGCCGTCCAGGCAGGCGGTGATGGACCGCATGAGTGGGTACGCGAGAGACGCTGGCCTCGAGCCGACCTTGGTCGCTGGTCTCTACGACTTGCAGGCGCAGCTCGGGCGGCTCATCCAGTCCAGCCTACGTATCGGAATCGGTGGGCTGCTCGTGCTCTTCTTGGGGGTGGCTTTAGTGGTGTCGCGGTCCTTCCTGACCACGCTGAAGATGTGGCTGTGCCTCGCGGCGATTCCGACCGTGGTCCTGGGTACGTTCGGTCTCTTCGGCATAGCCGTGGACATCGTGACCTCGCCCGCCGCCAACGTCGCCTTGGCGATCGGCGCCGACTCCATGATCCACTTGGTCGTGCGGGTCCGACGCCTCACCGGTACGACGGTCGCCCCGTGGACCACAGCGGTCGCACAGATCAGCAGGCCGGTCCTCATCGCCACCGGCATCATTTCCGCCGGATTCGGCATCTTCGTGCTGTCGAGCTTTCCGCCCACACAGCGGTTCGGCCTCGCGGTCATTCTTGGGACCGCCGCAGCGGCGACCATGGCCCTCGTGGTACTCCCCAGGCTCGTGGCTACGGAAGCCACTCCGGAGCCGTCTGCGGCGTCCTAAAGACCCCCGATTTGGTACACGCCTTGCACTTAATACAGGGCAGATGTGCGAGCGCGGCGCACTTGCTCGTCAAACGGGATATGGGGGCAGGCACGGGTTACCGGAGGGAGGCAGAAAGTGTTCGAAAGACTAGAACGATCTGAGGTCGTCCTCATCGCCGTGGTGTCATTCTTCGCACTGACAGGCGTTGCTGGGATGGTGCTATTTGAATCGCCCCGGCCCGTGGAGTTCATCGAGCCCCCGATCGCGATACCCCTGACGGGTGACCCGCTGGATGCCACCGCGTGGTTCCAATCGGTTCGGCAGTTCTGCAACCCGGTCGAGGTCGAGACGCGCATGAACTGGCAGCCGGCCCCGACGACCCCGGACGGTGACATGTACAAAGCGGCGTGCTACGCGCTCGCCGGCCGCATCGACCGCGCGCACGCGGTGATCCAGGGGTTACCTGAGGAGATGCAGTACCAGGCGGCCGGGGTCGTATTCGAGGCAGGCCATCCCGCGGCTGATGCGGGTGACGACATCGCTGCCGGTCCGCTCATGGAGCTCGTAGTCGACTACTGGCCGAACCACTACATGGCCCTCTACCACGCCGGCGCTGCCCGGTTCGAGCTGGGGGACCACGACGTGGCCGAAGGCTACCTCGAGCGGTTCCTCGTGGAGTACTCGGCCGACGACGGCTGGACCGGAAGCGCCCGCTCCATGCTGGAGCGCATCGGGGAGCGCTAGCTCCGGCGTCGCTAGTTCGCGGGCTGAATCACTCGAGAAAGGTCCGCCGAGAGCTGCTGACTCATATAGCCGAGTAGCGCTTCCACCCGCGCGGCCTGATTCAGCGACGTAAGCTCGATGGTGTAGACCGCTTCGGGCTCTCCAGCGGCATCCGCGCGCACCGCCGTGAGCGTGAGTGGTTCACCAGAACGGAGCCGCGTCACGTGCTCGGGGGCCAGCACGATGGTGCCTACGATGGGCGCACCGGTGTTCGCCACGCCGGTCCACAACGTGTCAGGCGCTTCGATCGTGCCGAAGTGCAACACGTAGTGACTCTCGTCTCCGAGGGGCCGTGGCAGGGTGGCCTGGAGCGAGAGCGCCGGCGCGAAGATGACCTCCGGGTGGGTGCTTTCTACGCCGAGCGCCGCATTGACGGAGTCGAAGGCGGCGAGCTGCTCCGGCGCGAGGTCTGCCCGGGCGCGAAGGAGCGGGTTGAACGAGATGCTCACCGCCACGTTCCCGACTCTGGTCGAGCCTATCGTGCGTGCGCCGGACAGTTGGCCGTCTGCGGTCGCCTGAATCGCCGTTGGGGCCGTCCAAGGCCTGAGCTCCTGCCGGTCCCAGATGTAGTCGGCGGCGTCAACGAATCTGAACGGGGACGCCGCCGTGCTGTCACGAGCGGCCTGGCAGACTCGACTGGTTACGCCTTCGCATGCGGCGACCGCGGGCCCTCGCACCAAGATCACGCCACTGCACGCCACACCGTCGGTCCGGAGCGTCCCAGTCGGCGCGATGATCGAGTCGGCTTGGGCTTGTAGAGCCTCTAGAGCCTCCGTCAGCCTTTGCTGGATCATTCCCCGTGACGCCGCACGTTCGTCGAGAAGCGCCTGGCTTTGCTCGGCCAGGTAGCGCTGGGCCAGTGCTGCGTCGCTGCGAAACCACTCGGCCACAGCGGCCTCGAGAGGGTCCGACACCTGGAGGGAATCCACCACGGACGCTTCTTCGACCTGAATCGCGCCGGCGATTCCCAGCAGGCGCTGGACCCTGGCAGCCAGGGGCTCTAGCTGGGTATCGAGCGTCTCGAGGCGCGAGAGGACGTCCACGCACGTCGTCGAGCGGTCGACTTCGAGCGCCTGAAAGCCGCTTGGTGGTGCGTCCTGCGCCCGCAAAGGCAGCGCGAGTGCGGAAAGGGCCAAAAGAAGGGCTATGCGTCGCACGTCTAGGGTTCCAGGGAGTAGGGGCGGAGGCTCAGTGCGGCAGGTTGGGCCGCAGAAATCCATACACCCAGGCGCCCCCGAGCGCTCCAACCAGTCCGAACAGCATCACCGGGAGGCCGCTCCCGATGAGTGCGTAGATGGGTCCAGGGCACGCACCCAGCAGTCCCCAACCGAGTCCGAAGCAGACGCCCCCGATTGCGTGGTTCGTCGAAGGTTTGGCGTCGCCAGGGTCGGGGAAGGAAATCTCGCCACCGAATACATCGCGGGTCCCGGCCCGCTTCAGGAGGGCCACCGCGATGATTCCGACGATGACCGCGCTCCCGATGACGCCGTACATGTGTACGGCCTGGAAGCGGAACATCTCCTGGATGCGGAACCACGAGGCGACCTCCGACTTGATGAAGATGACGCCTAGGTAGAGGCCCACCACGAAGTAGGGCACGAGCGAGCGGGTACGGGACATGCTACAGAATCATCCCGAGCAGGAAATGCGCGGAAATGAGGCCTCCGACGAAGAACCCGACCACGGCGAGGAGCGAGGAGAGTTGCAGGTTGGCGAGCCCGGAGATGGCGTGACCCGAAGTGCAGCCGTTCGCATATCGCGCCCCGAAGCCCACCAAGAAGCCTCCCAGCACGATCATCACGAGCCCGGCCGGAGTGAGCAGGGCTTCGAACGAGAAGACGTCACTCGGCATCATTCCGCTGAAGTCCTGCACTCCAAGCGCCGCCAGATCGCTCCTGGTGGCCTCCGAGATCGCTACCTCGTCTTCGGGGCTCGACAGCAACCGTCCCCCGGCGAAGCCGCCGACAATCACGCCAAAGACCATCGTGAGGTTCCAGGCGCCCTGTTTTCGCCAATCGTACCTCAGGTATTCGACCTTCCCCGGCGCGGCGGCTGCGCAGAGGTGCTGGAGACTCTGAGAGACGCCCCACTTCCGCCCCCCGTACCAATACACGAACGGTACGACGAGCCCGATGAGCGGGCCTGCGACGTACCAGGGCCAGGGTTCTCGTAGCAGTGCAAGCATGGGGGAGGAGTTTAATTGCAGAGCCCCTTTGTGCAATCGTGGCGGTCGGCCGAGCTTTAGGCATGTCCGAACCCAAGAAGCGACTCATCGTAGTTGGCGACCGTGTGCTGGTTCAGCCGGAGGAAGGCGAGGATCGCACGAAGGTCGGCCTCTACCTCCCTGCCACGGCGGTGGACGCTCAGGCAGTACAGGGCGGCAAGGTCGTCGCCACCGGCCCGGGCAACGCGATGTCGGCGCCGACGGAGCTTAGTGACGAGCCTTGGAAGATCGGCGCCACTGAGCCGCGATACGTGCCGCTACAGGCCCGCATCGGCGACTACGCGATCTTCTTTCGGCGGGCCGCGGTCGAGATCACCTTCGAAGGCGAACGGTATCTGGTCGTACCGCAGGCGGCGATCCTGACGCTTGTCCGCGAAGAGGACGACCAAGACAGGTCGTTCTGAGCCGTACCGAGGGGAAGCGTGGGAGCCGAGCCGGTGGGCGCTCGGTGGACCTGACGAGATACCGCGACATCATTCCTGAGTGGGAGCGATTCCTCGGCGCCGCTGCTCGGCCCGAACCGACGGTCTTTCGTGTTCGGACAGGACGCATCTCCGAGGCGGAGCTCTGCGACCGGCTCCACCGACAGGGATTCCAACTTCGCCCGCTCCCAGGACTTTCGACGTTTTTTCAGGTGGAGAGCGGGCCCTTTCCGGTCACGCTGACCTTCGAGCACTGGCACGGTCTGATCTACGTGCAGCAGGCATCCACGGGCGCCGCGGCCCCTGCTCTCGGCGCGCGACCCGGGGAGCGCGTACTCGACCTGTGCAGCGCTCCAGGGGGCAAGACGACGCACCTCGCGGAGATCATGGAGGATCGAGGGTGTCTCGTCGCCTGCGAGATCGACGAGCGGCGCATTCGCGGACTCCTCGGCAACGTGTACCGGCTCGGCCACACGAACATCCTCGTGGTCGCCGGAGATGGACGGCACTTCCCCGATGGCGCGCTCTACGATCGGGTTCTGGTCGATGCGCCTTGCTCCGGGGAGGGCACGCTGCGCCGCAGGGCGGGCGCGCCCCCGAACCAGTCCGAGTCGTTTCTGCGTTACGTCACCGCCACCCAGCGCGCCCTCCTCGAGCGGGCGGTACGCCTCACACGGCCAGGCGGCACGATCCTCTACGTGACGTGCACCTTCGCCCCCGCGGAGAACGAAGCGGTCGTGAGCGCGGTACTCTCGGACCCTTCGGTTGACCTCGAGCCTCTGGACCTGCCGATACCGCATGCGCCGGGGCTGACCTCGTTCGGCGAGGCTCGATTCGACCCACGCTTGAGCGGGGCGGCCCGCATCTACCCGCACCATCTGGACTCGGGCGGGCTCTTCTTGGCGAAGCTGAAGCGGACCGGAGAACCTGCGGGGAGCGACGAGTGGTCGAGCGTGCCTGCTGCGTTTCCGGAAGGGGGTGCGGCAGAGGAAGAGGCCGATGACCTGATTGGTCACGGGCTCGACGTGCTACACGAGCGCTACGGGGTTGATACGGCCCTTCACCCTGAGTGGGACTGGACCGTCCGGGGTGGGAGGGCCTGGCTGCACACGGTGTGCGAGTGGCCGATCGGCAGCTGGGAGGACGGGTCCTGGCGGCCCGTCTCGGTAGGGCAGCGGGCGCTGGAGTTCGACACGAAGGGTCGTCCGAGGCCGACCAACGATTTCCTACGGATGTTGGCCGCCGACGTCACGCGTGGCGTGGCGGACCTGTCGCGCTCCGAGTTGGACGCTTTACTCGTCCGGGATCCCGTGTCGACGGACATCGAGCTTCGCGGCCCCATCGCGCTCCGCTACAACGGGGACGTCATCGGCCGTGGGGCGGTCACGGGCGCCGGGCTGGTCAGCGAGATCCCCAAGGCGCGCGCTGCGGACCTGAAGCGGGTCCTAGGGATGGGGGCAGGCTAGGCCTGTCTGCCACCCAGGGACGTCACGAAACGGGCGTCCGCCGGAGCGAGCGCTAGCCCTAGCAGCTCTTCCGCCGTAAACCAACCGAAGTCCGAGTGCTCGTGGAGGACTGGAGTACCGCGCGCATCCGTCTGGACGAAATCAATGACGAACGGAGCCCCCTCGTCCGCCGCCGTGAAGAGTACGGTTCCGACCGCGACCGCCTCGAGCTCGAGCTCCTCCAGGAGTTCCCGACGGATGGCGTCCGCGTGCGTCTCTCCTTCCATGACCTTCCCGCCGGGGAACTCCCAGAGTCCACCGTGACGCTTGTGCGCGGCGCGCCGACAGACGAGGTAGCCCTGTGACCGTGTAACGACGGCGGCCACGACAGGTACGCTGCCCGGTCTCGTGGTCACGACAGACCCACTGCGATCCCGGTCGCGATGGCGACTGCGCCGAGTGCCAGCAACGCCCCAAAGAGCGGGAGGGCGTATCGAAGCCAGTCGTCGTAGCGAACACCCGCGGCCGCGAGAACTGCCAGCAAAGCTCCGTTCGTCGGCGCCACCAGATCGCAGAGCACGCCGCCGTATTGATAGGCGAGAATGGTGACTTGCCGTGACAGTCCCAGCAGATCGGAGAGGGGAACCAGCACAGGCATGGTGAGCACGGCCTGGCCGCTGTTGCTGGGCACCGGCACGTGCAGGGCGGCCTGTGCCACCATCATCCCGATCGCCGAGACGAGTCTCGGAAGACCTTCCAACGGGACGAAGATTCCGTTCACCATCGTGTCGATGATGCGGCCCTCGGCGAGCACGACGGTAATGGCCCCGGCGAAGCCGATGAGGAGGGCGGCGTACGCCATCTCGCGAAAGCCCCGCACATACGCGTCGGCGGTGCCCCCCACACCCATTTTGGACACCAGCCCGACGACGACGCCCATCATGAAGAAGGACGCCGACAGTCGGTCGAAGTCCCACTGCAGGACCAGCAATCCCCAAACCGAGACGACGAACGTCGCACCGACGATGGCAAGCACCGAGAGGTCTCGAGCCGAGAGGGTCTCGGCGGACCCAACGTCGGCCTCGCTACCCGGCACGCGCGACTTCGAGGCGACGCGCATTGTTGCGCCGATCCAAAGAAGCATGGCCAGCACGAGCACGATCGTGCGAAACGCCCATCCCGACGCGGGTTGAACCTCCGACACGCCCTGCGCGATCAGTACGCCGAACGGATTTATGGGGCTGAACGCCGAGCCGATGGCGGCGGACCCGGCGCTCATCGCGACCGCCAAAAGCGGCGTGAACCCTAGTCGCGTCGTGAGGATGAGCAGGACCGGAACAAGGGCCACGATCTCCTCACCCATGTTCATGGTGACGCCGCCGAGGCCGAAGAAGAGCGAAACCACCGGTATGACGAGCAGGCCTCGTCCCTTGAGCGAACGAACGAGCGCTGCGACAGCCCGTCGCAGCGTGCCGCTCTCGTCGACGACCATGAACGCACCACCGATCATGAAGACCAGGAAGATCACGTCGGCCCGCTCCGCCATGCCGACGGGTAGGGCGATCATCGCCTCGAAGAGATTGACGGCGCTGCGCTCGACCGCGTGATACGTCCCGGCCACGACCACGGTGCGACCCGTGATCTCATCCGCCCTTCTGTCGAACTCCCCGGCCGGCACGACGTAGCTGGCCGCGGCGGCGAGCAGCACGCACCCCGTGAGCAGGACCAGCGGGTGCGGGATTCGCAGCCGCGTCGGCGCGGTCACCTTCCAGCGCGTCCCGGAAGGGGCAATGCCCGGTCCAGGACGCGGATGCCCATGAGGATGGTGCGGACGGAGGCCGTGAACTCGCCGAGATCGACCCGCTCGAAGTCATCGCTGGGTTCGTGATAGTCGGCGTGGTCCTCCACGCCGAAATAGACGTACGGGACCCCGACTTCGTGGAACGGTGCGTGGTCCGAGGAGTTCGTCCAGTCGTCTCCCTCAGGCGCACCCCAGCGATCATGCCCGAGCTTGAGCGTGAGGGGCGCCTCGGCGGCGAGAGCCTCGAGAATGGGCCGAAGGGCCGGCGTGTGGTAGGCTCCGCCGGCCCAAAGGACCCCGTCTGTTCGTGCCACCATGTCGAGGTTCACATTGAGCGCGATGCGATCGAACGGCACCGGCGGGTCGTCGACGAAGGCGCGCGATCCCTGGAAGCCCACTTCCTCGGCGTCGACGAACGCGAGGATCGTCGTGTGGTCCAAGGGTGCGGAGGCCAGCTGGCGGCCGATCTCCAACAGCGCCGCCACGCCGGAAGCGTTGTCATCGGCCCCGTTGAAGACCTGGCCGTCCCGGAGTCCCAAGTGATCGTAGTGCGCGGTGAGCACGACTACGAGGTCGTCTGCGGTCCCGCGACCGGGGATGATTCCGACAATGTTCTCTCCCATTCCCCTAGCCCAGCGGAACGGATAGCCCATACGCGGATATGCCGGTCGGATGTTCGCTTCCTCGAGCGCCGTCGCCAGAAAGGCCCGTGTTCGTTGGGCTCCGGGGGATCCGGTCGCACGCCCCGCCATCGAATCGTGAGCCAGGACGGACAGGTCGAGCAGAAGCCGAATCGAGTCCAGCTGCGGTGCGGCTTGAGCGCGAGCGGGTGCCCCGTCAGCCCCCCAAAGGAGGGTGGCCAGGAGTACCGGGAGGGTGAGCTTGCTCGGGTTCATGGGATGCAGCTTGCCTTGGCTGGGCCTGGGACGCCAGGCATGAGATGACCCACCACGATTGACAGGGCTGTGTCTTATGGTCGACACTAGGAGTTAGCCCCCCCAAGGCTTCTCATCGCGGCACATTCGAGCATGGCATCTGCAAGTGGCGGGGGACTTACGCCCACGAGGAGCTACGCGCTCTTCGGGACGGCGTTCGGGGCGGTGTTCCCCCTTGTGTCGACACTCCTCGACATGGGCCTCCGAGACCTGGGCTTGTCGATCCCCGCGTTCTTCGAGGCCCAAGTCACCAACCCCCTTCTGTGGATCATTGACTCTGCCCCAGTGGTGCTCGGGCTCTTCGCCGCGCGCATGGGCCAGACTCAGGAGGAGTTGGAGGCGCTGCAGAAGTCGGTGATGGAGCAGCGGCTGGGCGTCGAGATCGATCGCTTCTTCACCATGTCGCCGTTCGCGATGGCGATCGTCGACCTCCAGGACGGCTCCTTCCGACGGATCAATCCCGGGTTCACCCGGCTCTTCGGATACGACAGGGAGTCCCTCGATGGAGTGAAGATCTTCGAACTCCTCCACAGGGACGATCAACCAGCTGCCGAAGACCGCGGCGCGCGGGCGCGTGCGGGGGAGGCGTTGGCCGGATTCGAGTCGCGGTTGAAGCGGACGTCGGGCGAATACCGTCTCGTTCGTTGGACTACCACGCCAGTGCCCGAGGACGGCGTTACCTACGTGCTGGGGCAGGACGTTACCGAGGAGCGCGAAGCCCACGACATGTTGGTGTTGGCGAAGGACGCCGCCGAGACGGCGAGTCGAACGAAGAGCGACTTCCTCGCCAACATGAGCCACGAGGTGCGGACGCCGATGAACGGAATCATCGGCATGACGGGGCTAGCGCTCGATACCGAGCTCTCCCAGGAGCAACGCACGTTCGTCGAGGCCGTCGACGAATCCGCCAGATCACTTCTGGACATTCTCAGCGACATTCTGGACTTCTCCAAGATTCAAACGGGTGCACTTTCGTTGCGCGCCGCTCCGTTCCAGCTCCACAAGAGTCTGTCGGACTCACTCAAGACGCTGGCATCGCGGGCTGCGGACAAGGGCGTCGCGTTGGTGTACGATGAGGCGGACGATGTCCCCCCTAGGTTGGTGGGCGATGCCGGCAGGT
>Ga0224512_10000998_pt1 | contig 28221 bp, 26 predicted proteins | sample SF_May12_sed_USG_4_FD_169103 | JGI IMG/M metagenome (GOLD analysis project Ga0224512, IMG submission 169103) | Sediment microbial communities from San Francisco Bay, California, United States - SF_May12_sed_USGS_13 | ecosystem: Environmental > Aquatic > Marine > Sediment | place: USA... | reverse complement strand
GACAAAGCCGATTGAGCGGTTATCGAGAGACAGGTCCGGGGGACATGAGGCATCCTTGCGACGATCGGTCTCCACCGTCTGCCGATCCAGCCACCGTTGCGGCATGTCACAATCTAGAAAATGCAGGAGAATCCGCTTGCGAAAGATCAAATCGTGGGCGCTGGCTGGTGTAATCGCATTGCCGTTGCATCAGCCAGGCGCGTGGCAGGTACTGCAATATTCCAGCATCAAACCCAATGAAGTCAGCTTCACCGAACGGGGAATGCAGGTCAGCGTCGACGGCTCCGCGAGTCCCGTTATTTTTCCGCTGCACGAACCAATAGGAATTCGCAAGGTCGAGGTGAAGGGCAGGCTCAGCAACCTGCTGGCGTTATCCGAGGAGTCGCAGGGTCTGGAGGGCGGCGACGATTATTGTCTCAAGGTCGGGCTCGTTATCGCCGGCGATAAAACACTGAACGCGTTCCAGCGCATGTTCAGCGCGCGCTGGGTGAAAACCCTGTTCGAACTCGCGCCGGCGGGCACCGGTATCGACAGGATCCAGTTTTTGAACGCCGTGCAGAGCGAGGCATTGCTCGGCCGGCGGCGTCAGCATCCCCTGGCGCAAATCATTCACGAAGAAAACGTCTGGCTGTTAGACAGGGCCGGTGATTTCGAACTCAGTCATACCCTCGGCAGGCCGGAGCGGGTAATTGCCATATGGCTGTCGATCGACGGCGACGACAGCGCATCGAAATACACGACCTTGATTACCAGCCTGGTTCTCGAGCAGGCGGGGTAGCCAGCCGGTACCGTCGGTGACCGTGCCGAACGTCGTGATCCCGTATCATTTTTCCGGTTCGGGTTTGCGCCTGTGCTTGTAGACGCGCAGCTCGTCGGTGCTTTTCGGCACCACGCTGATTCTTTCCTCGTTGACTTCGCGAATCAATTTGAGCATCTTCGGGTAGCGCCACAGGATCGTCGTCATCGAGTCCGGTGCGATTCTGACCAGCGTGCAGGGCGTCTCCGCCTTTACGGTCGCGGATCTCACGTGTTTGCGATTTTTTTGCCTGGCCAGTAGTGCCGATTCGCCCATGAAGTCTCCCTTCTGGAACTCGGCCATGCAGTGTTCGCGGCTGAAGGCGTCCTTGATCCAGACGGTTGCAATGCCGTCGACAAGCACGTAGAAATCCTCGCCTTTTTCGAAGCGTCCCATGATCGTATCCCCGGCCAGGTAAGTGACCAGGGAGGCGTTCTGCTCCAGGTAGTCGAAATCCTTCTCGGTCAATTCGTTGAACAGGTCAATATCCTCGAGATACTCCGAAATGGTGCTGACGGTGGTCGAGAAAACGAGCGGTGACCTGTCGATTTCGGCAAGCAACGGCGCGACCTTGCGCTGGATCAGGTTGAAGCCTTTTGCACCCAGGTCGCCGTGGTGAAATTCGGCCTGAACCTGGTTCCAGCCGCTGGTGATGATGGCCCGTGTCGTCAGTCGTTCGACGTACTCGAGGTAGAAATCGGGGAAGTACTTTCTGATTTGCTTCAATTGCCTGCGATAGTATTTCTTGCGCTGCCTGTAGACGGCTATCACCTTATTCCTGATGTCTTCGAGCAAGTCCTGCTGCTCCTCGAGCATCGAGATGGCGTCGTCGCACAGCAGGATATGGGCGAGGTTGCGCTGTATGCGTTGCACGGTGCGCAGCTCCTGGTAGCGCGACAGGATCCGGGCGAGGCGCGATTTTTCCCTGATACGACCGAGCACCGCCTCTTCGAGCCGCTGGAACAGGCTTTGCCGGTTGTCCTGGCTGTCCGGCTCGCCGAGCCTGGCAATCCCGAGGCGCAATGCTTCCTGCACCGAATCGAGCTGATGGTTCATGTCGAGATAAATATACTGGCTGATCACGCCGGTCTCGTACAGTGACTTCAGGGATTCCCGCTCCACCCGGTAGGCGCGAAATTCGGCGAAATACTCGTCGTCCAGGTGCGCGCTTTTTTCATCGTCTTCGATGCCGCTGGAGAACGTCTGGTGGACCCGGTCGCGCAGTGTCTCGACCGCCGCGCGCGGCACGACCTTGCTGTCGGCCAGATTCGCCAGGTATAGCCCGGACCTGATTTCGGCGCCGTGCAGCGAGTTTCGATACTCGAGGCTTTCACCGCTCGATATCCTGTTCAGACCGAGCAGGTGCATCAGCGGACGGATCGTGGGCGCGCTGAATAGCAGCGTGAACAGCACGATACCGAGGGTTATCTCGAACAGCATCTGACGCTCCGGCAGATCGCTCGGGATCGACAGCACCACCGCAATCGCGAGCCCCCCCTTGAGACCGCCCCACCACATGATGTGGCGCTCACCGAAACTGATCGGCGGCAGGCGGAACCATTTCACCGCCAGCGGAACCAGGCTATAAACCGATAATGCTCGTGCGCTGAGCACCAGGCCGAGGGCAATCAGTATCGGCCCGAGCCGGTCGAACAGCGCGCCGACGCTCACCGACAAACCCACCAGCAGGAACAGCAGCGAGTTGCAGGACAGGGCGAGAACCTCCCAGATTTCACTGATTGCGTGGGTCGTATCCTGGCGGAACCGCGTTACGCCGAAGCGCCGCAAAGCGATCGCCGATCCGACTACCGCCATAACACCCGATACGTGAAAACTGTGCTCGGCGATGATAAAGCTGGCGTAAGCGATGATGACTGACGACGTTAGAATTACCGGCAGGCCGCTACCCATGCGATACAGCAGTTCGCAGACCACGAAACCGAGCAGGGCGCCGAACAGTGCGCCGCCGACGAATACGCGCAGAAAATCCAGCATTATGTTATCCGCGTCCGACCAGCCGATGCCGCTACCCTCGACGGCGATGCCGAGCAGTATCGAAAAGGTCACGATCGCGGTGGCATCGTTGAGCAGGGATTCGCCCTCGACCAGCACGTTCAACCGGTTCGGTGCACCCAGTTCCTTGAACAGCGCGACCACGGCGACCGGGTCGGTCGCGGAGATGAGTGCACCGAACACCAGCGCGACGATCAGCTTGATATCGAGCGCCCACCATAGTCCGAGCCCGACCACGAAAGTGGACATCAGCATGGCCGGTATCGCGAGTACCAGTATCGGGGGCAGGTCCTTGATCATCTGGCGCGCGTCGAGCGCGAACCCGGATTCGAATATCAACGCTGGCAGGAAGATAAATAGCATAATATCGGGGCTCAGGCTGAACCCCTGCAGCGGCTCCATGAACGGTAGCAGGTGCGACATCTCGCCCAGCAGCATGCCGATGACGACGAGAATGACGGTAAACGGTACCGGCAGGTTACGGCAGGTGCCGTTGATGAGCATGGCGATACCCAGCAGTACTGTCAGTACATAGATGGTCTCGGCAACCGGCATCGCTTTTTGTCGAGACCAGGGAGCTTCCAATGCATTCCTGCCCTGGTCTGAACCCACCCCCTCCAGCTCAAGATTCTGGGATCCAAGGCTAATCGTAACGCAAATCGGAGCATTGACTCAAATCAAGCCACCGTAAACGGAGCAGACGTTCCAGCGTCGGGTGTAATTGGTCAGAACCCCGGTTCTTTTTGACGGTAATCAATATCCAGCAGCCGGATTTCGTCTAGATTCCGAGCGTAATCCGGCAATATTTACCCGGGAGAGAGCCATGCAGGACAGAGAAATCGCAAAACAGGACTGGCCCGACTTTTTCGATCGGGTGACGTCGGCGTTGCAGGGCAAACTGGTCGAAATCGAGGTCGACAGTCTCGAACTCGGCGCCCAGATCGAAGCCACCAGGTTATCGCTCAACGGCTTGACTTATGATCGCAAGGACGATTCATTTGTCGTCAGCACCGAGCAAATCGAGCATGTGATCCGCTCGCCACGACAGGTGTTCGTGACCGATGCGACGCAGGGCGTGGGCAGCCTGATGGTGACCGCGGCGGACGGCAGCAAACAGATCATCCGCTTCACCGAACCGCTGGCGTTGCCGGCTGCGGATTAAACGATTGTCGGGATGCCGGGCCGCTCAGGGCCGGGTTTGCGCGGTCGGTAGTTTCAACCAACGAATCCTGTGTAAGCCAGATGAGTTTACGAAGTTTCTACGAAAAAAAGATGCGAGACGAGTTCGACGAACTCAAGGCCGAGACCATAGCGCTCAGGCAAAAGGCCGAGAAAGCCGAAGTAAACCTCGAGCTGGAATACTTCACCTTGCTCGACGAACTGCATGTCAGGCTCGAATCGGCCGAGCAGAAACTCGAGCTGCTAAAACAGGCAAACGAAGCTGACTGGGAGCACTTCAAGTCCGAACTCGAGCATAGCTGGCAATCCCTGCGCGAGCTGATCAGGGCCCTGACCGCACCCTGACGGGGGAGACCTGCCCGGGTTCGTCGACATCTTAGCCGGATAAGTCGGCCGCACCGGCGATGAACAAGGGGCTCAGTCCGAGCCCGGCGACATGACAAGCAGGTCGTGTATATTGGCGGCCGACGGCCATGTGCCGAGCCGCTCCCAGAGCGCCTGCGCCCGAGTTTCGTCCAGGCCGGTATTCATCTGAAACTTGCGAAAATGCCGGTTTTCAGACATCGGCTTCTGCGGCGAACCGAGCGGGTAGGGTATATTCACCGCATGGATCGCGTCGCCCATCGTGGCAACGACCCGGTCGGGTTGCTCCGGATCGTAATTGAGCTCGGGCCGATTGGGCGCGAATCCCGTCACCGATGTTTTATCGATCAACTGCCGGATATCCTCGTCCCGCCAGCCCTGGTTGTCGAGATCGGCGACCGTCATGTCTCCTCTGAGCAGTATCGTCGCCGCGCAGTAAGGCAGGCTGAATAGCGCCTCGCTGCGGTTTTTCGGATGCCTGAACGGCAGGATGCCCGCGTGCAAGTCGGGCAGATGCAGTTCCAGTTGGTCGATGGCGGCAGGATCGATGCCGCGGGACCGCAATTCCAGCATACCGGTCATGATTCGATGCGTGTAGCCGCAGCTGGGCCAGGGTTTAAACACGATATGGTAATGATCGATGGCCGGCGCCTGGCCGATTCTTGCCATCGCCGTCTCGATCCGGTCGCTAAAGCGGTGTCCCATCAGCGCAACCATTCCGGTGGCATGTTCCAGCATGTGCGGCTGGCCCGTCAGGCCCGTCGCGGCAAGATGGGCCGCGACGAGGCCGCCTTCGACGGCGAATCCCACCTGTAGCGGCTTGGCTTCCGATCCGAACTGGGCGTTGTAGCCCAGCGCCCGGCTGGTGGCGATGGCGAGCGCGTTTGCGGTTTGCTCGCCGTCGAGCCCCATCAACCGGGATACCGACGCGGCAACACCGATCGTGCCGATCGTCGCGGTCGCATGCCAGCCCTGTTCATAATGTTCCAGATTGATCGCCTCGCCGATGCGGGCAATGGTTTCGTAGCCAGCCAGATATGCCGCGATTGCGTCCTGGCCCGACAGCGCCCGGTCGCAGCTCGCCGCTAGTATTGCCGGGAACAGCAGCACGCTGATATGCGTGTTGCCCGGCACTTCCCAGTCATCGAACTCGAGCGCGTGGCCGGCGACCGCGTTCGCCATGGCCGCGGCGCCCGGCGTCGCGTGACAGGTCGTGCCGTAGATACGCGCGTGTGCGTGTTCGTTGATTTGCCCGCAATTGATCAGCGCCTGTCGGGTGTTGCGCGCGACCGGCTGGCCGGCACCGGCCAGCATGCAGCCATAGATATCAGTCAGCGCGGCGCGCACGAAGCCGAGGCTTTGCGCGCCGGGTTTGATCGGTGTTCGCGATATGTAATTGGCGATTCGCTGTAGCGCGGTTTCCGCTGATTGAGTCACGAACGATCATCCCTCGCTAACTGCGGTCTGCCCGACAACATGTCAGCCGCGCGTTCCGCCATCATGACGACGCAGGCGTTGGGATTGCCGCGGATCTGGTCCGGAAACGCCGACGCGTCGACCACGCGCAGTCTTTCGATACCGCGCACGCGGAACTCGGCATCGAGCACCGCCCCGGGATCCTGTTCCGCACCGATATGGCAGCTTGCGACCGGGTGATGCCCGGTCGTGACATTTTCACGCAAGCCGTCGGCCATGGCCGTGCGCGAGGTCATGTGCGCGCCGAAAGTGATTTCCTTGCCGATAATTTTCGCAAGAGCGGGTTGCCGGGTAACTTCGCGGACATGCCGCACGCCGTCGATCAAATGATCTACATCTTCTGGTGCGCTGAAATATGCCGGGTCGATTTGCGGATGCTCGGCCGGATTAGCGGATGCGAGGCGAATCCTGCCCTTGCTCCCCGGACGCAGCAGGTTGATATCGAACTGGATGCCGGGCGCGGCTGTTTTTCCGCGCGCCAGGATTGCACGTCCCGGTTGCAGCAGGTGGTGCAGCGTCCAGCCGGCCCCGCCGGCGCCTTCCCTGACCACCATCGGCGTGCAGAACACCTCGAGATCGGGCAGTTCGCCGCCATCGAAGGCATGAAACAACGCCGTGCTCCAGAAAGGTCCGGTCGCCGGTCCGCTCTTGCTGAACAGGTACTGCAGACCCAGCCAGAGGGTGCGATCGAGACGCTGATAGCGTGCAAAGCTCAGCATCGGATCCTTGATTTCGAAGGTCAGCGGCATGTTGGGATGATCCTGCAGGGATTCGCCGACGCCCGGTAAATCCTGCGCGACGTCGATGCCGAACTCGCGCAGGTGGTCGGCCGGACCGATACCCGACAGCATCAACAACTTGGGCGATTCGAACGCGCCCAGGCATGAAATGACTTCGCGCTCGGCATGCAGGGTTTGCGTGATGCCCCCGTGACTGATTCGCAGTCCGACCGCCTTGCCTCCCGACAGCTCCACTCTCAGCGCACGGGTTTCGATCATGACGGTTAGATTGGCGCGGCGTCGCTGCAGAAAAGTTGCCGAGGTCGACTGGCGCTGGCCGCCGAACACCTTGGCGTCGAAGCGCCCGACCCCGACCTGTTGTTGCCCGTTGAAATCTTCGTTGAGAACCGCGCCTGCCTGCTGCGCGGCCGCGACGAAGCCGCGGCTTACCTCGCAATAGTTTAGCGCGGGAGTGACTTTGAGCGGACCCGAGTGTCCGTGAAACGCGGGGTCGCGGTGCGTCGCAGTTTCCGATTTTTTGAAGTAGGGCAGAACGTCGGCGTAACCCCAGCCGCGTATGCCCAGGTCGCGCCAGCGGTCGAAGTCGCGCGCATTGCCGCGCACGTAGATCAGCCCGTTCATCAACGACGTGCCGCCGAGCCCCTTGCCGCGAGGATAGTAAATGCGACGCCCGTCGAGGCCGGGCTGCGCAACGCTGCAGTAACCCCAGTCGAACCTGGCATTGCCAAATAAAAAGCCGTTACCGGCAGGCATGCGCACGAACAGGCTGTCGCCGTTGCCGCCGGCTTCGACCAGGCACACGGTTACGGTCGGATCCTCGCACAGGCGTGCGGCGAGCACGCAACCGGCGGAGCCGGCGCCGGCGATGATGTAATCGAAACTCAGCTGTTTATCCATGGGCCGAAATCGTGCCGGTATCCACGCCCGGAATTGGGTGGCATCATAGCAACAGCCTTTTTTATTGCCTACGAATTTATGAGGGTTCATGCATGTCGTCCGGAGCATCGATTTCAATCTTTTGTGCGCGCCTCGCGCGCGTTTCGCGGAACCGGAGCCCGGCCTGCCCCGGGATGACGCAACAGGATCCTGCGAGACAACGCGATGGGGACCCGCAAGGTAACGGGAGCGCGCCGCGCATATAGATGAAAGATCGTCCGATCTTGTTGCTCGCGGTTGCGCAGACGCTGATCTGGGCCTGTATCTATTACAGCTTTCCGGCGCTGCTGCTGCACTGGGAGCAGGCGCTGGGGTGGAGCCGTGCCGACCTGACCGGCGCGATTACGCTTGCGGTTTTCGTGTCGGCCTTCTGCTCGCCGCTGTACGGGCGGCTGATCGACGCCGGCAGGGGCGCGCTGATGATGACCTCGGCGAGCGTCATTGGCGGTTGCTGCATGATACTGCTGACGCAGATCGAGTATCGCTGGCAGTTTTACCTGGTCTGGGGCGTGATCGGTATCTGCATGTCCGGCAGTCTTTACGAACCCTGTTTCGCGCTGATCACGCGCGCGCGCGGCGAGCATGCGCGACGTTCGATAATTCTGGTGACGCTGGTCGCGGGTTTTGCCGGTACGGTAAGCTTTCCGGTCGCGCACAGCCTCGCCAGCACGTTTGGCTGGCGCGGCGCGGTGCTTTTTTTCGGCGCGACCGCAATTTTCGTCGTGGCGCCGATGATGTGGCTTGGTGCGAACGCAGTCGAGCAGGCCGGCGCGCACCGCCATCGCGCCAACCCGCAGCTGTCCATTGCCGGTCAGCGCTACCTGCGCTCGCCGGTGTTCTGGTGCCTCGCGCTGGGCTTCGGTCTCGGCGCGGTCATGCATGGTGTCACGCTGCATCATTTATTGCCTATCCTGTCCGAGCGCGACATTCACCCCGAGGTCGCGGTCGTCGCCATCTCGTTCATCGGGCCGATGCAGGTGGCCGGGCGTCTCGCGATGATGGCGGCCGAGCGCCACGTTTCCAATCATGGCATCGCGGTCACCTGCTTCGTGCTGATGGCGATGTCGATCCTGTTCCTGATCGGGGCCGGCAAGACGCCGGCGCTACTGGTAGGATTCGTCATCCTGTTCGGCGGCGCCTACGGCATGGTCAGCATCATCCGCCCGGTCATCGCGCGCGAGTTGCTGGGGGAGCGCCAGTTCGGCGCCAAGTCGGGGGCGCTGGCGCTGGTGTATCTGGCGGGCTCGGCGTCGGCGCCGTTTCTCGGATCGCTGGGCTGGTCCTGGGGCGGATACGACCTGGTGCTGCCGGGGCTGGTGCTGATCGCCGTGTCGGGACTGGGGCTTTACCTGGTCGCGCAAAAAACCGCCGGTGCGACCTGAATTTGGTTAGTATTATGGAATCGATCCAATAGCGGGGTAACAGCCATGTCACAGCAACTGATCACGCACCTGCAGCATAGCCTCGAAACGATCAGGGACCAGGGATTGTTCAAGAACGAGCGCCCGCTCGAGTCGCCGCAGGGCGCCAGCGTGCACGCGCAGGGCTGGCACGACGACCTGATCAACCTGTGCGCAAACAATTACCTGGGCCTCGCCAATCATCCCGATATGCTAGCCGCCGCGCGCGCGGGTCTAGACAGCCATGGCTTCGGCATGGCCTCGGTACGCTTCATCTGCGGTACCCAGGACATCCACAAGGCGCTGGAAAGGAAGATCGCTGATTTCGTCAGGATGGACGATGCCATCCTGTTTTCGTCCTGCTTCGACGCCAACGGTGGCATTTTCGAAGTCCTGCTCGACGAAAGCGACGCCGTTATCTCCGACAGTCTCAACCATGCCTCCATCATCGATGGCATCCGCCTGTGCAAGGCGCAGCGTTACCGCTATGCCAACAACGACATGGCGGACCTCGAGGCGAAGCTGGTCGAGGCGCAGGCCGCCCGGTTCAGGCTGGTCGTGACCGACGGGGTTTTCTCGATGGACGGAACCCTGGCGAAGCTGCCGGCGATTTGCGACCTGGCAGAGAAACACGACGCACTGGTCATGGTCGACGACAGTCACGCGATCGGCTTCATCGGCGCGCGCGGCGCGGGCACGCCGGAATATCACGGCGTCGAAGGGCGCGTCCACATCACCAGCGGCACCTTCGGCAAGGCGCTCGGCGGCGCCAGCGGCGGCTACATCACTGGCCCACAGGCGGTGATCGATATGCTGCGCCAGCGCGCGCGGCCCTATCTGTTTTCCAACAGCCTCGCGCCGAGTATCGTCAGCGCGACGCTCGCGGCGCTGGACCTGCTCGAGCAAAGCGCCGAGCTGCGCGAAACGCTTGCCGACAACACGCGCTACTTTCGCGCGGCCATCGGCAGCGCCGGTTTCGACGTCATCGACGGTACGCACCCGATCGTGCCGATCATGACCGGCGACGCGGTCAAGGCGCAACGGCTCGCCGCGGACCTGATGCAGCACGGCGTTTACGTCACCGCCTTTTCGTTCCCGGTGGTGCCGAAAGGCCAGGCGCGGGTGCGCACCCAGTTGAGCGCTGCGCACAGCCGCGCGCAACTCGACCGCGCGATCGACGCCTTCATCGCGGTCGGCAGGCAAATCGAACTGATTCCCCGAGGAGAGTGACATGAAAGCGCTGGTGAAAGCCTACGACAAGCCTGGCCTGTGGTTGCAGGATGTGCCGAAACCCGAGCCCGGTCCCGAGGACGTGCTGATCAAGGTCAACGAGGTCGCGATCTGCGGTACCGATCTGCATATTTACAACTGGGATCAGTGGGCGCGAGAGCACGTGCCGGTGCCGATGACGATAGGGCACGAGTACATCGGTGTCATCGACCAGGTCGGCGAACTGGTGCATTCGGTCAAGGTCGGAGACCGCGTCTCCGGCGAGGGGCATATCATGTGCGGCGAATGCCGTAACTGCCGCGCCGGACGCGGGCACCTGTGCCGAGATACCCGCGGCGTCGGCGTAAATCGTCCCGGCGCTTTCGCCGAATACGTCTGCATTCCGGGGGATAACGCCTACAAGATCCCGAAACAGATCAGCGACGATATCGCGTCGATCCTCGATCCACTCGGCAACGCGGTGCACACGGCACTGTCTTTCGACCTGGTCGGCGAGGACGTGCTGATTACCGGCGCCGGCCCGATCGGCCTGATGGCGACCGCCGTGGCCCGCCACGTCGGTGCGCGCCACGTCGTGATTACCGATATCAATGAAAAACGCCTCGCGATGGCGCACCAGTTCGGCGCGACGCGGACCGTTATCGCAGGCGAGGAAGACCTGCACGACGTCATGGAAGAACTCGGCATGCTCGAGGGCTTCGACGTCGGCCTCGAAATGTCCGGCAACGAAAACGCGCTGCACGATCTGATCGATATCATCAACCACGGCGGCAAGATTGCGCTGCTCGGGATTTACCCGAACATCCCACAGGTCAATTTGAACCTGGCGATTTTCAAGGGCTTGAGCCTGAAGGGGATTTACGGGCGCGAAATGTTCGAGACCTGGCACAAGATGGTGGCGATGCTCGGTAGCGGGCTGGACGTAACCGCGGTGATTACCGATCACATCGATTTCGAGGATTTCGAGATCGGCTTCAGGAAACTCAATGCCGGCGAAGCCTGCAAGGTCGTCATGCGGCTCTGACCAGCACCCCGCGGCCGCGTCATTGCGTAAATCGAAATCGCATCGTGGCGATTTCGTTGTGCTATTTGCGCCCGCAAATACCGAAGCGTCGGACCGCCGCCATCCAATCGAAACGTCAACCAGGTGAACTGTTAGATCTAATGGTTCGATTCGGATCGGTTTTCACCGCTGTTAAATTTCTATTATGTGTCTGTTTTCCGATAACGGATACTTACAGGGAATTACAGAACAGCGACCTTCACACGGCCCCGGCTAAACAGGGAGGCGCGATATATACGAGACTTGAATGACAAGTTTGCTATCTCTAACAATTAATAATGAATGGTTGATGACACAGATCGAAGTTGTCCGGGAGGTTTCCTCGATGCGCTTCACGCCGGCGAGGGTAGCAGTAGTGCGGCGCTCACTTCATAGGTAGAGCCATCGCGGGCGCGAAGGCTTACCTCCCAGATTTCTTCGTCCGGAATCGTGGTTCGTTCGTGGTCGAGAATCTCACGCTCGTCGTCGACCTGTACGTCCCACACGTGCACGTGGCGAATTGCCACCACCGGTATTCGATCGGTATCGAAATGAGCGCGAAATTCCTCGGGCAGCGTGTCATCCGCAAAGATAGCATGACCACACCGCTCGATAGCGGCGACCTTTTTCGGTAACTTCTTCCTGGCTGCGTTCATACTTTTTCACTCCCTATAGTCCTGGCGGCCCGACACCCCTGCCGGCCTGGTTACCCCGGCGTCGAGCCGCCATTACCTGGGGGCATGGTATCGTGGATAAGACGACAGATGCGACAGGCATTAGCGGAATCGAACCTACAGGAAATCATTTATTTTGGCCCAGGTCCCTGACCCCGACGAATAACAACATCATGGGGTTAAAAATATTTTCCGGTAGTGATATGGATCAAATAGCGGACAACCTGGCTCGTAATTCAGTTTAAATTTTTAAATTTTTTCTCGAAAGCAGCTTCTGAATAGTGTCTTTAGTCACCGCCGAAATTCGAATTATGAGGCTTTTTCCCCCAAAGACGACGATCAGCCGCACCTGCCGAGCTTCGAATTTCGGCCAACAACGATCGCTCATAGTCATCAGATCATCGGGCATATTTTATTCTTAGTTTGTAAAACCTAGGCTCGTAGGTCGCCAGCAATAAGCCTGATTGAGTGTATACTTGCCACGGCTAATGTGGACGGACACCGGGGATAAACTATGGTTCTTGTTAAGCGTCTTGTGCTTGATGTACTCAAGCCTCACCAACCGAACGTGCTTGAATTTTCACAGACCATAGCCAAAGCAGGTGGTAATTATCGCGTCTGCATCACGGTGCTCGAAGTCGATGAAAATACCGAAACTCTGCAGGTCGTCGTCGAAGGGAATGCCATCGATTTCGACGCGGTACAGACCGGTATCAGCGACCTGGGCGGTTCGCTGCACAGTATCGACGAGGTTGAAGTTCAAGGCGAGCCGCAAGCAGGTTAGGTTTATGAACCTGCTGCAACAGACCCGGTTTCTGCTGCGGATCACCCGCACACATGACATCATGCGACGCTATTTTGTCGTTAATGGATTCGATGGCGCACTGACAATGCTAGGGCTCATCCTCGGCTTTCTTGTCAGTAGTGCAACTGCCTTGTCGGTGATCATCAACGTCTGCCTGGCAGCGGCCATTGCGCTGGGCATGAGCGGCGTCAGCAGCGCCTACGTGAGTGAGGTCGCGGAGCGAAAACGGGCGCTTGGAGAACTCGAAGATGCGATGATCACCGACCTGCACGACAGTGCTCATGGCGAGGCTGCGCGAGGGGTACCGGTTTTGATAGCGTTGGTCAACGGTTTTGCACCGTTAGCTATATCCCTTCTAATCCTGATACCTCTGATTGCCGCCAATGCCGGCCTTGCGTTACCGGTGTCGCCACTTTACGCAGCGGTGGCGATAGCGCTGCTGCTGATATTCCTGCTCGGTGTTTTTCTTGGCAGCATCGCGGGCGTATCGTGGCTGCGTAGCGGGGTCCAGACCCTGCTAGTCGCAATCCTGACGGCCGCTCTCATTTACCTATTTGCCGGCTATTGACAATCGTGTCATCAGGAAACAAATCCCGTATCGGATTGTATATGATCCGCGGTAGTCCGAATTGGGTCTTTTGTCATCGCTGATTTTCAGGGTTTTCTAGTCTGTTTGCTCCAAAACAAACGCTGAGAGGCGTTGCCTGGATTTCTCTGTTCGGCCAGGGCCGGACCCCCAGAATTTATTCCTTAGCTTCTGTTTCCGGCACTAATCGGTATTAGGCTTTTGTCACAAAATATTGTTTATAGCATTACCATCATTATCAATAAGTGAACTGCTTGAATAATATTTTGAAGGGATCTCCTCGCGAAGATTTCCTATTGTCGATCCTTTGAAATATGCGCAACTCCAGAGCATCATGACGGGAGGGGCCGAAAAATTCATCACTGATGAGTTGCTCGACACCTGTAGCGAACATTAGAACTTTGGAAAGATAAGTCCGATGCTAAATTTTTTGCGCTACCGAAGTGTTACTCCTATGCCTGATCTGAAGGATACGGAGACTGGCCAGCGCTAAAATTGCGAAAAGTATGGCAACACCGGCAAGGACTAATGGGGCCACAGGATTGCCAGTAACCTCTCTCGCGTAGCCTGCGATTGCGGGAAATATTCCCATCCCTGCGTAGTAGATCGTAAAGAAAATTCCCATTCCGATCGCTCTGTTTTCCTTCTGTAGCACCTGCGCCGGTAACGCCATTATCAATCCTCCCGCGGGACCGAAGATAATACCGATAGCGGCAAATATCATGACGTAAGACGTAGTAAACGGAATCGCCATAATGAGAAGCGAAATGCCTAGAAACGTAACCACTATGGTCAAAGTGGGGCGCCCGATGTGTTCAGCGACCCACGCGCCAATAGGCAGTGCCGGAATAACGAGCCAGCTGGCTATACTGACAATCGCCCCCGCCGAGATGAGGGTCATGCCCTCCCTAACAAGAAATTCAGGTCCAAAGCTCAACACCAGAATGAATGCGATATTGTAAAAACACCAGACACATCCGCTCAGAACAACTCCCAGGAACTCGAAGCGTGTCAATTTTGGCGTAACAGGCCGACTGCAAGACAAATCAGCATCAGCAGGCTCCGGCGGATTAGAGTAAATGCTGGCGACCAGCAGGAGCGCGATTGCGCATATTGCTACCGACACGAAAAACGCCAGCTGCAATCCGATCGCCCCGGCTATTGGACCCAGGGTAAGCAATGCAATGGCAATACCGAGCGGCCAACTCGATATCAGTACCCCCATGGCGGTTGTGATTCGATATTCGGCAAACCAGTCGGTTACCATTTTTGTGACCAGAACATTAAGTAAAACGGCACCCATTCCCGAAACCAACCTGCCGATGAACATGATTTCGAAGACATCCGATATCGCGAGTAGCGCGCCGCCCAGGGTCATCATAGCCAGCCCAGTCAGGACGATGCGCTTATCCCCGAATCGCTTTCCAAGCCAGCCGCCGGGGATGGCAAAAAATGCGCCGGGTAAGAGGTAAATGCCGATTAATGCGCCCAACTCCGTATAGGAGATGATTGAATCAGAGGTCAATAAGGGGCCTACAGTCGCGACCGACTGAAACTGGAAGCCCATCGTCATTCTTGCAAGGGTCAGCGTTGCAAGTATCAGCCACAGCCGTTTCATTATTGTTATGCCAAATTGCTGGTTTCGCTTACGAGAAAGTAACACATGCAGACTAACCAGGCCCGGTATCTTGTTATTTGAAGGTGATTAGACCTTGCTGGATCCCTCGTTTGCAGACATTCGATAGCGCTTTAAGAGCATCAGGGATCGCCCCATTTTGTCGGAAAACTCCAATTTTATTGCACCGGAGAATTTAGTTTCGATCTAACGATTTCTAAAATTCAACCTACGAAGGAGACCAAAAACCAACGATCTCTGCCGACCGGGCGACTGGTGGGCTTACATATTAAGCATTGCGCGGAATTCAGGAAGTTTCGGCTTTCTGCAGAAATATAGCCCTCCATTTTATCGAGTTTTTCAACTTAACAGGTCGCTTTTTGCCATCTGCCGGCAATTTCTCAGCCCCCATTTTTCGCCGTCACCGTGATCCATTTCACGCCAATATCTTTTTGATCGGGCAAAAATAATGCGGTACGAGATTGCAGGGCGTACTCATGACTTACTCCGAAAACACAGGTGCGAAAGAAAATACCGATACGAACGAGGACCAGCATCTGGTTCTAGATGGTACGGTGAATCCGGATTATTCCGACGACGATCAAATACCGCGGGTCAAGGGTTTGATCGAATTGCTGGCCCAGTACCTGGTTAAAAAATCGGATCAAAACCTTTAGCAATTACCTGAACATTCCAGGCCCGCCATCTCTTACTAACCTTACCCGAGCATCTTGCACGCGGGCAATTCGGGGGAATTTTCTGACGCAAGCCCGTGGGTCCATGGTTCGGATTTCAAACGCGCGGGAACGAGGTGTTGGAGGGACATTTTCGAATATAAAAACAATTGCTCTCCGTCACGAATAGCGTTTGCCTTGGCTTTTATCCCCGGGCAAGCGGGGAATCTTGAAACAACCAGATTGTGCTCGTTACCGGATTTCCCGCTGGTGCCGGAATGACTTTTTTTCACCAGGTAAACGCCACTGCTCTCCGACACTTAGTGGACGAAATCTGGTACAAGGTGATGGCGATGCTCGGTAGCGGGCTTGACGGATTTTCGGAGGGCAGCGGGTGAAATGACAATAGATCCGGGCGCGAAGGTTGGGGTTAGTGGATGCCGGTGTCATCTCTGCGAGATAGGGTGTTTTCTGCGCGGCGCCACGGCAGGACCGGGGCATCAGCTGCCTGCCGGGATCACCCGCAACGCTATATGACGCCACCCGTGAGCTGGTAGATCCAGCCGCTGGTCATGGCGCCGACGAGGCCGAGCCCCAGGTAAAGCAGGAATACCCGCTTTTTGACCAGCGCCCAGACCGCGATTGCGGCCGGGATCGATGACACCGCACCGGCGGTAACGAAAGCCATTGCCGCGCCGGGTGTCATGCCGATTTCGATAAGGCCCGAAACCAGCGGTATCGCCGCGTATCCATTCAGGTATGACGGCGCGCCGACGAAGGCGGCTAGCGGTATTGCGAATGCATTGTCGGCGCCGACGTATGCTGCGATCCAGTCGGGTGACAGGTAGGCCAGCATCAGGCTTTCGAGGAAAAATGCGAATGTCAGCCATTTACCGAGGAATATGCCGATCGATGCGGATTCGGTTTTGAACACCCCGACGCGCGACGGCTCCCGCCAGAATTTCCAGAGCACTCGTTGCGGTTCGCTGGTTGCGCAGCTGTTAGCGCTACAGCTCGTGACCTCGGCGCGCAGCGGTGATTCGAGACCGCCGTAGCGTTGAATCAGCAGAATCGAAAGCCCGGCGAACGAACCCATTGCCATCGCGGCGATGGTTTTGGCCAGCGCGAAACCGAATCCGATGCCGGCTGCGGTCAGCACGAACATTTCGGGATCCATGATCGGCGACGCGATCCAGAATGCCATGACCGGCGCCAGCGGCACACCGGCACCGAGCATTGCCGCGATCAGCGGAATGACGCCGCAAGAGCAAAACGGTGAAAATGCGCCCACCAATGCAGCCAGCACGGTCGCCCGTACGGGGTGGCCGCTGAAGGCTTTCGCGATCAACGCGTCGGAACCAGTCGCTTTCGCAAATGCAGCGATCCCGATCGCGATCGCGAAAAACGGCAGCATCTCCCAGGCGGATTCGAGTGTCGATACGATACTTACCTGCATCTGCGGTGAATCGATCAGCCCGATCAGCACAATCGACAGCAGCATCACCTGGAACACCCTGTCTTTCGCTATCTTACCGGCAAGCGTCAGCAATTGGCCCTGGCGATTTTCGATACTGGTTAGGGTATTCATATTTCTCGGAATTTCGAAATAATAAGATTAATAATCAGGCGGCGTTGTCCCTGTTCTGGACGTCGGCACAGCATTCCTCGGTCAGGTAGTCGACCAGCCCACGTAGCAAATTGAACTCGATCTTGCACAGCAGGGTCGCCTGCTGTCGCTCCTGGCGGATCACGCCGGCCGTTTTCAGGTGTGTTACGTGATGCGTCAGTGTCGAACCGGGGATACCCAGTTTCTTTTGAATCATGCCAACCGGCAGGCCGTCGTCGCCGGCGCGCACCAGCAGGCGCACGATCTTGAGTCGGGTCGGGTTGCCGATCTTGGCGAGAATATTGGCGGCGGTTTCGAGATTCATGCGTGCATGCTAAGCGCTTACGCAGCCCATGTCAACTATATTTCTAGTATTATCGAAATAAGGTTGGCAGGGAGAAGCCGCCCGGCCTGAATATCGAGGGACAGTTTACTTAATTCAACTCGTGATTCTGCAAATTAAGTAAACTGTTCCCGAATATTGCTGTGACAAATCACGGCCGGTTTCAATTCGTTGCGGAAAAAAGGTAACTTTCCTGGGGAACGACAAAACCTTCGCCATCACGGAATTCGGCAAGCCCTTCATCCACCAATTCGACGATTTTGTCCATTATTGCCGGGCCCCTGGCCTCGACTTCCGCGGCAATCGGATTACTGGCAATTTCCCTTGGAATCGACCGCCCGGCTGGGCCTACTTTCCGATCGACAGTAATTCGCGAAACCGAGACGGCTTTGAATCCAGATCCGCTTAACAGCGACTCGATGTGATCCTTGTCGTTAAAGGTAAATGGGGTCAGAGACCGCTCCGCGATCTCGCGACCGATAAAAGTCTCCAGCGCACCGGCGATCGCCAGGAACAGCGGGCTTGCTCCGCTCCAGACGGTTAGCGCAAGGCGCCCTCCGGGCTCGAGCACACGCCTGATCTCGGCCAGACTGCGTTCCTTTGCGGGGAAATATTGCAATCCCTGCTGGCAGATTGCGAGCGAAAACGAATGGTCTTCGAATGGCATATCCAGAACGTCGGTTTGCAACCATTCGATTCTCGTCGGACCGGGTCTGGTCAGGTTTCGTGCCTTCTCGATCATGCTTTGATTCAGGTCGATACCGGCGATGCGTGCCAACGAGGGATGTTTCTCTGCCAGCACTCGGCTTACGATACCGGTGCCGCAGGCGACATCGATTACTCGATCGCGGGGATCGACGTTTATCCGTTCGATCGTCGCCTGCGCGAGCGGCCGAAAAATCGCAACGACCTTCTGGGTTTCATATATTTCGGCCGCAGCGGCACTCAGGTGGAAGGTTTCGTGGTTCACTGCGGCCGTTTTTGGGCCTGTTAGTGGCCTGTCACAGGTGGTACAGGAAATTGAACTGCAGGGAATCCACTTCATCACGCACGACATACTCTAGCCGAAACGCGGACCTGTCATTGGCTTGAAAATCGAGGCCTGCGCCCACCACCAGGCCGCTGTCGTCACCGATATCCAGTCCCGCGCGCGCCAGCCATCCAATTTGTTCGCCGAGGTTCCCGTCGACCACATAGGTTCCCCAGATCCCGGTGCTGTCCCTCGAGAAGCCATAATCCATGAAGCCGAACTCGATCGAGCTGCGGACACCATCCATCAGATTTACCTCATTCAGATCGTATGCGACGAAGAACTGAAAGCCGGTATCGTCCTCGTCAGGGTTACTGATTGAATTATCGGAAATTCCAAACCCGATCGAAAATAGATTCCGTTCGAGCATTGGCCCGGTTTCATCGGCAGAAATCGCCGTACCACAAACGCTCGACAGCACGATAAAAGACAGGACCGCCATATAGTTGCGAGCAATATTCATCATTTTGATATCCCGTAGGTTTAAGAAATTGTTAGCGCCGGCCATGTTAAACATAGTCATACACGCGATCAATGCCGTATTGCACGAAGCGCGGCAATTCAGAAATAGTTCACTACTTACGAGTCAGTTTCGGTCAGATCAACGGTCCGTCCGCGGTAACGATCTTCCCGATTTACCTTTGTAAGCACTCTCGTTGCTCGTCGATAACTCGTCATGCAATTGATTCCCGTCCCGGGGCGACTATGCTTGCATACGGATATTCGAAATCGTACGAGCACCGATGCTGATTTTACTCGAAAAGCATTTCAGAAACCTGTTTATTCTGAGCCTCCTGTCGGCAAGCGCGCTTTACTTCGTCAAGGACGATCTGCCTCCGGCCTCCTTTTACGATCTCGAGGAGCTGCACGAGCCGATTCAGCAACCGACCCGTCGGGACAGTTTCATGACCGGCGTCAAGGGCGAGTCATATCTGGTAAAGCCGCTGTACGACTACGAACTCGAAGGCGTCGTCGTCAGTTATCACGATGCAGATGATTTCACCGACATCTGGCATCACCACCGCTGGAAGGACTTCATCAACCTGCGCGATCTGTGCGTGATCTGGGGCAGCAACGTCGAAACCGGCGTATACCTCGATATGGAATTTCACAATGACAGCTGGACCTGCTGGTTTTCATGGCCGAACGCGGAGGTGGGCAGGCGTTTTCAACAGACGCAGATATCGAATAACCATGTGTTGATCGACGACGATACGGTGAAGGCGAAATTGATGAGTTCCGAACCGGGAGACCACATTCGCCTGAAGGGAATGCTCGCCGAATACAGCAACCCGAATTCCGGATTTTTCAGGTCGACCAGTACCATCCGAAACGATACCGGAAATGGAGCCTGTGAAACGATTTTCGTTACCGATTTCGAAATCGTCAGGAAAGCAAACCGGCAGCTGCGCCTTTACTATTCGATCGCGAAATGGACCGCGTTTGTTTCGCTGGCCGGGGTCGCGATCCTGTTTTTCGTGGCGCCCTACCAGAGACGTCACGCCTAGGCTTGTCGATATCCGGATCCTGTCATAACGTCACTCGAACGTGATATCCAGCGGACGAGTTATTCCTCGGGTATGCCTGGATCGCGCGACCTGTGCGGTCCGCTCGAGCCGCCGGAGCAGGTTTCAGACGACGCTGATATGATGCATGAAGTGGGTGAAAAACTGCGGTGCTCCGTGCACGCCTGGCATCGACAGGATCTCGTCGCAAAGCCGGATGGCGCGGTCGCTATCGAGGTCGCCGTATTGCAGCAGTCCCAGCGCCTTGACGCGCATCTCGTCGCGGTCGAGCGCGAGCTCCGGGTCGCCCTTGCAGTCCTTGCGCGACACCTTGAAACGTGCGCCGCTGTCGCTGGTCGCGGTGACCTCGGCGCCCCAGGAAACAGGGTAGTTCGTCTTGTAGGGGTCGACGATCTCGATCCGCGTGGCGCGCCTGAGCCCGGCGCTACGCGCGCGCGCGTCGGTATCGAAGGAATCCAGGTCGACCCGGCCATCGAGCAGCGCGATAGCGGCGGTGTGGTAAAGCGAAAACTTGGCCTGGTACTCTGTTTCCGGCTCGGGGCAGTCGCAAACGTCGAGCGCTGCCTGGTAGGTCTTGATGCCAATCTCGCGCACCTTTCGGCCTTCGAGCATTGCATGGATCTCGAGCGCACAGTCGATGACCGGGTGCGTGTGCCGGCACGACGGCCAGGGCTTGATCGAGGTCAGCGACAGCTGCCATTTCGCGTCCGGCTGCTTGAGGATGTTTTGCGGGACCGGATCGGCGCAGGTGCCGGCGAAGAAGCCCCTGCTGCCCTCGAGAATCTCCGGCGGGCCGGTAAAGCCATGCGCCGCCATTTCCGCCGCGAGCAGGCCCGCCTCGCCGGCGCGCCCGGCGTGCAGGTGCTTGCTCATCGCGCCGGTTTCCATGAATTGCCACAGGCCGCTGGACTGCGTGCCGGCGTTGCCGAGCGCGCTAAGCGCCTGTTCGTCGCTGAGCTCGAGCAGGGTAGCCGCGGCCATTGCCGAGCCGAACGGTCCGCAGGTCGCGGTGTTGTGCCAGATCCGGTAGTGTGCCGGCCCGACCGCGGCGCCGATCCGGCACATCGCCTCGAAACCGTGCAGGATCGCGCGCAGCATTTGCTCGCCGCCGGCGCCGGTTTTCTCGCCTAGCGCAAGCACCGCCGGCACGACGACGCAACCGGGATGGGTGACCGAAGCACGATGCAGGTCGTCGGTTTCGGTGATATGGGTTAGCGCACCCATCAGGAATGCCTTTCGTTTCAAATCCAGGTCACCGCCGGCGGCCCAGTCGCGCAGTATCGCGCCGACCGACGTCGCGCTGCCGGCATAGGCGGTAGCCACGGCGTCGAGCGTAAACAGGGCGGCGTCGTCGAGATCGCCGGATGAGATCGGCCGCTCGCGGATCAGGGTTATCAGGTCTTGTGTCAGGCTCATCGAGGTTTCACACTAGTTGGCTGTAACGGGATCTAGCCGGCCCGAATATAACTCAACATTCAACAGGAGGACAGGCATGTCAGCAAAACAGGTAATCGGCGGCCCGCTGGAAATCGATGGCAGGGTACTGTCGCTATCGCGCGCCATTCGCGCCGGAGATTTCGTTTTCGTGACCGGCCAGGTACCGATGCATGACGGCAGGCCGATGACCGGCGGCGACATCGAGGATCAGACGCGCGCCTGCCTGGACTCGCTGCGGCAGATCCTCGACGAGGCAGGCTGTGAACTCTCCGACGTGGTCAAATCGATGGTCTGGCTAAAGCGGCGCGAGGACTTTCCCGGGTTTAATGCGGTTTACTCCGAGTACTTTGCGAGCGAACCGCCAACCCGATCCACGCTGATCAGCGACTTTCTGATCGATATCCTGGTCGAAATCGAGTGCGTGGCTTACCGGCCCCTGTGACTGTGATCTGCGGTCCGAACCGTGACGATGCTTGAATGTCCTGCCTGAATTGCACGCGCAGGAACCGTTGCGGCCGACATTCGGTGTCAATATTGCCCGTTAACAGGCCGCTCAGGCCGGATTTTCGGCGCTGCGGCCACGCCGGTCCAACCATCGGAAAAGGTAGCCGCGGGGCTTGTCTTCGCCGGTAACCAGGTAATCGAGGGTATAGGCGTTGTTCATCGACGCCGCCAGCATGCGTTCGCCATACTCTGTGCCGCAGAACAACAGCTCGTCGTCGAGCTGCAGCAGTTCGCCGTCGGCAGGCAACATGATTCTTTGTTCGCCGCGCGCAATCGACAAGGACATGCACTGCAGTGAGTCCTCGAGATCGTAGGGATTGCGCGTCAGTTCGGCAAGCGACAGGGCCAGGCATTGCCGCAGGTGTTCGACGACGGCGCTGGCGTCTTCGACGCATATTTTCACCTGCCACAGGTGCAGCGGTTTGTCGCCTATCATCGACTTGAGCCGACTTACCGCGAGCCCGCAGATATCCTCTCCCTGGTCGCGCAGGTAGTCGACAAAAATCTGTACCTGCGGCGAGATCAGGTGCTTCAGTACTCGCCGCGCGGTGGTCAGGCTGGATTGCAGCACCAGGTCGGCGCGGGCGGCGTCGAAGGCCACCTGGTTTGCATGGTCGTTCTGGCGCAGGATTGTAAACGCATCGGGTTTCAGTTCGTGAACGCTCATCAGGATGCTTAGATTGGCGTGGTCGTTGTCGGTACCGGCGACAATGCCTGCGGCGTGATCGATGCCCGCGGCTTTCAGCGAATTGCGGCTGGCATGAGCGTTGATGATGCGCGCGGCGCCCTTGATGTTCGCGGCCTTCGGGTCGATGATCACCGGCTTGATGCCGTTACGCACGAAGTGCCGGTACATCCATTTTCCCATGCGGCCGTAACCGCAGATAATCCAGTCCCCGGACGGCACCTGAATCGGCTGACCCAGCGTCGATTCCGGGTTGCGCACCAGGCAGCCATTCAGGTTGTGCAACCGCGGCGCGGTAATCGCCATGCTCAACAGCTGTGCGAAGATTTCGAACGGGTTGATGATGGTCACGTTGCCGAGCGAATTCAACTGCGCGATATGCTGCTTCGAACTCGAGCGGCAAAGAATACGAAGATCCGGATTCAGCAGGCGCGTCATGGTCGAGATGCGCGCGTTGATCTCTTCGTCGACCGTCAGGATAACCAGCGCCCTGCAGTTGGGCATGCGCACCCCGGCATCGATCAGGTGCTTCGGCACCGCGGGGTCGGCGCAGAGCCCGGGCATGTCGACATGATAGTCACGCAGTTTCAACGCCTTGATGCGTTCCGGATCGATATCGATAATCACGCCGCGCATCCAGTGATCGTCGAGGCCGCGCGCCAGCAGGCTGCCGGTATCGCCGAAGCCGCAGACGATAAAAAAGGGTTCCTTGATAGCGCGCACCGACCTCGCGAAACGGTGCTCGTTGAGCGCCAGCACGAAATGCGGATTCTGCACCAGGCGGAAGATCGAGCCGATCGCGTAAAGCCATGCGACGACGCCCATGTAGATACAGACGATGGCCCACAGCCGCTGCGCGTCGGTATACTCGTTTGGGATCTCACCGAAACCGGTCGTGGTGGCGGTAAAGGTGAAAAAGTAAAACGCGTGAAACAAACTCATGTGCGCGGGGTTGCCGTCGGCGTCCTGTCCCGGTATCAGCGCCATGCCGGTAATCCCGATCGCGTAAACGACGATCAACGCAAAGATCGGTCCGCGCATGTAGCGCAGCACCACCATCGAGACCCGGTCGAGTTCTGAAGTGATTGCCATGGTGGGATCCTAGCGGCGCGAAATGAGCGTATCGCCCACCAGTATGACTACGGTTACGAGACTGGCGAGCAGCGCGCCGCCCGCTAGCGATACGATATTGGCCATCGATTCCGGGCTGGGACCGGACGCGGTCTCGTTTTCGGTGATGATCCAGACCACGCGCGCCGCGATCAAGAGTACGTCCACCACGAGGCTGCTGGCCAGCAGCAGCGCACCGACCTGGGAGCGATCGCCGAGCTTGAGCCCGGTCGCGATCAGGTTGATCAGGATCGCGATCGTCAGCATCCAGACATTGTGGTGACTGGCGTTGTCGATATCGCCCATCACGAAGGCGAAGGTAAAGGTTAGCGCCAGGATAATGACAAACCCAAAAACGACCCGCTCCAGGTTCATGTACGTACCCCACTGACTTTACTTATGCCGACTAGAATACGCCGATGCGGCGGATTCGTCACCCGCCACAAAATGATATCGACCTGGCTGGTCTTGCTTGTATCATTCGACCGTTGCTCCCAGGCAGGTTTTTTACTGAGTATGAATGGTGTCTTTCCGGCGGCGGCCAACGACGCCGCCCGGTGTAGAATTCAGGCATGCCGGGTCGAACAGGTCAGCAGGCGGCTGAACGATGCCGATTGCCCGGCGATCGTGCTGTTCGATCCGGTCAACATCCGCTACGCCACCGGCAAGCGCAACATGCAGGTCGGGGCAATGCACAATATCTGCCGCTACGCGGTCTTGTTCGCAAGCGGCGAAGCCGAGGCGTTCTGCCACTCGCTGCAGACCTGCGAGCAAAGCGTCGCCGCGATGCGCGAGCGTTTGCAACCAGGCATGGGTGAAACCGATGCGCTGGCGCAACTGATCGACGGCGGTATCCTTTCGAACTTGATTACCTTTGAGGCATGCAATGAATACAGGTTTTATCGGTCTCGGCAATGTCGGTGCGAAGCTCGCCGGCAGCCTGTTACGTAACGGTTACGATCTCCTTGTGCATGACGTCGATTTCGACGCCGGGCGGGCGCTGGTCGACCGGGGCGCGGTCTGGGTCGACTCGGGCAAACAAATGGCGGAAACCTGCGATGTCGTGATCACCTGCCTGCCGTCACCCGCGGTGTCGGCGCAGGTCATGGAAGAGGCCGGCGGCGTGCTCGAAGGCATGGCTCCGGGCAAGATCTGGCTGGAAATGAGTTCCACCGATGCCGATGAAGTCCGCCGTATCGGGGCCCGCGTCGAGGAGCAGGGCGCATTTGCGCTCGACTGCCCGGTCTCGGGCGGCTGTCATCGCGCGGCAACCGGCAATATTGCGATCTTCGCCGGGGGCAGGCGCGATGCCTTCGAAAAAGTGCTGCCGCTGTTGACGACCATCGGCCGCAACGTGCTGCATACCGGAGAACTCGGCAGCGCGTCGATCCTGAAGGTAGCGACCAACTTCCTCGCCGGTGTGCAGCTGATATCGACCGGCGAAGCCTTCATGGTTGCGAAGAAGGCTGGCATCGATCTCGGGGTGGCCTACGAGGCGATTCGGATCTCGTCGGGCAACTCCTTCGTACACGAAACCGAGGGGCAGTTGATATTGAACGGCAGTTACAATATCAACTTTACGATGGATCACGAGGTCAAGGATCTGACCCTGTTCGACGACCTCGGCAAAAAATATGACCTGCCGCTTGAAATGTCACCTCTCGCGGTGCAGATCATGCGCGACGGGCTCGCCAGGTACGGCCCCAGGGCATGGTCGTCGATGGTGGTCAAACGGCTGGAGGACGCCTGTAACGAGGATCTGCGCGCACCGGGGTTTCCGGAATACCTGACGGATGAAGAACCCGAGGGAGCGGGGTCCGAGGTAAAGCCCAGGCAGGCTGAGCGCCAGGGCGTTTGATTTTGGACGTCGTCTTTGCGCGGGATGTCGCGAAGTTCCGCACCGTTCAATGCCTGATCGGCTTGTCTTGCCGCGCTGATTGCCGCCTTGGCCAGGCGGGGTATTTTTCGCCCTGCGATTCCTCATTTGCCATTCATCTTCGGAAAGGCCGTTCCGCACGGTGATTGTTTCGATCTGCGCTACGCCGGTCGTGGTATTGCTTCACGACATAATTGAAACCGTGGGTGCGTGGTCGTAATATGCGACCGATGACAGCGAGCTATAACACCATTCAGGCCCGGCCCCTGAGCCCTGCGCTTGGCGCCGAAATAGATGGAGTCGACATTGCCGCGGGTATCGATGATGAACAATTCACCGAGCTGCGCCAGGCATTCGTCGATTACTCGGTCATTTTTTTACGTGATCAGGACCTGACGCCGGACCAGCACATCGCGTTTGCCGAGCGCTGGGGCCCGATCAACGTCAACCGTTTTTTCCGGGCGGTGGCAACCCACCCGAGGATTGCCGAGGTGCGCAAGGAGCCGCACCAGAAGGCGAATATCGGCAGCAGCTGGCACACCGATCACTCCTATGACGAGCTGCCCGCGCTGGGATCTATCCTCTACGCACGCGAAGTACCGAGCGTCGGCGGCGACACCATGTTCGCAAGCATGTACACGGCCTACGACGCGCTCTCCGACGGTCTCAAGAAAATGCTGTCGAGGATGAGCGCGGAGCACTCTAGCCGGCACGCGTTTGGCGCCGGCGCCTATGCGGGCACCGACATGGAAGACCTCGGGGGCAGGCTCGGTAACGCCGAGGCCGCAACCCAGGATGCCGTTCACCCGGTCGTGATCCGGCACCCGCTGTCGGGCCGGCCCGCGCTGTATGTCAACGGCGACTTCACCGTCAAGTTCGAGGGCTGGACCCAGGCAGAATCCCAACCCCTGCTCGATTACCTGTACGTTCATGCCAGGCGGAACGAATTCACCTGCCGTTTTCACTGGCGGCCGGGCTCGATAGCGATTTGGGACAACCGCGCCACGCATCACTGTGCGCTCAACGATTACCATGGCGAAGGCCGGCTGATGCACCGGATTACAATCGGCGGCGAGCCGCTCGCACCCTACGCCTAGTGTTCCCCGGCTGCTTTGGCAGGCCGGTAATGAGCGCAAATCCCGCAACCATATTTTTGTCACCGACGCGGTAACGGTTTTGTTATGCTGCGCAAATTTGATTACCGGAGGCCGGCGCTATTCAACCGAGACCGTCCGCATTGCTGGTCGTTTCCGGCGATGCAGGAAAACCCCTAGCCAGGCTGAATGCGTTCGAATGCTTCTCGAGGGCGCTGCTGGTCGGCGTCATCCCGCTGCTGGCGTTCGATGCGCTCGGATCGAAACAGGCCGTGACGCTGGTCTACCTGCTGGCGTCGCTGATTACGCTGACGCTCACGCTCAATTTCGCGACGCTCGAACGTTGGCTGAAACGACGCTGGGTCGTAACCCTCGCCGGCGGCTTTTCGCTGGTATCCGCCACGATCCTGCTGTTTGGCGGCGGCTACGAGCTGGCGCTGGCGATCGGCCTGCAGAAAGCCGCGGGCTCGCTGTTCGCTGTTTGCCTGTCCCTTTACATCATGGACTACATCGAAAAAACCGAACTGATCGTGACCGAGTCGCGCCGCATTTTCTACAGCGGGGTGGCCTGGATAATCGGCCCGACGCTCGGAGTCTGGCTGTGGAACGAGGCCGGTCACTGGACGCCTGTCGTTTTGACCATGTTGTCGTCGATGGCCGCACTCGCTTATTTCTGGTATCTGCGCCTCGGGCAAAACCAGGTTATCAGCAAGGCGAAAACGGCCTCGACGAACCCGCTGAAACTGATCCCCAGGTACTTTTCCCAGCCGGCATTGCGCATCGCCTATGTCATCACGCTGACCCGCTCGGTATTCTGGCTCACGCTCTTTATCTACGGGCCGATCTACGTCGTCGAGGCCGGATTGCCGAACTGGATGGCGGGAGCACTGATATCGCTGACCAGCGCGTTGATGCTATTGAGCCCGTTGACGCGCAGGCTGGTAGGCATGCACGGCACCCGGATCGTGATCGTCGTCGCCCAGGTCATTTGCGCCGGCGCCCTGGTGATGCTGTTTCTCAATGGCAAGCCGACGCCGATCGGCCTGGTTTACTGGATTCTTGCTTCGTTTGGCGCAGCCGCGCTGGACGTCGTCGGCAATATTCCTTTCATGCGCATGGTGAGAGGGCGGGAAAGAACCGAGATGACGATGATATTTTCGACCTGGCGCGAAGCTTCGAATCTATTGACGCCGCTACTGGTGTCGCTGGTGCTGCTGGTTGCGCCGATCGAGGTTTTCTACCTGCTGCTTGCGCTACTGCTGCTCGCGGCCAGTTTTGCCACGTCGTTTTTACCGCGCAGGCTCTGAGCGAGCGGGCCGGGCGAACCCGGCCCCGATCGATCAGGCTTCCGATTTCACCTCGTGCATATACACGTCCTGCTGCGGGTAAGGAATGCTGATCCCGGCATCGTCGAATTTAACCTTGATGGTCTCGAGCAGGTCGGCGCGAACCGGCCAGTAGTCTCCCGTATTAACCCAGGG
>Ga0224512_10000997_pt1 | contig 28237 bp, 22 predicted proteins | sample SF_May12_sed_USG_4_FD_169103 | JGI IMG/M metagenome (GOLD analysis project Ga0224512, IMG submission 169103) | Sediment microbial communities from San Francisco Bay, California, United States - SF_May12_sed_USGS_13 | ecosystem: Environmental > Aquatic > Marine > Sediment | place: USA... | reverse complement strand
GAGCTTCCCTTCCGGATCATCGGGGAGCACACCCAGGGCGGATTCGCCGAGTACGCGGTCGTGCCCGCCGCGAATCTTCTCGAGATCCCTGATCACGTGCCGTTCACGGACGCCGCTGCCGCCGGCCTCGTCTTCGTGACGGCGTGGCGTGCTCTCCTCACTCGGGCCCGCCTGCGGGCCGGTGAGCGCGTCCTGCTCACGGGAGCTTCGGGCGGGGTCGGAACCGCCGCGGTACAGATCGCCCGGCGGGCGGGTGCCAAAGTGTTCGCGGTCACGGGAGGTACCGAGAGCGTCACGCGGGCAGCGGCTCTCGGTGCGGATATCGTGTACGATCGCTTCGAGGTCGACTTCTCCCGGGAAGTCTGGCGGGATACGAACAAGCAAGGCGTCCACGTGGTCTTCGACACTGTTGGCGAAGCGATCTGGCCGGCTTGCCTCCGCGCCCTGGCCCGGCGGGGCCGACTCGTCACGTCGGGAGCCACCACCGGGTCACGGGGCGTAACCGAGCTCCGGCTGGTGTTCTGGAAGCAGCTCGAGATCCTGGGCAGCACCATGGGCTCGCCCACCGAGTTCCGCGAGGTGATGCGTCTTGTGTTCGACGGCGTTTTTCAGCCGGTCATTCAGGAGGTCCTGCCCCTGTCCGAGGCTCGCCGAGCACACGAGATCCTGGAGAAGGGTCGGGTATTCGGAAAGCTCGTCCTGGTGCCTTGATGGAGATCAAGGAGGCCCAAGAACGGGTCGACGACTGGATCTCGCGGTTCGAGGAAGGCTATTGGCCGCCCCTCACGAACCTGGCGCGACTCATCGAGGAGGTGGGCGAGCTCGCGCGCGAAATGAACCACCGGTTCGGTCACAAACCCAAGAAGGCGGACGAGGCCGACCAGGATTTGGCGATTGAGCTGGCGGATATACTGTTCGTCATTCTCGTCATCGCGAATGAGCAAGAGATCGATCTCGACGAGGCGCTCGAGCGCGTCCTGAAGAAGTATCGGGTCCGAGACTCGGAGCGTTGGACCCCGATCGAGCGAGGCGAGTGATCATGACACCATGCAGACCCACGATCCTGGCGACGGTGGGATTCCTGATCTCGACCGCGTGTGCGCCGGGCGCTTCGAGCCCGGGTGCAGACGGGGGCACGCTCGATATTCTGATCACCAACGCGCGCGTGGTGGACGGTGGCGGAAACCCTTGGTTCCGGGCGGACATCGGCATCCGGGACGATCGGATCGTGGCGCTCGGGGCATTACGGGATCGCGAGACCATGCGCACGGTCGACGCCACCGACCGCGTGGTCGCGCCAGGGTTCATCGACATGATGGGCCAATCCACGTTGGTGCTCGTCACCGATCCGGCCAGCGCCGAAAGCAAGCTTCGGCAGGGGATCACGACGTACCTGTCGGGTGAGGGCGGCTCACCCGCGCCGCAGTCGCCTCTCACGATGTCCGAGCCGGTCATCGTCGACGGTACGCCACACGAGTGGCGGACCTACGGGGAGTACTTCGATCTGCTTGAGCGCTACGGGATCCCGCTGAACGTGGTGCACGATGTCGGACTCACACAGGTACGGCGTGCGGTCCTGGGTGAAGGAGACGTTCAGCCGACCGTCGAGCAACTCGAGGAGATGCAGGCGCTCGTAAGACAGGCGATGGAGGATGGAGCGGTCGGCACGTCCACATCGCTCATCTATCCGCCTGCCGTGTACGCGAGCACCGAGGAGTTGACCGCTTTGACGCGCGTGGCGGGAGAGTACGGCGGCGTCTACTTCACACACATGCGCAACGAGAGCCACGCGGTTCTCGAGGCGATTCGAGAGGCGATTCAGGTCGGAGAGGGGGCCGGCGTTCCCGTCCACATTTACCACCTGAAGGCAGCCGGACAGGACAACTGGCCGCTCATGGCCGAGGCGCTCGCCCTGATCGACTCGGCCCGAACCGCCGGCATGGACGTGACCGCGGACATCTACCCGTACATTCGCAACGGAATCGGGCTCGGCTCCTTCCTGCACCCTCGACATTACGCAGCTGGGACAGCCGCCTTCCTCGAGACGCTCGATGACCCAGGGCTGCGCGCGGAGCTCCGACGTGAAGTCGAAACGACCTCCGATTGGGAAAACTGGTACCGGCACGTCGGAATGGACTGGGAGAAGGTTCTCATTGTATCCGCCCCCGACGCGGTCGACGCTCGTGTGGTGAACCGCTCCATCGTCGGTGCGGCCGAGGTGCTCGGAACCGATCCGTGGAACGCCTTCTTCGATCTCGTTCGAGCGGGGAACGTGACCGTGAATCCCGAGAGCATGAACGAGCAGCAGAAGCACCAGGCGCTGCGGGCTCCGTTCGTGATGATCGACACCGACGCCTCGCCCGTGAATCCCGAGACCGCGGACAGCTCACACCCCCGGGCGTTCGGTGCCTTTCCTCGCGTGATCGCGAAATACGTGCGTGAGGACAGCGTGCTCGGTCTCGAGGACGCGGTCCGGCGCATGACCTCGATGGCCGCACAGCGACTCGGCCTTCACGACCGTGGCTACATCGGTGTGGGGATGGCAGCGGACCTCGTGATCTTCGATCCCCAGGAGCTCCGTGACGTCGCCGACTTCGGAGCAGACGCGATGCGATACGCGGAGGGTGTCGACTACCTGCTGGTCAACGGTCGTCTCGTGATCGACGACGGAGTGCTGTTGCCGGCGGAAGCGGGACGCGTGCTGAGGAGGGACGGTGGCTGAACGGGTCCCCCGCTCGCTGAGAGGGGCACCGGGCGCGCCGTTCGACCTGGAGCGGCAGTTCAGCGACCCACGGGGACGTGCTTTTCCAGCATGCGCCGCCGCACCACACCCCCGTAGACGTTGCCCTCCGAGTCCACCCCGACGGCCTCGGCCCCGCTGTGGGGATCGACCATCGATTCGATGTCCTCGATGAAGTAGCGGACCTCTCCCGTGCGCGCGTCCCCGATTCGGATGCCCTTCTTCCAGCCGGGATTGTCCGGCCCCCACGATTCCGAATCCGCCACGTAGATCTCGTCTCCGGGCGTGATGTAGATGCCACTCGGCCGACCGAACTGCCTCCACTCGTCGAGAAAGACACCTTCCTGCGTGAAGATCTGGATGCGGTTGTTCCCTCGATCGCCGACGAAGAGCCGCCCCTGCGAGTCCATGTGAAGGGCATGCGGGGTCGTGAACTCGCCGGGTTCCGATCCAGGCCGGCCCCATTCCATGAGGTACGTTCCGTCCGGCGCGAACTTCACGACGCGGTTGTTCCCCTGCCCGTGGCCGTCGCTGACGAAGAAGCTGCCGTCAGGGGCGACGAAGACGTCCGTGGGTTGATTGAAGTGATCGGGCCCCTCGCCCGCCACACCGGCTTCTCCAAGCGTCATGAGGAGGTCGCCCGAGGGACTGAACTTGAACACCTGGTGCCCGATTCCGTTTTCACCGTCGGCGTCCGTCGCCCAGACGTTGTCCTCGAAGTCGACGTGGAAGCCGTGGGGATACATGAACATGCCCGCGCCCCAGCTTGCGAGGGGGACGCCGTCCATGTCGAATTTGACGATGGGGTCTTCGGGCCGCCCGAGGCATGAGTTCTCGAAGCAGCGATAGAAGACGTAGAGGTTCCCGTCCGGTCCCTGTTCCACACCGGTGACGGCCGGCCACGACTCGACCCCGTCGGGTAGGCGGGCCCACGGCTCGATGCGCTCGTAGGGATTCGGGAGGTCGTTGATCGGCTGGACGTCGACGGTCGCGCTGTCCTCTGCGGAGGAAGATTGGGCGTCGTCAGCCGGAGCTGCGCAGGCTAAGGCGAGCAAAGATCCGGCTGCGAGGATCGTCAGACGAGCCGATGTCCATGCGGCGCGGCCGGGTGCGTACGCGGGTGAGGGTGCGGGTGCGGTCATTGGGTCAGCCTCCGAAGCTCGCCAGCACTTCCACGCACCGATCGACCTCTTCGACCGTGTTGTAGAAGTGCGGGCTCACCCGGACGTATCCGGGTCGATGGTCCACGATGACGTCGTTCTCGGCGAGGTGCCTCACAGCGCCCGGGGGATCGTCGTGCGCGATCATGACGATCGACGTGCGACGGTCGGGCTCGGCGAGTCGCAGTCCGAATCCCGCCGACTGTGCCTGCTCGATGAGCCGCGCAGTGAGTCGACGGTTCCGTCCGACGATCGTGCCGATACCGGTCTCGTCGATGATCTCCTGACCGCCAAGGGCGGTGTGGATCGTGGGCAGCGCGGGCGTCCCCATTTCGAAGCGGCGGGCGTCGTCATGGTACTCGAAGCCGTCGTAGTCGAAGTCGAACTGCCGCTGCGTCGCGAACCAAGAGGTAAGCCGGGGCTCGAGCTGCTCAACGAGCTCGTCGCGGACGTGGAGATAGGACAGGCCGGGACCCCCGAGAAGCCATTTGAGCGGCCCCGTGGTGTAGAAGTCGATGCCGGTCTCGGACAGCGAGAGACTCACCTGACCCGGTCCTTGGTACCCGTCGATGAGAGAGTACGCGCCGGCGTTGCGCGCGATGTCGGCTAGCGCTCCGAGGTCGTTCTCGTAACCCGTCGTGAAATAGACGTGACTGGTGGCGAGAAAGAGCGTGCGCTCGTCCACGGCGTCGGCGAACTGCTGGGGATCGATGCCGACCCGGTCGTCGCTCTCGATAATGACCAGCTCGATCTCGGGTTTGACTACCCACTGGTACGGTAGGGTCGGGAAGTCGAGATCGGTGCATACGACCCGGTTCCTTCGGCCCGGCCGCACCGACTCGGTCACCGCCGCCAGGGCAGTGGACGTGGACGGGAGCAGCGCGAGCTCGCGGGGCGTCGTCCCGAGAAACGTGGCGACCCTCGACCGGAGCTCCTCCACTCGACCGAGCCAATGCCGGTACCACGCGGATGCACCCATCTCGTGCCAACGCTCGGTGAACTCCGCGAGGTACCGTTCGGAGCGGATCGAGAGGGCACCCAGAGAACAGGAGTTCAGGTACGTCTTCCGATGGAGGATCGGGAACTCGTCGCGTACAGCGGCGAGGTCGAAGTCTACGGAAGTCTGGGAGTCGGTCACGCGGCTCATCGGCGGTGGGGCACGGACGTGGGAGGTTAGCGGAGGTCGGTGCCCCGGCGCCACACCGGCACGCGCGAAGCCGCTTCGGGTAGGCGACGACGGATCCGTGCCCGTTTCGAGACCGTGACGATGACGATGCCCCTGCTCCTCGCGCTGCCATGGCTGGGCCTGATCCTGTTCGAGATGTTCGTCGCGCGCATCCCGAGCGAGCTCCCCTCCGCACCGGCTGGATTGCGTGCGCTCCCCCGGGACCGGGAGCCCGATGCCGACCGCGCGGAGGGGAAGATCGATCCGGCGGTCCCGCTCGTTTCCGTGGTCGTGCCCGCCCGCAACGAGGCCCTCAACATCGTCGGGTGTCTCCGCTCGATCGCCCAATCGGAGTATCCGGAGTTCGAGATCATCGTCGTCGATGATCGGAGCGAAGACGATACGGCGACTCTTGCCCGTGAGGTGCCACTCGGAAGGGCTCGTCGCATCGAGGTCGTCGAAGGCGCGGAGCTGCCGGCCGGCTGGCTCGGCAAGCCGTGGGCGTGTCATCAGGGCGCGCAGCACGCCCGGGGCGAATACCTGCTCTTCACCGATGCCGATACCAGGCATGGGCCCGACCTGATCGGGCGTGCGAAGGCCGGGGCACAAGAGGAGGAGGCGGACCTGATGACGGTCGTGGGGCGCCAGCTCATGGAGACGCTCTGGGAGCGGTTGGTTCAGCCGCACATCTTCTTCCTCATGCTCCTACGGTTTCCCGACTTCGAGCGGGTGGCTCGCAACGACAACTGGCGGGATGCGATCGCGAACGGGCAGTTCCTGTTCTTCACCCGTGCCGCGTACGAGGCGATCGAGGGTCACGTTTCGGTGAAGGACGAAGTCGTGGAGGACCTCGCGCTCGCGCAGCGGATCAAGCGCGCCGGGCTCAACCTCCGCATACGCAGCGCCGAGAAGAGTCTCGCCACGAGGATGTATCGATCTCTGGCCCATCTCGTCGAGGGGTGGTCGAAGAACATCGTCATGGGCGGCCTGCAGAGCTTTCCGGTGCTCATGCGTCCCGTGGTTCCAGCCGCCTCGTTCGTCGGCGGCGTGTGGCTCTGGCTCGTCGCCCCTGCGGTCATCGTGCTGACCGGGGTCGGCGTCGTCGACGCGGGTTCTCCGCCCGGCAGAGACGTCTTTGTCTGGGCGGTCGCGACGTACGCGCTCTCCGTCGTGCTCTGGGCCCACTTCTCGCGGCGGATGGGGGTGAGTGGGTGGCACGGTCTTCTCTATCCGCTCGGGGCCGCCGTGGGCTCCTACATCTTCCTCAAGTCCTGGATTCGGGGTCGAACCGTCGAGTGGAAGGGACGGACGTATCGCATCCGTCCCGCGTCGGAGCGCCTTTGAGGGAGCGGACGATCCGACTCGAGGAGGAGGCCCGCACACTCGGCTTCTCGATCGTGGGCGTCACCGCTCCGGATCCCACGGGCCACATCCCGCTCTACCGGGAGTGGCTTCGACGTCAGCGGCACGGAGAGATGCACTACCTGGCACGCGAGGGCGCCCTGGTCCGGCGTGCGGATCTCTCGACGACGATGGACGGGATCCGGTCGGTCGTCGCGGTCGCCCATGAATACTACCACCGAGACCGCGAGGAGCAGGTCGGCGACCCGTCGCGTGGCATCATCGCGCGGTACGCGCGGGGCGCGGATTACCATCGCGTCGTGAAAAAGAAGCTGCTCGCGCTGCTCGAATGGCTGAGACGAGAGGTTCCCGATGTCCGAGGCCGCGCGTACGTGGATACCGGCCCAATCCTCGAGCGGGACCTGGCGAGTCGTGCGGGACTCGGATGGTTCGGTCGCAATACGATGCTCATCCATCCGCGGAGGGGCTCGTACTTCTTCCTCGGGCTCCTCCTCCTCGACACGCAGCTCGAAAGGAGCGCTCCCCCTGTGGACGACCACTGCGGGACGTGCCGAGCGTGCCTCGATGCGTGCCCGACGGGCGCGCTGCTGGGACGGGACGCCAACGGTGCCCCGATCATGGATGCCCGTCGCTGCATCTCGTACCTGAGCATCGAACTTCGAGGTCCGGTTCCGGCGGAGCTGCGTCCCCTGATGGGTAATCGGATCTTCGGCTGCGACATCTGCCAGGAGGTTTGCCCCTTCAACGCTCGCTTCGCGACAGAAACCGAGGAGCCACGCTACGCCGCCCGTGGCCCCGGGCAACGTCCGTTCGGCGTCGAACCGGAGAGCCCCTCGGTGGGTTCGCATCCGGGCACCGACTTTCCGGAACTCGTCGATCTCATGGGAATGAATCGTGAGGATTGGGACGCGTTCAGCCGCGGGAGCGCGATCCGGCGCGCCGGGTACGAGGGCTTTCTTCGCAGCGTCGCGGTCGCGATCGGCAACTGGCTGTCGGGCCGCGATCCCGTGCCGTCCGCGGCGGTGGAGGCGCTCGGCCTCGCGCTCCGCCATGAGTCTCCTCTGGTGCGTGGCCACGCCGCATGGGCACTCGGGAGGACCGCGGCGCCGGCGAGCCGCCTCGCCCTGGCTGCATCACTCGAGACCGAGGAGGACGACTTCGTCCGAGGTGAGCTTTCCGCCGCCCTGAACGGGTCGGCGCGAGCCGACTAGTGGACGGGGCATCGCGGTGTTCCCTCTTTCCCCGGTCGGTCGAGTAGCTTCCGACTCGAGGCGATCGTCGGTTCGTCTTCGGTCGCCCGACACTCTTCTTGGAGGCTCGATGCCCTACATCTCGCAGGAAGCCCGCGATCGCCTGGGCTCGGGGGGCGTGCCTGAGCACGCTGGCGAGCTCAACTACGCGCTGACGCGCGTCGTCGACGAGTATCTTGCCCGGGCCGCGAAGCAGGATGGGAGGACCCGGTACGCACACCTCAACGAGGCGATCGGTGTGCTCGAATGCGCCAAGCTGGAGCTCTACCGGCGAGTCGCGGCACCGTACGAGGATACGAAGATCGACGAGGCCGGAGAGGTCTACACGGTGATCTGAGGGCGGTCGATCGCCGCACTCAAGGTCCGGGACCTTCGGCGGAGGGGCTCACGACCCCGCCCCTGCGGCGCGCCCACACTTGGGTGAACTCGGCGCCGAAGAAGAAGATCTGCGCGGAGAAGTAGATCCACGCGAGGAAGGTGACCACGGATGCGCCGGGACCGTAGTACGACGTCCACGACGCGTTCGCGATGAGGAGGGCGACGAGCCATTTCCCGATCACGAAGAGAAGCGCGGTGCTGAACGCACCGACCCAGACGGTGCCCCACTCGAGCTCGACGGACGGGAGGGTACGGTAGACGGCCGCGAACAGCACACCGATGAAGAGGAGCGACACGACCCCGTCGATCACCTGGGCCAACAGCAAGCCGTGTGGAAGCCACGCCTCGAGTCGCTCTCCCATCACGCCGACGACCGAAGTCGCGACGAACGAGATCGTCAGGAAGAGGCCGGTGAGCAGCATCATCAGAAACCCTCGGGCCCGGCCACGTAGCACGTCCATGGCCAACTCCCTCTTCGACTGGCGCGCGGCGTGAAAGCCCCAGATCGCGTCGAGTGAGTTGCGGACATTCGTGAACGCGGCGGTCGCGCCGAAGACGAGCAGGAAGACCGTGACGACCGACTCCGGCGACAGCACGTCGGGCACCGCGACGCGTTCAAGCACCGTAGCGATCGTGTCCGCCGCACGGGGGCCCAGATTGACCCGAAGCGCGGTGATCACACCCCGCCTGGCCTGCTCGGCTGTCAGGAAGAACTGAAGGACGCCCACGAGGAGAACGAGAAACGGGCCGAGCGAGAGTAGCACGTAGTACGCGAGCGCGGCGCCGCGTTCGGGGACGCCGTCCTCGAGCCACTCTATGATGGTCTCCTTCAGAACGTCCAAGCGCTTGTGTCAGGCAGGGGGAGTCAGGCCGACGTCCCAACTTACTGGCATCGCGAACGAACCGAACCTCTCTACGTGCCTCGCGGGTAGAGAACCGTGAAGCCCTCCCGCGTCGGATTCGTTCGAGGAGAACGTGGACGCAGACGATCCAGCCACCCCTCCGATCGACGATTCCCTCTCGGCGAGTCCTCTCGAGGGGCAGGGGGGCGGTGAATCCGGCGGCGGATGGAAGATTCGCATCGGGCGTTGGGGGGTGGCCCTCGCCCTCAGCCTGGCGATTGCGTGGTTCGCCGCGGTCAGCGGCTTGGGCATGAATCTTCTGGTTCCCTTCGTGGTGGACCGATCGCTCCCCGAGGGGTGGGCCGCCGAGTTGGGCGAGGTGGGGGGAAGTTGGCTCTCGCGGATCGAGATCGACGACGTCGAAGTGGAGAGCCCCGCTTGGTCGATGACCGTAGGACGGCTCCGCCTGGGCTACCGTGTCGGGCCGCTTCTATCGCGCACGGTCGAGATCGGTCTCTTCGAGCTCGAATCTCCCGTTCTGCACGTGACGGCTTCGGACACCACACGAACCGAACCCACTGCCGCGGCGGAACCCTCGATCACACGCATGCTGGCCGGGAATCCGGTAAGCGACTGGACCCTGCGTGTCGCGGATCTCAGGATCGACGACGGGCGCGTCTCGATGATGTCGCCGTCCTCCGAGTACTCCGTGACCGGTGCTCGAGTGCGCGGACGGGGCGGCTTGGGTGCGAGCGGTCTGACGGTTCGCCTCGACACGCTGGGTGCCGACTTCCTCTCGGTGATGCACTCATCCGGTGACTCGGCCTTCCGCTCTGTGGGCCATTTCGCGCTCGGGCTCACGCTGGAAGGCGGACGGCTGAAGCTCGACACGCTGGCGTTTACGTCGGGTCACTCCAGCGTGACCGGATCCGGCGGCATGGCATTCAGCATGCGACCCGAGCTCTTCGACGCGTTCGACTTCGAGCTTTCCGCCGCACCGCTCGATCTCCGGGACCTACCGGTCGTCCTCCCCGAAGCCCTGCGTGCCCAACCGGAGGTCCGGCTCGCCGCGACCGGATCAGGGAGCCCCGATTCGGTCGGGGTGGCGCTCCGGGGAGCCGCGTTCGGAGGCCGATCGAGCGTGGACGGCCGAGCGGTCCTTAGGACCGACTCGCTGCCGGGGCCGGCGCTCTCGGGATTCATCGAGGTCACGGACGTCGCGCTTGCTGCTTGGTCGCTTCCGGCGTTGGACGGTCATGCTTCGGGCTCGGTCGACTTCGAGCTGGAGCGTCTGGCGCCGGCGTCGGCATTCCGCGTCGAGGGGCGGGCGCGTCACGAACCGCTGAACATCGACCCCTCACGGCTCCGGTCCCAGCCGCTCCAAGCCGGCTTCGAGGTATCCGGCCGCGCTTCCGCGGAGGGCGAGGCGGGGCCGTCACCGCTTCGAGCCAACGCCCTCGTGAGGCTCGCGCGCATCGGTGGTCCCTCCCTGGGTCGACTCGCTGCCGACGTGGAGGGTCAGCGTGCGACGTGGAACATCGACCTCGCGGTCGACTCGGGTCGCCTGATCGGTTCGGGAACGGCGCAGTGGCTCGAGTCGATGCCGGCAGCGTCGATCGAACGAATGCGCATGGAGGCGTTCGACCTGAGTGCGGTCGACACGCTCTACCCGCCGACGCGGCTCACGGGAGAGATCGAGGGCCGACTCGCGGGCGGGTGGCTCGCCGATGCTCGCGGGAGGGTCACACTCGCTCTTTCTCCTTCCTCGCTGCGGGATGTCACCGTCGACACGCTGAGGATCGACAGCGAGATCCGGGGGCGCCGCTTCGCTGGTACCGCCTTCGGGCGGAGTGGGCTCGGAGCGATCGAGGGCGACTATGAGCTGGTGATGGAGGATTCACTGCTCCGGTACCGGACCGCAGCATTCCGGTTCGCACGACCCGACTCGCTCCAACCCGACGTGGCCGCCGCGGAGCTGCGAGGGAGCATTTCCGGGACGTGGTCCCTGAGTGATGATCGGGTCGGAACGCTGGACGCCATGCTCGATTCCGCCCGCTGGAATTCGATCTCACTGGCGAACACGGGAGTCTCGGCGCGCCTCGACGGCGAGCGCGTGGTCGCGGACGTCGACTCGGAGGTGATCGGTGCGGCTCCGACGCCGCTCCAGCTTCGCGTGGAGGTCGACGTCTCCGGAGCTGCGCTCGACGACATGGACGGGGTTGTCGAGCTCTTCGTGCAGCGAGCTCATCAGGCGGCTCCGTCGACGCGCGACAGCCTCAGGGTCGTGCTCGAGGCGATGGGCGACGGGAGCTTCGATCTGACGGGCGTGGCCTTGCCGGGCGAGGGAGGCCGTCTCTCGCTCGCCGGCTCCGCTCGGGCGATGGGCGATACGATCCGGTTCGATTTCGGGGCCGAAGGTGGCTTCGAGGATCCACTCGCCGTCCTTCGGGGGGCCGTGCTCGACTCGATCTCGCTCCAGCTGTCGGGTCTTCGGGCCTCCGACGAATGGGATGCCCTCGACGGCACCCTGACACTCGCCGAGGCGCGGTGGAGGGACCTCACGCTGAGCCGTGCGCTCACGACCTTCGCCTACGACTCGACGGGGCTTCGGCTCGACACCTTGCACGTCCTGTCGAATCTGCTCGAGGCGAGCGGCGGAGGGATCCTGCCTGTCGGCCAAGCGGACGGTCGGATGGAGGTGGTGGCCGATCTGCGTGATCTGGAGCCCATCCGCGCGATGATCGGGGCCGACGTCCTGGGTGCCGGAGGAGGGAGACTCGAAGCCTCGGCGGAGGGCTCACTCGACTCGCTCGTTTGGAACGGTGTCTTTCAGGCGGAGGCGATCGTGCTGAATGGCATCCGGGTGAACGGGCTGCGGGTGGAGGGTGAGGGAACCGTCGCTACGCCGAGCGACCACGAATACGGGCTCGGGTCCACGGTCGTCGATCTCACCATGGATCGCGTCATCCTCCCCGAGGCGGAAGTGCGGAGTATCGCGGTGAATGCGGCGGGAGGCCCGGACAGCCTTCGGGTGCGCGCCGAGGCGCTCGTCGATGAGAGGAGGCGCGCGACGGCGCTCGCCCACGTCGATCCACGCCCGGATCGAAAGCGAGTGCGGCTCGAGGACGTTCGTTTTCGGGTCGACGACGACGAATGGGCGCTCGCCGAGCAGGCAGTTCTCCAGTACAGGAGTGGGGTTTCCGTCGAGCCCCTCCTGCTTCGCGCGCGCCAGCAGGAACTCCGGATCGAGGGGGGCATTTCCGAGGAGGGGGTGCTCGACCTCAACGCCCGTGTGGACTCCACCGACATTTCCACGGTCGCCGACCTGGTAGGACTGCCACGACTCCGGGGTTGGATCGGCGGTCGTGTTCGAATTCAGGGCACCACGGAGACGCCCGAGGCGTGGGTCGACCTCGGCGGGGCCGTTCACCGAGCGAACCGGCCACCCGGTCCTGTCGATGTGCGCGTCAGAGCCAACGGGCGAAGTGTGCGCGGCGATGTACGGCTCCGAGATTCCGGCTCGGGGTCCATGCAATTGGTCGGTGGAGCTCGACTCGGCGGTGGACCGGCTGGGGGAGAGACCCTGATGGGTTTCGCTTCGGACTCCATCGATGTCGTGCTCAGGGCCGAGGCCTTCAATCTTCGGTGGATCGAGGCCTTCCTCACCGCCGAGACCCTGGCCTCCCTGAACGGGATCCTCGAGGGTTCGCTCACGCTCGTAGGCGAGAGCCAGGATCCGAATTTGGGGGGCAGCCTGCGCCTGCGGGACGGCTCGGCTCGCCCGTCGGGGCTGGGCGTCTCCTGGGATGACGTGTCCGCCGTGGTGCGTGGTGACGGCGACCGCCTGGCCGTCGATTCGGTTCGGGTGGCGGGGTCCGGAGGAGCGTTGGTCGGCTCGGGCACGGTAGGAGTGCTCGGGGACATGGACCTCGATCTGCGAGTATCCATGGAGGACTTTCGTGCGATCCGAACGGACGCCTACCGGGCTGTCGTTTCGGGGCAGATCGACGTCGGTGGAGCCGTCCGCGCCCCCGAAGTCGATGGCAGCGTGACGGTGACGTCGCTCGACGTCTTCCTCGATGAGCGGGTGACCTCCGAGGGCCTCGAACCGGTCGAACTGACGGACGAGGACCTCATGATGCTCCGCGAACGGTTCGGCGTGACACCGGATCTCGAGCCCGCCGGGCGCCCCCTCGAGGATCACCTGACCGCCAATGTGGAAGTCGTCCTCGGCCGTGACTCCTGGCTTCGTAAGCGCACCAGTCCCGAGATGGCGGTTCCGTTCAGCGGAACCATTCAGGTCGAGCTCCGGCCGGGCGAGGAGCCCTTCCTGCAGGGGTCCGTCGAGGTCACTCAGGGGCGTGGCTTCGTCGAGCAGTTCGGTCGGCGGTTCGATCTGACGGAGGGTACGGTCACGTTCAACGGCCCTCCGGAGGCGACTCGGGTCGACCTGCAGGCGACGTATACGGTACCGTCGCATGACAATCCCGACGATGCCGAGGTCACCATCGTCCTCGAGATCAGCGGGACGCAGGACGACCTCGGCCTCACGCTGTCTTCGGATCCGCAGATGGAGAACGCGGACATCGTCTCGTACATCGCGACCGGACGCCCCGCCTCTCGGAGCCTGTCCTTCGAGAATGGAGGGGCGGAGGGGGGACTCGTAGCCGCGGGTGCGGACTATGCCTTGAGTCAGATGACTGGGCTGATCGAAGGTGCCGCGGCCCGGAGCGTCGGGCTCGATGTCATCGAGATCCGCCGCGAGGGCCTTCGCCAGGCGACCCTGGTTGCGGGGAAGTACGTCTCACCACGGCTGTACGTGGGGTTCGCGCAACCGATCTCCCTTCAGGAGGGCGACGGCCTCTCCTCCGGAGCCGACGGTCGTTCCGAGCTCGAGATCGAGTATGAAGCCCTGCGTTGGCTACTGATCAACATCGAAGGGTCCGGCTCGGATCTCCGCTTCTTCCTTCGGGGGCGTCATGCGTACTGACAGGTGCGCGATGTTCGGCCTCGTTCTTCTGCTCTCGACGTCGGGGACGTCGCTCGCGGCGCAGCAGTCGGAGGGGTCGGTGATCTCCGAGCGATCGTCGGCTGCCCCGTCCCTGTTCCTCGTCGACAGCGAGACCCGGATCCAGAAGCTCGGTTGGTCGTTTCCAGCCGGTTCGGCGATCGGGGGCGGCCGGCTCAGGGAACGCGTCGCGGTCAGGGGCCCCGGGAGCTTCGCGTGGTTGAGAAGCCTCTTCGACTTCTTACCCGGCGTTTCGGGACCCGAGTACGCGCCGTTCAGCCCGATTGTGTTGCAGCGTGACGTCGTACGACTCCGGCACCTGTATCGCGACGCCGGATTCCCACGCGCTCGGGTCGACTACGACGTGCGGCTCGATACGACAACGAACCGGGTCGGAGTGACTTTGATCGTGGATCAAGGGGAGCCGCTGACCGTCGATTCCATCCACGTTCGCGTGCTGGATGACTCCGCACCGCCCGAGGCGTGGCCCCTGGGTGGCTCCGGCGACGGTGGGAGTGGGTCGTCGGAGGTCGACCTGCCCCCGGAGCTGTCGGACGAGTGGGAGGCCTTCGTGGAGGACCTGGGGGCGTCCCGGGGCAGCCGCTTCGGTCAGCAGGAACGTGCGCGCCTCGTGAACGAGACCACGAATTGGTTCCTGGATCGCGGATATCCGTGGGCCCGGGCTTCCGTAACTCGCGCCGACACCGTCGACACCCGCGTATCGGTCACTCTGGACGCCGTGCCGGGACCGCGAGCGAAGGTGCGAGAGATCCGGATCGAAGGGAACGAGCGTCTCTCGCTCGACGTGTTGATCCGTGAGATCCCCATACGGATCGGCGACTGGTACGATGCCAGCCGCGTCTCGGAGGGCGAGCGCGAGCTGTACCAGCTCGAACTGGTACGCCAGGCTCTGGGTGGCATCGTCGAGAGCCAGCCGTCGGATTCCACCGTGGCGCTGCAATTTCGAGTCAACGAGGGCCGTCCACGTCTCATTTGGGGACGGGTCGGATGGCGTTCGGCATCGGGTGTGTCGGCCGAGGCCCACTGGTCGCACCGAAATTTCCTGGGTGGCGGACGCTCGCTGACCGTGTCCACCAACGCCGAGACCGGCTGGGCCGCGCTGGAGGTCAACAACCCCCGGACGCTCGGTCTCTCGGCGCTCGTTCGGCAGCCCTACCTCATTCAACGGACGATGGATGGTTCCTTCGGGCCCTTCGTGCGATTCAGGGACGATTTCCGAGACCGCTCCCTCCTCTTCGGCGTGGAGTCGTCGCTGGGTTATCGGAAGCGGGCTCTTGAAGCGGTAACCCTGCAGCATCAGCTGTCTCGTCTCAGGGTCGACGACACCTACCAGCTCACACCGGTCCGCGAAGTGGTCCTGCAGGGGGACAGCACCTTCACCCCGACCTTCGTGAAGAGCATCTTCCGGCTCAGCGGTGCCTACGGAACGCTCGATGACCGCATCGACCCGCGCTCCGGGTACTTGATCGAGCCCTCGGTCCAGGTGACGGGCCCCACGGGCATCAGCGACGTGGAGTTCCTCAGGGTCGGCGTGAGAAGCATGACGGTCATCCCCGTTTCGACCGACGCGACTTTGTTCTTGCGCGGGACCGCCGGACGCCTCTTTCCGTTCGGGGAAAGCGATCCCGAGCGCGGCGTCTCGCGAACCCGTGCGATCGTCGGGCTTCGGGACGTCATGTTCACTGCGGGTGGGACCAGCGACGTCCGCGGCTGGGCGAGTGGCCTGATGGGCTCGAAGATCCCCGACGTGCGTGTGAACTCGGATGGCAGTGTCGTGGCCAATCGTTACGTGCCCGCTGGCGGGCTGGCGCGCCTTACCGGCACCGCCGAGCTGGGCCTTCCGTTCCCGTTCCTGCCGCGTCCGCACCGAAGCTTCCTCTTCTTCGACACCGGCCGCGTGTGGAGTCCCGGCGACGTGTTCGACCCGGCCGATCCCGAGCTCAGGCGAGAGGGGTGGGCGTACGCCGTCGGCGGCGGTTTCGAATTCAGGACGTTGGTGGGGCCGGTCCGCTTGGGCGCCGGATACAAGCTCAACCCAGTGCCAGTGGATCTGCTCGATCCGGGTGATGTGGCGCGTGCTCTGGTCGACCAGGTTCCGCTGTCGACACTCGAGACGAAGTCACTCCGTCGGTGGCACCTTCACCTCTCGATCGGGCGAGGATTCTGAATGACCGAATGGGTCCGGCGCGGGCGGCTCCTGGCAGGTGGCTTCGGCGTGGTCGTCGCCATCATGGCGTGTGCCGACGGACCGAAGGGGGCAGGGGATGAGCCTGCGAGTGTCGCTCGTCCGATCCTCCGATCCTGGGACGACGCTCTCTGGTTGGCCGCGCCCCTCGCGGAGCGACCGGTCGCCTATGTCTCCATGGCGGACCGAAGGGTCTTCGTCGATGCGGGCTACCGGGATCGGGCGAGTTGGCTGCTCGACGCGCACATCAGCGTGAGCACGGGGCTGTGGCGAATTCCGTTGCCTGGAGATGCGCCGCGTGAGCCCATCACCCCGGGGGACGAGGAGCGCGAGTTCGAGGAGCTTCCGATCGGAGCGTGGGATCCGTCCCACCGTCCCTCGGATGGGGACATCCGGATCGTTCGCGGTGTCCCGGTGAGCCTCTCACTCGGGCTGGAGTGCATCCCGGTCCAGGGCGTCGACGCTCGGGCGAAGGGCGCCTCGTTGAGATTCATTCGCTCGGATGGCTCCGGCGACGAAACCACGAGGGAGGACTTTCAGCTCCTCGGATTGGCGCGCCGGCATACCGATCCGGACTGCACAGACCGAGGACGCGCCACGGGAATCATGGGATGGGCGGTCCGAGATTGATCGGCATCCGACCGACCGGGCCGCTCGCCGTGGCTACCAGCGTCGCACGCCGGTAGGGCGACGAACGCGGAATGCACGGGCCCGACCCTCGAGCTGTAGGAGCTTACCGAGCATCTCCGTAGGGTCGCGGTGACTCGTGCCGAGGATCTCCGCGGCCTCCTCCGGCGACAGCGGCGCTTCGTCTCCGGCGACCGCGACGGTCTCGCGCTCACCTTCGGCCGGGGGGTCCTCCGCGAACTCGTCCTCGGCGGCATCGGGGACATTCACCGAGCGCGTCACGACGTCGGCTTCCACCGCACCCTCGGTGAGCTCCCGCCCACTTCGCCGCTCGAAGGCGTCGATCGAGTCGAGCAGGCGCAGCGCCATGGCCAGGTTCCACTTCGCATTCTGGTCTTCAGGGCGCAGACGCAAGGCGGACCGGTTCGCGCCGATCGCGGCTGCCGCGTTCTCTCGGACGGAATCCGGATCGGTGGCACCGAGCGCCCGACGTAGGCGCACGAGCCCGAGGTTGTATTGGGCCAGGCCCCGGATCTCTCGCGGGCCCGACTGGGTCGCGCGGCCGAGCTCGATGTCCGCCGCGCTGGAGTCGAGCCCAATGAGCGCGGTACCCAGATTGTAGCGCACTTCCGCGTCGGACGGTGCGCTGAGCGTGCGCGCTTCGTACAGCTCGGCCGCCTCTGCGACTCGACCTCCCCTCTGAAGTCGATTCGCGCGCTCCAGGCTGCCTCGCTCGGCAGACCACGCCGTCACCAGGCCCGCCACGGAGAGCACGCCAAGTGTCGCTCGTCGGATCCAACCCCGCCTCACCAAGCTGCATCCCCTCGTCGGCTGCGGCCCCGCGTCATGATCCCAGTGTCCAGGATCGCGTCGGTGATCAGTAGCGCGAGTGCCACGAGCAGCAACCACATCGTGGGGTCCGCAGGCGCCGGGTCGGTCGTGGCCACGTCGCCGCCGAGCTCCCGCAGCTCATTCAAGAGCGCGCCGACGGCCGCTTCGTCGTCGATGTGGTGAAACGCTCCTCCGCCGGCGCCCGCGATCTCACGAAGGAGGTCAGGGTCGTACGAGGCGACGACCTGTGCTCCCGTGGCGTCCAGGAGGGGTGCGCTCGTCGAGCCGGCGACGAAGAGCGGCCCCCCACCGGTCGTACCGACGCCGGCCGTCCACACGCGCAAACCGGCTCGTGCCACGACCGCCACGGAGTCGAGCACCGCTGCGTTCGTTCCGTGGGCTTCGCCGTCCGAGACGATGAGCAGAACCGGGATCGCGTCGGGCCGAGACCGTGCGGCCCACGTTTCGGCCGCGAAGCCGATCACCTCCGCGAGCGAGGTTCCCTGCTGGCGCTGCTCCACGAGCTCGGGAGACATCGTCGGTACGAAGAAGTCGACGACGGCTCGGTCGTCCGTCACGGGCACGAGCCGGTACGGCCAGCCTGCGAAGAGCGTCAGGGCGACTCGGTCGGCGACGCCTGCGTCGAGAACCTGCGCGACCACCTCGCGCGCACGCTCCGCCCTGGACGGAGCCACGTCCGTCGCGGCCATCGAGTGAGAGAGGTCCACTGCGATGATCAGGTCGACCGGCGTGGGGGGCGGTGGGGGCTCCGCCGCCTCCGGGCGCGCACCCGCGCCCGCGAGGAGCAGCGTCGCGGTCGCGACCACGACACAGGTGAGTCGAGCGAGGGGGAAGCGGTCCAGTGCTCGGCCGGTGAGGCGACGAGCCGCTTCGGGCCCTCCGTATGCCGTGACCAATCGACGAGAGCGCCACCACTGCCACCCGATCGCCAGGGCAATGAGCACCAGGAGGACCGGCCCCCATGGCAGCAATTCCGGACGATCGAAGGTCATGGGATCACGCCCCACCGTGAGCCGCGAAGAACGGTCGTGCCCACCGCCAGCACGAGGGCGAGAAGCGCGAAGACCCATCCGTACGGGGTCGTTTCGATGCGCTCGACCGTGTCCTCCGAGGGTTGAACCAGCCGGTCGATCTCGCGGTAGATCGCTTCCAACGCGCTCACGTCGGTAGCCTTGAAGTACCTGCCCCCTGTGATCCGGGCGGCCTGCGTGAGGACAGTCTCCATCGCCTCGGTGTCGCGACCCTGCTCCTGGCCGATGGCGACCGGGTAGATCGTAACGCCCACGGTGGCGGCGGCCCGGGCCGCGAGCGCTGGCACCACGCCGGCCTTGTTGTGCGCGCCATCCGTGACCAGGATCAGCACCTTGGAGGGATGGGGCGCGTCGTGTAGCAGACCCGCCCCCGCCGCGATCGCCCCGGCGATGTCGGTGCCGTCCTGCAGAAGTCCGACTTCGAGCCCCCGCACCGCTTCCTGGACGACGAAGCCGTCGTGCGTGAGTGGAAGTCGCGTCAGCGCCTCACCGGCGAACGCGACCAGACCGATGTCGTCGTCTCGTGCCTCGATGAAGCTCAGCGCGGTGGCCTTCGCCACGTCGAGGCGGCTCTGTCGGGCACCCATGTCTTCGGCCCACATCGAGGTGGAGAGATCCAACGCGAGGGCAATGCCTGCCCCCTCCACGCGTGGCTCTTCGATCACGCGGATCGCCTGCGGGCTCGCCAGCGCGACCGCGATCGAGGTGAAGGAGAGCACGCGAAGGAAAGGCGGGATCGACTCGAGGAGGGCCCCCAGCAAACCGATGCCACGACGCTCGTCGGGTTGCGCAAGGATGACGCCCGCCGACGGGCGAGGTCTCATCCACCCCGCGAGCGCAATGAACCCGGGTATCAGCCACAGCCACGCCGGCTCCGCGAGTCCAAAGGTCATGACGAGTCCTCGGAAGCGCTTCGCCCGTCGGTCGGTTTCGGTCCTCCGGCCGAGATCGAACCACCCGGCTGGGACGACTCGACCCAGGCGCGCACGGCTCGCCAATCTTCCTCGGCTGCGGCTTCGTCCGGCCTCCGTCCCCCGAACTTGACCGCCTCGGCCAGCCGCATCTCGGCGGCGATCGCCTCGCCGGCGACCTTTCGTTGAATCGCTTCCGACCTCCTGGGACCCTGAAGGTCCGTCATGAGCTCGGAGCTCGTCCATGAGGGCGTCCAGTCGGTGCGGAAGGTCTCGACGTAGCGGCGGATGGTGTCGCTCCACCCGGCATAGAAGGCGCGCACCTGGCCCGACCGGTGGAGGTCGGCCGCGTGTAGCTCATCGAGCGCGGCGAGCGCGCGTGCGCGAGCATCGGGAGGCGGCGGCTGTAGAAGCCGATTCCGCTCTTCGACCCAATCGCGCGCCGATGCGACCACCACACCCGCGAAAAGGACGCCGAACGCCGCGAGGAGCAGTGTCACGGCCCAAGCGCGATCGCCTCCCGACACGTCGGCGGCCGGCCTCGGGGCGAGCTGTGTGGTGAGGTCGTCCAGCGTGAAGACCGAAGCGACCCAAATGCGCTGCTCGGGGACCGTCCGCATCACGGCGGAGGGCACTCGCCCCGGCGATTCCCGGAACGCCGACCAAGAGCCGACGCGGCCGTCAGCGTCGACGAAGCCAGCCGACCGGCCCTCCTCTAGAGGTGCCACGAAGACGTCGATCTCCGGAACGGCCACGACCCCGGTCTGAAATGCGATGAGTGGGTACACCACCTCGAGCGTCGAGCCGTCGCCGGGGCCGGGGCCGGGTGAGGACGTCCATTGCACGGCTTCAAACGACTCGAAGGCACCCGCCTCCAGCGAGTCGGGGAAGAAGGCGACCGCATCCGCGCCCACTTCGAGGATGAATCGAAGCTCGAAGCGGTCCCCGATGCCGACCGTGTCCGCAGAGAGGCCCACGTCGAGCACGCCGACCTGGGCCGCGGCGGGCAGGGTCGCCAACGCGGCGGCGGCCGCCGTGGCGAGCCAGAGCGCAACGGAGCGCAAGACCCGCGCCCGTCGTCGGAAGAACCCGATGAGCGGGGGCAGATATTCTTCAGTGGTGTCGACGTCGACGACGTCCATCCGGAGGTCACGAAAGATCGAGTCCACCTCGCTGCGTGCGGCTTCGAGGCTTTCCTCGTGGCGGGCGCGGACGGCCGGACTACTGGTGTTCACGATTCGACGCGCGCCCGTCTCCGGATCCGTGACGGCCATCATTCCCACATTGGGCAGTGTCCCGACCGCCGGATCGGACAGCCGGATCGCGACCACGTCATGGTCCCACGCGAGCTTACGCGCAGATAGCGGGAGGTCGGGGTCGCTGGCCTTCGCCGTCACGAAGTCGCTGATCACGAAGACCGTGGTCCGCTGCCGCAACACCTTTTCGGCGTAACGAAACGCTTCGGAGAGCCTCGTTCCACGGCCCTGTGGACGAAACGCCAGGATATCGAGCACGAGTCGAAGTGCGTGACGGCGACCCGTGTCGGGAGGAACGAAATACTCGACACGATCCGTGACGAGGAGCAGCCCGACACGGTCGTTGTTGGCCGTGGCCGCGAGCGCGAGGATGGCGGCGATCTCGGCGGCCACACGCGCGTTCGACTTGGCTCCGGTCCCGAAGGCTTTCGATCCGGACAGGTCCACGATGACGAGTGCGTTGAGCTGTCGCTCTTCGACGAACTCCTTGAGGAATACGCGTCCCCGCCTCGCCGTGACGTTCCAGTCGATCGCCCGGACGTCGTCCCCGGGTTGGTACTCACGGACGTCCGAGAACTCGAGACCTCGCCCCTTGAAGATCGAGTGGTACTCGCCGCTGAACAGAGACTCCACGAAGCGACGCGTGGCGAGCTCGATTCTCTTCACCTGAGCACTGATCTCGGGTGAAAAGACGTGGTGAGATCGTGGTTGGTCGGCATCCTTCTGGCGCCGCCGAAACATCAGGGAGACGGAACCGCCTCGAGTACGCGCCGCACGATCGCGTCGGAGTCGATGCCGCGAGCGTCGGCTTCGTAGGTGGTCCGCAGCCGGTGGCGCATGACCTCGAGCGCCATCGCCTTCACGTCGTCAGGCATCACGAAGTCACGACCCCTCAGGAAGGCCCGGGCTCGCGCCGCGCGCGTCAGGAAGATGGTCGCGCGCGGCGACGCACCGTACTCGATGAGACCGGCGACGTCGCTCAGGCCGTACTCGGCTGGCTCCCGCGTGGCGAAGGTGAGCTCGACGATGTAGTCGAGCACGTCGTCGTCGAGGCGCACTTCGGCCACGTGCCCGCGGGCTTCCTCGATCTCTTCCACGGTGACCACCGACTCGAGCGGCGTCCGGTCGCCCGCGCCGACCCGGCGAACGATCTCCTTCTCCTCCGTCCGATTCGGATATCCGATCTGGAGCTTCATCGCGAACCGGTCCAGCTGAGCTTCCGCGAGCGGATACGTGCCGTGCAGCTCGACCGGGTTCTGGGTCGCCAGCACCATGAATGGTCTGTCGAGCGTGTACGTGTCTCCGGCGATCGTGACCTGCCGCTCTTCCATCGCCTCGAGCAGCGCGGCTTGGACCTTCGGCGGGGCGCGGTTGATCTCGTCTGCCAAAATGATGTTGGAGAAGATCGGGCCCTTCTGGACCCGGAACTCACCCGCGGCCTGATCGAAGATCGGTGTGCCGATGATGTCGGTGGGCAGCAGGTCCGGGGTGAACTGGATGCGGCGGAACCCTGTATGGATCGCTTCGGCGAGCGTGCGCACCATGAGCGTCTTTGCGAGGCCAGGCAGCCCCTCGAGCAGGATGTGTCCGCCCGTGAGCAGCGCGACGAGCAGCCCCTCGACCGCGTGGTCCTGTCCGACGATGCGCTCGTGGACGGCCCCCGTGACCGAGGTGAGGATACTGGAGCCCTCGGATACCGTCGCTTGCTCCATGCGCCCTATCCTCGACGCGCGTGCCAGGCGCGGAGCACCTCGGCCTCACGCTCGGCGGTGAGCCCGGAGCGAAGTGCCTCGCGCCGGGGCTCGGGTCGGGAGAAGTGGTAGTCCAGCGTGTCGGCCGCGGTCTCCGCCAGCGGGCGGAAGGTGAGGCCGGCCTCCACCTCGGGGGTCAGGTCGAAGCGGGCGAATCCTTCGTTCCCATCGGTCGGCGGACGCCAGACCGGCATCTCCGCGTAGGGGCGCACGCCCATCCCTGCGAGGAATTCGACATCGTCCACCCACGTGAAGCTGGTCTCCGCAGTCGTCACCGCGCGGATGCCGTAGAGCAGCTCGGACATCGGGCGTGGAACGCGTGGACCGACGCAGTTGAAGGTACCCATGGTCGAGTCCTCACCGAGGCGGATCATGAACTCGGTGAAATCGCGCACGTCGATGATCTGAACCGGATCGGTCCCGTCGCCCGGAGCGAGCACCTCACCTCCCCGGTGAATCCGTATCGGCCAATAGGAGAAGCGATCGGTCTCGTCGCCTGGGCCAATGATCAGGCCGGGGCGCACGATCGTCGTCCGGCCGGGCATGATGCGCATCGCGTTGCGCTCCGATTCCGCCTTGGCCAGACCGTAGGGCAGGCGATCGCCGGGGCTCAGCCCGGCCCGCTCATACGTCCAGGTAGGTGCGGCGATGCTCATGGGAACTCGACTCACATCGGCGTACGCGGAGCGGGACGAGACATACATGAACTGATCGACCTGGTCCCTCAGGAACTCGGCGGCCATCTCGACCCAATCGGGCTGTGACGTGGAGTTGTCGATGACGAGGTCCCATCGACGACCGCGCAGCGCCTCGTAGTCCCCGTTTCGGTCCCCGACGAGCGTTTCCAGATAAGGGAAGACCGAGCGGCCCGAGCCGCGATTGAAGAGCGTCACGTTGTGTCCCCGGTCCAGCGCATATCGGACCTGGAACGGACCGATGAATCCGGTGCCGCCGAGGACGAGCACGTCGAGCTTACGAGGCGCCTCTTGGACGTCGCGCGCCGCATATCGAGCGGCTGGACCCTCGCTCGGCGCTTCCTGCCCCCCGAGCGATGACGGACCCAGCCCCAGTCCGAGTGCTCCGCCGGCCGTGGCCGAAAGCTTCAAGAAGTCTTTTCTGGTGGTGCCCATGGGTTTCCTCGGTCAATCCGGCGGGAGCTGCTACGAGCGAGCGACGAATCTGCTCGCCAGGGGTCGGTGCCGCAAAGAGGGCCACGGGACGGATCCCGCGACCCTCTGTGCGTGTCGGTTTTCGGGCGCCTCGGCCCGGAGCGCTGTTACCCGCGCTGACTGCTCATGACGGACGTCTTGAGGATGTCCTCGAACGCGTTCATGAAGCGTCCCATCTCCTCTTCGGTTCCGATCGAGACGCGGAGGTGGTCGAGCATCGGTGGGAAGTCTCGGCCCACCGCGACCTTTCGCTCTCGGAACGCTTGGCGGATCGGGGCGACCGGCTGCCGCAGGTTCACCATGAAGAAGTTCGTCTGCGACGGAATGCTCTCATAGCCGAGGCCGGCAAGATCGGCGATGGTCTGCTCGCGCCACTTGCGGTTGTGGTCGAGGATCGCCTTCTGCGCCTGAGTATCCTGCATGCCCGCCACTGCTCCCCACCGGGCGAGTGCGTTCACGCTGCCCGTGCTGTAGGCGCGCATCTCCTGGATCATGTCGGCAGGAGCGATCGCGAAGCCGATCCGCATCGCTGCCATCCCGTAGAGCTTCGAGAACGTCCGCGCGATGATGACCTTACGGCCCTCAAGTGCGTACTTGATCGACTCCTCGTACTCCGGGTCTTCCACGAAGTGGTGATACGCCTCGTCGATCAGGACCGGGACGTCTTCCGGGATGTTGTCGAGGAGGTACTCGATCTCGGCCGCGGTCATCGTGACGCCCGTCGGATTGTTCGGATTGCAGACGTAGACGAAGCCGACGTCGCGGTAGTTGCGGTTCGTGGCGTCGACCATGCGCTGCACGTTCTGGCGGTGGTCCGGCTCCAGGGGGAGCAAGACGTTGTCCGCATCGATCCCCGTCGCGTGGCTGTACACCGAACCGTAGGACGGCTCGACGCCGATGACCTTCTTGCCGTGGCCGAGGTAGGTGAGGCCGACCACTTCGAGGATCTCGCCGGAGCCCGCACCCAAGAGGAGGTGCTCACGGTCGACCCCGTGGGCGTCGGCGATCCTTTGCTGAACGTCGTTGTCCGGGTACCCATAGCGCATGGAGTACTTGAACGCGTACGTCATCGCCTCGAGGGTCTTCTGCGAGGGACCGAACGGGTTCTCGTTCGACGACAGATGCGCGAGCGCGTCGTATTCGTCGACCCGTGACTGAAGAGCACGGAGCATCGGGGGACCCCCCGGGATCCGTCGGATGCCCCGCTGGGCGGCGTGAAGCTCACGGGCCGCCAGGACTTCGGGGGCGATCGCGAGTGTTCCGAGGGCGGCGGCCGCCCCTCCGACGAAATTCCGACGAGAGACGTCGTTGCGATTCATGGTCTCGTTCCTCCGTGCGTGCGTGGCGCCCTCAGGGCGTGGGGAGCCCCTCAAGTCCTTGAGAATCCGTCATGGAGGCGAGTTGTGCAACCAGGGAGCAGTTGGAATGCGATGGATCGGGGCCGGATGGTCGATCTCCTCCGGCGGCCGGATGCCTGGGTCGAGACGATCCGCGCCGTTGGCGTCGGTGCTGAAGATCGGCCCCAAATCGGCGAGCCGCCTACCCTCGTGCCGGCGCTTCGGGGGGTACTCAACCGCCCTACGGACGTCGGCGTCAACGCGCCCTACCAGGGATTGACCCGGTATCCCTCGTCCTGGAGCAGCAAGAAGGCCGTCATGGCCGAGAGCGCCACTTGCACTCCGGGAATGAGCTGATCGGTCGGCACACCGCGGGATGCGGCACTTTGGCCGCACAGGATCACCGGCTGGTCCGCGGCGATGAGCTCTGCGATGAGCTTCGAGTTCGGGTTGTCGACGCCGAAGCGTGCGCGGTAGGCCTCGTCATTCAAGAGCTCGAACGAGGCGGCGCCGTGGGCGACGATCGCGGCACTGAGGCGCTCCGCCGGCACCCCCGCCTGCGCGTGCATGTTGAGGAATCGAGCGACCGTGTTGATGCTCGCGTTCATTCGCTCGGGCGTAGAAGCGGGAGCGGCGATCTCGAAGGCCACTTTGTAGTCGCGATCGGTCGGCGTCACCAGGTCGGGATCGACCGCGAAGACGGCTCCGGCCGACTCGACGATCGGGCCCGCCTTCGCGCGGGCCTGGGCCTCGATGGCGCCTGGATCGACGAGGGTGAGGGCGGCGAGGATCCAGGGGAGGCTCGCGACTCGGGAATGGGTGCTCATGGTGGATTACCTATGAAGGTTCTGGGATCGGGTGTCGCCGTCCGTGCCGTCGGCTCGAGCGTGGTCGTGGTCGTGCCGCCCCTGGTGGAAGACGACGTGGACCAGCGACCCACTGACGAACCCCTGATACAACTCGGCGCCCCCTCCGTGCGCGTCTCCGAGAAACTCCGTGCCCAATCCGAATCCCGCCAGCGTCGCCAGGACGACCGAGGCGACGCCGGCCGTCGCAGCCGTGGGTCCGAAACGCGGCCGGATGAGCCACCAGATGACCAACCCGACCGGAATCCGGTGAACGATGACGGCGAGCGCGAAGGCGTCGTCGATTCTCCCGCCCCCGGGGCCGAACGCCGCGCCCTCGAGAAGCGCGTGTAGCACGAGCCCCGAAAGGCCGACCAGGAGCGCGAGATTGTCGGTCTGGTCCGCGAGCGCGTGTGAGGCGCGTTCGATCACGGTCGGGATCACGAAGCCTGCCCCGACCGCGAGGAGGGGCACGACGCTTCCCTCGCTCCACGCATGCGGTACGACCTGCCATGCCACCAGCAGCGGGACCGCGAGGTAGACGAAGCCGTCGACGAAGGTGACCGCGCGTGGATGTGGATGTAGGAGGCGGTACAGCACCGGCCCGAGGACCGGCGCTGCGGCCGCCGCGATCAGATAACCCACGCAGTGCCCTCGCTCAACGCACCCCGACGATTCCGCGAACCGAGTCGATGAGCTTCGCGGAATCCCACCCGACCCCGTTTCGGAACACGATGCTCGTATCGTGCAGGTTACCCGCGCGATCGAGGTCGGCGTCGATGACGACGAGGTCCGCGGTCATGCCGGGGGCGATCGTGCCGACACGGTCGTCGATGCCGAGCACCTTCGCGCCGTTGCGACTCATGATCTGAATCACCTCGGCAGGTGTGAAGCCGGCCTCCAGGAGCAGCTCGTAGTTCCGCTGATCCCCGAAGCCCGGAGGCGCCGCACCGTACCCGGTCGGATCGACGCCCGCCGCCAAGAGCCCACCCGCGGCGACGAACGCCCGCTCGTATTCGAGGGCCTTCGCGTACACGGCTGGGTCGATGGCGCCACGGCCGGCGCGCCGCGCGATGGCGATCTCGCGAACCTCCTCGGCGATCTCCGGCGCGAGCACGTCGTAGACACGCTCGTCGATCGGGGGCCGACCCGAGACCGAGATCTCGTAGACCACCAGCGTAGACGTCATGGCCACGCCGTTGTCGATCATATCCCTGAACGTGGCCTGCACCTCCGGGCCGTTCACGTCGAGATCCGCGTATCCGCTTCGAAACCCGGGCGGACACTCGTCCGGCCTCTTGTTCGGCGCGTATTCGCTGTTCGCGAAGAGGCCGTGCTCCACGTTGTCGATTCCGAGCGCGACGGCCTCTCGGTACCCGACCGAGCAGAGGTGTGCGGTCACTTTCACACCATGACGGTGTGCTTCCTCGATCGCCGCCTGGAGCTCGGCACGGGAGATCCAGGTGTAGGCCTTGAACCAGTCTACGCCCTCTTCGGACCAGTAGCGGACCACGCGTCGCGCCTGCTCCGGACCCTCGAGGCGTGTCATGGTCTGTGAGCCCTGCTCACCGGTCAGGTACGGTCCGGTGGTGAACATCGTCGGCCCGATCACCCGACCCGCATCGATCTCGCGCTTGAGGTTCAGTTCAGCGTACGGCTGTTGGGCGCCGGTCGTGCGAATCGTCGTGACCCCCGAAGCGAGATAGAGCCGGGAGCCGGAAAACGACAACTGGGCCGCGCGCCCGTTGCCCCCCGTGTAGTAGCTATGGTCGTGCAGGCCGACCAGGCCAGGGATCACCGTTTGTCCGGATAGATCGACCACTCGGGCCCCCGAGGGGATCTGGACGCTCCCGGTGGGTCCCACCGCCGTGATGCGCTCCCCCTCGAGGACGATCGTCTGCCCGCTCATCGCCGGGGCGCCGGTCCCGTCGTACACCTTGGCATTGGTGAGCGCGATGGTGCCCCGGGGAATGGCGACAAACTCGGAGAAGTCTTGAGCCGAGATCCCACAGGGGGCGAGGACCACGCCCGCGAGGAGGACGAGGGCTCTGAGGACGGCGTTGGCGTTCATGGTCTGCTTCCTTCCACGTCGAAGACGAACTTCATTCCGGACTCGAGGTGCTCGGCGATGTGACAATGCACCATCCAGCGCCCCGGATTGGACAACTCGAGCAGGATGTCCGTCGTCGAGCCCGTCGGCAACAGGACGGTGTCCTTCCAAACCCGGTTCGCGTTGACGACACCGTTCTGCTCGAGCACGAGAAACCGCTGCCCATGGATGTGCAGGGGGTGCTGCATGGCGTGGAAAGCGCTCCGGTCGTTCGTCACGCGGATCTTCACGACGTCG
>Ga0224512_10000996_pt1 | contig 28255 bp, 24 predicted proteins | sample SF_May12_sed_USG_4_FD_169103 | JGI IMG/M metagenome (GOLD analysis project Ga0224512, IMG submission 169103) | Sediment microbial communities from San Francisco Bay, California, United States - SF_May12_sed_USGS_13 | ecosystem: Environmental > Aquatic > Marine > Sediment | place: USA... | reverse complement strand
TCGTCTGGATCGACCGGCCGCGCTATTTCGACACGTCGCTGCGGGCCTTCCTGAAGCTGGCGGTGGTCGAGATTCCCTTCCTCGTTGGCGGGCAGTCCTACGGCGCTTTGCGGGGCGAGGCGTGGCGGATCGACGCCGGCCGGATCGCCGACTCCGAAGGGGAGGGCGACGCGTTCTTCGAACGCATGGTCCGCCGGGGCGACTTCGACGGCGCCGAGCGCATTGCGAGCGGCCCTCCGCAAGAGACGTCTCTCGACTTTCGGCACCGCGACTGGAGCTGGTCGTTGATCTTCTTCAACTCCGACGATCGGAGAAGTGAGGAGCGGATCACGCTGCTCGACGCGGACGGGAGCTCGCGACGCATGGAATACCGGGCGGAGCGTCGGACCCGCTTCTCCTGGTCCTTCCTCGACAACGGGGAGGACCACGGCTTCGCGGTCACCGGGTTCCTCGGCCCCGGCGGAGGGCGCGAAGGTCGCGACGTTCTGGCCGAGTACACGGTGAACGACTTCAACACCCACAGCGACGAGTTCGACAGCTACTACGGCTTCCTGGCGGGACTCGGCGCCGGTCGGGCGTTCATGGCCGAGGGCTTCCGGGCCCGCGATTGGGAGGTGAGCGGCGATCCGCGCGGCGGCTGGACGAAGCTGCTGGTGAGGGGCCGTGTGCACTTCTCCGACGCCGCCCTCGAGCGGCTCGAGCACCTGGACGAGGCGAGCTACTGGCGCCTGCTCGCGCGCAACCTCGGAGTCGGCGAGTCGTGGTTCGAGCGCCTGCGGGAGCGCCTCGAATCGGGGCTGCCGAAGGAGCGCATGAAGGCTCGGCACTCCTTCGCCGATCGCCGCGTTCGCTCCGCGATCCTGCGCGCGCGGCGGGTCCTCTCCGCGCTCGAAGCCGCCCGCGGCGCCGACGACGAGGAAGAACGTCTGCGACGTCTCGTCGCGGCCATCTACTTCACCGGGAAGCGGCGCGGACCCACCTACGACCCGATCCCCATGGCGACCCTCCTCGAGACGGCGGGAATCGACGAACTGCTCGACCGGGGTGAGCTGTTCGTGGAGGGTCGCATCACGCGAGCCTTCGACGACGAGAACAATCTACCCGAACGCCGCGACATCGTGGGACGACTCGGGCGGGCGGAGGAATTCGATCGGGTCGACTACGACTTCTTCCCCCTCGACGCCGTCGGCCTCTACAACATGCTCGACTGGGTGCGCGAGACCGAGTGACCGCAGCCGGTTCTCGAGCAGGCGCAGGACGTCGTTGCGCGCTCCCGCGATGGCGGAGAGTGGAAGAAGTCTTCCACTTCCTGGATGGCGACTTGCGCAGGAGCTGCACATCGGAGCCGCGCAGCGGGCTCTCGTGCGCCGGCATGCGCCCGCGCCGCCGATCAGGTTGGTACCCACCTTGCATCCAGAGGTGGGACGCATGCCGCGCGCGACGCTGGAGAGCTTGCTGATCGCCGGACTCATGGCTTCCGGGACCGCTGCGGCGGAGCCCATGAGCCTCGAGGATCCCCGACCCCGCTGGGTCTACGTCGCCTTCGAGGCCTCGCCGCCGAACCAACCCGGTCGGCTCGACGCCGTCTACGGTCCCGAGCTTCCCGCCTGGCTCGAGCCGGAGGCGCCGGGCCGGCTGCGGGTCACCGTGGCGAGGGGAGTGGTGGAGCGATATCTGATGGCCGCCTACGACCCGAGGCCGGGCAGCTTCGACGACTTCGTCTGGGTGTTCGACGTGCGCTCGGGTCACGTGGTCTCGGCGCGGCTGAGGGGGACGATCCGAAGGATCCTCGATTGGGGCCTGTTCAAGTCGACGGCGGAGACCGACATCCGCGTCGACCTCGATACCCTCGGGCCGGCCGGCTTCGCGCGTCCGAAGCGGCTGCTCGGTCAGCTGCTCTTCGACTTCTGCGACGGTACCGAGCCCGATCGCTGCACCCTGGTTCCGATCGTTGCCTACGTTCCGGACGTCGGCTACGTCAACGCTGTGGGGAAGCTCCACGCCCGCTCGAAGGGTCTGCGGGTGGAGACGTTTGCGCCGCTCGGGGAGGCCATCTTCAGCGAGGCGCCTCCGCCCTCGGCCCCGCAGCTCCGCACCGCCTCGGGCGACCTCGGTCGCTAGCTCCCGGCGGCTTCCGGTCCGGGCCGAGCCCGGCCCCCCGAGCGCTACTCGTCGGACGCGACTCGGGATCGCGAGCGCTTGACCTGGCCCCGTCGCCGCTTGGCGACCAGGCGGCGCTCCCGGCTCGACAGGGTCGGCCGCGTCGGCTTGCGCGGCTTGGCACGGGTCAACGCCCCCCGGAGCAGCGTCTCCATCCTCGAGTGGGCTGCGGCGAGGTTGCGCGCCTGCACGCGGTGCTCGCTGCTCACCACGCGGAGGTTCCCGTCCGCGTCGAGCCGGCTCGCCAGCTGCGCGCGAATGCGCCGCACGCTTCGCTCCCCGAGCACCGCGACCGCCGCGTCGAGGTCGAGGCGCAGGTCGACCTTGGTCTCGACCTTGTTGACGTTCTGGCCCCCGGCGCCTCCGGAGCGTGCGAAGCGCACGGAGAGCAGGCGCGCCGGCAGCACGGTGCGCGGTGAGATCCGAAGGTGGCGCAGACCGGCCATCGCGGCACTCCGCGGAAAATCGGAGCTCGCCCCCCGCCCCGGGAGACTGCCCCTCGCGGACTCGTGGCAGTGTGGCACAATGCAGTCCGGAGGGTGGCCTGCCGCAGGCAGGAGATCGTGTTATGGAGCTCGCCAAGGACGACCGCGTTCGGATGCCCGCAAAGCCCGAGTGGGGTCTCGGTCAGGTGATACAGAACCCCGCCGCCGGCAAGGTCTGCATCCTCTTCCGCGAGGTCGGCGAGAAGACCCTCTCGCTCAAGCACGCGACGTTGGTGAGCATCGAGGGCGAAGAGGCGAGCGACCCCTGGCTCGACAATCTGAGCCTCGACGCATCGAAGCTCGGCTCGCGCTACGTGGGACCGCGGCAGGCGATCGAGATATTTCTCGAGAAGTATGCAGGGGGGTTCCAGGACCCGGCGTTTCTCGAGGAGGAGCGCGCGCCCAAGGTCGCGGCTCACGAGCTGATGCTGAAGCTCCTGGACCGGGACGCGCTGCGCGAGCGGCTGGAGGCCGGGGAGTTCCCCAAGGTCGGAACGAGCGCCCTGCGCGTCATCGGGAAGACGAATCTCGTCTACCCGGCCGACCGGCTGGCGTTGACACGGGCCTTGAAGGTGTCCGGAAACCCGGAGCGCTTCGCGCAGGCGCTGGAGGACCACCTCTACGGGGCGGACGACCCCGCCACGCGCTTCAAGCGCTTCGCCGACGTCCTGAACGAGCTGGGCGCGGCCCGCTGGACGCTCTGCACCTATTTCTCGTTCGTGCGCTTTCCCAAGGAGTACATGCTGCTCAAGCCGACGGTCACCCAGAACGCCGCGGCCCGCTGCCGCTTCGAACTGGCCTACCGGCCGCAGCCGAACCGCATCACCTACGGCCGGCTGCTGACCATCGTCCGCATCCTGAACGACGTGGTCGCCGAGCTCCGCCCGGCCGACATGTTCGACGTGCAGTCGTTCATGTGGTGCCTCGCGCAGCTCAAGGACTGAGCGCCGCCCCCGCGTCCGGCGCCGTTCGTCGGATGCGGTGGTAGGCTCTGTCGCCCATGCTCGCCCTCGAACTGCTCGCGGTTTCGAAGCGCTACGGGGCCCGTAGAGCGCTGGCGGGCGTGGATCTCGCGGTTCCGGCGGGTTCGGCTCTCGGCCTGCTCGGGCCCAACGGAGCCGGCAAGACCACCACCCTGCGGCTGCTCCTGGGCTTCGCGCGCGCCGACGAGGGCAGTGTTCGCCTGCGGGGCCTGGAGCCGTCGGAACCCGCGTCGCGCATCGGCGTCGGCTACCTGCCGGAGCGGCTCGCCCTGCCGGGGCGCATGACGGTCCGCGGCTGCCTCCGGCTCCACGGCGCCCTCGCCGGCCTGGAGAACGACGAGATCGACGGCGAGGTCGCCGCCGTGCTGCGGCAGACGGGAATTGCCGATCGCGCGGAGGATCGCATCGCGGGGCTCTCGAAGGGACTCGCCCAACGCGTCGGCTTCGCGCAGGCCTTCCTGGCCCGGCCGGATCTTCTGCTGCTCGACGAGCCCACGTCCGGGCTCGACCCCATCGGCGTGCGCGACGCACGCGACTGGATCGCGACAGCGCGTGAGAGCGGCTGCACGGTGCTCGTGAGCTCCCACGTTCTTTCAGAGGTCGAGCGCACCTGCGATCGCGTCGCGATCATGCACGAGGGACGAATCGCCGCGAGCGGTGCGATCCACGAGCTCGTGCGACCGGGCGAGGATCTCGAGGCCGCGTTCGTGCGGGTGGTGCGCGGATGATGCGGCCCCCGACGCGCGCCTTCCGCCTGCTCGCGTTCGAGGCGCTCCACGACGGCGTTCGCCGCCGCATCGTGCCCGTGATCGTGGCGATCTCCGTGATCTCGCTGCTGGCCATCGACAATTGCACGGGCTGCGCCAGCAGTTCGATCACGGTGAACGGTGAGGCCGTCGACGTGGGCGCGGCCGCCGGCTGGGGTGGTGCGCTGATGTTCGTGGTCCTCGGGCTCTGGACGATGGTGCTCGCCGGCGTCCTCGCGTCGGACCATCTGGCGCAGCCCCTCGCCGACGGCACCGCGGCCCTGATCCTTGCGCGGCCGGTGGGACGCAGCGCCTATGCTCTCGCGCGTCTCGCCGGGAGCCTCGTGATCTCCCTCGCCACGGGAGCGCTGCTGCTGTCCGCGACGGCGCTGCTGCTGCACGCCCGCGCCGGAGTGCCCCTTGGCCCCGCCGTCTGGGGCCTCGCCGCCTGCGCGCTGGGGGCGCTCTGCGTGGGCGCCTTCGCAACGATCGCGTCACTCGTCCTGCCGCAGATCGCGACGACGCTGCTGGTGCTCGTCGCCGTGGCCTGGATCGCCTCCGTCAACCTGCTCACGCAGTTCGGTGCGACGCTGGAGGGCTTTCACGGCGCGGTCGATCGCTTCGGGCCGCCGCTGGCCAGCGCGCTCGTGTTGGCGCTCTCGCCCTGGATCGAATCGGTCGATGTGAAGGGAGCGCCCATTGCCGTGGGCCTCCGTCTCGTCGTGTGGGCGGGCATCGGTGTCGCGCTGCTCGTGGTCGGGTTCCGCCGCATCGAACTCGGGCGTTGAGCGTCCGGTCGGAGGCCGCCATCCCATGGACTTCCAGCCGGCCACCACGCTCGAAGAGTGGCGACTCGGGGGAAAGATCCGTCTCCACCGCGGCCACCCGATCTTCTATCGGGACGACGGCAGCGGCGACTGCGTGCTGTGCATTCACGGCTTTCCAACCGCGTCGTGGGACTGGGCGCGGGTGTGGCCGCGCCTCCGGGGGCGATTCCGGCTGCTGGCGCCCGACATGATCGGCTTCGGCTTCTCCGCGAAGCCTCTCGATCACGCGTACTCGATCGCGGATCAGGCGTCGCTGCACGAAGAGCTGCTCGAATTCCTGGATGTGCGCCGCATTCACGTCCTGGCCCACGACTACGGCGACACCGTCGCGCAGGAGCTGCTCGCGCGCCATGAAGACCGACGCCGCAGCGGAACGCCTGGGCTCGCCATCCGCTCGGTCTGCTTCCTGAACGGCGGGCTCTTTCCCGAGACGCACCGCGCCCGGCTCGTGCAGAAGCTCCTCCTGACACCGCTGGGACCGCTGCTCGGGCGCTTGCTCGACGAGCGCGCCTTTGGCCGGAGCTTTGCGGCCGTGTTTGGTCCCGAAACGCAGCCGACGCCGGAGGAGCTGCGCGACTTCTGGTCGCTGGTCGCGCGCGACGACGGCCCGCGCATCGCGCACCGCCTGATCCGCTACATCCCGGAGCGGCGCCGGAACCGCGAGCGCTGGGTCGGCGTGCTCCAGCACACCTCGGTTCCGCTGCGGCTGATCGACGGCCCCGAAGACCCGGTCTCGGGGCGGCACATGGCCGAGCGCTACCGCGAGCAGGTGCCGGACGCCGACGTGGTGCTCCTGGACCGCATCGGCCACTATCCGCAGGTCGAGGATCCCCGGGGAGTGGCGCGCGCGTTCCTCGAGTTCGTGGATCGCGTGGGCTGAGCGCGACTGCTGCTCGCGCGCCCGGCGTTGCCGGCGATAGCGGCTTCCGGAACCGCCGTGTTATTCTTTCTGACTTTCCCAGGGAGAATTACGTTGACTACCGACAGCCCGAATCCGATCGGCGACATCGCGGTGGACCAGAACAACCTCTACCGCGAGGAGACCTTCACCGACCTGAAGGTCGCCACGCTGCAGCGCCTCACGCCGATCCAGCCCGACGGCTCGCCGGACGAGAGCCGCGTGACCCTCTACGTGGGGCAGACGCAGCTGCTCTCCCAGGCGGGCCCTGTTCCGGTCCACTGCGCCATCGAGGCCGGGTCGCTCGCGGAGGCGATGGAGAAGTTTCCGGAGGCGGTCAAGCACGCGGTCGAGCGGATGGTCGAAGAGGCGCGGGAGATTCAGCGCCAGGAGGCTTCACGCATCGTCGTGCCCGGCGCGCCGACGGCGGGCCGGATCCTCAAGGGCTGAGGGCGGGTCCGGGCTCGTGGGCGCCGTCGGAGGTGGTTGGATCTCGGTGCGCCGGAGCGCCACGCCGCCCGGAATGGGCTCCACCAGGAAGATCTCGAGGTCGTTGGGGCCGTCCCGGAACGACTCCTCCGGCACGATGGCGCTGAACCGCGTGATGCCCTCGGTATCGCGGAAGGTGCGTGTCGTCGCGCGGATCGTCCGGTTCAGGGCGATGGCCAGGATGAGGGGCTTCTCGGGAGGCTCGTCGGTCTCGAGTGCACCGCTCACCAGCGCGGGAAGGAAGCCCGAGTCGCGATCCACGGCGTCGTAGGCGGCGGGGTCGTCGAGACGGACGGCGCCCGCCACGGCGGTGTCGGCGTCGTCTGCGGCGCCCAGGCTGCGCCCCGCCAGGGCCCGGTAGGGGCCGACGGCGAACAGGGCCTCTGGGCCCCGCTCCCGCGCGAAGGTCCGGGAGATGGTCCGAACCGTCTCCAGGCCGTTCGGGAGCGAGGGGGGCAGCACCCGCCGCTGGCGCCGCAGCGGCGCGCCGCCGCGGGGCGTCAGGTACACCGTCTTCCCGCCACGCTCCGGCGATGACGCGTCGACCAGCGATCGCCCGTCGAGCGGCTGGGGCGGCTCACGATCCAGCACGTCGAGAATGGTGGGCAGTACGTCGATGGTCTCGACGTTGCGGTCGCTGACCCGGCCTTCCGTCTGACCGGGTAGCTTGACGATCAGCGGCACGAGCAGCAGGTCGCCCGCGTTCCGGTTCCCGGGGTCGAGCGCGTGGCTCCACGCTTCCGGCGCGAAGCTGACCCCGCGATCCGCCGTGACGATCACGAGCGCCCGGTCGTAGAGCCCCTGGGCCGCGAGCTTCTCTCGGAGCCGGCCGAGGAACGCGTCGGCGAAACCGACCTGGAGAAGGTGGCGCTGCAACGACCGGGCCTGGGTCCACGTGGCTGCGAGCGCATCGGCGGCGTGAATTCGCGGTTCCGGCGGCGTTGCGGCCGAGCGGTAGCTCCGACCCGAGGGCAGGTAACGATAGGGACCGTCGTGGAGGTCGACGTGAAGGAAGTGGAGAGCCGGCCGTTCGCTGGCTTCGACCCGCGCCAGGAACTCCGAGAATACCCAGTGCAGGTCGGAGCGGTGGGTCCGCAGCTGCTGTCGCCAGTCCTCGCCTTCCGCCTGCGGCGACTCGAAATTCCTCCAGGTGGCGTTGACCGCGGGCAGGCGGCGCGCCCAGTCGTCGGGCAGCACGACGTGGCAGTACAGAAACGGGAGATTCGCGAAGATGCGCGCGAGGCGCTCGGACCGGGGCAGCTCGACGCGGCCCCCGTGGCAGAGTTCGGAGGGGCACAGCCACGTGCGCGGCTCGAAGACGTTGATCGCGTGGGTCTCGGACAGGAGCGTGAACAGGTTCTGGGGGTACTCGGCATGAGTGGGCGGGCGCACCCAAGCCGGATACAGACCGGTGGCGATCGCCGGCAGGGCGTACGCGGGCGTCTGCGCCACCGTCGTCGCGTTGCGGAAGAAGTGCGACTCCTCGGCGAGCGCGGCGAAGTGCGGAAACAGGCGCGGGTCGATGAGCGCTTCATCGTTCAGCAACGAGCTGAGCGGCAGCTCGTCGAACACCACCACCACGACCGGAATCTCGGGCGACCCGGCCAGCGCCGTCGTCGGGTCGAGCAGGTCCCGCACCGGAGAGCCCAGCAGGAAGAGGAGAGGGAGCGCGATCAGGGCGGGCGAGAGCACGCTGAGCAGGACCGGGGCGAAACGCGCCCGCGCGTAGAGCCGGGCCCCGAGCGCACCCGCGACCGCGGCGCCGGGCGCGAGCACCCAGCCGGGCGTCTCGCCGGCGTCCCACTCCTCGAGCACGATCATGGCGATCGCGGTGACGAGGGTCGCGACCACGCCGAGATGGATCGCCGCGGCCGACCCGGGGAAGATCCGCTCCAGCACCGCCTTCGCCAACACGAGGGCGCCGGGGACGGCGACGATCAGGGTGAGCGCGACCAGGGCGAGGTCGAGGCCATCGACCCCGAGCGCGCGCAGGAACGGGACGTTGCCCTCGAGGAGCTCGAAGAGGGGCTGCGCGAGCGCGAAGGCGCACAGCACGAAGACGTGTAGAGCGCGCGTCACTCCAGCCGTTGGTACCAGTCGGCGATTGCCTGGCCGATCTCGTCGGGCGAGTCCTCCTGGACGAAGTGGACGCCCTTGACCGTCACCTCGTGCTGGTTGGACCAGCCGCGGCAGAACTCGCGCTGCTCGCCCGTCAGGATCGCGCCCGGCTCGGCGTTGACGAAGAGCTTCGGCACCTCGCTCTGGGAGAGCCACGCGCCGTAGCTCTCGACGATCCCACAGACGTCCGCGGGCTCGCCCTCGATCGGGATCTCCCGCGGCCACGTGAGGGTGGGGCGGCGTCCCTCGCCGGGCTCGCGGAAGGGTCGGCGGTAGACCTCCAGCTCCGGCTCCGTGAGCCCCCGCAGGATCGAGCCCGGCAGCACGGCCTCCACGAAGAGGTTCTTCTCGAGCACCATCTCCTCGCCCGCGGGCGAACGGAAGCCCTGGAAGATCTGGCGCGCCTGCTCCGGCCAGCCCTTCCAGGTGACGGGCCGCACGATCGCCTCCATGTACGCGATGCCCTTCACGGCGTCGCGGTGGCGGTTGGCCCAGTCGAAACCCAGGGCCGATCCCCAGTCGTGGCCGACGAAGGTGACGTCGGCTTCCACGCCGAGCTTCGCCAGCAGCTCTTCGAGGTGCTCGCGGTGCTCGACGAATCGGTAGCGGTCGGGGCCGCTCGGCTCGAGCTTGTCGGAGTCGCCCATGCCGATCAGGTCCGGGGCGATGCAGCGGCCGAGGCCCTCGAGGTGGGGGATCACGTTCCGCCACAGGTAGGAGGAGGTCGGGTTTCCGTGCAGGAACACGATCGGATCGCCGGTCCCCGTCTCCACGTACGCCATCGAGCGTCCCTTCACCCGCGCGCGCTTCTTCGCGTATCGTTCATCGCTAGAGATCATGATCTCTCCTTTCGGCGACCGCGGGCCGCGGGCTTCGGCGAAGCGACTGCCGGCTAGACGCGGACCGTCTCGTCGGGCTCGGCGATCACGGGATTCTCGATCTGCCCGATGCCCTCGACCTCGACCCGCACGACATTCCCCGCGACGAGCAGTCGGGGCGGCTTCATGGCGATCCCGACGCCGCCCGGCGTTCCCGTCGAAATCAGATCGCCCGGCTCGAGCGTGAACGCGGTCGTGAGGTACTCGATGATCGCGAAGCAGTCGAAGATGAGCTCCTTCGTGTTCGACTCCTGCCGCAGCTCCCCGTCCACCCAGGTGCGCAGGCCCAGGGAGTGTGGATCGCCGACCTCATCGGCGGTCACGATCCAGGGGCCCGCCGGGCAGTGGGTGTCGAAGGATTTGCCCATCGTCATGGTGGGCGTGTGGAACTGCCAGTCGCGTACGCTGACGTCATTGACCACCACGTAGCCGGCCACGACCTCGGCGGCGCGGCCCCGCGGCACGTGGCGGCAGCGTTTCCCGATCACGAACCCGAGCTCCCCTTCGTAGTCGAGGGCCTGCGAGGCCCGGGGCAGGTGCACGGGGTCGTAGGGGCCCGTCACCGAGGTGGACTGTTTGTTGAAGATGGTGGGGTGCCCGGGCGCCTCCCGTCCCGACTCCGCGACGTGGTCGGCGTAGTTGAGGCCGACAGCGAGGATCTTGGGAGGGCGAAGGACCGGCGCCTTCAGGTGTACGTCGTCGACGGAGATCCGGGTGCGCATCGCCGCCGCCGCGCGTGCGGCCCGGTCGAGCGCGGCGGGCCCCGCCGCGAAGAGCGCCGTCATCTCGCGCGGCAGCTCCGGCGCCGCCGCCGCGAGGTCGACGACCTCGTCCCCCTCGACGACGCCGATGCGGGTGGAGCCGGAGTGGGTGAAGGTGGCGAGCTTCATCGGGGGGTCTCCTTCGCCGGGGCTCGCCCCGGGAGCCGCCGCCGCGCTCGCGCGCTACCCGGCCTCCGGTCTCCGGCCGAGGTTAGCGGCCCCGGCGCCCAGCGTCGCCTGAAGCTCGCCGTTGCTGTACATCTCCCGCACGATGTCGCAGCCGCCGACGAACTCGCCGGCGACGTAGAGCTGCGGGACGGTCGGCCAGCTCGAGAACTCCTTGACACCGTCGCGGATCTCCGGGTCTGCGAGGACGTCGACGGTCGTGTAGTCGGAGACGAGCGCGTCCAGAATCTGGATCACCGTCGCCGAGAAGCCGCACTGGGGAACGTGGCGGTCGCCCTTCATGAACAGGACGATGCGATCCGACGCGATGATCGAATCGATCCGCTTCCGGGTTTCCTCGCTGAGAATCATGATTCCTCCTCACACACCGATGAAGTGTTCGCCGGCGGCGCGGGCGCCGGCTTCGTCGATCCAGACCCCCATGGAGCGCTCGTCGCGCTGGAGGTCGGCGAGCGTAATGCCCTCGAGCGTCGCGCGAACGCCGGCCTGGAGCGTCGCCCACAGCGACCGCAGCGAGCAGTCGCTCGCTCGAACGCAGCGGCGCAGCCGGCCGGGGTGGCAGGCGCAGAACTCTGCGGAGAAGAACTCACCGCCCAACGCCTGGAGCGCGCTCCACACCGTGATCTCCCGCGCGGGGCGCGCCAGGCGGTAACCGCCGTCCGCGCCGCGCACGCTCCCCACGAGGCCGCCCAGGCGCAGCATGCGCAGCAGCTTGGCGGTGTAGCCGGCGCCGAGGCCTTCGGACGCGGCGACCTCCGCGATCGAGACCGGCGCGCCGTCCCCGCCGGCCGCCACTCGCATCAGGCAGCGGAGTCCGTATTCTTCACTGGCCAGCAGCTGCATCGCGACGGCAGGATACGATAGTATACTCTTGAGTCAACTTTCGGACCGGGATTGGAGCCGCCTTGCCCCCCCTCCCCGACACCCGCGGGCGCCCTCTGAGCGATCTCCGGATCTCCGTCACGGACCGCTGCAACTTCCGCTGCCCGTACTGCATGCCCGCGGCCATCTACGGCGAGCAGTACGCGTTCCTCCCCAAGCCCGAGCTGCTCACCTTCGAGGAGATCGAGCGGCTGGCGCGTCTCTTTATCGAGCTCGGCGTTCGCAAGATCCGCATCACCGGCGGCGAGCCGCTGCTGCGCGCCGAGCTTCCCAAGCTGATCGAGGGGCTGGCGGCGATCGAGGGCCTGGAGGACCTCACCCTCACGACCAACGGCGCCCTGCTGGCGGGCCGGGCGCAGGCCCTGAAGGACGCCGGGCTGCGCCGCGTGACGGTGAGCCTGGACAGCCACGACGAGGCCGTCTTCCGTCGCATGAGCGGGCGCGAGATCGGGCCGCGTCGCGTTCTGGAGGGCATCGAGGCCGCGGACAAGGCCGGGCTGCGCCCCGTCAAGGTCAACTGCGTCGTCCAGCGCGGCGCGAACGAGGACGATCTCGTCGCACTCGCCCGCTTCTTCAAGGGCACGGGCCACGTCCTGCGCTTCATCGAGTTCATGGACGTGGGCACGCTCAACGACTGGAACCTGGCGAAGGTCGTGACGGCGAGCGAGATCCTCGAGCGGATCGCCGCCGAGTTCCCACTCGAGCCGGACCCGCCCCGCTACCGGGGCGAGGTGGCGCGCCGCTACCGCTACCGGGACGGGAGTGGCGAGATCGGGGTCATCACCTCCGTGAGCGCCCCCTTCTGCGGCGACTGCACGCGCGCGCGCCTCACCACGGACGGCAAGCTCGTGACCTGCCTGTTCGCGGCGCGCGGAACGGACCTGCGCGGCCCCTTGCGCGTGGGCGCCTCGAACGACGCCCTGCGCGCGCGGATCGCCGCCGTGTGGCGCGCCCGCACCGACCGCTATTCCGAGGAGCGCTCGGCCCACACCGACCTCTCGGGCCGCACACTCCCGCGCGCCCGGATCGAGATGTACCAGATCGGCGGATAGGTCCGTCCGGGTCTCGACGGACCTTCGCTCCGCCCGGTCCGCTGCGCGCGCGTCGCCGCCGAGCTCGGCGGCGAAACGGCGTTGCATTGCGAGAATCCGGGATGGTAGGGTCGCTCCTGCCCGTCCGCGGATCGACGGCGCGGAAGGCAGCCGCGGGGGATCCGATCCCCGGGGAAACTTCGAGGGGACTCCGTGAAGAACATCAGCGCTCTCGCTCTCGGCTCGGTCATCCTCCTCCTCGGCGCGCTTCCCGCGCGCGCCACGGACAACGAGTACACCCGCGAGGGGGCCTACCTGGGGCTGGGAGGGTTCTACGCCCTCCAGAACGCGAGCGGGGTCTGGTCGCCGTCCGGCGACACGGGCGGTCTGGGCTTCATGGTCGGCTACCGCATGGTGCCCCAGATGAGCTGGGAGCTCGGAGGCAGCTGGCTCGACGAGTTCACACTCATCACCGGGGAGGACGTCGCCGTCGGGACCGTCACGGTGGCCGTCAAGCTCTACCTCGCCGAGCTCTTCGACGGCGCGCTGCTGGGCGGCCGGCTCCAGCCCTACGTGATCGGGAACGGCGGCATCATCGTGGGCACCCCCGCGAGCAAGGAGCAGATCGGCGGCGCCTTCGGCGGCGGTCTCGGGACCGAATACTACGTGACCCCGAACTGGGCGCTCAACGCCAACATCCAGTACAACGCGAACCGAGGCGCCTTCGACGGCATCGGCTACGTGGGGTTCACCCTGGGCGCGCTGTACCGCTTCTGAACGCCCTGCCCGCCGACTCCTCGCGCGGGTCCCGCTCGAGCCGGAGGCAGCCCCCATGACCTATCGCGTGATCCAGTGGGCGACGGGAAACGTCGGTGTCCACGCCCTGCGCGGCATCGCGCAGCATCCGGAGCTCGAACTCGTGGGCCTGTGCGTCCACAGCGAGAAGAAGGCGGGCCGTGACGCCGGAGAGCTGTGCGGCATCGGCGAGACGGGCGTCGTGGCGACCCACGACACCGACGCGGTGCTCGCGCTCGACGCCGACTGCGTGTCGTACATGGGCGCCACCGACTTCCGCCTGAACGACGCCATCGAGGACATGTGCCGCATTCTCGCCTCGGGCAAGAACCTCGTGACCACCTCGTTCGTCCCTCTGGTCTACCCGCCGGCCGTGATCCCCCAGATCCGCGAGCGGCTGGAGTCCGCGTGCCGGGACGGCGGGACCACGCTCTTCTGCTCAGGCATCGATCCCGGCTTCTCGCCGGATGCGCTCCCCATCGCGCTCTCGAGCCTTTCCGAGCGTATCGAGTCGATTCGCGCCCAGGAGATCTTCAACTACGCCACCTACGATCAGGCCGAGACGCTCTTCGAGGTCATGGGCTTCGGGAAGCCCCCCGGGCATCCGGCGCCGCTGCTGCTGCCCGGGGCCCTCACCATGGGCTGGGGACCCTCGGTGCGAATGGTGGCCGATGCCCTGGGCGTGACGCTCGACGAGGTTCGCCAGCTGCACGAGGTCGTCGTCGCCGACGCGCCCTTCGAGATTCCCGCGGGCAAGATCGACGCCGGGACGGTGGCCGGACTTCGCTTCGAAGTGCAGGGGATCGTCGCCGGCGAGCCGCGGATCGTGATCGAGCACGTCACCCGCCTGCGCGACGACATCGCGCCGCACTGGCCCCGGGGTAACGGTCCCGGCACCTACCGCGTCGTGATCGAGGGCATGCCGTCCATGCGCTGCGATCTCGACATCGGGTTCCGGAGCGACGACCACAACGTCGACGGGTGCGTCGCCAGCGCCATGCGCGTGGTGAACGCGATCCCGCAGGTCTGCCGGGCGGAGCCGGGGCTCAAGAGCTGGCTCGACCTGCCCGGCATCGCCGGGCGGGGCGCGCTGCGCTGACGTCTCGGGGGCCCGCCTTCGCTCGGCCTCGCCCCGGGAGCGTCCGATGAAACCACTCCGGCTGTTGCCGCTGCCGCGCCGAATCCAGGATGCGGGAGAAGGTGCGCCGGCCGACGCAGCCGTCTCGACGCAGGTCGACGCCGCGCTCCCGCCGCAGGGCTACGAGCTCGTGATCGGACCCGACGGCGTGCGGATCGGCCATCGCGACGCCGCCGGCCTCCGCTACGCGCGCGCCGCCCTCGCGCAGATCCGCGGTCAGTGCTCTGCGGCGCTGCCGGGACTTCGGATTCGCGACTGGCCCGACTTCCCGGTGCGTGGCTACATGCTCGACGTGAGCCGCGACCGCGTGCCGACGCACGCGACCCTCGCGCGCCTGGTCGATCTGCTCTCGTTGCTGCGACTCAACCAGCTCCAGCTCTACAGCGAGCACACCTTCGCCTACCGCGACCACGAGGCGGTCTGGCGCGACGCCTCGCCGCTGACGGCCGACGACGTGCGCCGCCTCGATGCGCTGTGTCGGGAGCGCGGAATCGAGCTGGTTGCCAACCAGAACTGCTTCGGGCACATGGAGCGCTGGCTGCGGCACCCGGCCTATCGCGACCGTGCGGAGACGCCGGAGGGCTGGGAATCGCGCCGGGGCGGGCGCCGCCCGCCGTCGGTGCTCGCACCCACGGACGACAACGCGCGCTTCGCCCTCGGTCTCGTACGCGAACTGATGGCGAATTTCAGCAGCCGCCGCGTCAACATCGGCTGCGACGAGACCTTCGAGCTGGGCCGGGGGCGCAGCCGGGAGGAAGTCGCGGTGCGCGGGCGCGAGCGGGTCTACCTGGACCACGTGCTGCGACTGCTGACGGGGTTGCGCGCGGACGGCTGCGAGGTCCAGTTCTGGGGCGACATGCTGCGCGGTCATCCGGAGCTCGTCGCGGAGCTTCCGCGCGACGACACGATCGCCCTCGTCTGGCACTACGAGGCCCCGCTGGGCGTAGAGGCGGTGGCGTCGCTCCCGGAAGCGGCGCGTGAGACCCTGGCCGAGTTCGGGCTCACGCCGGAGTCGCTGCGCGGCTTCGCCGGACACGTTCCGACTTTCGCGGATGCTGGTCTGCCGTTCTGGGTGTGTCCGGGAACATCGACATGGAATGCGCTCGTCGGCAGGTTGCCCAACGCGAAGGCGAACCTGTGTGACGCCGCCGAGGTGGGACTCGCCCACGGAGCGGGAGGCCTGCTCATCACCGACTGGGGGGACAACGGGCACCTCCAGCCTCCCTCGGTGAGCTTCCCGCCGTTGGCCTACGGCGCCGCGGTCGGCTGGTGCCTGGAGAGCAACCGCGGTCTCGACCTCGCGGGCGCCCTCGACGCGTTCGTCTTCGACGACCGGGCCGGTGAGCTCGGCGGCGCCCTCGAGGCGCTGGGCGCGCTCTACGCGGGCACGGGGCTGATCGCCGTGAACGCGAGCCCGCTCCAGACGGAGCTGCTGACGGAAGGTGCGCTCGGCTGCCTGGGCCGCGCCGACGCGGGCGGCGTCCGCGCCACGCTCGAGGCGCTCGACGAGGCCGCGGCGCGGATCGGCCGCTCGCGGCCCGCCTGTGCGGACGCCGACTGCGTGCGCCGCGAGCTGGTCCAGGCGATCCGCCTGGCGCGGCACGGAGCCTGGCGCATCGCCCGGGCCGCCGGCTTCGCGTGCCCCTCCGACGCGGAGCTTCGTCGCGACCTGTCCGAGGCCATCGAGGGGCAGCGCGCCTGCTGGCTCGAGCGCAGCCGCCCCGGCGGTCTGGCGGACAGCGTCGCCCGCCTCGAGCGAACGCTCGCGCAGTACGCGGCCTGAGATCCGCTCGGGGCGACGGCCCGTCGGTCGCCGCCGGCGCCGGGAATCCATACACTCCGCTGTCTTCGATGGCAGGGGGGGGCTCGTGTCCAGCGACGACGCGCCGCGGGCGACCGACTTCATTCGCAGCATCGTCGCCGCCGACGTCGCGGCCGGAAAGAACGGCGGCCGCGTCGTGACCCGGTTTCCGCCGGAGCCGAACGGCTACCTGCACATCGGTCACGCGAAATCGATCTGCCTCAACTTCGGCGTGGCCGCCGCGTACGACGGTGGTGTCTGTCACCTGCGCTTCGACGACACCAACCCGATCACCGAAGAGGGCGAGTACGTCCGCTCGATCCAGAGCGACGTGCGCTGGCTCGGCTTCGACTGGGGAGACCACCTCCACTACACGTCGGACTATTTCGATCAGCTCTACGCGTTCGCGGTCCGGCTCATCGAGAAGGGCGCGGCCTACGTCTGCGACCTCTCCTCCGAGGAGATCGCCGCGAGACGCGGGACGCTCACCGAGCCCGGCACGAACAGCCCGTACCGGGAACGCTCGGTGGCCGAGAACCGGGACCTCTTCGAGCGGATGCGGGCCGGCGAGTTCGAGAACGGCGAGCGCGTGCTCCGCGCCAAGATCAACATGGCCTCCCCCAATCTCACGCTGCGCGACCCCATCCTGTACCGCGTGCACAAGGCCTCGCACCACCGGACCGACGACCGCTGGTGCGTCTACCCCATGTACGACTTCGCCCACTGCCTCTCGGACTCGATCGAGGGCATCACGCACTCGCTCTGCACGCTCGAGTTCGCCGACCACCGCGCCCTCTACGACTGGATCCTCGACGAGGTCGGGGTGGATTGCCACCCGCCGCAGATCGAGTTCGCCCGCCTCAACCTGAGTCACACCGTCATGAGCAAGCGGATGCTGCGCGCGCTCGTGGAGGGCGGGCACGTGAGCGGGTGGGACGATCCCCGCATGCCCACGCTGTCGGGCATGCGCCGGCGCGGCTACCCGCCGGGCGCGATCCGACGCTTCTGCAACGAGATCGGCGTGGCGAAGCGCGACAACACGATCCAGCTGGCTCGCCTGGAGGCCTCGGTGCGCGACGAGCTGAACCGGCACGCGCAGCGGGTGATGGCCGTGCTGCGCCCCCTTCGCGTGGTGATCGAGAACTATCCCGACGGCCAGACGGAGGAGCTCGAGGCCGTGAATAACCCCGAGGACGCCGGCATGGGCACGCGCATGCTGCCCTTCTCGCGCGTGCTCTACATCGAGCGCGACGACTTCCTCGAGGATCCACCGCGGAAGTTCTTCCGCCTGGCGCCCGGTCGCGAGGTGCGCCTGCGCTACGCCTACTTCATCACCTGCACGGACGTGGTGAAGGACGAAGCCGGCGAGGTGATCGAGCTGCGCTGCCGCTACGACCCGGCCACCCGGGGCGGCGAGGCGCCGGACGGCCGCAAGGTCAAGGGTACGCTCCACTGGGTGTCGGCGGCCCACGCGATTCCGGCCGAGGTGCGTCTCTACGAGACCCTGTTCGACCGGGAGGACCCGGCCGAGGTCGAGGTGGGGAAGGACTTCACGGCGAACCTCAACCCGCACTCCCTCGAGACGCTGTCCGGCGGCCGCGTCGAGCCGAGCCTGGCCGGCGCCGCCGTGGGCACCCGGGTCCAGTTCGAGCGGCTCGGCTACTTCTGCGTGGATCCGGACAGCGCCCGGGGCTCGTTGGTGTTCAATCGCGGTGTCACGCTGCGCGACACGTGGGCCAAGATCGTGAAGAAGGGAGCCGCCTGAATCCCGCGCCCGCGGCGAGCGGTCTCAGGCCGCCTGCACGAAGGGAACGTCGCGGGCAGCGCCTTCGCTCATGCCGTCGCGGATCCGGTTACCGCACGGGCTGGGTGGTCAGCACGAGCCCCTTGTTCGCCATGCACTGGCGCTTCGCCGCTGCCCAGTCGATGCTCATCGGCCGCCGCGTCCGATCCGTCATCTCCGCCGTCGCGGCGCGATCGCACTCCCCCTCGGCCCTCTCCGCCACGTCGGGCGACACCGGGGAGCCGTCCTGGCTCACCCAGACGCCCTCGGTCTGCTGGCCGCCCAGGCCCTTGCACCCGATCGGGAATGACAGGGCGAACGAAGCGAGCGCGATCATCATCGCCGTGCGCATGCCTTGCACCTTCGTCCCCCCCCCACCTCGCCGGCGGGCAAGCTTAGTCCCACCCCGCCGCCCGCGCTAACGCTTCGCAGGAGCACGAGCGTCCGGGACCGAGCCGAGCCCCGCAGCGAAATCAAGCGCAGGCCATCACGGATTTCGCAAGGCGGCGCAGCCGCCGCGCAGTGAGCCGAAGGCGAACGAAGTCCAGCCAGGGACGGCCGAGCCATTCGCGGAGGGGCTCGGCTCGGCCCCGGCCGCGTCGCCACGCAGAAAGTCCCCGCGTCAGGCAGGCGCGTCGGGAGAGCGCAGCGCGTCGAGCCGCCCAGCCATCACCTCCGCGAGGATGCGCGAGCCCTCGAAGCGCTCGAGCAGGATCTTCGCGACCGCGGTGATCGGAACCGCCATCAGCGCGCCCACGATGCCCCAGAGCATGCCCCAGAAGATCAGCGACAGCAGAATGGTGACGGGATGGAGATCCAGGGACTGGCCCATGATCTTCGGGTCGACGATGTTCCCGATGACGATCTGGATCGCCCCTGGGATGGCGATGGCGAGGACGGCGACCGACGTCGAGATGTCAGGGCTCACGAGGACGACCGGCAGCGGCAGCAGCGTCGCGATCATCGAACCGACGCTGGGAATGAAGTTCAGCAGGAACGCGAACAAGCCGAAGACCAGCGCCAGGTCGACGCCGAGGAGCGTCAGCGTCAGCCCGACGAGAAAGCCAGTGGCGGCGGAGATCACCGCCTTGGTGATCACGTAGCGCTTCACGCGGGCCTCGGCCTCGCCCCAGACGCCGCTGGCGCGCTTGCGGGTGCCGTCACCCCCGACCATCAGGAAGATCACGAAGATCAGGACCAGGACGCTCTGCGAGAGGATCCCGACGATGGCGTTGGTGGTTCCGAGGAGCATGCCGCCCACGCTACGGACGGCGATCTGCGACAGATTCGCGAACTCGGTCTCCGGGAGGACATGGCGGAGCTCCGCCGGGACCCGATCGGTTACCTGTTCGAAGAGCTGGGCGAGCTGTGACTGGTAGGCCGAGGCGTTCGCGGAGAGCTGACCCACCGAGACCGAGATCAACACGGCGAGCAGGTCGAAGAGCACGAACGCCCCGACCGCGGTCACGGCCAGCGCCACCGAGCGCGGCAGCTTCAGCCGGCGCATCGCGAAGTCGACGAACGCGGAGAGGATCAGCGAGAAGAACAGGGCGAGAACGAAGGGAATCATCAGCGAGCGCAGCCAGTAGAGGGCCACCCCGACCGCGATCACGGTGAGCAGCACCAGGCAGACGGTCGGGATCCGCTGGTTCAATCGTCCGTGTCCTGGTGGACGAGGGGGGTGCCGGCGGCGAGCGCGCCCTCGACGAACTGGCCGTAGTCCTTGCCGTAGCTCGTCAACTCCACGCCGAAGCCGCTCGTCGCGAGGCGCCCGGCCATGGGAACCGTGTTCCAGCGGACCACGCCGGCGACGGTGATCGGACGCTTCGACAGGGTTTCGAACACGAGCTCGATCGGGACTCCGTCGGGAGGCAGGAGCGGGCTCATGACGAACAGGCCGTAGCGCGAGACGTCGCGGATCCGCCCCTCGCCACGGGAGTTTCCCGCCTCGAACTTCGCAGCGAGCCGGCGGACGAGGGGGATGCGCTCCTCGGTGGTCACGAGTTCAGGCCCTCCTGCGGCGGTCGCTCCGAACCGGGTACCGCGGATCCGGGCTCTTCGCTAGCCGGGGCGGCCCCCCGCGGAAGCAGCCCCGCGCTCACAGCAGCGGGAGCTGATGGGGCTGGCCGACCGCCTCGTCGAAGCTGCTGTCCACCTGCGGCAGGATCGCGTCCGCGACGGGACGCAGCACGCGCTCGAGGTAGTGGCTGCGGTCGATCGCCTCGGGAAGCGGGCGCCCCGGGAGCACGGGCTCGGGGCCGCTCTGCGTGATCACGTAGCGCACCACCGGTCCCACCTTGCCGCCCGCCTTGCGGGCGGCCTGGATGTGGGGCGGCGTCGTCGCGGTGTAGCGCTCCACGGATCCCTTGCGGATGCGCTTGGCGTACACGAGCTCCGCGTCGAAGTCTCCCGCCGCGACGCCCGTCACCAGGTTCCGGACGAAGGACGGCACATCCTCGTCCCGGAAGAGCCGCGTGAGCATCCCCTGCTGCAGGCGGCGAGCGACAGCCGGCCAGTCGCGCCGCACGGATTCGAGCCCGACGATCACGAGCCTTCCGTCGGCCCAACCGGCGTAGCGCTTCTTGCTCCCGCTCTTGCCGCCCCGCACGCGCGGGAGGAAGAAGCGCTCGAACAGGCGCTCGAATACGAGCTCGAGGCGGGGCTCGACCCGGTACTCGGCGCGGACCCGCTCGTCGATGCGCCGCTCGACGCGCTCGCGCAGCCTCTCGGCCTGCGCCCGTGCGGCCTCGGGACGCGCACCGGCCTCGAGCTGGACGAAGACGGAGTCCGTGTCGCCGTACAGCACCCGCACGCTCTCGTCTTCGAACGCCTCGCGCGTCCAGCGCAGCGTCTGCTGCCCGAAGCCCGTGATGGCGTTCGCGACGTCGGGGTCGAAGAAGCGACACGACCCGGCGCCCAGCACGCCGAAGAGCGCGTTCATCATGATCTTGATGGCCTGGTCGGCGTGGCGGTCCCCCCGACGTTTCGCGTCTTCGCGCCTCTCCATGAAGCGCTCGATGACGGCGGGGAGGATGGCGTCCCCCCGCGCGAAGCGCGCGCCCCCCGGCGCTTCGATCGCGGCCTCGGCGTCAGCCCCCCGAGCGTGTGCGAGCGGGTCGAGGTTGAAGGTCCGGATCAGGCTGGGATACAGGCTCTTGAAGTCGAAGACCGCGACGTTGGGGAAGATGCCGGGCTGGGGCTCCAGCAGCGCGCCGCCTCTCACCCGCGCCGTCTTGCGCTCCGACGCGACGCTGGGAGCCACGACGCCGCGACGGCGAAGCTCGGGCAGATAGACCAGATCGAACGACGCGATGCTCGCGCCGACCCGGTCGAGCTGCATGCCGGAGAGCAGGCTGCGCTCGAGGGTGAGATCGAGCAGACCTTCGCGTTCGAGAATGTCGATCACCAGGCGCGCGTCCTCGAGGTTGTAGGCCGCGAGCGCGGCGGGGTCTTCCCGGTAGAGCCGGGTGATCTCGGCTGCGGCGTCGGGCGCATCGGGGTCCAGGAGCTTTCCGCGGTCGAGCACGGCGCGGGCCACCGTCTCGAGGCGGTAGTCCTCGAGGCGCAGGGCGTCGCGCACCAGCGCAATCCCGTCGAGCACCATTCGCCCCGGAACGTCGGCCCGCGTCTGGCGCGTGAAGCCCGGGTCCTGCTGAAACGAGACGGCGCCGTCCACCCGACCCAGCCGAGCCGTCAGCCCGAGCGCCCGGGCGCGCCGCACCCAGGTGCGCAGGTCGAAGTCGACGACGTTCCACCCCGTGAGGATGTCGGGATCCAGCTCGCGAATGCGATCGCCGGCTGCCGCGAGCAGGTGGCGCTCGTCCGGGTGGATCCGCGCGCCGGGGACCGGCGCGCGCGCAACCAGATGGACCTCCGCGACGTCGCGACCCGCGAGCGCGATCGAGTAGATCTCGCTCGCGTCGGGGGAGGTCTCGAGATCGATCGAGAGCGTGCGCAACGGCGGGCGGCAGTCCGCCGGCTTCAGCTCCGGGTTGCGAAAGGCGACGAGCCCTGGCCGGACCGCCTCCGCCCTGCCCTCGATGGACACGCCGGCGCGGATGCCTCGATCGATCAGGTAGCGGTAGGCGAAGCGGATGTCCGCCTCGAGCGCGCGCCCGCCGTTTCGCTCCAGCGACTCCCTCAGCGGAGGCACGTCGCCGGGAAGCTGCGCCACCACCTCGACGACCTTGCGCCCCGCCATGTCGCACAGATCGGTCTCGTGAAGCTCCACGCCGGGTGCGCCCGCAAGGAGCCCCGCCTCGTCACGGGCGACGAAGAAGTAGGGCCGGAAGCGATCGTCCTCGACGAGGAAGGCGACGTCGTGCTCGAGGCGTCCGACGAGGCGCACGATGGGGCGTCCGTCGCGGATGCGGTAGCTGGAATGCAAGATCAGGCCAAGCGGCACGGGGGGTCCGTCACGAGCGATTCGGCTCCCGATACTACGCCAGGGTCTGCGGGGTGGCAGAGCCGCGCGTCCGCGACGGCACGGCGTTCGCATGAAGATGCTCCAGCGGAGAGATCCGGCCCGGATTCTCCTACGGGAGGTTTCGATGGGGCGAATTGCTACAAGTGCCGCCGTCGTTGGCGGCAGACCGCCCCGACGTTGCTCCGTGGCCTGGATCGGGACGGCGCTGCTGCTGGCGGTCGGCGGAGGCGGGTGCGATCGGCCCTCGTCCCCGCCGCCGTCGGTGCAGGCCGCAGGGACGGCGCCCGAGGCCGTGGTCGAGGTCCGTACGGCCCGGGTCCGGCGGGGGGCGATCCTTCAGCGGATCTCCGCACCGGGGAGCCTCGTCGCGAGGCGCGAGAGCCGCATCGGGTCGGAGGTGCGCGGGCGCATCGAGCGCATCTTCGTCGCCGAAGGCGATCGCGTAGCGGCCGGCGACCCCCTCTTCCAGATCGACCCGAAGACCTACGAAGCGGTGTTGCGCCAGGCGGAGTCGGGTGTCGACCTCGCGGCCGCCGAGCGGCGTCAGGCCGAATCCGATCTCCGGCGCGCGCAAGCGCTGCGCAGCCAGGACGTCGTCTCGGAGGACGACATCGCCCGCCTGGAGACGGCCGTCGCGTTGACGCGAGCGCGCAAGCGGCAGGCGATCGAGGCCGTGGCCCTGGCCCGGCGCAACGTGGAGCAGACCCTCGTGGGCGCGCCCTTCAGCGGCTCGATCGTGGCGCGCCTGGTCGACGAGGGGACGACGGCGCTGGTGCAGCCGCAGACGATCGTGGTCGTGATCCAGGAGACCTCCGATCTCGAGGCGCGGGCCGCGATTCCGGAGAGTCGGCTCACGGCGGTGAGCATCGGCGACCCGGTGCTGCTTCACGTCGAGGGGCTGCCGGCGCCCATCCAGAGCGAGATCAGCGCCGTGGGCGACGCGATCGACCCCGCGACGCGGACCTATCGCGTGAAGATGCGCGTGCCCAACCCGGAGCACCGGCTCAAGGCCGGCGTCTTCGCCCGGGTCGAGATCCTGCCCGAGGCGAAGCGGGACGTGGTCCTGGTTCCGCGCGCGGCGATCCGATCGGAGGAAGGCCGCTCGCGCGTGTTCACGGTGCGGGGCGGACGCGCGGTCGCCGTGCCCGTGCAGCTGGGCATCGTGTCCGAGGACGCCGCCGAGGTCCTGCACGGTGTGCGCGTCGACGAGGAGGTGATCGTCGGAGCGGCCGCCCGGAACATCGCCCCCGGCATGCGCGTCGAGGTGCTCTCGGACGACGACGGCGTCGTCGAATCGAACGCGGACGCGGCGCCACCGGGCGGAGATCGAACGTGAAGATCGCCGACTTCTCCATCCGCCAGCCGGTCTTCGCCGTGATGCTGATCGGCGGCCTGGTCGTGCTCGGGTTGATCTCGATGCCCCGACTGGGCCTCGACCTCTACCCCCGCGTCGAGTTCCCGATGGTGGCGGTGACGACGGTGCTCGCGGGCGCCGCCCCCGAGACGGTGGAGAGCGAGGTCTCGCAGGTCCTCGAAGAGGCGATCAACACGATCGAGGGAATCGAGACGCTCCGCAGCCGGTCGAGCGACTCCCTGTCGCTCGTGCTCGTCGAGTTCGATCTGGCGTACGAGGTCGGGGAGAAGGCCCAGGAGGTGAGAGACAAGGTCGCGGCGGTGCGGGGAGAGCTCCCGCCCGACGCCGAGCCACCGGTGGTCGAGCGCCTCGATCCGGATGCGGTGCCGATCATGGCGGTGATGGTCGCCGGGCCCTACGCGATCCGGGCCCTCAGCGAGTACGCGGACAAGCGCATCAAGCCGAGGCTCGAGCGGATCGCCGGCGTCGGCAGCGTCACGCTGGTCGGCGCCCGCGAGCGCGAGATCCGGATCTGGATCGACCCGCTGCGCCTGAGCGGCTACGGCCTGGCCGTGGACGACGTGATCGCGTCGGTCCAGAGCGAGCACGTCGAGCTGCCCGGCGGCCGCCTCGAGACGGATCGCCGCGAGTGGGCGTTGCGGACCCGGGGCAAGCTCGTCTCGCCCGAGCTTTTCGGCGGGATCGTTCTCGCCAACCGCGGCGGCTCGGTGATCCACCTGCGCGACGTCGCGAGCGTCGAGGACGGCATGGCCGACGAGCGCACGCTCTCGCGGCTGAACGGACGCCGCGGCGTGTCGCTGCTGGTCCGGCGCCAGTCGGGCGAGAACACGGTTGCCGTCGCCGACGCCGTCAAGAGCGATCTCGAGGCGATCCGCCGCGATCTTCCGGCGGGCTACGAGATGATCGTGGCGACCGACACCTCGAAATTCATCAAGAGCTCCGTGCGCGAGGTGGCGATCGCGCTGGCGTGGGGCGCCCTGCTCGCGTCGCTGGTCGTGCTCCTCTTCCTGCGCAACCCGCGCTCGACGCTCATCGCCGCGATCGCGATTCCCTCGTCGATCGTGGCGAGCCTCGGCTTCTTCTACTTCTTCGGCTTCACGCTCAACACCATGACGCTGATGGCGCTCTCGCTCTCCATCGGCCTGCTCATCGACGATGCGATCGTCGTGCTGGAGAACATCTACCGGCGGATGGAGCGCGGCGAGGCGCCGCAGCAGGCGGCGTCGGCCGGCACCAGCGAGATCGGCCCGGCCGTCGTGGCGACGACGCTCGCCATCTGCGCCGTCTTCGTGCCGATCGCCTTCCTGTCGGGCGTGGTGGGGCGCTTCTTCCGCGAGTTCGGGCTGGTGGCGGTGTGCGCCGTCGCCACGTCGCTGCTGGTCGCACTCACGCTCACGCCGATGCTGTGCTCGCGCTTCCTTCGCGTGCAGTCCGAGCACGGCCGCCTGTACCGATGGATCGAATCCGGCTACGTCCGGCTCGAGGCGAGCTACCGGCGCGCCCTGGCGTGGGGGCTTGGCCATCGCCTCGCCGTCGTCGGGATTGCCCTGGCCGCGGTGGCGGTCGGCGTCGGTCTCGCGCGCAGCGTGCCCAAGGAGTTCCTGATCGTCGAAGACCGCAGCGAGTTCAACATCTGGCTGAAGCTGCCGCTGGGCAGCCCCCTCGACCAGACGCTCGCGGCGACCGCAGGCGTGGAGGCGCAGCTGCTGAGCCTCCCCGAGGTGACGGCCGTCTTCTCGACCATCGGTTCGGGCTCGAAGAAGCGCGTCAACGAGGCCGAGATCTACGTCGCGCTGCTCGACAAGCGCGAGCGCGACCCGACGCAGCAGGAGATCATGGCCGAGCTGCGCGGGCGGATTGCCGCGCTGGGACTCGGCCTCGACGACTTCGCCATCGAGGAGCTGGGCGTCATCGACGTGGGGTCGCGCCAGGCCCAGCTCATGTACTCGGTTCGCGGGCCGGACATCGACCGCCTCCAGTACTTCGCGAACAGCCTGGTCGAGCGCATGCGACGGGCGGGGGGCTACGCCGACCTCTACCTGTCCTACGAGACGGGCAGGCCCGAGATCGCGCTGAACATCTCACGCGAGCGGGCGGCGGACCTCGGCGTGCCGGCGCTCGCGATCGGACGCAGCGTCTCGACGCTCTTCGCCGGCTACAAGGTGACGACCTTCGAGGAGGGCGGCGAGCGCTATGACGTGCGCGTGCAGGTCCGGCCCGAGTACCGGGACGACCTGGAGCGGCTGGGCATGGTGCAGGTGCGGGCGGCGAACGGCGCGCTGGTGCCGCTGGAGAACCTGGTGAGCCCGCGAATCGGCAGCGGCCCCGTGCAGATCGATCGCGAGAACCGCAGCCGTAGCATCACCCTCTACGGAAACCTGTCGGGCAAGGCGGCCGGCGCGGCCGACCGCGAGATCAAGGCCTTCGCGTCCGAGCTCGGCATCGGCGGCGAGTACGAGTTCGCGGCCATGGGGCAGTCGCGACGTCTGCACGAGACCATCGACGCCATCACGTTCGCCTTCGTGCTGGCGCTGATCGCGATCTACATGATCCTGGCGTCGCAGTTCAACTCCTTCGTGCACCCGTTCACGATCATGCTCTCGGCGCCCCTGTCCTTCATCGGCGCCTTCGCCGCCATCGCCCTGATGGGCTCCGCGCTGGACCTGATGGGGCAGATCGCGTTTCTCATGCTGATGGGCATCGTGATGAAGAACGGCATCCTGCTCGTGGACTACACGAACACCCTGCGGTCGCAGGGACGCTCCCTGACCGAAGCCGTGCTCGAAGCCGGCCCCGTCCGCATGCGTCCCGTGCTCATGACCGCGGCATCGACGATCTGCGGCATGCTGCCGGTGGCCCTCGGAACGGGCGACGGCTCGGAGTGGCGCAGCCCCATGGGCATGATTGCGATCGGAGGCCTCGCGACCTCGACGTTCCTGACGCTACTGGTCGTCCCCATCGCGTACACGTTGATCGACGACGCCCAATCGTGGATCGCGCGCGGGCTGCGGCGCGTGCGCGGCGGCTGGCCCGGGGACCGGGGCGCCTGGCACCGTCACCTCGGTCGGAAGGCCGCCTAGGCCGGCGGCGTCAGGCCGCGCGGCGTCAGGCCGGTGGCGGTCACCGCTTCGCGCACCAGGGCTTCCACCTCCGGCTCCCACAAGAAGGAGACGTGGCTCCCGTGGTACCAGACCACGCGCGGGCGCTCCCAATGCAGCCAGAGGTCGCGCGCGTGATCCGTCGGGGCGAGGTGGTCGGCCAGCCCCGCGTAGAGGTAGCGGCGCTCGCGCGGCACCCGGGGTGGGAGGGCCAGCGGCGAGACGACGCGCAACAGGCGCTCGGCGTTCTCGAACGAGAAGCCGACCCGTGAGGCGGCGCGGATCAGGAGGTCCGGCACGTGCGCGCGCATCAGCCGCACGAAGTCCGCGGCGGGGATCCCGGCGATGCTGCAGTCGAGGTCTTCCTCCAGGGCCGCGAGCAGCGCCGTCGTGTAGCCGCCGAGCGAGACGCCGTAGGTGCCCACCGCCGGCGCGCCGTGCGAGCGCAGCCAGCCGACGAGACGGCGCACGTCCCAGATCGCCTGCGCCTGGGCGTGGACGGTGTCGAGGAAGTCGCCGGTGAGGAAGCCGTCGCCGCCCCGCCAGCCCACGCTCCGTGGCCCGTGGAGCGGGAGCACGGGAATCGCCACGTTGAGCCCGAGCGTCCGGTGCAGCCAGCGGACCCGGAAGCCGGTGAAATCCACGACCGGACGGCCCATGCGGTAGCCGGGGATGCAGACGAGCCACGGCCGCATGCGCCCGGGGTGCTTGATCAGCCAGGCGTGCGCGGTGCGGTTGGCTGCGTAACCGAGCCAGCGCTCGCGACCCGGCTCGCCGGGATGGGGCTCGTAGCCGCTGGCGAAGCGCAGGTGGCGGTACGCGAGTCCGGGCCCGGCGATCTCGTCGAAGCTCGCCGCCTCCAGCGGCGGCGGGCTTTCGTGGTAGCGCGCGGGATCGGCGAGCCAACCGCGCTTCGCGAAGAGCGCGAGCGCCTCGTCGACCTCCTGCGCGACCCGCCGTCGCTCGCGGCGCGAGACGATCGTGGCGGAGACCAGCTCGGTGGTGAAGAGGAACTCGTCGAGAGCGACCTTCGCCGCGACCGTCACGCCACGGCGCACGGCGGGGACGCCCCGCTGTCGCCGCCGTGAGCGCCGTTTCGCCCAGCGCAGGCCCAGCAGGAGAGGCGCCGCGCCCGAGCGCAGTGCGAGCTCCACACCCCCGGTGACCGCCCCCAGCATGCGACACCACCCCCGAGTCGCGTCCGCCAGGGGTCGTATCGGCGGTCCCGGTCGCCCGGCTTTAGCGGCCTCCTCGGCTCAGCACCGCTCTGCCTCCCACTGCATTCCGGGGCTCGGCAGCGCCGTGTGCGAGCCGTGCTCTCAGTCCGCGGTCCCGGCGACGGGGTCGGGGAGATCCAGCAGGCGGGCGAGCAGGCGCGAGCAGGGGTTGGTGACC
>Ga0224512_10000995_pt1 | contig 28276 bp, 21 predicted proteins | sample SF_May12_sed_USG_4_FD_169103 | JGI IMG/M metagenome (GOLD analysis project Ga0224512, IMG submission 169103) | Sediment microbial communities from San Francisco Bay, California, United States - SF_May12_sed_USGS_13 | ecosystem: Environmental > Aquatic > Marine > Sediment | place: USA... | reverse complement strand
CGCGCTTGCGGCAGCGCAGCACCCGCACCCGCAAGGCCCCTTCCTTGACCTCGAGCCGGTCGCTCATCTCCCGGTAGCTCAGACCGCTGAAGATCATCTGCCAGAGACGGCGGCACTCCTCCGACACCCGCTCCATCACCTTCGTGAGCAGGTCCGTCGTCGCCAGCGAGAGCGACTCGTCTCGGATCTTGCGCTCCGCGACCTCCTGGACCTCCGGGGAGTCCTCGAGCTCGATCCACCGCCAGCGCGAGGCCTTGCGCAGCAGGTCGAGGCAGGAGTGATTCACCACTCTCCAGACGTACGTCTTGAGGTTGGCCTCGCCGCGGAACTGATTGCTCGAAAGGGCCTTGTAGACCTCCAGGCGGACGTCCTGCAGCACATCGTCCCATTGAGAGGACAAGCGGCGGAAGAAGGGGCGGGCCGCGCCCTGGATCCAGCGATCGACTTCGGCGACGGCGTCGCTCTCGCCCCCCAGATACGCCTGTATGAACGGATCGCTGTCCGTGGCCACGCCTGCCACCCCCTTCAAGTGCTATTGTCCCAGGAAGCCGCAATGCTGTCGGACGGTCCCGTTGAAGTCAATGAAGAAGATCCGGGAGCACGGCCCTGACGGCGTTCGAAGGCCCTCTTTATGGTCTGGAGGTCGTACGGTCGGATGCTGGGGCGGCCGCTCGCGGTCTGCCTGCTGCTGGTGGTGGCTGCCTGCCGGTCCCCTGGCCGGCTGGTCGTGGTCGATTCGCCCATCGCGCCCGGCAGCCCCGTTCTCTCCCCCAGCCCGCCCCCCGAACGGCCGTTGACGCAGGCCACGGTGCTCGACCTCGACCTGGCGGCGGGCAGCGGCTGGAGCGCGGCGCTCGAGCCCGCCGTGAAGAGCCTGCTCGTCGTCGTCGTCGAGCAGCGCGGCATCGACGTCCGCGTATCCGTGGGGAGCGCGACGGGCGGCGTCGAGCTGGCGGCGGTGGACGGGCCCGCGGGGCTGGGCACCGACGAGCGCCTGGCCGCCGCTCTCGAGCCCGGTCCGCACCGGCTCTTCCTGAGCCCGGCTTCCGGGGGGCCGCCGCAAGGACGGGTCCGCCTGCGGGTCGAGACCCTCCGCGAGTGGCAGACGTCGGACTCCGAGCGGGTGCGGCTCTCGGCCCTCGGGCAGGAGGCGACGCATCTCGATGCCTCCTACTCCTCCGCCGGCTGGTCGCGCGCCCACCAGCTGTCGCTGGAGGAGCTTGCGGGGTGGCGGCGGCTGGGCGACCGGCGGGCGATCGCGCGCACCCTCGATCGGCTCGGCTCCCTCGAGCGCGAGCTGGGGGAGCACGCACAGGCGATCGCCCGCGGCGAGGAGGCGGTCGCCCTGGGCCTGGCGCTCGACGACCCGGGCGTCGAGGCGGCGAGCCGCTACTGGCTCGCGCTGAGCCTCTACCGCGCCGACCGCGTCGACGAGGCCTCGCAGGAGCTCGCTTCCGGGCTCGCGGCCGCCGAGCGGGCGCGCGACCCGCGGCTCCAGGGGCGGTTCCTCAACTGGCAGGGGCGCATCGAGTACGAGCGGGGCCGGCTGGAAGCCGCCGACGCGCTCTACGCCCGCGGCCTGGAGCTGCGACTCGCGGCCCACGACCTGCGAGGGGTCAGCGCGATGCTCAACAACCGCGGCAACATCGCCTTGCGGCTGGGGCGGCTGGCCGCGGCGCTCGACTACTACCAGGAGGCCGTGGCGATCGCGCGCCAGCTCGGCCTGCCCGGGGCGGAGCTCATGAGCGTCACGAACATGGCGCAGCTGCTCTTCGATCGCGGGCAGTGGCAGGAAGCGCTCGACACCTTCCAGGAGAGCCTCGACAGAGCGACCGCCGGCGGCGATACCCGCAACGAGGCGCACCTCAGGGCCTCCCTCGCCCCCCTGCTGCTCAAGCTCGGCGAGCCCGATGCCGCGCTCGCCATGCTCGAGCGCTCGCTCGCCATCGAGCGGCAGCGCGGCGACCGCTTCAAACAGCTGAGCATCCTCACGACGCTCGGCTGGCTCCTGGCCGAGCGCGGGGGCCTCGAGTCCGCCGAGGCCGCCCTCGAGGAGGCCCTCGAGATATGCCGTGACGGCAGTCTTCACACCAAGGAGGCCAGCATTCTGCGCGGCCTGGCGCGGCTGCGCCTCTTGGAGGACCGGCCTTCCGAGGCGCTCGCTCTGCTCGCCGCCGCTGCCGGGACCGGCGTCTCGGCGCAACCCCTCGAACGGGCCCGGATCCGGCGCGCAGAGGCCGAGGTCCTGTTGGCGCTGGGCCGTGCCGACGAGGCCCTGGACGCCCTGGGCGAGGCGGTGGCGGCGCTCGGCGTGCTGTCGGCGCCCGAGGTCCGCTTCGAGATCGCCTACGAGCGCGCCCGGGCCTACCGGCTCCGGGGCGACCGCGACGAGTCGCTGGCCGCGGCCGACCTCGCGCTCGGCATCGTCGAGTCGCTGCGGTCCGGGATGGACGACTCGGATCTGCGGGCGACGTTCCTCTCGCGCGTCACCTCCGCCTACGACCTCGCCACCGCCCTGCTCCTCGAGCTCGATGCCGAGACGGACGGCGACGCCTACGCACGGCGAGCCTTCGAGACCTTCGAACGGGGCAAGGCGAAGAGCCTGATCGAGCTCCTCAACCGCGCCCGCTCCGGCGCCGACGCCAAGGCGCCCCCGCACCTGCTGGAGGCCGAGCGGCTGGCGCTGGCCGACGTCGCGAGGCTGAGCCAGAACCTGGCCGCCGCGATCGACCGCGCGGGCGGAATGAACGAGCACGTCGCCGCCCTGCAGGAGGAGCTGGCCGACAAGGGTGACCGCCTGCGGGCCGCCGAGCAGGACATCCGCGATCTGGCGCCGGACTACGCCGCGATCCGCTACCTCGCTCGCGTGACGGTCGCGGACGTCCAGTCGCGCCTTCCCCCCGACACGGCGGTCGTCGAGTACGCCCTGCGCGACGAGCTGGCCGTCGCCTTCGTGATCACCGCCCGGTCGTTCGCGGTCGCGCGGCTGAGTGCCGCGACGGCGATCGAGCCGTGGGTCCTCGCGCTGCGGGCGACGATCCAAACGCCCGGCCGGCGCCCCCTGGGCCGCTTCCTCCAATCGTCGCGGGCTCTCGGCGGCGAGCTCCTGCGCCCGGTCCTGCCGCTGACCGAAGGCGCGGCCAACCTCGTGATCGTGCCGGACGGGCAGTTGAGCTACGTCCCCTTCGAGGCTCTGCGCGGCGCCCACGACGGGTACCTCGTCGAAAGCCACGCGCTGGCCTACGCGCCCTCGGCCGCCGTCTTTCTCAACCTGGCGTCGGCCGCCCCCGCCCGGCACGATCGCGGGCTCGTCGCCTTCGCGGACCCCCGAGCCCCGGCGGCGAACCCGCCGTGGCCGCGCCTTCCCGGCGCCCGGAAAGAGGTGGAGGCGGTCGCTCGCGTCGCCGCCGAGGAGGTCACGGCCTTCACGGACGGGCAGGCGAGCGAGCACCGCTTCAAGACGGAGCCGGCCGTCGGCCGAGCCCGGTGGCTGCACCTCGCCTCGCACGCGTCGGTCGACGAGGCGAACCCCGCCAACACGATGATCGTCCTCGCCGCCGATCCGCTCGGGATGGACGACGGCTACCTGCGGGTCGCCGAGGTCTTCGCCCTCGACCTGAGCGCCGAGCTCGTCGTGCTCTCCGGCTGCGAGACCGCCCTCGGGCGGCAGGTCCGAGGCGAGGGTCTCATGGGACTGACCCGGGCCTTCCTCTACGCCGGCGCGAAGTCCCTGCAGGTCAGCCTCTGGAAGGTCAGCGACCGGACGACGGCCTACCTGATGCCGGACTTCTATCGCTCGCTCGTCGCCGGCGCCGCACCGGTCGACGCGCTGCGCCGGGCGAAGCTCGAGAGCCTGGCGGACCCCCGCCGCGCCCATCCTGCCTACTGGGCGCCCTTCGTGCTGATCGGCGGTCCGGGGCCGACCCCGGGCGTCTAGGACGCGTTCCCGGGAGGGTGCCCCGCCGCGGTGCCGGGTGCGCTAGCCGCTCGGCTCCTCGTCGGGCTTCTCCTCGTCTGGTGGGGCGCCCGCGCCCGTGGTTCCGCCGCCGTGACCGGTTTCCTCGTCTTCAGGCATCGCTCTTCTCCCTTCCGAAATGCCGCGCGCCCGGCTCGATTCGCCCGCGAGTCGCGCGCCGCGCGGACCATCATATCGCGAATACCCATATCGCGAATGCCGCCGGGGCCCCCGGCTACGCGCGCGCCGAGGCGATGAGCTCTTCGGCGTGCGACCGCGAGACCTCGGTGCGCTGATCGCCGGCCAGCATGCGGGCGATCTCCTCCACCCGCCGCTCGCCGTCGAGGCGCGCGACGGTCGTCTTCGTGCGGCCGCGGGAGACCGCCTTGCGGACCCCGAAATGGTGGTCGGCAAAGCTCGCGACCTGGGCGAGATGGGTCACGGCCAGGATCTGGCCGGAGCGGCCGAGCAGGCGCAGCTTGCGGCCGAGAGCCGACGCGGCCTCGCCGCCGAGACCGGCGTCCGCCTCGTCGAAGACCATGGTCACGCCCCCCGGCTCGTCGCGGCGAACGGCCAGCCGGAGGGCCAGGAAGACGCGCGACAGCTCGCCACCGGAAGCGCTCGTCGCCAGCGGCTTCGGGGCCTCGCCGGGGTTGGCCGCCAGGAGAAGCTCGACCCGATCGCAGCCCGCCGCGCCGAACTCGACGCCCTGGCCGCCGATCCGCAGCGGGCTCGCCGGCGAAGGCTGGCGCGACAGCTCCACCGACAGCCTCGCGCGCTCGAGGGCGAGATCGGCGAACTGCCGCTCGGCCTCCTCGACGAGCGTCGCCGCCCAGTGCCGGCGGCCGGCCGAGAGCCGCTCGGCGGCCGCGCCGTAGGCCTCGAGCGCCTGCGCGGTGTCGGCCTCCAGCGCGGCGCTGTCCCGCACGTCGAGCTCGAGCTGCGCGAGCTCGGCGGCCGCGCCCTCGCGAAAGGCGAGCACCGCCCGGACCGAATCGCCGTACTTTCGTCGCAGGCGGTCGATGGCGTCGAGCCGCTCCTCGACCTGGTCGAGCCGCTGGGGATCCGCGGCCACGCCGTCGAGCTCGCGGCGCAGCGTATCGGCCAGCTCCGCCAGGCGGATTCTCACCTCCTCGAGCTCGCGCAGCCAGGCCCCGGCCTCCGGCTCCCAGGCCGCGATCGAGGAGAGCTCGTGCTCCACTGCGGCGAGGCGCTCCACCACCGCGCCGTCCTGCTCCACCAGCTCGAGGTAGCCGTGGCCGAGGGCCGAGGCGATGGCCTCGCTGTTGCGCAGCCGGCCGCGCTCCGCGACGAGCTCGACGTCCTCGTCGGCGCGCAGCCCGGCCGCGTCGATCTCGGAGAGCTGGAACCGCAGCAGGTCCACTCTCTCGTCGTGCAGACGGCGATCGCCGCGCACCGCCGCGAGCCGTCTCGCGAGGCCGGCGTAGACCTCGTAGGCGGCGGCGGTCTCGCGCCCCAAGGCCCGCGCCTCCTCGCCGCCGCAGGCATCGACGAAGGCGCGCTGGGTGTCGGGATCCCCCAGGGCGAGCTCCTCGCGCTGCGCGTGGACGTGCAGGACCGAAGCGGTCGCCTGCTTGAGCAGCCGGAGGGTCACGGGCTGATCGTTGATGAAGGCGCGATTCCGACCTTCGCGCCCGACCTCGCGGCGCACGACGAGCTCGAGCTCTTCGACCTCGAGGCCCGATTCCGCCAAGGCCGCGAGCACCGCGCGATCCACGTCGAAGCGGCCGGTCACGACCATCCGATCGGCGCCGCTGCGCAGGAGGTCGGCGTTGGCGCGGGCGCCGCGCAGCAGGGAGAGAGCGTCCACGACGATCGACTTGCCGGCGCCGGTCTCGCCCGTGAGGACGTTGAGGCCGCCGCCGAACTCCACCGCCGCCTCCGAGATGACCGCCAGGTTGCGGACGTGGAGATCTCTCAACATGCGCTGCACCTGGCGTGCGCCCGGGCTCGGGCGGGCCGCGGGTCGCTCACGCCGAGGGGATGAACTCGGGATCCTCCTGGGTGCGGCGCTCGAAGCTCAGGAAGTCGTAGTAGCCACATCGGGTGCTCCCCGGGTACTCGCGACAGATGGCCGGCCGCGCCTCGTAGACGGTGCAGCTGCGCGTGTCCCTGTCGAGAAACCGGCAGACGGAATCGTAGACATGGTCCTTGCGGTGCCGCAAGACGCGCTCGCCCTTCTCCTCGCCCTTCTTCGTGAACTTCTTGCGCGCCTTCTCGAAGGCGACGCCGAAGTAGCGGGCCAGCCGGCGGATGTCCCGGCGCGTCGTCTGGATGCGGGGATAGGAGCAGCAGTACGCCGGACACTTCGCGCAGTTGTAGAAGTTCCTCGGTCTACCGCTCACGCGCCACGCCGCCCCCTACTGGAAGCGCGCGATCAGCGCGTCCGGCTGGTGCACGCTGATGCGGTGCGTGGCGTCGACCGAGATGAAGCCGCTCTCCTTGAAGTCGACGATGACCTGGTTGACCCGCTCACGGGAGGCGCCCACCAGCGAGGCGACGTCGGTCTGCGTCAGCCGCAGCGGAATGCGCACCCCGGAGGGCTCGATCGGCTCGCCGTACTGCTGCGCGAACGCCACGATCTGGCGGGCCACGCGGCCGCGCACGTCGAGCGTCGAGAGGGCCTGGATCTGCTCGTTGGCCAGCCGCAGGCGACGGGCCGTCAGCCGCACGAGGTTGTAGGAGAGCCCGTTGATCTCCTTGAGGCAACGGTGAAAGGACTCGCGATCCATGGCCAGCGTCAGGCAGCGCTCGAGCGTCACGACGTTGGCCGAGCGCCCCGCGCTGCCGACCATCCCCATCTCGCCGAACGCGTCGCCGGGACCGAGGAACGCCAGGATGACCTCCGAGCCGTCGATCTGGTCGACGTAGATCTTGACGGTGCCCTCGAGGAGGATGAACACCAGCTCCGTCCGGTCGGCGACCGTGATGACGTTGGTGCCGGTGGCGAAGGGCTTCCTGTGCAACAGCTGATTGATCTGCTCCAGGTCCTTCTCGGCGACGCCCTCGAACAGCGCGATGCTCGACAGAACGGAGAGATCCTCGACCGCGGGCATGAGTGCTCCTCTGATTGATCGGGTTCCAGCTACCTGTACGAGCGATGTTAGCAGGCCGCGGCCGAGACCGCCCGGTCGGCCTTCAGCGCACGCCCAGGGTCGCGCGAACGACGTGGCCGGCGACCTCGGGATTCTCTCGCAGCCGCCGGATCGAGTACTGATACCAGTCGCGGCCGTACGGGACGTAGACGCGCAGGCGGTGCCCGCGCGCGATCAGCACGTCCCTGAGCTCCTCGTCGACCCCGAGGAGCATCTGGAACTCGTAGGCGGAACGCTCCAGTGCGTAGCGCTCGACCAGGGCGCACGCCTCGCAGACGAGGAGCTCGTCGTGGGTGGCGATGCCCACGTAGGCGCCCGCCGCCAGCAGCTTGTCGAGCGCCGCCACGAAGTTGCGGCGGACCGTGTCGCGCCCTTTCCAAGCGGTCGCCCGCGGCTCGATGTAGATCCCCTTGCACAGCCGCACGTTGAGGTCCGGCGCCGCGAGGGCGGCGATGTCGTCGAGGGTGCGCCGCATGTAGGCCTGCAGCACCACGCCCAGATTGCCGTACCGCGGCTGCAGGTCGCGGTAGAGGGCGAGCGTGGCGTCCGTGCAGGTGCGGTCCTCCATGTCGAGCCGCACGAAGTTGCCCTTCTCCCGGGCGGCCGCCACGATGCGCTCGACGTTGTCGCGGCAGAAGTCGGCGTCGATCTGGAGCCCCAGAAGGGTCGGCTTGAGGGAGACGTTGGCGTCGACTCCGGAGGCGTGGATGGCCGCGATCAGCTCCAGGTGCTCGTCGACCGCCGCGGCCGCCCGCGAGCGCTCCGTCGCCTCCTCGCCGAGCGGTCCGATCGTCGCCAGGGCGCCGAGCGCGTTGAGCTCGCGCACCAGGGCGATGGCCTCCTCGTGGGTCTCCCCCGCCACGTAGCGGCGCGCGACCCGCCCCACGAGGGCCCGCGGCACGATCGGCACCGAGGCCATGACCAGTCGGCTGAGAAGGCTCACGATGGCTCTCCGCGGCGCCGTCGATGGCGTCGGGCTAGACGGCCGCGGGACCCTCGGCCGCCCCGCCCGCGGTCCCGTTGCCGGCCACCCAGCGCACGGACTTGGAGCACGGGCACGCCCCGCCCACCCGGCGCAGGGCCGGCATCTCGCGCGCCGCCTCCGCCGCCGTCGTCTCGCCGGCGGCGACCTCGCGCAGCTTCTCGCCGTAGTCGCGGAAGTCGCTGCTGGCGCGATACGCGTCCGGCAGGTGCGCCGACAGGTGCGCGAGGTAGAGGTCGACGTCGGCGAACGCTTCGCCCTCCCAGCCCGTGAGCTCGAAGGCCGGAACGCCGCGCCTCCGGAAGAAGTGCTTGTGCGGCAGATGCACTAGGTCTTCCCAGCGAATGCCCTGCACGGCCTTGCGCTCCGCCACGACCTCGTCCAGGACCGCCTCCGCCTCGCGGAGCTTGAGCTCGGGGAGACGGGCGCGCACGAAGCGCATGTTCAGATCGCGCACGAGCTTCTCCACCTCCCGGTAGTAGAGATCCTGCGCCTCGGCGTTCTTCATCGGCTTGAGGCCGTAGCGCACGTTCGTGCCGCCGCCGCGCTCGTCGCCGAACATCTCGAGGCCGCGCGGCAGCCACTTGTTGATCACCTTCTGGATGTCCGCCGAGGTGATGTAGTGGCTGCCGAGCGCCGCTCGCTCCATCCATCGGCGCAGTGGCACGACGCCCGCCGCGAGGTGGAAGGCCTCCTCCCGCAGCATGGGCGGCATGCTTTCCGCGAAGGGCCGGTAGGCGCTGATGCGCTGCATCTCGAGCTGGTACTTGCCGACGCGATCGATGAGCGCGCAGAACGTCGCGTTGTCGACGAACGAGTCGAAGTCGATGTTGAACGCGCCGAGCACGTGCGAGCCGGTCGTCATCGAGAGGATCTCTTCCACCATCTGCTCGCCGCTCGTGTCCGAGACGCAGCTCCAGTCGTCGTCGAGGAGCAGGTGGAGCATCTGGTAGCCGTGCCGCAGCTCCTCGGCCATCATCCGCAGGATCCAGACCTGGTCCTTCTCGTCCTGCGCCCTGGCCAGGGTCAGCCGGTGCTGCTGGATCGAGCCGAACTCGGTGCTGGCCTGGGCCCGAATGGCGCCCAGCAGGTGGCCCGCCTGCTCGGGATCGAGGTCCGCGGCGCGCGTGAACTTCGGCCTGCCCTTCAAGTCGCCGCACTCGATCTCGTCGCAGATCCCGAGCTCGCGGTAGGCGCAGGCCTCGAAGCGGGGCTCCCGGGGAAAGTGCCGGTCCCAGTTGTCCATGAGGAAGCCGTAGTCGGGCAGGAACACGTCGCGCCACTTGAGGACGGCGTCGTGGAACTTCCTCGGGATGTGGGTCTTGGCGATCGCCATCAGAGAATCCTCATGCCAGCTTCTTGGAGAAGGGCGTCAGCCCGGCGGGCTCGAAGCCGAGCGCCGTGAAGAACTGGGCGATCCCCTCCATGTCGCGATCGACGAGGGTGCGCACGGTCGTCGCGCCGCGCGCCCGGAAATAGTCGAGCATCGCCGCCGCCAGCCGCCGGCCGATGGAGCGGCCGCGGACTTCCGGGTCGACGCCCATCACCTCGATCCAGCCGGTGGGCTCCTCGAGGCCGAACTCCCCCGACCGCACCTCGCCGAGCATGAAACCGACGACCGCGCCGTCGAGCTCGGCGACCAGCGAGGCATCGGGGTCGCGGCGCATGTAGTAGCCGAGGCGCAGCTCCCAGACGTCGGGCCTGTACTCGCCGGCGATCTTCTCGTCGAGGCCCGTGATGTCGCCCAGGTCCGTGTCCTGGAGCGGTCTGATCCGCACTTCCGCCGTCTCGTCGCTCATCGTCGTCGAAGGTCTCAGGTCGTGGAGGGAACCGCCGTGGTCGTGGCCTGAGCTCGCGCCATTCTACCGGCGGCCGCCAAGAGCCGCAAACCGGGCGCACCGCCGGGCGCGGGCTCTAGAACTCGTTTCGACCGGCCGCGGTCGACGGATGCGGAGGCGCCGGCCGGCCGCGGGCCGCCTCCCCGCGAGCGCCCGCCAGGTGCGCGTGGGCGTGGTAGCTGCTGCGGACCAGAGGACCCGCCTCGCAGTGCTCGAAGCCGAGGCTCAGCGCGTCCTCGCGGTGCCGCGCGAACTCGTCGGGATGGACCCAGCGGTCGACCGGCAGGTGGCGCCGCGTCGGCTGCATGTACTGGCCGAGGGTCAGCACCTCGACTCCGGCGTCCCGGATGTCGCGCAGGGTCCGGGCGACCTCCTCGCCGGTCTCTCCGAGGCCGAGCATGATGCCGGACTTGACGACGCCGCCGAAGGCGCCGCGGTCGCGCGCCGCCGAGGCCGCCGCGAGCAGCGCCAGGGAGCGGCCGTAGCGGCTGCCGGGACGGGCCTCGCGGTAGAGCCGGGGCACGGTCTCCATGTTGTGGGAGAAGACCTCCGGCGCCGCCTCGAGGACCGCGTCGAGGGCGCCGGCGGCGCCGCGGAAGTCCGGCGTGAGCACCTCGACGGCGCAGCCCGGCGAGCGGCCGTGGACGGCGGCGACGACGGCGGCGAAGTGGCTCGCACCGCCGTCCGGCAGGTCGTCGCGGTCCACCGAGGTGACGACGGCGTGCTCGATCCCCATCGCCGCGACGGCCTCGGCGACGCGCTCCGGCTCCGCGGAATCGACCCCCGGCTGCGGCCGCCCGGTGGTGACCGCGCAGAAGCCGCAGCGGCGGGTACAGACGTCGCCGAGAATCATGAAGGTCGCGGTGCCGTGCTCCCCCCAGCACTCGTAGATGTTGGGACAGCGCGCCTCCTGGCAGACGGTGTTGAGCTCCAGCCGCTCCACGACGCCCTTGACGTCGTGGTAGCGCCTGGGGGTGCGCAGGCGGATGCGCAGCCACTCCGGCCGCGGCTCTCGCGGCGCGGCTCCGATCCGGACGAGGGAGTCGCTCATCGCCGGGAGTGTACAGCGGCGCCGGCGCGAACTCTACGCGCCCGGCCCGCCCGCCTGGAGGTCGAAGCCGACGTCGAGGGCCGGCGCGCTGTGGGTCAGCCAGCCCACCGAGATCAGATCGACGCCGGTGGCCGCCACGGCCGCGATCGACCCGGGCGTGATGCCGCCCGACGCCTCGGTGAGGGCCCGGCCGCGGCACCGCGCGACCGCCGTAGTGAGGTCCGCGAGCGACATGTTGTCGAGGAGGACGGCGTCGGCTCCGGCATCGAGCGCCGCGGCGAGCTGGTCGAGGGAGTCGACCTCGACGGCGACGTGAACCCAGTGCCCCACGGCCTCGCGAGCCCGGCGCACGGCGCTGCCGATCGACCCCGCGACGGCGAGATGGTTGTCCTTGACGAGCACGGCGTCGTCGAGGCCGAAGCGGTGGTTGGCGCCGCCGCCGGCGCGCACGGCGTGCTTCTCGAGCGCTCGCAGGCCCGGCGTCGTCTTGCGGGTGCACACCACCCGCGCCCCAGTGCCCGCGACCGCGCGCACGAGGTCGCGCGTCGCCGTGGCGATGCCGCACAGCCTCCCGAGCAGGTTCAGCGCCACGCGCTCGGCCCCGAGCAGCGGCCGGGTGGCGCCGCTCACCCGCGCCAGGACCGTGCCCGGCGCCACGTCGCGCCCGTCCGCCACGAGGATCCGCGACACGGCGCTCGGGTCGAGGAGGCGGAAGGCCGCGGCCGCGATCTCCACGCCGCAGCATCTGCCCTCCGCGCGGGCGACGAGATGCCCCGTGCTCGCGTGGTCCGGCGGCACGAGGGCGTCGCTCGTCAGGTCGCCCGCCCGCCCCAGATCCTCGGCCAGGCCGCGGCGCAAGACGGGCTCGTAGATCGCCGGCAGCAACGGCGGGACGACGACCGCCCCGCCGCTCGGGCCGCTCGCCTCGATGCTCATCGCCGCACCTGCCGCCGGACGTCGCCGACGGGCACGCGCTCGAGGCCGACGGCCCCCGAGCGCGGGTCGAGCGTGAGGGCGAGCCGGTAGCCGGCGGCCGTGGCGGGCGCGGCGGCGTCGAGCCGGAAGTGGCTGCCGGCCGATTCCGTCCGCTCGAGCGCGGCGCGCGACACCAGCCGGGCGACGGTCCACAGGTTGCGCCCGACGCGGTCGGCGGCCGCGGCCGCGCCGCGCAGGGACTCGAGCTCGTCGAGCGCCGCGCGCAGCGGTGCGGCGCGGCGCACGACGCCGACCCGTGCCGTCATGAGGCGGCGGATCCGGCGCTCCAGCCCGGGCCGCCGCCTGTCTGCCGCCGGGACCTCGAGATCCGTGGAGCTGACGAGCGGCGCCCGGCCGAGCCGCGCCGAGCGCGCGGCGTCCTCGCCCGCCCGGGCGCCGAACACGAGGCACTCGAGCAGCGAATTGCTCGCCAGGCGATTCGACCCGTGGACGCCGGTGCAGGCGACCTCGCCGGCCGCCCACAGTCCCGGGAGCGAGGTGCGGCCCGTCAGGCCGGTCGCCACGCCCCCCATGTGATAGTGCGCCGCCGGACTCACCGGCAGCAGATCGCGGCGGGGATCGAGGGCGTGCCGGCGGCAGATCGCGAACACGGAGGGGAAGCGCTCCGGCCAGGCGTCGCCGATCGCCGCGCGGCCGTCGAGATACGCCCGCCCGCCCCGTTCCAGCAGCTGGTGGATGGCGCGGGCGACGACGTCGCGCGGCGCCAGCTCCGCGCGCTCGTCCACCTCCGGCAGGAAGCGCCGGCCGGCGCCGTCGACGAGGAGGGCGCCGGCGCCGCGCAGCGCCTCGGTGAGCAGCGGCCGCGGATCGCCGGCGACGGCGAGCGCCGTGGGATGGAACTGGACGAACTCGAGATCGATCAGCGCGGCCCCGGCGCGAGCGGCCATCGCCAGGCCGTCTCCGGACGCCGACGGCGGATTGGTCGTCTCGGCGTAGAGGCGCCCGATGCCTCCGGTGCACAGCACCACGGCCGGGGCGACGAAGGCGACCCAGGCGCCGTGCCGGTCCCGCGCCAGGACGCCGCAGACCGCACCGCCCCGCCGGATGAGCTCGTGGGCCGTGACGCCGCTCTCGACCGCGACCCGCGGCCGCGAGCGGACGGCGCTGCCGAGCGCCCGGCTGATCTCGGCCCCCGTGGCGTCGCCCCGCGCGTGAACGATGCGAGACCGTCCGTGCGCCCCCTCGCGCCCGAGCGCCAGCCGCCCCCGAGCGTCGACGTCGAAGCGCGCGCCAAGGCCCTGCAGCCGCCGGATCGCCTCGCCGGCGGCGGCCGTGAGGATCTCCACCGCCCGCGGATCGGCAAGCCCGCCGCCGGCGGCGAGCGTGTCCGCGGCATGGAGCCGCGGCGAGTCGTCGGCGGCCAGTGCCGCGGCGATGCCGCCCTGCGCGAGCGCGCTGGCGCCGTCGCCCCCCGGCTCCCCGGTAACGAGCAGGCGGACGTGGCGATCGTCGCAGGCGAGCGCCGCCGACATCCCGGCGGCGCCGCCCCCGACAACGAGAACTTCCGCATGCTCGACCCGCTCGACCCTCCGCCTCGCCATCAGTTGCGCCTCCCGACCTCGAGCATGCGCTCGACGGCGGCGCGGGCCCGCTGCGCCACCGCCGGCTCGACCACGACGGGATGCTCCAGGCGCTCGAGCGCTCGCTGGATCTTCGCCAGGGTGATCCGCTTCATGTGCGGGCACAGGTTGCACGGCCGGATGAACTCCACCTCGGGAAACTCCACCGACACGTTGTCGCTCATCGAGCACTCGGTGACCAGGAGGACCCGCGCCGGCCGCCGGCTTCGCACGTGGTCGATCATCCCGGTGGTCGAGCCCACGAAGTCCGCCTCCGCGAGCACCTCCGGGGGGCATTCCGGGTGGGCGACGACGTCGAGGCCCGGGTGCATGCGCCGGTAGTCTCGAATCTCCGCGGGGCGGAAACGCTCGTGCACCTCGCAGTGCCCGTTCCAGAGGATCACGTCGACGTCCGTCCGCGCCGCGACGTAGCGCCCCAGGAACTCGTCCGGCACGAAGATCACTCGCTCCACCCCGAGGGACTCGACGACCTCGACGGCGTTGGCCGAGGTGCAGCAAACGTCGGATTCGGCCTTCACCGCGGCCGCCGTATTGACGTAGGAGACGACCGGCACTCCCGGGTGCCTGGCCCGCAGCCGGCGCACGTCGGCGGCGGTGATCGACGACGCCAGCGAGCAGCCTGCCTCGGGATCCGGAATCAGCACCGTCTTCTCGGGACTCAAGATCTTGGCGGTCTCGGCCATGAAGTGGACGCCGCACAGGACGATCACGTCGGCCTCCGTGGCGGCCCCGGCGTAGGCCAGGCCGAGCGAGTCGCCCCGGTAGTCGGCCACCCCGTGGAAGATCTCCGGCGTCTGGTAGTTGTGGGCCAGGATCACTGCGTTGCGCTCGATCTTCAGGCGCTCGATCGCCTGCAGGTAGGGCGTGTGGACCGCCCATTCGACGGCCGGCACCACCGCGCTGAGTCGCGCGCCGACCCCCTCGATCCGGGCCCTGTCGGCGGGCGAGAGACTGTGGCTCGATGGCTCCATCGCGATCTCCTATGCTCAGAATGAGTAGAAGCTGGCTCAAAGAAAGAGGCGGCTCGGCCGCGAGCCAATTATGCTGAATCGGAGCATAAGCGTCAAGCCCGCTCCGCTTTCGCGCTGGCTCACCGGGGGCCATCGTGAAGATCTTGGGAGGTCGGAAAAAGATTCCAGGTAAGAAGGAGGCGACCGCGAGGTCCTTGGAGAGGCTAGCCCCACGCGACCCGGTCGCTGCGACCGGACGAAGACGCAACCCTTCTGTCCTACCCGAAGTCTTTTCCGACCCCGGCGTCACGGCGATGGCCGCGACGAGCGAAGACCCAGCCCTTCTTCGTTCTGCCCCGAGGTCGTCAAGGCCGCTCCGCTTCCGCTTCTGGCTCAGTGGGTCCATCGTGGACGTCTTGGAGGTCGGAAAAAGACTCCAGGTAAGAAGGAGGCGACCGCGAGGTCTTTGGAGACGCTCGACCCCGCACGAGCCCGCCGCTGCGATCGGACGAAGACCCAGCCCTTCTTTGTTACCCGAAGTCTTTTCCCGAACCTGGCATCACCACGACGGCCGCGACGAGCGAAGACCCAGCCCTTCTTTGCCCTACCCGAGGTCTCTTCCCGACCCTGGCATCACGGCGAGGGCCCCGACGAGCGAAGGCCCAGCCCTTCTTTGCCCCACCCGAGGTCTTTTCCGACGCTGGCGTCACCGCGCAGTCCGCGACGAGCGAATTACGAGCCCTGGCCCGCTCCCGGCGGCGCTCAGGTGCTCGGCAGGCGGGGCAGGCCGACGCCGGGCGACGGGCGCTCGCGGACGACCTCGGCGCGGAAGCGGAAGAGCCGGGCCGGCCGGCCGCCGGTCTCGCGGTCCATCTTCTCCGTGGCCTCGACGAGGCCGCCGTGGGACACCAGCCGGCGGAAGTTCTGCTTGTGCAGCCGCTGGCCGGCGAGCGCTTCGGCCACCCGCTGCAGCTGCCACAGGGTGAAGAGCTCCGGCAGCAGCTCGAAGATGACGGGGCGGTAGCGGATCTTGCCGCGGACGCGACTCAGCGCCGTGGCGAGCATGCGCCGGTGATCGAGGATCATGGCTCGCCCGCGCACCCCGCGGGCGGCGCCCGCGCCCGACTCGTCGATCAGCCCGGCTTCGTAGAGCAGCTCGTAACGCTTCAGGGCGCGCTCCCCGTCCCAAGGCGCGCCCCCCAGGCCGAAAGCCACCTGGCAGCGGGAGAGCCTCGCCGTGCCGGCGCCGGCCGCCCAGCGGGAGAGCGCCGGCTCGATCTCGCGCCGCAGCATCGCCGGCCTGCCCTCGCGCCAGTCCTCCCAGGGAAGGTAGTCGTAGATCGGGCGCCAGCCGGCGCCGGACAGGGTCGGCGCCTCGCGGGCCAGCGCCAGGTAGACGATGGACAGGTGCCGGTCGCCGCCCCCCGGGTCGCGATCGCGATCTCCGAACGTGTAGAGCTGCTCGACGTAGCCGGGCTGCAGTCCGGTCTGCCCGCGCACCCAGTCGCGCAGGCCGAGCTCGAGCGTCGGGTGCCGATCCGGATCGAGCGGCCCGTACGGCAGGCCATCGCGGCCGTCGCGCCCGACGGTGAGCACCCGCGGCTCGTCGGCGGTCACCGCGACGATCACGGCGTTGAGGCCGAGGGCGATCCGGCGCGTCACGCCGGGCGCTCCACGGCGGGCGCCGCGAGCCGCCGCTCGAAGACGGCGGCGAAGTGGCGGGCGGCGACGGCCGCCACCTCCGCGACGGCCGGGCGCGCCCCGGTCAGGCTCTCGATCGACGCCATCTCGACCCCGTGCAGGCCGCAGGCCACGATGCCGCGGAAGAACGCGAGATCCGTCGTGACGTTGAGCGAGAAGCCGTGCATCGTGACCCAGCGGCGGATGTGCACGCCGATCGACCCCACCTTGCGCTCACCGGCCCAGACCCCGATCTCCGGCTGCGCCCCCCGCCCCGCGGCGGCGACGCCGAACTCGGCGAGCGTGAGGACGAGGACCTGCTGCAGATCCCGCACGTAGCGGCGGATGTCGCGGCGGTCCGGATCGAGGTTGACGATCGGATAGCCCACGAGCTGGCCGGGACCGTGGTAGGTCACCTGGCCGCCGCGGCTGCTCGCGGCCACGGTGACGCCGTGGCGCTCGAGCCAGCCGGAATCGGCGACGACGTCCGAGCGCCGCGCGTTGCGGCCCACGGTGAAGACGTGCGGATGCTCGAGCAGCAGCAACGCCTCACAGGCCTCGCCCGCGATCACGGCCCGCCGCCGCTCCTCCTGCAGGGCGACCCCGTCCTCGTAGGCGACCCGGCCGAGAAACCCGGCCTCCAGCCGGCGCGGCGGCGGCGCGACTCCCGTCATGAGCCCGATTGTCGCAGAACCGCTCCTGGTCTCCGATTCGGGCTCAGAAGGCGTCGAGCTCGCTCCAGCTCTCTTCGACCAGGGTCCGCTTGACGTGGTTCATGAAGTGGTCGGCGTCGGCGCCGTCGACGAGGCGGTGGTCGTAGGTGATGGCGAAGTAGGACATGGGCTTGATGACGATCGAGTCGTTGCCGTCTTTGTCGGTGGTCACGACGGGCCGCTTCTCGATGGCGCCGAGGCCGAGGATGGCGACTTGCGGCTGGTTGATGATCGGCATGCCGAAGAGGCTGCCGAAAACCCCCGGGTTGGTGATCGTGAACGTCCCCCCCTTGAGCTCGTCGGGCGACAGCTTCTTGGCCCGCGCCCGGTCGGCGAGGTCGTTGGCGGCGCGCGCCAGGCCCACGAGGTTGAGCGAGTCCGCGTTGCGGATCACCGGCACCAGCAGCCCCCAGTCGAGGGCCACCGCCATGCCGATGTTGATGTCCTTCTTGTAGACGACGTCGGTGCCGTCGATCGCGGCGTTGAGCTTGCGATGGGCCTTGAGCGCCGTGGCGACGGCCTTGAAGATGAACGGCATGAAGGTCAGCTTGGTGCCGTGGGCGCGGAGGAACCCGTCCTTCGCCCGGTTGCGCTGCGCCCAGACCTTGGAGAGATCCATGTGGAAGACCGTCGTGACGTGGGCCGAGGTCGCCTTCGAGTACGTCATGTGGGCCGCCGTGATCTGGCGGATCCTGCTCATCGGCTCGATCTCGACCCGCTCCCCCTCCACGTACGGCGGCACGTAGAAGCCCGTGGGCAGGGGCCGCTGCGGCGCCGGGGCGACGATCTCGGTGGTCGACGGCACCGCCGCCGCCGCCCGATCGCCCGCCGCACCCTCGACGAACGCGAGGATGTCGCGCTTGGTCACGCGCCCGTGGATGCCGGTGCCGGAGACCTCCTTCAAGTCGATCCCATGCTCGGCGGCGATCTTGCGCACCACCGGGCTCGAGGCCGTGCGCACCCGCTCCGCCTCTTCGGAGACGGCGGACGAGCCGCTCCCGGCCACCGCCGCGGGCGCCGTCGGCGCCTCTTCCTCCCGGGCCGCGGCTTCCGCATCGCCGGCCGCGGCCGGCTCGGCGGGCAGGTGCTCCTCCGCCGGCGGCCCGGCGGGGCTCTCGCCCTCCGCGCCGATGAGGGCGACGACCTCGTTGACGGCGACGGTGTCTCCCTCGTCGCTGCGCACTTCCAGGAGAACGCCGGACTCCGGGCTGGGGATCTCGGCGTCGACCTTGTCGGTCGAGATCTCGAAGAGCGGCTGATCGCGGTCGACCCGGTCGCCGACCTTGACCAGCCAACGGGTGATCGTGCCTTCGGCGATCGACTCGCCCATCTGCGGCATCAGCACTTCGGTAGCCATGAGGTGTCCTTCCGTCGCGAGCGGTGCGCCGCCTAGCCTAGCCTGCCTAGAAGTGAATCGCGTGTCCGGACGCCGCGTGGGCCGCCTCCGCCATGGCCTCGGACAGCGTCGGGTGGGCGTGGATGGTGCGGAACAGCTCCTCGGTCGTCGACTCCAGCCGCATGGCGACGCAGGCCTCGGCGATGAGATCGGTCGCGTGGGGGCCGACGACGTGCACGCCCAGGAGCTCGTCGTAGCGCGTCTCGCGAACGACCTTCACGAAGCCCTCCGCCTTGCCGAGGATCGCCGCCTTGGCCAGCGCGGTCATCGGGAACTTGCCGACGGCGACGTCGTAGCCGCGCTCGCGGGCCTGGGCCTCCGTCAGGCCGACGCTGCCCACCTCCGGCTCGCAGTACGTCACCGACGGCACGAGCCCGTAGTCGAGCGGCCGCGCCTCGCGGCCGGCCATGTGCTCGACGGCCAGGATGCCTTCGGCCGAGGCGACGTGGGCGAGCCACGGCGTGCGCACGACGTCGCCGACGGCGTAGACGTTCGGCACCTCCGTCTGCATGTACCCGTTGACCGGCACGTAGCCGTGATCGAGCCGCAGCCCCAGGTCCTCGAGGCCGAGTCCGGCGGTGACCGGCGCCCGACCGACCGCCACGAGAACGGCGGACGCCTCCCGCCAGCCGTTCGTGCCCTCGCCCTGGAGGCGCGCCCTGACGCCGCCCGCGGTCGTCTCGACTTCGGCCAGCTGCGTGCCCGTGAGCACCTCGACGCCGCGCTTGCGGAAGGACTTCTCGAGGACCGCCGACACCTCCTCGTCCTCGATCGGCAGCAGCCGCGGCAGGAGCTCGACGAGGGTCACCCGCGATCCGAAGGAGGCGAAGATCGAGGCGAACTCCGTGCCGACGGCGCCGCCGCCGAGCACGATGAGCGACTCCGGCACGCTCGCCACCTCGAGAACGTGGTCCGAGTTGAGCACCCGCTCGCCGTCGACGGGAGCCGGCGGCAGGTCCCGCGGCACCGAGCCGGTCGCGACGAGGATGTTCGCGGCCGCCAGGACGCGGCGCCCGTCGGCGCTTTCGACCTCGACCTCGTTCGGTCCCAACACCGTGCCGCGGCCGTGCACTCCCTCCACGCCGTTCTTCTTGAAGAGGAACTCGATCCCCTTGGCGTTCTTCGCGACGACTCTTCTCTTGTAGGCGTGGGCGCCGTCGAGGTCGAGCTCGGGGGCCCCCACGGTGACGCCGAACTTGCCGGCCCGGCGGATCTCGTCGATCAGCGCGGCCGTGTGCAGCAACGCCTTGGTGGGAATGCAGCCGCGGTGCAGGCAGGTGCCGCCGAAGCTCGGATCCTGCTCCACGACGGCGACGGAGAGCCCGAGCTGCGCGGCGCGAATGGCGGCGACGTACCCGCCGGGGCCGCTGCCGATGACGACGAGATCCCGTTCTCGACTCATGCCCCGCTCCCCGGGCCGCCGGCCCCGTCGCCCGCCGCCAGCGCCTCGGCGACGAATCTCCCGGGCCGCTTCTCCCGCAGCCGCGCCAGGGGGGTGCGGCGGTCGTGCTCGAAGATGCAGAGCCAGCGCTCCGCCGCCGCGCGCGGCAGCCAGCGCTTCTTGCTCTCGATCGTCTGCAGGGGGAAGAGGTCGTACGCCATCACCCAAGGGTAGGGCACGTGGGCCGTCGTGGGCACGAGATCGGCCAGAAACACGCCGCGGTCCGCCGCGCCGCCGTCGAGCAGCACCACGCACATGTCGGCGTTGTGCCCGGGCGCCTTCACCACCCGCACCCCGGCGACGGGCTCCGCGGCCTCGTCGAAGAGCTCAACCACGCCGGCCGCAAAGAGCGGCTCCCAGTTCTCCGGCAGGTAGCTCGCGCGGTCCCGCTCGTTGGGATCGCGGGCGTGCGCCACCTCGCCGCGGTCGAGCCAGTAGCGGGCCCGGGGAAACGCCGGCACGAGCTCGCCATCGCGCACCACGGTGTTCCAGCCGCAGTGGTCGAAGTGGAGGTGGGTCAGCACCACGTGATCGACGTCCTCGAGGGCATGGCCCGCCGCCCGCAACGACTCGGGCAGCCGCGCCGCCCCCTCTTCGAAGGCGAAGTGGTCGCGGAACTTGCGGTCGTGCTTGTCGCCGAGCCCGGTGTCGACGAGGACGAGCTCGTCGCCGGAGCGCACGAGGAGGCAGTTCGTCGCCATCGGGATCCGGTGGCTCTCGTCGGCCGGGACCTCCCGCTCCCACAGGACGCGCGGCACGACGCCGAACATGGCGCCGCCGTCGAGCTTGAAGCCCCCGTCGCTGACCAGCTGCAGGTCGAGTGAGCCCAGGCGCATGGGCTGGCGAGTGTATCGGAAGGCCCGGAGGGCGTCGAGACGGAAGCGGATCGCTCCGCCACGTGCGCCGGCGCCGGCTTGGTAGGATCGCTGCCCGCATGGGGGAAGAGGGAAAGCTCGGCATCGTGCTCACGGGCGGCGGCGCCCGCGCCGCCTACCAGGTGGGATTCCTGCGCTGCCTGGCGCGCAAGATGCCAGCCCTGACCGTGCCCGTGATCACCGGCGTCTCGGCGGGGGCGATCAACGCGGTGTTCCTGGCGGCGCATCGCGGCGGCCTGCCCGCCGCCGCCGAGAAGCTGACCCGCTTGTGGTCGGGTCTCTCGGTCGACAAGGTCTTCCACATCCATTCCTGGTTCCTGGCGCGGACGGCGTTGCACTGGGGGCTGGGTCTGCTCTCCGGAGGCCACGGCGACCCCCAGCTGCGCGGGCTGCTCGATACGACGCCGCTGCGCAAGCTCCTCGAGGCGGAGCTCGAGGACGGGCGGGGACGCATTCCCGGGATCGCCGAGAACCTCGCGGCCGGACGCCTGGAGTCGCTGGCCGTCTCCACGTTGAAGTACGCGACGGGCCAGACGGTGACCTGGGTGCAGGGCCGCGAGATCGAGTCCTGGGTCCGCCCCCACCGGCTCGGAGTCCGCGGGGAGATCACGGCGGAGCACGTCATGGCGTCGTCGGCGCTCCCCGTCGTGTTCCCCGCCCAGAAGCTCGGGGACGGCTGGTACGGCGACGGCGGCGTGCGCTCGCTCACCCCCCTGGCGCCGGCCATCCACCTGGGAGCGAACCGCATCCTCGCGATCTCGACCCGTTACGGACGCACCCTCGCCGAGGCGTCGGACCCGGCCGTCGCCGGCTACCCGCCGCCGGCCCAGATCCTCGGCACGATGCTCAACGCCGTCTTCCTCGACAGCCTCGACCACGACGCCCTCCACCTCGAGCGCATCAACATGCTGCTCGCGGGCGAGCGCCGAGGCCACCTGCGGCCGCTCGAGCTGCTCGTGCTGCGACCGTCCCAGGACATCGGCCGGCTGGCGGCCGCCTACGAGGAGCGGCTGCCCGGCGCCTTCCGGTTCGTCACCCGGGGACTCGGCACCCGGCGCACGGCGAGCCCGGACTTCCTGAGCCTGTTGATGTTCCAGCCGGAGTACCTCGAGCGCCTGATGGAGATCGGCGAGGCCGACGCCGAAGCGCGCTTCGACGAGATCGAGCGGCTCCTGAACGGTAACGGGCCAGGCGGTGGGCACGACCATGGGTAAGGTGAGCCTGCGCGCCGACATCCGGCTCCTGCGCCTCGCCATCGAGCAGGGTCTCCTCACCTGGGAGGACCTGGAGGCCGTTCCCCAGCCCACCGAGCCGGGGCGGACGCCCGACGGCGCGGCCTGGGGACCGTGGATCTCGCGCCTCATCGAGTCCGGGCACCTGGACGAGATGGGGCTCATCCGCCTGATCCGCCAGCTCGACCCCGAGGCCGAGGAGCCGCTGCCGACGCCGGAGGAGCCCAAGGCGCCGGTGCCCGAGAACTGGGACCGTTACCACATCTTCTCGCGGCTCGGCGCCGGCGGCATGGGGTCGGTGTTCAAGGCGTTCGACCCGCAGCTCAACCGCTTCGTGGCCCTGAAGTTCCTGCACACGAAGGACCGCCAGCACGCCCGCGCCTTCCTCGACGAGGCCCGGGCCCAGGCGCAGGTCGAGCACCCGCTGATCTGCCAGGTGTACGAGGTCGGCGAGGTCGAGGAGCAGCCCTACATCGCCATGCGCTTCATCGACGGCCGGCCGCTCTTCGAGACCGCGTCCCGATTCCCCCTGATCACGAAGATCCGCCTCGTCCAGCAGGTCGCCGACGGGCTGCGCGCCGCCCACCAGAAGGGCCTCATCCACCGCGACGTCAAGCCCGGCAACATCCTCGTCACGACGAACCAGCAGGGGGCGCTGCGCTGCATCATCGTGGACTTCGGCCTCGCCCAGACGGTCGCCGGCCGGGTCGGCGACGGCGAGGAGGTCGCCGGCACGCCGGACTACCTGGCTCCCGAGCAGCTGCGGGGCGACGCCGTCGACCACCGGACCGACATCTACAGCCTGGGGGTCGTGCTCTACGAGCTGCTGACCGGGCGGGTGCCGTTCCGCGGCCGCAACATCGGCCAGACCCTGAAGCTGATCTCCGAAGCCGACCCGCAGCCACCGAGCGCGCTCGAGCCGTCGATCCCCCGCGACCTCGACGCCATCGTGCTCAAGTGCCTCGCCAGGGAGGCGACCGACCGCTATGGCAGCGCCGCGGAGCTGCTGCGAGATCTCGAGAGGTTCGTCAGCGGCGAGCCGATCCAGGCGCATTCGGCGAGCCTCTCCTACGTCGCCCGCAAGTGGCTCCGCCGCCATCGCTGGGTGGCGCTGGCCGGCGCGCTTGGCCTCGCGAGCCTCGTCGCGCTCGGCGCCTTCGGCCTCGTCTCGCAGCGGCGGACCCGCCAGCGGGCCGAGATGGCGCGACGCTTCAGCGAGGAGGTCAAGGACATGGAGGCCGCGATGCGCTACGCGGTGCTCCTGCCGGCGCGCGCCGCGGGCGGCCACCGGGCGGCTCTCGAGGCCCAGATCGCCAGGCTCGGCGGCGAGATGGACCGGCTCGGGCCGCTGGCCTTCGGCCCCGGCCACTACGCGCTGGGCCGCACCTATCTCGCCCTGCGCCGCTACGAGCAGGCCAAGCGCCACCTCGAGCTGGCCTGGGAATCCGGCTACCAGGGTGCCGAGGTGGCCGTCGCCCTGGGGCAGACGATCGGCGAGCTCTACGAGGAGGCGACCTACGTGAGCCCCGCGCCGCTGAGCACCCTCGTCGCGGCGGCCACCCGCGAGGAGCTCGAGCGGGTCTTCCGCAACCCCGCCCTCGAGTACCTGCGGGCGGGAAGCGGGGACAGCTCGGGGCGCTTCATCCAGGCTCTCATCGCCTTCTACGAGGGGCGCTACGACGAGGCCGTCGAAGCCGCCGACGCGGCCTACGCCGCCAGGCCCTGGTTCTACGAGGCGCGCCGCCTGGTCGGCCGGATCCACGAGACTCGCGGCCAGGAGGCGGCCCACGCCGGGGAGTACGACGAGGCTCTCGAGCATTTCGCCCGCGCCGAGGCCGTCTACCTCGAGGTGGCGAACGTGGCGCGCAACGACGCCGAGCTCGAGGTCTCGATCTGCCGCTGCCGGAGCCAGCGCAACGAGGCCTACCGGGCGCTCAACCGCCTGCTGGCGGACCACGTGGATGAGGCGCTCGCCGCCTGCGGCCGGGCCCTCGAGCTCGATCCCGACTTCGCCCAGGCCTACGGCCTGGAGTCGCGGATCCAGTGGCGCTGGGCCGACGTCCTCAGCCGCCGCGGCGAGGATCCGCGGCCGCGCCTCGAGCTCGCCATCGCCGCGGCGCAGACGGCGATCGCCAAGAGCCCCGAGAGCAGCTCCGCCCATCAGAGCCTGGCGGCTGCGAGCCGGCTGCTCGGCAGCTGGCAGATGCTGCGGGGGATCGACGCGCTGCCGGCTCTGGAGCAGTCCGTCAGCGCCGCGCAGCGGGCCATCGAGCACCAGCCGGACGTGGCCACCGGCCACAACAGCCTGGGCAACGCCAACCTCCTCATCGCCCGGCTCGAGATCGGCCGCGGGGGCGACCCGGAGGCACGGCTGGACCAGGCCATCGCGAGCTACGAGAAGGCGGTGGATCTCAACCCGGTCTACACGCCGTCGCTGCTCAACCTCGGCGACGCCTGGACGACCCGGGCCGACTGGCAGATGGCGCGCGGAGTCGACCCCACGAGCGCGATCACCCGGGCGCTCGCGGCCCTCGAGCAGGCCGTCGCCATCAACCCCAACCACCTCCAGCTCCACAACAACCTCGGGAACGCGCACAACACGCTGGCGCTGTGGCAGCTGCAACGGGGTGGGGATCCGCGCCAGCACCTCGACGCCGCGGCCGCCAGCTACCTGCGCGCCCTGGAGATCCAGCCCGAGTACGCCATCGGTCTCTACAACCTGGCCTTCACCGAGCGGCTCAGGGCACGCTCCCTGATCGCGGCCGGCGCCGACTCGGCGGCGGCCGAGCAAGCGGCCGAGGACGCGATCCGCCGGGCCATCGAGCTCAACGCCTCCGACCCCGAGAACTTCATGGAGTACGCGGCGCTCGATCTCCTGCGGGCCCGCGGCGCCCTGGCCCGCGGGGCGAGCCCGAGCGCCGCCGTCCGCGGGGCCGAGGAGTCCATTCGCCAGGCCCGAGCCCTCGCCTCGGAGGCCCCCGAGCTCTTCTACCTCGAGGCCCTGGCACGCCGCTACGAGGCCGAATGGAGCCTCTCCCAAGGCGCCCCGGCGTCCGCCCTCCTGAGCGATGGGCTGCGGCTCGCCGAGCGGGCGTTGGCGGCGAACCCGGCGCTCAGCGAGTCCATCGCGCTCGAGGCCGTCCTCCTCAAGCTGCAGGCGCGCCAGGCACCCCGGCAGCAGCGCCCCGAGCTCGCCCGCCGCGCCCTCGACATCCTGCGCTCCGCCTTCGCCGCCAACCCGGCGCTCACCCACGAGCACGAGGCCGACGCGGCCGAGCTCGAGCGGATGCTGGCCGGAGGCTAGCGCCCGCTCACAATCCCGCCAAGCGGGCGAGCTCGGCCTCGGCGGCGATGTAGCCGAAGGCGGTCACCGCCGGCGAGTCCAGGATGGCCGCGAAGATCCGCCGGGCGGCCGCGGCCTCGCCCTCGAGAAGCGTCCAGGCGGCGGCGCCGTAGGCCGTCGTGGGGTAGGCGACGGCCGCGCGGTCGGCCTCCGCCTCGGCGAGCAGCGCCTCGACCCCGGTCCCGTGCTCGAAGGCCCGCAACAGGTCGTAGTAGCTGTCGTTCTCGATCACGTCGAGGTCTTCGCCGATGGGCGCGAGGGCCCGGGTCGCAGCCTCCTCCTCGCCGGCGCGGCGCAGGCTCAGGTAGAGCCAGTAGGTGGCCGCCACGAGCATGTCGGGATTGGCCGCGAGGTCGCGGCAGCGCTCCCAGGCCCCGGCCGCCCCCGCGAAGTCGGCCTCGAGATACCGCGCCAGGCCGAGGTGGTACCAGATGTTGGTCTGCAGCGTGCTCGTGGGGATACCGCGCTCGTTGGGCAGGCCGTCGGGCTCGACCTCGTCGGGCCGGCCGGCCACGAGCTCGGCGGCCCGCTCGAGGTCGGCGATCGCCGCTGCCAGGCGGCGCTGGGTGATCCGGCGATGGCCGCGGTGGCGCAGGAACCTCGCGTCCCCGGGGAACCGCTCGAGTCCCTCTCCGAAGGTGGCGACGGCGTCCTCGAAGCGGCCCAGGTAGGCCTGCCGCCGCCCCACCCAGATCCAGGCGTCGGCGTCGTCCGGCGCCGCCGCCCGGGCTTCCAGCGCCGTGGCGAGGAGCGCCTCCTGCAACAACCGGAAGTCGTCGGCCGGCTCCGGAATCGCCAGCGGCGCGCCGGCCAGCGTGAGGATCTCGTCGGCGGCCAGGACCGGGGCGAGGAGCAGGCCGGCGAGGACGACCAGGGTCCGCAGCGGGGCGGCGCCTACGCCACCGTCACGTCGGGGCAGAGGAAGACGTCCTGGATGGCGTTGAGCAGCTCGACGCCCTCGTTCATCGGGCGCTGGAAGGCCTTGCGGCCGGAGATCAGGCCGCAGCCGCCGCCGCGCTTGTTGAGGACGGCGGTGCGCACGGCCGCCGCCAGGTCACCGGCGCCGCCCGACGAGCCGCCGGAGTTGATCAGCCCGACCCGCCCCATGTAGCAGTTGGCGACCTGCCAGCGCACGAGGTCGACCGGGTGATCCGAGACCAGCTGGCCGTAGACCGCGGCGTGGGTCTTGCCGAAGCCGATGGCCGGGTAGCCGCCGTTCTTGGTCGGCAGCTTCTGCTTGACGATGTCGGCCTGGATGGTGACGCCGAGGTGGTTGGCCTGGCCGGTCAAGTCGGCCGCGTCGTGGTAGTCGACGCCGTCCTTCTTGAAGGCCGGGTTGCGCAGGTAGCACCAGAGGATGGTGGCGAGCCCCAGCTCGTGGGCCTGGGCGAAGGCCTCCGAGATCTCCTCCACCTCGCGGGCGCAGTCTTCGTTGCCGAAGTAGATCGTCGCCCCGACGGCGGCCGCGCCGAGCTGCCAGGCCTGCTCCACGTGGGCGTAGAGCGTCTGCCGGTAGACGTTGGGGTAGGTGAGCATCTCGTTGTGGTTGAGCTTGACCACGAACGGGATGCGGTGCGCCCAGCGCCGCGACATCGACCCCAGGACGCCGAGGGTCGAGGCGACGGCGTTGCAGCCGCCCTCGACCGCCAGCTGGACGATGCTCTCGGGGTCGAAGTAGGCCGGGTTGGGCGCGAAGGACGCGGCGCCCGAGTGCTCGATGCCCTGGTCGACGGGCAGGATCGACAGGTACCCGGTGCCCGCGAGGCGGCCGTGATCGCGCAGCCGCGCCAGGCTCCCGAGGACGCGCGGCCCGCGATCCGAGATCCCGAAGACGTCCTCGAGATGGCCGGGGCCCGGCGCGTGGATCCGGTCCCGGGAGATCCCCCGGCACTCGTGACGCAGGAGCGACTCGGCCTCGTCCCCGAGCAGCTCTTCGATACGGTCGATGGACTTCGCAGCTCCGGCAACGGCCATAAGGACCCTCCTCTCCTCCGCCGGTCATTGTACCCTGGCCGGCAAAGCCTCCAGCGCGGCGGCGAGCTCGTCGACGATCTCGCGGACGGAGACGATCGAGTGGACGTCGCCGGCGCTCTTGCCGGCCTGCCAGTAGTCGCGGCGGCCGGTCTCGTCGAGCGAGGCGCGCTTGAGCTGCCAGAGGGACTTCAAGGCGTAGGCCATCCGCATCCAGTGCTTGCGGCGGCGGCCGCGCAGCATCCAGCGCTCGAAGGGGCTCGCGCGCAGCCCCATGCGCCGGACGTAGGGCGTGTCGATGACGGCCACGGGGACGCCGGTCAAGCGCTCGCTGAGCACGATGTCCTCCTCGCCGGCGCCGACGATGGCCTGCTTGTAGGGCTCGGCCGCCGTGCACTCGCGGGTGGCGATGAGCCGGGTGCCGATCTGCACGGCCGCGTAGCCCAGGCGGATGGCGTGAGCGAAGCGCTCGCCGCTGGCGACGCCGCCGGCACAGACGAGGGGGACCTCGAAGCGGGAGAGCTCCACGAAGAGCTCCTCGGGGCTCTTGTCGCCGGCGTGGCCGCCGGCCCGCCGGTTCACCGCGATCAAGCCGTCGACGCCGCCGGCGAGGCCCTTCTCGGCCCACTTCGCCGAGGTCACGTCGTGGTAGACCACCCCGCCCACGGCGTGTACCCGCTCCACGACCCACCGCGGATTGCCCAGCGAGGTGATGAAGAAGCGGACGCCCTCTTCGAGAGCGACGTCGATCCACGCGCTCATCCGCTGGAAGTACTTCTTCGACGACGCCTCGATCAGCGCGTTCATGCCGATCGGCTTGTCCGTCAGGGAGCGGATGTAGCGGATGCCCTCCCGGAAGCCGTGGCCGTGCACGTAGGTCAGCGAGACCGGCTGCACGACGCCCAGGCCGCCCGCCGCCGACACCGCCGCCACCAGCTCCGGATTGCTGCACGGGTACATCGGCCCCCCGATCAGCGGCACGGCGACCCCGGCGTGCCGGGTGAACGGCGTCGCTAGCGATCTCGTCACCCTGCCCGCCCGTCTCCCCGCATCGCGGCATTCTATGCGGCGATGCGCCCGCGGCCGGGCCGCCCTCCGGCCGCAGCCCGGGCCGCCCGGGCGAGTCTCCGGCCCCGGCCGCCTCCGTAGCGGCGCTT
>Ga0224512_10000994_pt1 | contig 28314 bp, 27 predicted proteins | sample SF_May12_sed_USG_4_FD_169103 | JGI IMG/M metagenome (GOLD analysis project Ga0224512, IMG submission 169103) | Sediment microbial communities from San Francisco Bay, California, United States - SF_May12_sed_USGS_13 | ecosystem: Environmental > Aquatic > Marine > Sediment | place: USA... | reverse complement strand
TGGGAAAACCCGGCAGATAGTCGCCGGGGTCGTCGGATCCGAAGTGATCGAAGAGAAGGAAAGGATCGAGGTAGTCGAGCCTCCGGGTGGCAATGCTCCGGCGAAGCCGGACCCCTGCCCCTTCCCGTACGAATTGCGGCTCGATGACCTCCTTGACCGGCCTGGCATTCATGCCGATGATCTCCCCCTTGCTACTCCATCGTGAATTCCTGCGTGTCGAACCAGAAGCCGCTTTGTCCGACAGAGTCGATCTCGGCCTTGAGGATCTTCATGTGCAGTTCCTCTTCCTTGGCCAGGGCGAGAAACATCTCTTTTGCCTCTGGGGACTCCGACCGGGCGGCCAAGTCGAGGTAATACCGGTTCGCGATGATCTCCCGATCGACGGCGAGATTGAGAATCCTGATTTCGTCTACATTTACCAGGTCCTCTTCGCTGATATCCTTGTCCGGATAAGCACTCGAGGTAAACACGGCAGCCACCGCGTCGATCTCATCCGCCTTGGGGTACAGCCACGGCTGGTCCTTGAGGATGTTCATCAGGTGCTTTTCGAGCTTGGTCATGTGACCCACCTCGTCGTCGGCGAGGTTGATGAGCACATTCTTCGCCTTGGGATCCTTGACCGCCTTCGCGAACTTGATGTAAGCCCGGATGGCATCCTTCTCGCGGTAGATTCCCCGGTGGATGATGGCGACCGCCTCGGACGTTTTCATGCCCTACCCCCTTCAATTGATTTCGTTGGCGAATTTCCGTGGAAAAAGAGCTACCAGCTATCATACTCAGGAACTTGCCCGTTGACTATACATCCTGCATAGAAAGGGGCTTCAAAGAGATCGTATTATCGCATGCGACTTAGATGCAGTTCCGTCTTGCCTATTTCTTGTTAATGTCATTATCCTGTTGGAGTCCCTACATCCACCCCGTTACGGTAGACTGATGATCGGTAGACCGATGAAAGGAGAGGAATATGGTCCGCAAGAAACGAAAGAACCAGTATCTCCTTCGGATTACCCGGATCGAATCGATCCAAGTTCATGACAAGCCGGGCCACGCCATGTCTCTCGTCGAAATGGAGGGGGAGCCCATCGGAAAGCTCGACGTGGGGGTAGCCGGCGAATTTGTCTCTCGCCGCAGTGTCACCTTCCTTGACCGGACCAAAAGCAGAGGTCCCATGATGGGGTATTCCATGGCCTACTTCCGGCATGGATCCGTATACACCCGCTTCGAAGGCGAGCGGGTCAGCAAGGAATACGAAAAAAGCACGGGCACGTGGAAAACCTACGACGGAACGGGCAAGCTGGCCGGCATCACGGGAGAGGGCACGTTCAAGATCACACTGGCGGAGAGACCCAACGAGTTCATTCTCGACTTCGAGGGCGAATATGAGCTCTGATAAGGAAAGAACCCCAACCATCTAATCTATCGCGTTATCTCCAGACCTCTAAATATCGGGTGCCATACCGATAACCCTTTGCCGAGGGATTTGCTCCGGTCAGATATCCAGGAACAGCCAGGGCGTCTTCGTCTTCCTGACACCCTCGTAGCGTGTGATCTCCTCCTCGTGCTGGAAAGTCAGGGCGATCTCGTCAAGCCCTTTCAGGAGGCACTCCTTAGGGAAAGACCCGATGTCGAACCCGTATACCGTGCCGTCCGGGCCGGTTACCGTTTGTGCGGGGAGATCTGCCGAAATCCTGCTTCCCGGGGAATCCTCGAGGCGGCCGATCAGGCCGCGGACCTCGCCCGCCGGGAGTCGTACCGGCAAGAGTCCGTTCTTGAGCCCGTTGCTGTAGAAAATATCCCCGAAGGAGGGGGCGATGACGACGCGGATCCCGTAGTCCATCAGGGACCAGACGGCATGCTCCCGCGAAGAGCCGCAGCCGAAGTTCTCTCCCGTCACAAGGATCTTTCCTCCCCGGTACGGCGCCTTGTTGAGCACGAATTCCGGCACCTCCTTGCCCAGCTCGTCGAATCGCCAGGCGTAAAAAAGGCCTTCGCCAAGCCCTGTTCGCTTGATCGTTTTGAGGAACCGGGCGGGAATGATGGCATCGGTGTCCACGTTGCCCCGGTCCAGAGGGATCGCCACGGCCTTGAGAGTGTCAAATTTCTCGATCATCCCTTACAATACCCCCCGCACGTCGCTGATCCTCCCGGCGACCGCCGCCGCAACTGCCATCATCGGGCTCATGAGATGGGTCCTGCCTCCCGGCCCCTGCCTCCCCTCGAAGTTCCGGTTCGACGTGGACGCGCACCGCTCCCCGGGCTTCAATCGGTCGGGATTCATCCCGAGGCACATGGAGCATCCCGGAAGCCGCCACTGGAATCCCGCGTCGAGGAAGATCCGGTCGAGCCCCTCCGCTTCCGCCTGCTGTTTGACCAGACCGGAACCCGGAACGACCATGGCCGTCACGCCGGCCGCCACTTTCCGGCCGGCCGCCACCTTCGCCGCGAGCCGCAGGTCCTCGATCCGGGCGTTCGTGCAGGACCCGATGAACACCTTGTCGACCGGGATGTCGGTTAACCGCATCCCCGGTCGAAGGTCCATGTACCGCATCGCCCGCTCCATCCGCTCGCGGACCCGCGGGTCCGGGTGTCCGGCCGGATCCGGGACAACGCCGGTCACGGGCAGGGAATCTTCCGGGCTCGTGCCCCAGGTTACCTGCGGGACGATCCGCGCTGCATCGATCGACTCTTCCCGGTCGAACGATCCGTCGTTGTCGGAGAACAACGTCTTCCAGTCCGCCACCGCGGTGTTCCACTGGCCTGGGCCGGGGGCGGCTGGCCTTCCTTTAAGATAGGCAAAGGTCGTCTCGTCGGGGGCCACCATCCCGAACCGTCCCCCCGCCTCGATCGTCATGTTGCAGATCGTCATCCGGGCTTCCATCGATAACCCGCGGACCGCTTCCCCCGCGTACTCGATGGCGTATCCCGTGCCCCCTCCCGCACCGATCTTCGCAATGATCGCCAGGATCAGGTCTTTCGCGCAGACTCCTACCCCCAAGGCTCCGGTCGCGGTGATCCGCATCTCCCGGGGTCTTGTCTGCCAAAGCGTCTGGGTGGCAAGGACGTGCTCCACCTCCGAGGTCCCGATCCCGAACGCTACCGCCCCGAAGGCGCCGAGGGTGGAGGTGTGGGAATCGCCGCACACCACCGTGACGCCGGGCAGGATCAGGCCGTTTTCCGGGCCGGTGACGTGGACGATTCCCTGCCGGATATCGTCCATGTCAAACAGGGTGATGCCCGCTTCCTTTGCGTTTTCCCGCAGCGTCTCAATCTGTATCCGGCTGTCCGGATCCTCAATCCGCTCCAGCCGGTCCGGCGAGGTAGGGACGTTGTGGTCCGGAACCGCCAGCAGAGAAAGGGGTCGGCGGACGTTCCGCCCCGCCTTCCGGAGGGCCTCGAAGGCCTGGGGGCTCGTGACCTCATGCACCAGATGCCGGTCGATGTAGAGCAGGCACAATCCGTCCGGCCGCTCCGTAACGACGTGCCGATCCCAGATCTTGCGAATGATGGACGCCATGGATCGTTCGATGCGATATTGCGGAAGCGCGATTCTTACCCGGGAAATATTCCCCGGGGTCCCGGGGAAAGCATAACTATTCGTAAACGGAAAGAATCTCCTCCCCGGCTGCGTGCATCTATTTACCACTCGGAGGGAACCCGTCGGTCCCGCCGATTTTCTTAGACCAGGAGCACCCATGATGCATCGGACACGGAAACACCGCAGTAGCCTGCTCACCGGAACTCCCGGTGGGGCGGATTGGGCCAAGAGGGCGGCGGCGCGCGCCATGCTCCGCGCCGTCGATTTCAAGGACGAGGATTTCGTCAAGCCGATCGTCACGGTGGCCTGCCCTTTCACGAACGCCACCCCCTGCAACGACCATATCCGCGATCTTGGCGACATCCTTTTTCGGGAGATCGGCGAATCCGGGGGCAAGCCGTTCCTCTTCGGCACGCCCGTCATCAGCGACGGGGAGACGATGGGGATGGAGGGGATGAAATACTCCCTGATGTCCCGGGACCTCATCGCCGACTGCATCGAGACAATGCACGAGGGGTACGCCGCGGACGGGATTCTCACCCTTTCCGGGTGCGACAAGAGCATCCCGGGCGCGCTCATGCCCATCCTTCGCAATAACAGCATCGGGTTGACCCTGTACGGGGGGACGATCCTTCCCGGAAGCTGGCAGGGGGAGGACCTGACGATCGTGAGCGCCTTCGAGGCGGTGGGGGCCCACGGAGCGGGAAAGATCACGGATGAGCAGTTGCACGAAGTGGAATGCCGCTCCTGCCCCGGCGCCGGTTCGTGCGGCGGGATGTACACGGCCAACACGATGGCTTCGGTGATCGAGGCGATGGGAATGAGCGTCCCGGGGTCCGCCTCGCACGCGGCGGTGGACCGGGAGAACCGGATCTCGCCGGAGAAGCGTAAGGATTGCATCGATTCCGTCACGGCGCTCGTAGGGCTTCTCGACCGGGGAATACACGCCCGCGACATCGCGACGAAGGAAGCGTTCGAAAACGCCATCGTCGTGATGATGGCGCTGGGCGGCTCGACGAACGGGATCCTTCACATCCTGGCGTTGGCCCACGAGGCCCAGGTGCCGCTTTCGCTGGACGATTTCCAGCGGATCGGACAGAACATTCCGCTGCTGGGGAACTTCAAGCCCTTCGGGAAATACGTCATGGCGGACCTGGACCGGATCGGCGGCATCCCGATGGTGATGAAGACGCTGCTCGACGCGGGGCTGCTCCACGGAGAGTGCCTGACCGTCACGGGAAAGACGATTGCGGAAAACCTGGCAGGCGCGCCGACGGTCCCAGGCGGCCAGGACATCTGTTTCCCGCCAGAGCGCCCGTATGCGCCGCCCGGACGGCACATCACGGTCATCCGCGGAAACCTCGCCCCGGAAGGGGCTGTCCTGAAACTGAGCGGGAAGGAGCTGGATCACCACACGGGACCGGCACGGGTCTTCGAGCGCGAAGAGGACGCGCTGGACGCGATTTTATCCGGCAATATCCGGAAAGGCGACGTGATCGTGATCCGGTACGAAGGCCCGAAGGGCGGGCCGGGAATGCGAGAGATGCTCTCCCCTTCCGCCGCGCTTATGGGCGCGGGACTGGGAAAGGATGTCGCGCTTATCACCGACGGCCGGTTCTCGGGCGGCACGCACGGGATCATGGTCGGACACATCGCCCCCGAGGCGCAGGCGGGAGGGCCGATCGCCGTCGTCAGGGAAGGCGACCGGATCACCATCAACCTCAAGGACCGGTCGATTTCCCTCGAAGCGGGCGATGCGGAAATCGCGGGCCGGCTATCCCGGTGGAAGGCCCCGGAGCCGAAATACGGGCGCGGCGTCATGGGAAAATACGCAAGGCTCGTCGGTAGCGCGTCGCATGGCGCGGTGACAAGCTAGATCAAGGAAAACGGAGAACACGCCAATGGCAAGACGAAAGAAAACGATCAAGGGGGCGGAACTTTTTTGCCGTTCCCTGGTGGAAGAAGGGGTCACCTACCTGTTCGGCTACACGGGGGGCGCGATCATGCCGGTGTACGACGCGTTTCCCAAGTTTCCGCAACTCAAGCACATCATGGTACGCCACGAACAGGCGGCGGCGTTTGCCGCCCAGGGAATGGCGCGTGCGACGGGGAAGCCCGGGGTATGCATCGCCACCTCGGGACCCGGGGCCACGAATCTTATGACCGGGATCGCGGACGCCCACATGGACTCCATCCCGATCGTCGCCATCACGGGGCAGGTGGCGACCTCCGTGATCGGGACCGACGCGTTCCAGGAAAGCGACATCATCGGCATGCTCGTCCCGGTGACGAAACAGTCTTACATCCTGGACGACCCGTACGAAATCCCCCGCGTGGTGAAGGAGGCGTTCTATCTCGCCAACACGGGGCGTAAAGGACCGGTCAACATCGACCTGCCCAAGGACATATCGATTGCCGTCATCCCGGATGAAGGCTTCGACGCGACGATCCGGTACCCCGTTCTCCCGCCTCCGGGAATCGGCAAGGACCAGCTGGCCCGGGCGGAAAAACTCATGGCCTCGGCGGAGCGGCCCATCGTCTTCGTGGGACACGGCGTAATCCAGTCAGGGGCGCAGAGCGAGGTCCGGCGGTTCCTCGAAAAGTCGAACATGCCGTTTTCCTGCACCCTGCACGGGATCAGCGCTCTCCCCGGTGATCATCCGCAATACCTCGGGATGATGGGAATGCACGGGACGGTGGAAGCCAATCGAGCCATCGAGAACGCCGACCTGATCATCGCGCTGGGGATGCGGTTCGACGACCGGGTGACGGGGAAGCTGGATGAATACGCGAAGGACGCCGACGTGATCCATGTGGAGCACGACCCGTCCGAAATAAACAAGAACGTCCGGGCGACGGTCGCGATCTACAGCGATCTCAAGCCGGCCGTTGTGGAGATGACGAAGGTCGTGAAGCCGAAACCGTACAAGGAGTGGTACGCCTTCGCGGCCAAGAACCGCAAATATTGGGAAGGTATCGACCCCGTGAACCAGAGAAACGGACGAGGGGACAAACGGAACCTGCTGATGGGGACCGTGCTCAAGAAACTGACGGAGCTGACGGACGGCAAGGACAACGTGGTTGCCGACGTCGGGCAGCACCAGATGTTCGCGGCGCGGTATTACCAGTTCAACCGCTACAACACATGGTTCAATTCCGGCGGGCTGGGGTCGATGGGGTTTTCGGTCCCGGCGGCGATGGGGGTAAAGTATGCCCGCCCGAAAGAGCGCGTGTGGGTGATCGTCGGAGACGGATCGTTCCAGATGAACATCCAGGAGCTGGGCACCATCATGGAGCAGAATATCGACATCAAGATCCTCCTGCTGAACAACAATTTTCTGGGGATGGTGCGCCAGTGGCAGGACCTGTTCCACGGAAGCCGGTTCATCGGAACCCCGGTGAAGAACCCCGATTTCATCGCGCTCGCATCGGCATACGGGATCGCCGGGGAGAGGGTCGACGAAGGAAAAGCGCTCGAGCCGGCCCTGCGGCGCGCGATGAAGCATAAAGGGGCCTACCTGGTCGAGGTCGTGACGGACATGGACGAGATGATCCTGCCCATGATCCCGGCGGGCTCCCGGTTTTCCGACATGAGGGTCACCCGATGAAGCAGAAAAAACTTCACACGATCCTTGCCTTCGCCCACAACCAGCCGGGAGTGCTGTACAAGCTGCTCTCCCTCATCCGGAAGAAACGGTACAACGTCGAGACGATCACCGTCGGGCACACGCACGTCGAGGGGATCAGCCGGATGACGATCTCGTTCTCCCACGGAGAGGGAAACAAGATCGAGCAGATCGTCCAGCAGATCGCCAAGATCACGGAGATTCCGAAGACCGACGACGTGACCTACGAGAACGCGATCAACCGGGAGCTCATCCTTTTGAAGGTGAAGGCGACCCCCCAGGACCGGGTCCACGTCACGGCGACCACGCAGATCTTCGGCGGGAAGGTCATCTACGTCGCATCCGGGCACATGATCGTCGAGATCACGGGAAAGCAGGAAAACATCGACAGCGCCATCACGATGTTCGAGGAATTCGGGATCATTGGTGTAGCGCGGACAGGAGCCACGGTCATGTACCGGGAAGAGGAGGATATGGGACTGGACCGGATCGTACTGCCCGGAAGTCGAGTGGTATCCCTGAAAAACAAGCGCTGAAGGCGGCCTACGACGTGCAGGCGAAAAAACTGGCGGCGATGTTCGAGGCGAATTTCGCGCAGTTCGCAGAAATGGTGCCGGCGGAAGTGCGAACAGCAGGACTCCGGAACAGGTCGTCGTAACCAAAGGGAGACGCAACGCGAAACCCTTCCCGTGCGCCTCCCTCCTCTCACCCTTGACATACGCCGGGCGGGAAGGCATAAAAAGTAAGGAGTATCGGGGCCTTGACGTCCCGGAGAAGGGAGGCCATGAGGGCCACGCGGAACGTTGTCATCCTTCTGGCTGCGATGTCCGTCCTGGCGCAGGGAGTTCCCGCCGCCGCCCTTGATACCATCGGCACGGTGCGGTCCTCCGCAGGAACTGCCGCCGTCACCCGCGGGGGCCAAGTCCTGCCGGCAACCGCGGGGACGAAGCTCATAGCCGGTGACGCCTTGACTACCGGTTCCGACGGATCGATGGGCGTGATCCTTCGGGACAATTCCACCCTCTCCCTTGGTCCGGGAAGCCGCATCGTCATCGAGACATTCCTCTTCTTCCCCTACGAGGGGAAGCTCGGGATGCTGGCTCGGATCACCCGGGGGACCATGGCGTACCTCTCGGGTCTCATCGGCAAGCTGGCCCCCGGGTCGGCCCGTTTCGAGACCCCGATGGCCTCCATCGGCATCCGGGGGACCCGGTTCGCAGTGAAGGTGGGCGGGGCCACCCCGGAATGAGGGTGGATGCGTAGCCGCCGCCAAGGATCGGGTCCCAGGGAAGTGCCTCGCACTCTCCTGGCCTGCTTTGCTTTCCTGCTGCTTCTTTCCTCTTGCGCGGCGTCCCGGCGGGATGTCATCGTTCTCCTCCCCGACAAACAGGGGAAAACCGGATCGATCATCGTGTCGGGCGCAGGAGGCGAACAAATCCTTTCCAAACCCCGGCAGACCGTAAGCGTCGCATCCGGCGCCGCCCCGGCCGAGCCCACCGTCATGCCCGCGGAGGAAGTTCGCTCCCTGGTCGGTCCCGCCCTCGAAGCTCTCCCGCAACCTCCGCTGCAGATCATCCTGTATTTCAAACACGACACCGCCAAGCTCACCAGGCAATCACATGCCGACCTGAAAAAGGTCCTGCGGACCATCCGGGAGCGTAAACCCGTGGACATCAGCGTGGTGGGACATACCGACACATTGGGATCCAAGAACTACAACTACGGGCTTTCCCTGGAGCGGGCCGAGGCGGTGGCCGCCCACCTCATCAGGGACGGGACGGACCCCTCCATCATCGAGATAACCTCTCATGGAAAGGACAACCCTCTCATCCCCACCGGCGACCAGGTCTCCGAACCGCGGAACCGCCGCGTGGAGGTGACGGTGCGATAAGGTGCGACGCCCGCGCAGGCCGCCCATCCTTCCATTCCTCGTCCCCGGATTCCTTCTCACTCTTCTCGCGGGGGCCTTGTGCATCTGGCCTCCCTCCCTCGCCGTCTTCCTGGAAGGGAAGGTGTACGACTCCTTCCTGCGTTCCGTTCCCCCTCGGCCGGTGAGTAGGTCCGTGGTCGTAGTGGATCTCGACGAGAAAACACTCGAAAGCCTGGGACAGTGGCCGTGGCCCCGCTACCGGGTGGCCCGCCTCCTGGGAAAGATCGCGGAGGGCGGCGCGGTGGCGGTGGGACTCGACATGGTCTTCGCCGAGCCCGACCGGACGTCGCTCCGGTTCCTCTCCGGGGAGGTCCGGCGCGACCTGGGGGCGGTCATCGGTCTTTCGGGGGTCTCCCCGGAGGCGCTCGACACCGACCGGGCCCTGGCGGAGACCCTTGCCGGAGGGCCCTTCGTTCTCGGCTACCAGTTCGACTTCGACGAATCGCGCGGGGAATCGTGCGTCCTGCACCCGCTGCGGGCAGCGGTGCGCTCGGGCGGCGGGACGGACGGCACCGCGGGCCTCTTCGACGCCCCGGGCGTCGTCTGCAACCTCCCTGCTTTGGCGCAGGCGGCGGGCGCCTCGGGATTTTTCAATATCGTCCCGGATCCCGACGGTGTGTTGCGGCGCGTTCCGCTTGTCATCCGCCACCGGGGGCTCCTCTACCCGAGCCTCGCCCTGGCCGTTTCCCTGCGGGCCCGCAGCGGCGATGCCGTTTTGGAAACCGGTCCGGAGGGAGTCGAGGCACTATGGTGGAACGGGAGACCCATCCCCCTCGACCGTCGCGGCAACCTTCTGGTGAACTACCGCGGGGGGCGTCATCGTTTCCCCCACATCTCCGCCGCGGCCATCCTGGACGGGACGGCGGACCCGGCTGCGCTGAAAGGAAAAATGGTTGTCGTCGGGACCACCGCCGCCGGCCTCAAGGAGATCCGCACCACGCCGCTGGAAGCCGCCCAGCCGGGGGTCGAGATTCACGCCACGATCATCGACAACCTTTTGTCGGGAGACCCGATCGCGGTGCCCCGATGGGCGCGGGGCCTCCAGATCCTCCTCGTCCTCGTCCCCGGCTTTCTGCTGACGGTGCTCCTGGCGAGGGAACGCGCCATCTGGGGCCTTGCAGCGATCATCCCTACCGCCGCAGCCATCTGTATCGGCTCCTACTGGCTCCTGGCACACCACCAGATCTTCCTTCCGCCCATCATGCCGGTGGCCGCTCTGGGGCTCGTCTTCACGCTGCTCACCTCGCTGCGCTTCCTGCGGGCCGACAGGGAGGTCCGGGAAAGAACCCGGAAACTGGCCCTCACGCAGGACGCCATCATCCAGAGTCTGGCCTCCCTGGCCGAGACCCGCCATCATGAGACCGGGGGCCACATCCAGCGCACCCGGCACTACATGCTCGCCCTTGCCAGGCGTCTGCAAAACCATCCCCGCTTCCGCCATTACCTGGAAGAGACCACGGTCGACCTCCTTTTCCGCCTCGCCCCGCTCCACGACATCGGGAAGGTGGGGGTGCGGGACCGGATTCTTCTCAAGCCGGGGCCGCTGACACCGGAGGAGTTCGAGGAAATGAAGCGGCATACCATCTACGGATCGGAGACGATCCGGCTGGCGAAAACCCTGCTGGGCGAGGAATCGTTTCTCCGGATAGCGGACGAGATCGCTCTCAACCACCATGAGAGGTGGGACGGAGCGGGATACCCGCACGGCCTGAAGGGGGAGGAGATTCCCATCCCGGGGCGCCTCATGGCGGTGGCCGATGTCTACGACGCCATCATCCACCACCGCGGATACCAGGTGGCGCTCTCCCACGAAGAGGCGATCGGCGTCATGAGCGGGGAGCGGGATACGCACTTCGACCCCGACGTGCTGGACGCCTTCCTGCAGGTCCGGGAGGAGTTCCGCGAGATCGCGGCCCGGTTCGCCGGAAGGGGCGTGGATGCCGAGCCGCCCCCTCCCCGCTGAAGCGCATTCGAACTCCCTGTACAACCACGCCTCCGTGGTATATTTTGGCGGCATATTCAACATGATCGTACCTCTCATCCCCAAGGAGGCTCCCATGTCCAGAAAGAAGATTGCGATCATCGGCGGCGGTCAGATCGGTGGAGTGCTCGCACAGCTTTGCGCCTTGCGCGAACTCGGCGACGTCGTGCTGTTCGACATCGTCGAGGGGATGCCCCAGGGGAAGTGTCTCGACATTGCCGAGGCCTCTCCGGTGGACGGGTTCGATGTCTCCCTGAAGGGGACCAACAACTACGAGGATATCCGCGGCGCCGACGTCGTTATCGTCACGGCGGGTCTTCCCCGGAAACCGGGAATGAGCCGGGACGACCTGATCGAGGTCAATTCCAAGATCATGAGACAGGTCGCCGAGGGGATCAAGAAGCACGCCTCCTCTGCCTTCGTCATCGTCATCTCCAACCCGCTGGATGCCATGGTGACCCTCTGCCAGAAGATCACCGGTTTCCCTTTTCACCGCGTGATCGGCCAGGCGGGGGTTCTCGATTCGGCTAGATTCGCCACCTTCATCGCCTGGGAACTTGGCGTATCCGTCCGGGACGTGACCGCGCTGACCCTGGGCGGACACGGCGACGACATGGTCCCCCTGATTCGATACGCGAACGTGAACGGGATTCCCGTGATGGAGCTTCTGGAGAGAAAATACGGAAACGCGGGCAAGGCGAAGGAAGTGATGGAAGCCATGGTGAACCGCACCCGCAAGGCCGGGGGCGAGGTGGTCGCCCTTCTCAAGACCGGCTCCGCCTTCTACTCCCCTGCCTCTTCCACGATCGCCATGGTCGAGTCCATCCTCAAGGACCAGAAGCGGGTTCTCGCCTCCTGCATCCACCTCAACGGCGAGTTCGGCGTGAAAGGGTACTTCGTCGGCGTGCCCGCGGTGCTGGGCGCCAACGGTGTGGAGAAGATCATCGAATTCAAGCTCAACGCCGAGGAGCAGGCGATGATGGACAAGTCGGTGGCGGCGGTGAAGGGGCTGGTCGACACCCTCGCGTAGACCCCCGGGGGGACGGGAAACGCGGCGGAACGGATCGATCGACCGGACACGCCGCTCCCGTCTCCCGGTTCTTTCCCGCGGGCGAGTACCCGGCTTCCCCGGTTCCGTACCGGAGATTTCCGGGGGCTCCTCCGCGTTATTTCGTCGTTCCCCGGTAGGTACCCGCCCGGGTCAGCGCTTCCACCATCTCTTCCACGGTGGTCTCCGCCGGGTCGAAGGATACCGTGTTGACTTCCCTCATGCCGTGGAATCCGTTCCTTACGCTTTTTACCCCGTGCAGCCCTTCCAGGGCCGCTTTCCCGACGTCGTATCAGGCCACGTAAAACGTGACCACAGGATATCCCCCGTCCTGTGTTTTCGGACCGCCGGACTCACCGGATGCCGACAGGATCAGGAAACAAAGGATCACGGCGAAAGGAAGAACCAGGGAAAGCTTCCGTGAGGAAACCATCGCCATTACCTCCGAAGGATTGCTCCGATCAATGACCGCCGGCTTCTTTTCCCCACAGTTCCTTGAGCCGCCGGTCGCGACCGCATCCCGCGCGGTAGTACTTGTAGCGGATCGGGTTCTTCCTGTAGTACTGCTGGTGGTACTCCTCGGCGGGGTAGAACTCGCCCGCCGGGGTGATCTCGGTGACGACCGGTTCCCGGAAGGTCTTGGTCTTTTCCAACTCCTCCTTCGACTTCTGCGCCAGCAGACGCTGCTCTTCCCCATGGTAGAAGATGGCCGGCCGATACTGGGATCCCTTGTCGCAGAACTGCCGGTCGGTTACGGTCGGATCGGTATTGCGCCAGTAGATATCGAGCAGCTTCCCGTACCCGATCCGGGACGGATCGTAGACAATCTGCACCGCTTCGGCGTGGCCGGTCCCGCCAGCGGAGACCTGCTGGTACGTCGGATTTTTCTCCTTTCCGCCGGTATAGCCGGCGGTGACCGAGACGACTCCGGGCTGTTTGTCAAACGGCGCTTCCATGCACCAGAAGCAGCCGCCGGCAAAAATCGCCGTCTCCCGTTTCCGGGAATCCGGTTCCTTCGTTTTCATCATCGAATCGTTCCCGGCAGCCACGGCAGTGACCGCAATGAGGGCCAACGCCGTGGTTATCCCGGTTACGCTAAGCATTCCCATGTTCCTGCTCCTTCCTAAAAATGCGGTTTTAAGCGGCGCAATCGGCTCCCGCCGCCCGTTACACCCTTAGACTACTCCGCCTTGACGAAATCCAGGGCGGCCGAGTTTATACAATACCGAAGCCCGGTCGGTTTCGGGCCGTCCTCGAACACGTGGCCCAGGTGGGCATCGCACCTTCTGCACAGCACCTCGGTTCGTTTCATGAACCAGCTGATGTCGCTCTTGGTGCGCACATTTTCCTCGGCGATCGGTTCGTAGAAGCTGGGCCATCCCGTTCCGGATTCGTACTTGGTCTCCGACCGGAAAAGGTCCGCTTTGCAGCCCACGCAGCGGTAGACCCCCTTTTCGTGGTTTTTCAGCAAGTGTCCGGTAAACGGTCTTTCCGTACCTTTCTTCCGGGTTATCGCGAACTGCTCGGGGGTCAGCAGACCCTTCCACTCTTCTTCCGTCTTGCTCACTTTATCCGTCATGACATATCCCTCTTGGGCAGCGGAATAGATTTTTATCTGTTTCGTCTCCCCCGTTTCCCCGTTCCCGCGCGCCGCGGGTACCTCCGCAGCGACTGCCCTGTCCCGCAGTATCGCGAAATCGGCCAACGCGGCTCCGGCCAGCAGAAAGGAGAACCGCAGGAACTCCTTCCTTCCCATCCTATGTGTCATCAGCATTTCCATCGCGCATCTACCTCCTGTCCTGTCAACATTTACGTATCCTTCCCCTGGGACGGGGACCCGGCCGCGGGCCTCCGTCTTCCGCAAGCGCCGCCAGTTCGGGAATTCATATGGTGTGATGATCTGGCCGCCCCTGCCGGTTCATCTGCGGTACCTTTCATACTGCCGCGTGGAAATCACGCGGTCGTAACGAAAGAGTCACGTTTTGATCACGGGAAATGACGGGAAAGGAACGCCTACGGCAGGGTGAATTCGAAAGTCGATCCGGCGTCGACCTCGCTTTCGACGTGCAGGTCGGATCCGTGAAGCGCGAGAATCTTGCGGGCGATGACCAGGCCTAAGCCCGCACCTTCCCCGTCCTTCCCGGGCTCCCCGTAGCTTCCGGGGATCGGGTCGAACAGACGGGAAAGCCGTTCCGGCGGGATGCCGCAACCCGTATCCGAAACCCGGACGGTCACGCCGGTCTCCGCTCGTTTCGCCTCGATGGTGATTTCTCCGCCCTCGGGGGTATGCCGGAGGGCATTCCCGATCAGATTCTCCAGGACCCGGTCGATGAGACCGATATCGCCGAAAGCGAAAGGAATCCCTTCCTCTATCCGCATCTCGAGCCGGATCGTTTTCTCGTCCGCGGCGAGCCGGAACTTCTCAACGATGTCCTGGGCAAGATCCCCCAGCGAAAACCGTTCCTTCCGAATCGCGACATCGGGAGAGTCGAGCGTGGAAAGCTCGAAGAGCTCCGAGACCAGCGTGGAGAGACGCCGGCAATGGCTCAGGGCAATCCGGAGATATTCCTCCTGTTCTCCAGGGGATAGCACGCTCTTTTTCATGGAAAGGGTTTCGAGGTACCCCTGGAGAGAGGTGAGCGGCGTGCGCAGGTCGTGGGAGACGTGGGTCACAAGCTCCCGCCGGAGACCGTCGGCCTGCCTCAGGTCACGGATCTGCTGGGCGATCCGGTCCGCCATCTGCGCGAAGGCGGCTCCCAGCCGCTCGATCTCGTCCCCTTTGCCCGCTTCAAACTGCTCTAAAATCTCGGGCTTGTCCGAAAAGCCGCTCTGCTGGAAGTCCTCCACGGCCTTCGCCAGCCTCCTGTGCCGGTGGGTGAGCCGGTAAAAAAGGAGGAGACCAGCCAGGAGAGCGAACAGTACTCCGCCCGCGGCCGCCCAGGTGCTCAGTTGCAAAATGTAGCTCCCCCGAAGCATGCGGGAGACCGTGTCGTACTCCTCGCCGCCCAGGATGACGTAGAGATACCCTTCCGCCGGACCCTCCGGAGGGACGGGAGCGACGGAGAAGACCTTCCTTCCTCCGGGGCTGCGCGGGTCGTCACCCAGAATGGGCAACGCCTCGGTCCCGGTCAGAAACGTCTCCAGAGGTCGCAAGGATACCCGTTCTCGTTTCACCTTGCCGGGGGGGGCGGAGTAGGTGAGGATTTTGCCTTCCTTGTCGAGCAGGTACACCTCGATCCCGGGATGGACGGCCATCAGCATGTGGAAGATCTCCCGGATCGGTTCTTCCTGTACGCGGCCGCCCTGTATCAGGGGTGTCTCGGAGGCGATGTGCCGGGCCAGGGACCGGTTCAGTTTCTGGGTCATTTCCTGGAGATGGACCCGGGTGGTGAAAAAGGTCAACAGAACGAACAGAATCCCGATGCCGAAAAACAGAAGCAGCAGGACGGCGGAGAGTTTTCCGTATAGCGTCCTGAACACCCGCTACCCCTTTTTCCGATCCTCTGGTTCGGCGAACTGGTATCCGACCCCCCAGATCGTAAGGATGTACCGGGGCTTGGCCGGATTCATTTCGATCTTTTCCCGCAGACGATTGATATGGGAGTTGACGGTGTGTTCATACCCCTGATAGCTGTATCCCCACACCTTGTCCAGCAGCTGGCCCCGGGTGTAGGCCCGCCCGGGATGGCGGGCGAATTCCAGCAAAAGTTCGAATTCCCGCGCGGTCAGGTGGACGGGTTTCCCGTCAACGGTCACCTTCCGTTTTTCCGGGTCGATGGTCAGGTCGCCCGCCTGGATCATCTTTTTCGGCGCTAAAGGGTCTTTTCCCCGCAGCGCCTCCACTCTTCGCAAAAGGGCTTTCACCCGTGCCAGGAGCTCACGGACGTTGAAGGGTTTCGTAAGATAGTCGTCCGCCCCCATCTCCAGTCCCAGGATCCGGTCCACATCCGTGGACCGGGCAGTGAGCATCAGAACAGGGGTGTAGTTCGGTCCCGTTCGTATGTGGCGGCATACCTCCAGCCCGTCCATCCCCGGAAGGATGAGATCCAGGATGATGATGTCGTAGGGCTTCGCGAGGGCCTGCTGAAGCCCGGTTTTCCCGTCGGGAACGACGGTTACCTCATACTTCTCATCCCCGAGGTGGAGTTCCAGCAGGCGGGCGATATCCCTGTCGTCTTCGATCACTAGTACACGATGGGACATGGAGCGTTTCCTGTCAGCGTTCCGACATTGGCGAAAAAAGAAGGGTTTCCCGCAGACACCGGTTGGCCCTCGCCCCATCATACCATCCAGGATCCGAATGGGAGCTTGTCCTTGCCCCCCATAAAGGTCCCGTTTGAATAAATCCAGCTTTTTTTATATAATGAGTTCGTAAGTCTTTCCGTTAACCTGGTGACGGTTTCCCTTAGAAAAAAGGAGGTAGCGCGATGAAATCGAAAATCCTCGTCCCGCTTGACGGATCCAAACTGGCGGAACGGGCGGTGGAGCAGGCGGAGAAGATCGCCAAGGCCCTCGGCTACGAGGTGATTCTTTTCCAGGTCATCCAGAATCCGCTCGCAAGCGCCCCGGAGGCAGGTCCCGCGGCAGAGGAAAAGGCAACCCTGGACACAATCGATACGGCCAACGCCTACCTGCAATCGATTGCCTCAGGCCTCGAGGGGAAAGGGATCAAGACCAGGGTCGAGGTCGGGGAAGGACCTCCCTATGCCGGGATTCTCGGCCTGGCGCACAAGGAGGATGTGGATTTCATCATTATGAGTACGCACGGGCGCACGGGACTGACCCGGGCCCTCATGGGGAGCGTCGCGGAGAAAGTCGTCTACACGACGAAGCGCCCCGTCATGCTCGTGAAACCGGAGAAGATTCTCCGGGCCCGATCCGACGAGGCGGAAGCGATCCTTAGCATGCACTCCTGATACCGGTACCGCCGGCCGCCCGGCCCGTTCATCGGGCCGGGCTCTTTTTTTGTTTCCCTCATGGCGATCCGGCGATACTATCCATGGAGGGTAAGACAGAACTTCCCCCGGAAGGAAATGCCAACTTCATTCCCGTATTATCAGGAAATCATCCTTTATGATCAGGAAACCACCCCTGGAACCACCCAAACAGGAGGAACGTTCATGGCACTGAAAGGATCGAGGACGGAAAAAAATCTGCTTGCGGCGTTCGCCGGGGAGTCGCAGGCCAGGAACCGGTACACCTTCTATGCAGGCATCGCCTCCAAGGAGGGGTTCGAAGGGATCGCCAGCATCTTTCTGGAAACGGCGTCCGACGAGAGAATGCATGCCAAGCGCTACTTCGAACTGCTCGAAGGAAGAGACGTCGAAATCACCGCCGCCTACCCGACCAGGATCGGCGACACCGCCGTCAACCTGGAGGCGGCTGCCGCCGGGGAGCACGACGAGTGGTCCCATATCTACCCGACCTTCGGGAAGATTGCCGAGGAGGAGGGGTTCAAGGCGGCCGCGACGGTTTTTTTCCGTGTCGCCGACGTGGAAGTGGAGCACGAGAAGCGGTACCAGACCCTGCTCGCTCGTTTGAAGAACGGGACCCTGTTCAAGCGGGAGAAACCGATCCGGTGGAAGTGCCTAAAATGCGGACGCATTCACGAGGGGACCGAAGCGCCGGAACGCTGCGTCACGTGCGCCCACCCCCAGGCCTGGTTCGTCCCTGCGCCGGAGAACTACTAAGTCCCGATTGCCTCGCATCAGGGCAGGGGGAGAACCCGCTCCCCCTGCCTTTCCACAAAGAATGTGGATAACCTGTGGACTACCATGCGGAACATTTACGAGTCTGGATATGAAAAAAATACGCGGTCGGTCCAGCAACCGGTTTTTCATCGAAGCCGAACAGCATGCCCATTTTTTAAGCGTCGTTCCGGAGGAAATTTCAAAACTCCCGAACCGGAAAATCTGAGAAAATATTTTCCGTAAAAACAAGATCCCCGTCATCGATTCCTTTTCGGGGGGAAAATAGGATCCGTTTCAGGAAAGGCCGACGATGAAGCAAATGATCTCCGCCACGCTCGATTTCCTCAGAACCGACATCTGGGTGCTTTCGGAAAAGGGCCTCTCCCGTACAAAAGCGTATTTCGTACGCACGCTCAAGGTCTTTCTCATGACGATACGGGGCTTTCAGGATGATCATTGCTCCGTGAAGGCGTCGGCGTTGACCTTCTATTCCCTGCTCTCGGTCGTCCCCATCATTGCGATGTTCTTCGGCATCGCAAAGGGATTCGGGTTCGACAAGAGACTCCAATTCCAGCTCCTGGAAAAATTTTCCGGCCAGGAAGCGATATTGCTGAGGGTTTTCGAATTTTCCGACTCCCTTCTCCAGAAAACCAAGGGAGGCATCGTCGCCGGGATCGGGGTCGCCCTCTTGTTCTGGTCCGTCGTGAATGTGCTCGGATACATCGAGCAGTCGTTCAACGATGTCTGGAAAATCAAAAAGTCCCGCAGTTTCGCCAGGAAATGCAGCGATTATCTTTCGGTTGCGATGGTATGCCCGCTCCTCTTCATCATGGCAAGCAGCCTGACGGTAACAATGGCGGGCCAAGTGAAATACGTGGCGAAGATCGTTTCCCGACTCGGCCTGCCCCCGGGGCCGATCCTCCTCCTGCTGGACATCATTCCCTTTGTCCTGATCTGGACGCTGTTCGCCTTCATTTATATCTACATGCCGAACACGAAGGTCCGTTGGCGGTCGGGCCTGATCGCGGCCGTGGTGACCGGAACCGCCTACCAGGCCTTCCAGTGGTTATACATCGCTTTTCAGGTCGGCGTGGCGCGGGCCAACGCCATCTACGGAAGCTTTGCCGCCCTGCCCCTGTTCCTGGTCTGGTTGCAGATCAGCTGGATGATCGTCCTCTTCGGATCGGAACTCTCCCATGCCGTCCAGAACGTACACTCCTACGGGGGGCCGGCGGACCCGGAGAAAGTTTCCCCGTACAACAGGAAGCTTCTTTCCCTGCTGATCGCCCGGGTCGTGATACGGAAATTCTCCGAAGGGGAAAAACCGCTGACCGCCCCCGGAATCGCCGACGTTCTGGGAATGCCCGCCCACCTGGTACGTCAGATCCTGTCGGATCTTTCCGCCGGCGGGCTTTTCTCGACCACGGAGCGGGAGGAATATGAGGAGGCCGCCTATCAACCCACGCGCGACATCCACAAGATCACCATAACGACCGTTCTCAACGCCCTGGAGCGAAGTGGTTCCGTGGATCCGGTCTTTTCCCCCACGGAGGATTTCCGGGCGGTCTCGGCGACCCTGGAGACCTTCGGCACCACGATCGATACCTCCCCCGCCAACAAGCTCGTGATGGACCTTTGATCCGTGCGGACCGGGAGGACGCCTCGGGTCGGGAGGAACAGATCCAGGACGGCAGGACAGATCCGGTTCTTTCTCGTGTGCTTTCTATTCCTTTTCGCATGGCATGGCGATACGCCTTTGCGAGCGCAGCAGGAAACCTACTCTTCCCCCCTGCTGCGGATCGCCGACTTCGATCGCGGCGTGCAGAATCTTGTGGGGGGGTTCCACAACGCCTCCGAACAGGCGCCCTCTTCCGTCTCGATGAGAAGGGTGTCCGACGTGTTCCGGGGCGACGGCGGGCGAAGCCTTCGGATCACCGCCAGGCAGGAGGCGGGCGGGTTCGCCGCGGCCTGGGTTTCCTTCCACGACTTTCGCCAAAGGAGCAAGACGTACCTCGACACCCGCGGGTATTCGTACCTTTCCTTCTGGGTCCGGGGTGCGCGGGGAGGGGAGGAGTTCCGCATCAAGGTCGCAGACGACGCCTGGGCCGCCCGGGAAGACGGTCTGTCCATCGGATTCGTCTCTCGGTTCCTTCCGGGCGGGGTCACGAGGGAATGGCGGGAAGTGCTTATCCCGCTGGACGCTCTCCCGTCTCTTAACCGGAAGGCGATGGCGTTTTTTACGTTGGATTTCCCCACGCCGGGCGCATACATGATTTTCATCGACGACATAAGCTATAAAAGGGATCCGGGGATTCCCACCCCTCTGACGCCGAAACCGGCGGCGGGAAACCCGGAACCCCGAAACCTTCCGCGGGCCATGTGGCATTGGGACCCGCTCCCTCTTCTCCAGGATCCGTCGATGCAGGAGGATTTTTTCCGGTTCTGCCGGCGGGAGAGGATACGGAGCGTGTGGCTGCAGCTTCCCACCCGGATCGAGCGATCCTCCGGGACGGGTAAAAAAGGCAGGCAACCGGCGGGAGACGAGATCCGCGTCGAGATCCTGCACCCGGCCGGGTTGCGCTCCTTCCTTGCGTCCGCCCATCGCAAGGGGATCCGGGTGGAAGCGCTGGACGGCGCCCCGGAGTATTCCGTACGGAAGAACCACCGCGTACCCCTGGCGATCGTCGACGCGGTGATCGCCTTCAACCGGGCAGGGGGGCCGGGGGAGCGGTTCGACGGCGTTCACTTCGACAACGAGCCGTATCTTCTTGTCGGCTGGCATATCCCCGAAGTGCGAAACAAAATCCTGACGGAGTTTCTGGAGCTGAATCTCGAATGCCAGAGGCGGATACGGGCTCGCAGCGACATGGTGTACGGGATCGACATCCCCTTCTGGTTCCAGTCCATCGTTCCGGAAACCGGGAAGGTGATCGCACCCGTATCCTTTCAGGGCGTGGAGAAGGCGGCAAGCTTCCACCTGATCGACATGCTGGACTCCGTGGGGGTGATGAACTACCGCAACGTGGCGGACGGCGCAGACGGAATGCTCGCTCATGGACTGGAGTTGCTGGAATATGCGAAGAAGGCGGGGAAGGCCAAAGTCTACCTGGGGGTGGAAACGATCACGGAACCGCCCGTCGATGTCTGGTTCGCGGTGGGGCGTCCGAGAAAAGAATCCGTGACCATTCTCCGATCCCGGGACGAAGATCTGCTCTATCTGAGCCGGATCAACGGTTTCCGCCTGCATGTCCTGGACGACGGCGCCCGTCTGCATTTCGGGGTCGCCCTCCCCTCCCGACCATCCGCCGACGAGCAACGAGCGGCCTCCGATACGTTGGTTCGGTTGGCCAGGCTTACAGGCGTCCCGCTCGGGGGTCCCGGGAAAGACCACGCAGCGCAGCTGCGCAAGACGGCGCTTGATGCACTGGTCCGGGACCCGGAGTGGAAACATCCCAAAACGCGGAATATCCCGCTCCCGTCAGGAAAGAAGGAATACGCCGGATTCCAGGCGACGAACCTCCTGCTGCCGAAAATTACCTTCGGATACAAACCGGTCGCGGAAATGAAGGCCGAGCTTTCGGTCGCGGAGGAAGAGTTCGACGCGTACGAGCAGTATGCCGGGATCGCCATCCACCATTACGGTACGTATCGCAGGATGGTGGAATCCGCCCTCCCCGGGGATTCCCCTTCCCGCTGATTCTTTCGTACTCCCCTCTCTCCCGAGAACGATACTTCATGAGAAGATACTGCTGTTTGCATGCTTTATTTGTTTACAAAATATATTTTTAAGGCTTATTAAAATATGTATTGACAAGAAAATGTTTGTTTTATACATCTTAAAGATAAGATAAGGAGGGAAGCAAGTGTTTCACGTCAAGCAGCGATAACCTTTCGGACCGCGGGGGGGACGCTGCCGGATCTCCGGCTTCCTCTTCCCCGCCGTAAAGGAGGTGAGGATGCTCTCCTTGCTGAGGCGGTTGGCGTTGCGACAGGACGGAAACGGGAGGTACGCTGGCCTCGGACTGTGCGACGAAATGCGGTTGCGGTTTCTGGCAAGACGGTTGACGTTCCCGCGGGGGGGAAGCAGGCAGCAGCCCGGATCGGGGCTGATCAATGAAAACGGGGAGCCCGCCTGGGAAGATCCCTCCCGGGAGCCGGGGCATGAATTCCGCAATTACGTGTATGAAATGCTTCGCTGCCAGGAGCAGGCATAACGAATGGAGAGCTAACCCTTTGAAGATAATCGACGGCACGAAACTCTACGAGGTGGAAGACCTCGTAGCGATGCTCCAGGTTTCCCGCATCACCGTGCAGGGGTATCTGCGGTCGGGCAGGATCAAGGGGATCAAGATCGGGAAACGATGGCACGTGACGGAGAAGAACCTGAAAGACTTCCTTTCGGGGGATTCGCAGATAAAAGCATCCCGCTAATCGGGTCCTAACCCTTTCGTTCTTCGGGCAACATCGCCTCGATTTTCTTCAGCGCAGACAGGGAACCGTCGGGGATCGACAGGTGGGGTTCGTCAATCCACGGCTCCCGCGGATTGATCCGGACGACCGTCACCCCGTTCCTGCGGCCGAGACGTTCACTCATGCTGCGGATGGTCGGAATGGCGGTGCCGGCACCCATTTCGATGACCACCGTCTCGCATCCGCCGGTTTCCTCGAGGAATGTCCCGAACAGACTCTCCTGACGTTCGGTGCGAAAGCCGAGCCAGGAAAAATCACCGAACATCAGGATATTGGGCCTGGCCACGCCGCCGCAACGGGGACATCCGGGGATATGCAGGGCGCGCATTGTCCGGTGATCGACCGGAATCTCCTCCCGGTTCGGCCAGATCGCGTCGGAACAGGGCGAAAGACACTGCAGGTGGTGTATGGAGCCGTGGACTTCCAGCACCCTTTCTTCCTCGAATCCCGCCTTCTGGAAATGACCGTCCACGTTGGAGGTGACGACGAAATGCGCCAGGCCGAAGCGACGGATCCATTGCCTGAGAATCCGAAACCCGTCGTGGGGCTCCGTCTGGCGGTAGAGATGGGTCCGGTGACCATAGAACCCCCAGCCGAACGCCGGGTCGTGGAGAAAATGGGTCGGGTTGGCCGCTCCCACAAAAGAAATTCCCAGCCGCTCGTACATCGGATACGCCTTCCAGAATCCTCGCTCCCCCCGAAAGTCCGGCAGACCGGAGTCCACCCCCATTCCGGCCCCGGAGGCGATAATCAGGGCCCTGGCCCTCCCGATCGCATCGGCGGCGTTTCGGTAAACCTCGTCGGAATCCATCCCGTTCCCCGCTGCTCCCGCATCCTTATAGATAGGATTGTGCCCCGCACTCCTCACAGCCAAACGAATCGCTTAAAACGAGCTTTGCCGGCTCGATATCGAAGGTATCGTGATTTTCCGTGAGATGTCCAGGCCTCCCCGGACCGGCCCGCGCTTCCATACTCCCCGATAAACCGCCTCCCGATTCCCTCCGGGCGGGGAAAAACCGTGACTTCTCCTTTCCCGTGGAGGTGACGATTTTAGTCACATCCCATGGGCCATTCCCGGGCTCTTCCCCTGTCCCGGTCTCCCCCGCCTCGTCCCTTATCCCTGGAAACCACTGTTTCTTTTTACCTTTTTTTCCCCCGCCATTTGGCATGCATCTTTCATGTCATTGCCGTGGAAGCAGCAGAAATAGGAGGACCGAAACCTTGACATTTTCAGGGAGGAAGGCCATGAGGAGCAGACTGCCCATCATTATCCTACTGGTTACAGTATATCTCCTGGCGGGGGCTCTTCCCGCGGTTGCCCAGGAGACGATCGGCGTATTGCACAACTCCACAGGCTTCGTTACGGTCACCCGCGAAGGGAAGGTTTTCCCGGCACCCGCAGGGACGAAGCTCGTTGTCGGTGACATCCTGAGCACCGGCTCGGACGGGTCACTGGGCGTCATCCTCCGGGACAACTCCACCCTCTCGCTCGGGCCGGACAGCAGCCTCGTCATCGAAACATTCCTGTTCTCCCCCGCCAAAGGAGAACTCGGCCTGGTGGCCCGCCTCACCAAGGGGACCATGGCGTACCTTTCCGGGCTCATCGGAAAGCTGTCCCCCGAATCGGCCCGCTTCGACACGCCGGTTGCCTCCATCGGCATTCGGGGCACCTATTTCGCGGTGAAAACCGGGGAACCCGTTTCGAAGTAACGGGGGGGGGAGAAGCGAAACGGGTCCGCGGGAAGAAGTCAGATGGTTTTGGCGGATTTTCCCGAAAGGTACGTCTGATTGATCGACTCCCCCAATTTCCCGTAGAAGGCGAATTCGCTTGCTTCCCCCCGAAGCGAAAGAATCGTGACGTGGGTCCCGCGAACCATCTCCCGCGCGCAACGGGCCACTTCGGACCAGGGGATGAATATCGGGGGATGGAAGAACCGGATCAGAAAAATCACCGACAACCCTATCCCGTGCGGACTCAAGCGGACGAAAACCACTCCCCCGTAGCCCACGGGGTACAATCCGCTTCCCAGGGACATTCTCACGAAAGCATATCTCCGGGAATCCGGGATCTCCCTGTACGGGAATTTTCTCGCAATCCTTTGCCATCCGCTCCACAGGGATAGCACTCCGCTGATACAAACCAGCATTGCCATGGCGGCAAAGGGAGACCAGAGAACCAAACCATTACCCTCCGTTTCACATCGCCGGCGATTTTTTTCTATGTTCCCGGTCACTATTCAGCCCGGCATTCGGGAAAAAAGGATAGCGCCTATTCCGGGAAATGCCAAGGCCGCTTCCCCCCTGTCCCTCATCGGAAGGGCAGCCGTATCGGGGCCTTGAGAATTTCCGGAATTCCCGATACTATGGCCATGGAACTGCCATAGATATCTTCACGGAAAACAAAGAAGAACGTACTCCGTTATCCGGAAGCCCATCATCCCCGGAGCGTGCCGGTTCTTTCGATGAAAGTGCTGCATTTCTATAGAAAACCAGCGCTCTCCGATACGAAGAGGGACAGTCTCCTCTCCTTCACCAGGAAGAACGTCTCCCCGCACATAAAAGGGATCGAAACGGAGTACTGCTACAACATCGAGACGTCTGGCCCGTTAAGCGATGCGGAGTTCGACACGCTCAGATGGCTTCTGGCCGAAACGTTCGAGCCGGACCGGTTCGCCTCCGGCAGTTTCCACGGGCCGAACCAGGTCCTCGAGGTGGGCCCGCGGATGAACTTCACGACGGCATGGTCGACCAATGCCGTCTCCGTCTGCCGGGCCTGCGGCCTGGACAAAATCAGAAGAATCGAGCGGTCGAGAAAATTCAAGCTGCTGTCCGATTCACAGCTCGGCAAGGACAAGCGGGACAAATTCCTGTCCGAAGTCCACGACCGGATGACCGAATGCCCCTATCCCGAACCCCTGTCCACCTTCGAGACGGGAATTACGCCGGAACCCTACCAAACCGTCCCGCTCATCGAAGAGGGGATCCAGGCTCTTCAAGCGATCAACGCGGAACTGGGGCTGGGGCTGGACGCCTGGGACATCGAGTACTACTACGACCTCTTCGTGAAGGACCTCAAGCGCAACCCTACCGACGTGGAGTGCTTCGATCTTTCCCAGTCCAACAGCGAGCACTCGCGCCACTGGTTCTTCAAGGGGAAGCTGGTCATCGGCGGGAAGGAAATCCCGGAAACCCTGATGCAGATCGTCAAGGAGCCCTTGAAGGCCAACCCGGGAAACAGCGTGATCGCCTTCCGGGACAACTCGAGCGCGGTCAAGGGATGCCGGATCCGGACGATCCTCCCCGAACAACCCGGTAACTTCTCCAGGCTATCCCCTGCGAACCCGACATACCACCTCACCTTCACGGCGGAGACGCACAACTTTCCAAGTGGCGTCGCCCCGTTCCCCGGGGCCGAGACGGGCACGGGGGGAAGGATCCGGGACGTCCAGGCCGTGGGACGGGGAGGACTCGTCGTCGCCGGGACCGCTGCCTACTGCGTCGGGAACCTGCGGATCCCCGGCTACCGGCTCCCCTGGGAAGACCCCTCCTTCGAGTATCCGGGCAACCTCGCCGCGCCGCGGCAGATCATGATCGAGGCCTCCAACGGCGCCTCCGACTACGGGAACAAGTTCGGCGAGCCCGTGATCCAGGGCGTGACCCGCTCGTTCGGCCTCCGGCTCCCGGACGGGGAACGCAGGGAATGGATCAAGCCGATCATGTTCACGGGCGGAATCGGGCAGATGGACTCCCGGCACGTGGAAAAGGGCCTGCCGGAGCCGGGGATGCTGGTCACGAAGATCGGGGGGCCCGCGTACCGGATCGGCATGGGAGGCGGGGCCGCATCGAGCATGATCCAGGGCGAAAACATCGCGGAGCTCGATTTCAACGCCGTCCAGCGCGGCGACGCCGAGATGGAACAGAAGATGAACCGCGTCATCCGGGCGTGCGTCGAGATGGGAGAGAAAAATCCCATCATCGCCATCCACGACCAGGGCGCGGGGGGGAACTGCAACGTCGTCAAGGAGATCATCTACCCTGCAGGGGCAAGGATCGATGTCAGGAAGATCCAGAGCGGGGACGACACCCTGTCCGTCCTGGAGCTTTGGGGCGCCGAATACCAGGAGCAGAACGCTCTCCTCATCCGGCCCGAAAACGCCGACCTGTTCGAGGAGATGTGCTGGAGGGAGAAGGTCCCCTGCGCTTGCATCGGGCGGATCACGGGGGACGGCCGGATCGTCCTGTTCGACGAGACAGACGGGAGCACGCCGGTCGACCTCGACCTGGAAAAGATCCTGGGCGACATGCCGCAGAAGACGTTCCGCCTCAGCCGGATCCCGCCGGCCTTGCTTCCCCTGAAACTTCCCCGGAACGCAACCGTCCGGGACGCGCTTTTTCGGATCTTACGGCTTGTCTCCGTCGGGTCGAAGCGGTTTTTGACGAACAAGGTCGACAGGAGCGTCACGGGTCTTGTCGCGAGGCAGCAGTGCGCCGGGCCCTTGCAACTTCCCGTGTCGGATGTCGCCGTCGTCGCCCAGAGCCACTTCGGTCTCACGGGGGCGGCCATCTCGATCGGCGAGCAGCCGGTAAAGACGCTCATTGACCCGGCCGCGATGGCAAGGCTCTCCGTGGGCGAGGCGCTGACCAACCTCGTGTGGGCGAAGATCACGAAGCTTGCAGACGTGAAATGCTCCGCGAACTGGATGTGGGCCGCGAAGCTCCCCGGCGAAGGGGCGAAACTCTACGACGCGGCCGTTGCGCTCCGGGACATCATGCTCGCGTTGCGGATCGCGATCGACGGGGGAAAAGACAGCCTCTCCATGGCGGCGAAGGTCGTCTCCGGGGAAACGGACGAGACGGTGAAATCCCCGGGTACGCTCATGATCTCGGCCTACGCCCCCTGCCCGGACGTAACGAAGGTGGTTACGCCCGACATCAAGAGGCCGGGGAAGAGCCGGCTCCTGTTTATCGATCTCGGGAGCGGCAGGAACCGGCTCGGCGGATCGGCGCTTGCGCAGGTGTACGGGCAGATTGGCGACCAGTCCCCCGACGTGGACGACCCCATGCTTCTGAAACGCGCCTTCGACGCGGTCCAGGAGCTGATCGCGAACGGCCTGATCCTCGCCGGGCACGACCGCAGCGACGGGGGACTCATCACCGCGCTTCTGGAGATGGCGTTTTCGGGAAACTGCGGGCTGGACATATCCGCGGGAAGCGAAGATCCCCTCCCCTTCCTGTTCTCCGAGGAGCTCGGGCTGCTCATCGAGTACCTTCCGAAGGAGGAAAGAACCATCACCTCGCGGTTCAGGAAAGCAAAGGTCCCCTGCCGGATCATCGGGCAAACGACCCGGCTCAAGCGGATCAAGGTAAAGATGGGCGGCCGGATCGTCCAGAGCGAGGACATGAGGGCCCTGCGGGAGAACTGGGAGGAGACAAGCCACCGGCTGGAGCGGTTCCAGGCAAACCCGAAATGCGTCCTCGAGGAGAAAAGGAACATCTTCGACCGGGTCGGACCGTCGTACAAAATCACCTTCACGCCAAAGGCCGCATCCCCTTCCCTGCTGCGGAAAAAGAATAAGCCCGCCGTCGCGGTCATCCGGGAAGAGGGAAGCAACAGCGACCGGGAGATGGCGTCCGCGTTCCACCAGGCGGGTTTCGACGCCTGGGACGTGACGATGACCGATTTCCTCGATGAGAAGGTCGACCTCGACAGGTTCCGGGGGATGGCCTTCGTCGGGGGGTTCAGCTACGCGGACGTCCTCGACTCCGCCAAGGGCTGGGCCGGCGTGATCCGTTTCAACCGGGGTATCTTCGAGCAGTTCCGCAGGTTCTACGAACGGCCCGACACCTTCTCCCTGGGCGTCTGCAACGGATGCCAGCTGATGGCGCTGCTCGGCTGGGTCCCGTGGGCCGGGATCGAGGACAGGAACCAGCCCCGGTTCATACAGAACCTCTCGGGCCGGTTCGAGTCCCGGTTCGCATCCGTCCGGATATTCCCAAGCCCCTCCATCATGCTCAAGGGGATGGCCGGCTCGAC
>Ga0224512_10000993_pt1 | contig 28329 bp, 25 predicted proteins | sample SF_May12_sed_USG_4_FD_169103 | JGI IMG/M metagenome (GOLD analysis project Ga0224512, IMG submission 169103) | Sediment microbial communities from San Francisco Bay, California, United States - SF_May12_sed_USGS_13 | ecosystem: Environmental > Aquatic > Marine > Sediment | place: USA... | reverse complement strand
GCAGCCGTCCGGTGGCAGCGTTCAGGACGGCTCGGCCTGGGCGTTGGCCGGAACGTCCTGGGTGATGGTGATGAGCCCGCGGAGTCGATCCTGCGACTCGAGCGACAGACGGATTTCTTTGACCGCTTCACGATACTCACGGAGCTTATCTTCACGATCGGCCAGTCGAGCCCGCACACTCTCCAGGCTCCGCTGCACGTCGGCCAGTTCCCGACGAGCCGCATCGCGCTGCGACAGTGCGGTGTCGAGGTCGAGGGCGTGCACCACCTCGGCGGCATCGACCGAACCGAACGCCGCCCCGTCGTATCCCCCGGTGAGCGAATGGAGCTGATGGCGCAGGTGGCGGTTCGTCTCCTTGTCCTCCGCCAGCTCCTGGCGCAGATCGAAGATCGTCTCGTCTTGGGCGGCCAGGCGAGCGGCCTGGGAGGCTCGAACCCGCTGGATCGCCACGTACAGGAGCCCGCTCAGGAGGACGCTACCGACCACGAAGCCGATAATCAAACCCATGACCAGGTCAGTCATGAACAGCGCCTCCTAGAACGTCCGCCTTGCCACCGCCATCGAACGAGGCGGTGTTTGTCGCCACTACGCATCACACGATAGCGGCTTGCCCGGGGGCGGTAAAGTCACGGCGCGTTCGCACCCGGGACCGAGATCCGGCCGATTGATCAGTCGCGAATCGCCAGACCGGTTTCCGGATCGAAGAAGTGCATTCGGCTGGTGTCGACGGCGAGTTCGATCGCCTCACCGATCCGGGCGCGGGAACGAGGACTGATGCGGGCGACATAGATGTAGTTGCCGCTGTCGTCGGTGGCTGCCGCCACCGCATCCTCACCCTCGAACTCCGCCTCCATGATGGCGTAGGGCTCAACGGGGAGGGGGAAGTGGACGATGATCTCCGAGCCGAGCGATTCGACCAGAGTGGTGGTCGAACGAAGGCGGCGGTCGGCGGGCGTGCTGGGGGCAAGCGTGGCGTCCTCGATGTCCTCCGGACGGATGCCGATCACGACGTCACGACCGACGAAACTTTCGAGAGCCGGGCGGCTGTTGGCCTCGCCGCCGATGGCCAGGCTCTGCTCGCCGACCCGCATGGCCAAGCCGGCGTCGTTGCGCTCGAGCCGGACCTTGAACAGGTTCATCGACGGCGACCCGATGAAGCCGGCCACGAAGACGTTGTCGGGCGAATCGTAGAGGTTCTGCGGCGTGTCGACCTGCTGGAGAAGACCCCGCTTCAGCACGGCGACCCGGTCGCCCATGGTCATGGCCTCGACCTGATCGTGCGTGACGTAGATCGTCGTGACGCCGAGGTCACGCTGCAAACCGGCGATCTCAGCCCGCATCTGGACACGCAGCTTCGCATCGAGGTTCGACAGCGGCTCGTCCATGAGGAAGGCCTTGGGCTCGCGGACGATGGCACGACCCATCGCCACCCGCTGCCGCTGACCACCCGAGAGCTGACCGGGCTTGCGGTCGAGGTTCTCGGTGAGGTCGAGGATCTGCGCTGCTTTCCGGACGCGATCCTGGATCTCCGCCTTCGGGACCTTTGCCAGCTTGAGGGCGAAGCCGATGTTGTCGGCAACGGTCATGTGGGGGTAGAGCGCGTAGTTCTGGAACACCATCGCGATGTCGCGATCCTTGGGATGGACCTCGTTCACGACACGATCGTCGATCTTCAGCTCCCCACTGCTGATGTCCTCGAGACCGGCCACCATCCGCAGAGCGGTGGACTTGCCGCACCCCGACGGTCCGACGAGGACGAGAAACTCCCCGTCGTGGATCTCGAGCGAGAGGTCCTCAATGGCGTGATAGCCGTTGGGATAGACTTTGTTGACGTCGGACAGAACAACTTGTGCCATGTGGCAGGTCCCCCGTTTGTACCAGTTGATTGATGAGCCGGATTGTATTCTCGAATGCGAACGAGCGCATGATCGAAGCTGATGACGGTCGGAGCCGCCACTACCCGACGTCGCTGTCAGTTTCTCCGATCTCCAAACAGTACCGACTATTCGGCCCGTGAACAAGGAATCCGGTTTGCAATCGAGCAACGAGCCCCTGAGCCATACCTGTCCCCGCTGCTCCACCCCGGTCGAGCAGCGCTTCTACGGGCCCTGTCCGACGTGCGTCGACCAGCTACGCACCGCGCTGGTCGGCGAGGGTGGCGACGTGATCGCCCCGGAGTACGAGCCGAAGATGAACGTCACTCCCAACGCCGTTGCCCTCAAGGACGACTGACCCCGATCCCGGCGCCGATCCGCCGCACATCGGAACCCTCAACGAGGGGTCGATCCACGCCGCGCTGAAGACTATGGTGGCGGAGCCTGGCGACGAGCTCGAGGTGCGGCTCGACAATTTCGTGATCGACATCCGGCGAGGCGATCTTCTCATCGAGGTCCAGACACAGTCGTTCGCAGCCATGGGAAGGAAGCTCGACGCCCTGCTCGATCGATACCGGATACGGATCGTGCATCCGGTCGCCGTCACCACCTACCTGCATCGACCGTCCAAACCGGTGCGACGCTCACCGAAGAAGGGCGGCCGCTTCTCGATCCTCGACGAGCTGGTGAGCGTGCCGACGCTCATCGACCACCCGAAGTTCTCGGTCGACGTTGTACTCATGGAGGTCGATCGACATCAGCGCCACGATCCGACGGCCCGGCGCGGCCGCGGCGGCTGGCGCACGGTCGACAAGAGGATCCGTCGCATCGACCGGTGGGAACGGTTCGAGACCGGCACCGACATCCTGGATCTTCTCCCGAGCGACCTACCCGAGGTGTTCACCACCGCCGACATCGCGGCGGGAGGCGACGCCGACCGCAGCAGCGCACAAAAGCTCGCCTACGTACTTCGGGCCCTGGGGCTCATCACGCTGATCGACGCCGACCGCGGGGGTTACCGCTACCGGCTCGCATCCGAAACGTCCCGCTGATCCGACGATGGCGACCGACGGTGGAGGCTGCTGGGTGATTCCACCCAGCCCGCTCCAGGAGCCGGCGAACGGGACCTCTCCTGCAGCGACAACCGTCGTCTTTCGATAGGAACAAATTTTGCCATCGGTTGTCGACTAGCCGTTCGAGATGTTGCTACCTTTGGTCCTTGGCAGACGAGGGGCGACAGGTCCGCTGTCGTTTTTCAGATTACTTATTGATTCTTATTGCACTAAGAGTTCAGCAACCCGGTTGCGGAACTGCTAGTTTTCGGCCTGCGTGAACTACTTGGCGTGGTGTCGGCGGAGGTAAACGGTGAATACACACGACGAGACGACGGAAGACTCGATCACGACTTCGGTCAACGGGTTCGACGAAATCGTGGTTGCCGATGAGGGTACTGCCGTCAAGGTGACCGTCGGCTCGCCGGAGCGATGGGACCGGTCTCATCTGCGTCGACTCCGGCAGTCAGCCGACCTGCCTGGTCTGGTCCCGGTCATCGACAGTGATTTCGCCAGCGACGGCACGCCGTTCGCCGTGACCCCCGTGATCGACGACCCCACCCTCGCTTCGATGATTCCGCCGGCCGGCCCGGCGTGGCAGGACTGCGCCGCCATCACCGAGGCTGCGGCCCGAGCCACCCACGAGGCCCACCTCCGCGGTCTCTTCCACGGCGCCCTCTCCCCCGATCAGATCTACGTTGTGGGCGATGACGTGGCTGTCGCCGGCATCGGTCTGGGTCTGGGCGGCGAAGCCCGTCCCGACTACCACCACTGGGTGGCTCCGGAAGTTCTCGATGGAATCGACGCCACCGAGCGATCCGACGTCTACTCGCTGGGCAAGATCCTCGAGGCTTCGCTCGGTGATTCGCTCGAGGACGTGCCCCGGTCGGTCCGCCGCCTCATCATGTGGTCGGGGTCCGACACGCCCGAAGCCCGCCCTCCGTCGGCCCTGGAGTTCGCCTCGATCCTCGCCGAGGCCCTCGGCGATGATCGCAAGACCTACAGCCCGGCCTTCATCCCGACGGCGGAAGCCAACACCCTGGCCGCCACCGCTTCGGGCATCGTGGCCGCCCACACCCCGACCAGCTCGTCGTCGCGAGCGTCAGGCCTCGCAGCAGGTGGAGCGGCGATCGGTGCGGCCGCCGTCGCCTCCCAGCTCGCAGGCGATGCGCCCGACACCATCGAGGTCGCCGATGGCGTGGAGATCACGCCCGACGGCGTCGAGATCGAGGCTCCGATCGAGGAGGTCGGAGTCGTCGACAACGACGACGACATCCTGGTCGGCGATTCGGGCGTCGACGTCATCGACGACGAAACCGATCTCGACGAAACCGATCTCGACGAAACCGATCTCGACGAAACCGAAGCCGAGCACGTCGGCGAGCCGGCCGAGGAACTCGATGGTGTCGGCGAGGACGCCGTCATCACCGGCGAAGTCGAAATCGATGAGGAAGCGGCCGCCCTGGCCGCCGCCGCAGAGACAAGCCAGCTCGAGGACATCGGCGAGGGCGGAACTCTCCTGGAAGACGACGAGGCGGCCTTCGATTCCCGCGAGTACAGCAAGGGCATCACCGAAGCCGCCACCGAAACCGCCGACGACTACGAGGTTCCGGCCGCTCAAACGGTCGAGCTCGATCCGACCTACGGCGACGACAGCCGAGGGAACCGTGCGGGTATCCTGGTCGGCGCCATTCTGGCCGGTGGTCTCGCCCTGATCGCCTGGGGCCTCCTGCGGTCCGGGGACGAGGGCTTCGATCACTCGACCACCGGCACGACCGTCGCCCCCGTTGCGGACGAAGCAGCGGGCGCCGACACCGAAAACAGCGACACCGAGGCCAACACCACGACCGACGCCGAGCCGTCGGCTCCCGTAGCCGGCGCCGACGAAGCCACCGAGTCGAACACTTCGGAGACGGCCACCGGCACGGAGTCGGAGGAAACCACCGACACCTCGGCCGAAACCGAGGAGCAGACGACCACATCGACCACCGAGGCCACCACCACGAGCACGGAGGCACCGGCCTCCGAAGAGTCGGTCGTCGAAGCCGAGACCTCGGTACCGATCGTTAACGGCCCGGTTTCGGCCGACGAAGCCGGCATTCAGATCGTGCACGGTGTGCCCGGCGCCGATGTCGACGTGTACGTCGATGGCGAGGCGATCATCCCCGGCTTCACCGCAGGCACCATCGCCGGTCCGATCGCCCTCGATGCGGGCTCCCATGTCGTCGATCTCTATCAGGCTGTCGACGGTGCACCGGCCGCCGCCGGTGATCGCACCGATCTGCCCATAACCTCGCAGTCGGTGACCGTGGGATCCGACCCGGCGTCGCTGATCGCCCACCTCGACGGCAACGGCGAGGTCCTTCTTTCGAGTTTCGCCGAGAATCTCGCTCCCACCGACCCGGCCCAGGGACGCATCGTCGTTCGCCACCTGGCCCAAGGCCCGGAAGTCACCGTCAACGTCGACGGTGAGCCGGTCCCCGACGGCACGATCGGCAACGGCGAATTCGCAACGATCCCACTGGCGGCCGGCCAACACACGGTCTCCGCCGTCACCGACGACGGAACCGAGGTGGCCAACGCCTCAATCACCGTGGAAGACGGCGAGCTGGCATCGATAACGGTGTTCGGATCCGCCGAAGCCGGCACCCTCGACGCCGTGGTGCAATCATTCAGCGGCCTGAGCAGCGCACCGACCGAGGTCCCAACCGGGAACAGCAACCTCCTCGGTATGGACGAGGACATGACCAGTCTGTACCTCGTCGGGTTGACCACACTGGTCATGGTCATCGCCGGCGGTGCCGTCATGGCCCGCAGGCGCCGGATTCTGTGAACCGACGCGTACTCTCGGGCGTGCTGGTTCTCGGGAGTACGCTGGCAACGGTCGGAGCCGCGGTGACCGCCGACAACGGCGGCAACCAGGCCGGCTCGTCGGCCATGGGAGTCATCGGATCCGCGGCCGTCGACCTGTCCGGCGAGGTCGTCGACCCGTCCCGCGCCCGGGTCCAGGTTCCGGTTCGTGACGGCCGCTTGACCGACGACGTTGTCGACGAGCAGGGGCCCCATCCGGTGATGATCCGGATCGGCGACATCGCACTGGAAGCACCGATTCTGTCGGTCGGTGTCGACGAGGACAAACAACTCGACGTGCCGGCCGCTGACACGGTCGGCTGGTATGAGCACAGTTCGCTGCCGGGTGAATCGGGGGCCACGGTTCTGGCCGCCCACGTCGACTACGGGGGCAAGCCCGGGGCCTTCTACAACCTGGCCGACCTCCGCCCCAATGCCGCCCTGGAGGTCGAGATGGCAGACGGCTCCGTGGTGCGCTATCGGGTGATCGGCAACACCCAGTACGACAAGACCGAGCTACCGGCCGAGGAGGTGTTCCGCAAGACCGGGGACACGGTCCTTCAGCTGATCACCTGCGGCGGTGAGTTCGACCCGGGCGCCCGGACGTATCTGGCCAACGTGGTTGTCACCGCCGTTCCCGAGGAATCGCAGAGCTTCTAGATACCGCGGAGCTTGGCGCCCTGTTGCCCAACGGCCGCCTGTTCTGACACGGTGGCACCACGGCCGACGACCAGTCGGTCTCTCGGCCCGGACGGCGGCTCGCCGAGCCCGAGCCGCCGCACCGCCTGCTCCCATCCGGCGACCAAATCGGCGGCCGCCCCCTGTCGACCCTGAACCAAATGGATCTCGGCCAGGGTGGTGACCAACCGCTCGTCGTGGGGCACGGCAACCAGGCAACGCTCGCACGCCCAGCGGGCTCGCTGCGGCTGATGGGCTCCGAGCGCAAGAACCGCCGCCCGGAGACCGGCCGACACCACCTGTTGTTCGATTTCGTAGCGACGGTGATAGCCGTCGTCGAGCCAGCCCCAGAAACGGCGCCGGCCGGATTCGAGGATCGGCCCATCGATCAGGCCGATGGCCAGCTCGAGCCGGTCGAGCGCATCCTGGACGCCGGGGTCGTCGAGCGCCGGCACGGAAGATGCAAGAGCCGGCTCGACCAGGTCGGTGAATCGCTCGACATCGACGGCCACATCGAGCAGTTCGTAGCGCCCGTCGGGGTTCTGGACGAGCCGATGGCGTCCGATGGCCGCCCGGATCTCGGCCAGCAGGTTGGCGAATCGGCTGTCGGATATGGCGCGGCCGCCCCACACGGCGTCGATCAGATGGTCGCGGCCACAGGGCCCATGGAGGCCGAGCATGGCCACCATCGCCTGTTGCTGGCTCGTCATCATCCGACCGAATCCTTCGACCCGGACCCGACCGAGCACCCTGATCATCGGCTCCTTCGAATGGACGCCGGACCAGACAGGCCGGTGACGTCGAGCCAGACGCACCGTGCGATTCCGTGCCCGGGGCTGCCGATTCGGACCCAGTGGACGTGCCATCGGCCGCGATGTCGAACGATCCAACCGCTCGCGGGCCTCCACCCAGCACCGCAAACGGTCGAGCGCCTCGGCCGATTCCTCGGCGGCGGCCTCGATCGGCAAAGTCGAGGAGACGGGACGATCGGACACGTCGTCGGCGGCGGTCGGTGACCCGACAGAGGATCGAGTTCGCTCCGACGAACGGCTTCGGTGTGGACCCTGATCCCGTCTTCGTGCCACCAACACACCGAACAGAAACGACGCCACAAGAAGCATCGACATCAAGATGGACACCGAGACAGGGGTGTTGACCATTATGAAACCGCCTATTCCGCCTGGTTGTGAACCGTCCGAACCCGATCATCAGCGGACATCATTCACCGTATTATCGACAACCAACATGATGAATGTAGACGCGGTATAGAGAGAAATCAACAGACGAGCCGGGCTGAGAGGGAGCCCTCGTTCTCCGGAGACCTTCCGATTAGGCCTATGAACAGACGTCGATCAGGGAGTCGACAGCGGCATGGCGTCGAGGGCCGACTCCAGTTGGGCCAGAATCTCCTCGAATCGACCAAGTATCGCGATCCCCTCATACAACGAATGGAGATCGGGAACCGGATCGGAAAGAAGGTTCATGGGGTCGTCGAAAACTGCGGCGGAATCACGACTCATGGCGCTCAAACTAGCACAAGGTTCGTGAGAAACCGTGACGATAGGATCAATGACCCGGCTGTCCGGGCCCCGGATCGGCACGACGAGCGACGAGCGGCGAGCATCGGCAATCAGCAAAACTCCAACGAGAGCTGGCGGAATCCCTGGTGTCCGCCCGACTCCGGGACGACGGCGAGACGACGGAGGTCGCTCAGTTCGCCCGTCTCCGTGGCGATCCAGTCGGCCACCGACTCGACCCTCCACACGAATCCACCGCGAACCTCGGCGAGAACCGAGATCGCAAGGTCGACGACCGCGGCCTCCGTCGCTGCGTCTCGCTGCGGCCCCCAGGCCAGGTCGACCATCGCGGCCGCCGTGCGGACGGTGGCCGCCGCCCGGTGGCCCCAGGCGAACCCGTGATCGGGATGCTCGAGCAGCGGACGAACCGGGACCGTGCCGCCCGCCGGCAGACCCAGGACGATCTCGCCCGCGAGGCCCGGCGGCGAACCAGCGGCGCTCAGCCCCGGACGGCCGAGAAACACCACCGACCCGCAGCGGTCATGCACCTCCGAACGCAGCGCGAGCAGCGAGTTCAGCGAGGCCGGATCCGGATGAAACCCGAGCACCGCCAGGCGGTTGACCAGCGAGTCGACCGTGAGGAACTCCACCGGCCGGTGGCCGATGACAACGCGACCCGGCAGCGCCTCCGGTTCGGGATCGGCGAGCCAGTTCCACCAGGCGTCGACCGGGCGGGAAGGCTGTGGACGGGTTCCTGGTGGCGGAGCGAAGTAGTCGATCTCGGCCCGGTACGTGCAGCGGGCAACGTCCCACGAGACAACGCCACACCGACGCCCGTCGGAAACCGACACCTCGAGCTCGCCATATCCGGTTCGATGTCCGGATCGATATCCGGTTCTCTTGTTCACACACCGCACAAGCGCGCTCGACCGGCCGATCATCACCGCCGCCGTTACCGGGTCACGGCCCGCCCGGGCCGCGGTAGGCTCGGCTCTGTGTCAACCCATCCTTACCGGCTCCCGACAACCATCCGCCCCCGCCACTATCATCTTCGTTTCGAACCGAACATGGAAGCGGGCACCTTCAGCGGTTCGGTGAGAATCCACGCCGAAGCCGGCGAGTCGACCGAGACCATCGTTCTCAACAGCCTCGACCTGACCATCGGCGATGTCACCGTGACGCAGACCGGGCGCACGATCGCCGCCGGTGCCGTGACCGACGACGAGGCCGAACGTCTCACCCTCACGCTCGACCAAGCCGTCGAGCCCGGCGAACTCGAGCTCAATATCGACTTCAGCGGGCCGTTCAACGACCACCTCGTCGGGCCCTATCTCAGCCATTTCACCGACGCTGAGGGCAACAAGCACCAACTGGCCACCACCCAGTTCGAGGCGACCCATGCCCGCCAGTGTTTCCCCTGCTGGGACGAGCCCGACCTCAAGGCCACGTTCCAGATCGACCTGGTCATCGACGAGCACCACAGCGCAGTGGCCAACAGCGCCGAGACGGGCCGGACACCGGTCGACGGCGGCCGGGTCGTGGTCAGCTTCGCCCCCACCGTGGTGATGAGCACCTACCTCGTCGCTTTCGTCATCGGCCCGATCGAGATGACCGAACCCGTCGACGTCGACGGCATTGCGCTCCGAATCGTGCACGTACCGGGCAAGGGAAACCTCACCGACTTCGCGCTCGACGTCGGGGCCTTCGCCCTCCGCTACCTCCAGGAGTACTTCGAGCTGCCCTATCCGGGCACGAAACTCGATCTGGTCGCCATCCCCGACTTCGCTTTCGGCGCAATGGAAAACCTCGGTTGCGTCACCTTCCGCGAAACGGTACTGCTCGTCGATCCGACCCGTGCCACCCAACCGGAGCTGCAGACCGTGACCGACGTGATCGCCCACGAGCTTGCGCACATGTGGTTCGGAGACCTCGTCACGATGAAATGGTGGAACGGTCTGTGGCTCAATGAGGCGTTCGCCACCTTCATGGAGATGCGCTGCACCGACGCCTACCGTCCCGAATGGAACCGGTGGACGAATTTCGGCCTGTCCCGCACGGCCGCCTTCAGCACCGACTCGCTGTCGACAACCCGTCCCATCGAGTACGAGGTCGTCAGTCCGGCCGACGCCGAAGGAATGTTCGACGTGCTGACCTACGAGAAGGGCGCGGCCGTCGTTCGGATGCTGGAACAGTACCTGGGCGAGGATCGCTTCCGAGCCGGAATCCGCCGCTACATGCGGAAACACCAGTTCGGCAACGCCGACACTCCTGATCTGTGGGATGCGCTGGAGGAGGAGACCGGTGAGCCTGTCCGCGAGATCATGGACAGCTGGATCTATCAGGGTGGCTACCCGCAGATTCTGGCCTCGAGAAGGGCCGACGGCACGATGTCGCTTTCACAGCGGCGCATGACCTTTGCCGGCACCGACGACGCCGACGAGCAGACGTGGTCGATCCCACTCCGCTACCGCCTCCTTCCCCCCGACGTCGATGCGGCGATCGGCGCTCCGGCCGACGTTCCCCCGACACAACGGGTTCTGCTCGGTGACACCCCGACGACGCTGCCCGACAGCGCAGGGGTGCCGGTGGTCGTCAACGCCACGGGCAGCAGTTTCGTGCGGGTCGCGTACGGGCCGGACGATCTCGACACGCTGGCCGGGCTGGCCATCGAGCACCTGTCCCCCGTCGAACGCTATGCACTCGTCGACGATGCTTGGGCCGCCGTGCTGGGTGACCAGGCATCGACGACGTCCTTCCTGACGCTGCTCGAAGCGATGACCGGCGAATCCGACCGGTCGGTCTGGCGACGGATCATCACCGGGTTCGAACAGCTCAGGCGGCTGGTCGACGGCGAAGCGCTGGAACGATTGGAGGAGATCGTTCACGACGCCCTGGCCCCCGCGCTCGCCGGTCTTGGACTCGCACCGGCCGACGACGACAGCGACGAGCGGCGCCAGCTGCGCGCCGACCTGGTCCGGGCCCTCGGCATCGTGGCCAACGATCCGGAGATCCAGGAGGAGGCGAAGCGGGCAACGGCCGCCGGTCTCCGTGATCCCGAGCTCGTCGACTCATCGCTGCTGGCCGCCGCCATCGACGTCACCGCCGCCACCGGGGATGAAGCCGACTTCGACGACTTCGTCGTCGCCTGGAAGGGAGCGAGCACACCCCAGGAGGAGCTCCGGTTCCTCGGCGCGCTCACCGATTTCGATCACCCCGAGCTGATCAAACGCGTGCACACCATGATCCTCGATGGTTCGATCCGGACCCAGAACTCGCCGTTCCTGCTTCGCCGGGCATTGATGAATCGCGGGCAGGGGCGGCTGACATGGGCCTTCGTCGCCGAGCACTGGAGCACCCTGGTCGACCTGTTCGCGTCGAGCCACATGGTGCGGATCATGGAGGGAATCGTCGTGCTCGATACCGAGGCCGACCAGCGGATGGTGTCGGCCTTCTTCGCCGAACACGATGTTCCGAGCGGCGAGCAGACCCTCCAACAATTGCTCGAGAAGCAGCGCGTTGCGGTCGCCTTGCGCTCCCGCGAGGCCGAAGGGTTTCGCAGGTTCCTTCTCGCTTGATGTTCGCCTCCGAGCCGTCGCCGCTGCAGGTGTGGGCGGTCGACCACGAATCGATACAGCTCACCTGGGGCTCGATTGCGGCCGGACCGGTGAGCGTTGCCTGCGGACACCACACCGTCACCGTCGACCACGGCGGCGGTGCCGGTTCCGTCGAGGTGAGCGGCCTGAGCGACGACACCGCCTACACCGTCACCGTCGACACCCCGGACAGCAGGCCACAGCACACGATCACGGCTCGAACGACGGCCAAGCCGCAAGGCGACCTACTGTTCAGGCTGGCCACGGTCAACGATCTCCATCTGGGGTCGGCCCGCTGGGGTCTCCTCAAGACGATGACCGAGATCGGGCCGACCGACCAGCCCGATCACGACGTCGTCGACCCCCGGCGACTGCGCGCCATCGCCCGGAGCACCGAACCGGTGCCGGACCCGGGGCGGGCGCCCGGACCCTGGCAGCTTCCCCATGCCTGGCGCTGCGCCCTCGGCGCCGTGGAGGACGCAGCCGGCTGGGGAGCCCGACTCCTGGTGCTGAAGGGCGACCTCGCTCAACACGAGACCGCCGAATGCTTCGACCACGTGGGCGCCCTGGTCGACGCCTTCCCCGAGCTGCCGATGGTGGCGATACCGGGCAATCACGATGTCGACAACGGCGGTGGGCGGCTACCCGAACACCTGGGGTGTCGACGGGTGTCCATGGTCCACGGAGTGGACCACTGCGACCTTCCCGGGCTTCGGGTCATCGTGGCCAACAGCGCCATCCCGAATTCGGGCCGGGGCACGGTCGGGTCGGTGGCGGCGGCGATTCTCGATCGAGCTGCGGAATCCGACCGACCGATACTCCTGCTGATGCACCAACAGCTCCAGGCGACTCGCCTCCCCCGTTACTGGCCCATCGGCATCCCGGCACCGGAGTCGACCGACTTTCTGGATGAACTGGACCGGTTGTCACAACCGGTTGTGGTCAGCTCCGGCCACACCCACCGCAACCGGATCCGTCGCCACGGGTCGGTCACACTGACCGAGGTGGCGTCGACCAAGGACTGGCCCGGCGTGTGGGCCGGCTACGACGTCTTCGAGGGCGGGCTGGTCCAGACCGTTCGTCGGACCAGCGAGCGATCGGTCCTGGCCTGGCAGGAGTACAGCCGGCGAGCGGTCGCAGGCCTGTGGGCCCACTGGTCTCCCGGAAGGCTTGACGACCGATGCCTATCTGTCGTCTGGGGCCGCCCCATCGAATGAGGCGTCCACCGGTTCGGCCATCACCGACACGACGCCGGTGAGACCATCCACGTTGAGGGTCACCCCGGTTTTGATCCGGTCGGTGGCACCAACCGCCCCGACGACCATCGGGGTGCCGAGCTCCCGGGCGACGACGACCGCGTGGGCGAACGTGTCGGCTGTATCGGTGATGACCGCGCCGGCGGCGACGAAGATCGGGGTTGTGGCCAGCACGGGTCGAGCCAGCACCAGAACCTCCCCGGGTTCGAAGTCGGCGAGATCGGCCATCGACTCGATGACCCGGGCCCGCCCCTTAGCCATGCCGGGGCTCCCGGGCGATCCAAGCATCAGGTCGCCCGGCTCCATCAACAGGAGGTCGGGTCGTGGGGAGTCGACCTCGCCCTCGTCGGGATCCCAGCCGTCGGGGGCGCCACCGTCGGGATCGTCGGCGCCCCGCCACAGCATCGGTGCCGGTTCGCTGCGCTGCACATCGTCGAACTCCCGACGCCGACGCTCCGCCAACTGCCGTAGCTCGCCGAGGCTGCCGCCGGCGTGGTCGGCCAGCTCCTCGATGCGAATCATCCAGATGTCGCCCGGACCGACGAGATCACCGCGCCGAACGGCTCGGGTCGCGATCTCCCGGATGATGACCCGGATCCGGTGGAGCAGCCTCATCAGCGCGGTGCGGCAGGTCTCGCGGCCGCGAATGTAGGTGACCGCCGACTCGACCGCGTCGACGAACATCGCTCTGGCATCCGGCGGTAGCGCGGCGGCGATCTCCACGGTGAGCCGATACCGATCGGCCTCGAGATGGCGGCGGCGCCGGCTGGGCGCATACGAGTCGTCGCACCGGCTCATACACCCGATCATGGCCACGACGATGGCCGGCACCTCGTCCCACGTCGGCGACGACAGGTCCCACTCGTTTGGACCTCGGAACCCGACCTCGTCGATCAGGGCGTCGAGACCGGCTGTGAAAGCGACCGCGTCGGGGGCGTCGGAGCCGCGGAGCACGGTATCCAGCTCATCAGGTCGACCGGCGAAGAACTGCTGCAGTGTCGACGAGCCCCGAACCAGGCGGGACAGTTCCCAGAGAACCAGGGTCGGCGAAACCGGGTCGACGTGCCCCAGTCCGCTGAGAAGCCGAAGGGTGTGCGCCGGTTGGCCGACGTCGACGCAGGCTTCGTTCACCAGCCGCGGGCCGATCAGCGCGGCGAGTGTTTGATTCAGGTACTGCGAGAACAGCCGACGGCACAGTGGCTGCAGCTCCTGAGCCGCAGCGATCAACTCGACGTCGGTCATCGCCGCGAATTCGAGCGGCCGCCCGAGGATCTCGTCGACGTCGGTTGCGGCCCGTGCGAGTTCGCGCTGGTTGCGACTTCGAAGTACCCAGTCGTACCACTGCCGCAGCATGCCGACCGTAACCGAATCGGGCGCGTTCCAGCTGGGGGAACGATGGGTGGGCGGCGGCTTCGGGCCGGCGGTCAGAACCGGGTCGATGTGGTCGGTGGCGAGGCTGGGCGTGCGGTCGGCCCAGACTCGGAGAACCGACGCATTGAGATAGGCGAAGCCCCCAAAGGACGCGACCGACTCCGGATGGCTGCCGCTGATCTCGTCCTCGTCGAAGCCGAAGCGCTCGATCAGGCAGTCCCGCCATCCGTGGGCCGCGGCAGACTCCCAGACGAGGCTCCAGGTCATGGGTGTGACCGCGTCCGGAAGCATGTCTCCGATGACCGCCCGCGTCCAGAGAGGAAGCTCGGCGTTGTCGGGCTGTGAATCGGCCAACCAGCTCGGCTCGGTCATCGGGGTCCTTCGATCGTCCCTCCGGTAGAGAGGCAAAGGACCAGCCGGTCCCGGGGAAGCGGCCGTCCAAATCGCCGCCCCCAACTTAGTGCATGGACGACCCACGACCTAACTGGTCGAGGGACGCGCTTCACCAGGCGTGCCGCCGGAGAATCAGTTGGGTAACGGCTGACGGATTGGGAAACCTGTCAGAGGTTCTTGACCAGCTCGTGATAAGACGCAGCTCGCTCGGCTCGGAGGTTGGTCCGACGCTTCCATCCCTTGGTCTTCCAGACCTTGAATCGACGCCGCTTGACCTCGACCTCGGGCCGCTCCTCGGGATCGACCTTGCGGGTGCTGTGAACCGGGCGGGGAAGAGCGTGATCGTCCGGCTCGTCAAGTTTCCGCAACTCCACCTGCGCAGCTCGTCGTACTCGACGGTGCTCCACTTTGCGGTCGAAGCGGCCTGGCTTGTGAACAGAGGCCGCTCCCGGCTTCCGAAGACGGTTGGAGCGTGTACGTGTAGACATTCAAGTCCTTTCTGGCCCACTTGGTGGACCGCAGACTTCCTGGTCGTTTGTACCCACTCATTCTGTCGGATGTGGGGCGATTACGCCAGAGCAGGTTGGCCCAATTTTCCCAAGACTGGTGATTCGTTCGTCCACGTCGGGCGGCACGAGGGGGTTCAACGTTCCGCCGACGGCCGTGGCAACCCCGGGGTTCGCCGAGCCACTACAGTTGTCGGGTGGATCAGGCACCCACCATCATCACCGACCCGACCTCCGATGAGTTGGCCACGCTTTTCTGGGTGGCGGTCGCCGTCAGCATCGTGATCCCGCGCCTGCCGTTCGGCCGTCGCATTCTGTTCCCCTTCGCCCTGTTGGGCACCTGGGTTCACGAGATGGGCCATGGCTTGGCCGCAGTGGCCGTCGGAGGACGGTTCAAGCGGCTGGAGATCTACTCCAACCTCGGCGGTCAGGCGCTGTCGACCGGCGTGCGGGGCGTTCGGCGGGCCGTGGTAGCCGCCGGCGGGCTGATCGGACCTGCGCTGGCCGGTGGCGCCGTCATCGTGTTCGGGTCCCGGGCCCGGACTGCGGGATGGGTCCTCGCGGTGCTGGCCCTGGCCATCGGTCTGTCGCTGATCGCCGTGGTCCGCAACCTGTTCGGCTGGCTCGCGCTGGGGGCGGTGGCGGCCACCCTGGCCCCCATCGCCCTGTACGGACCCGAGGGTGTGCGCATCTTCTTGGCCCAGCTCATCGGCATCCAGTTCTGCCTGGCCTTCTGGGGCACGCTCGACTACATGTTCACGAAGCATTTCGTGCGCGACGGGCGAATCCTCGATTCCGACACCCAGGAGATTGCCAACGTGCTCGTTCTTCCCTATTGGTTCTGGGCCGCGGTGATCACCGTCGCATCGGTCGCTCTGCTGCTGGGCGCGTTCTACCTGGCCTGGATGGCGCCGGCGGTGGCGGAGGTCGGCGCTACGGGACCGTGAGCGGCTCGGGGGTTTCCCTGCCGCCATCGGGGCGAAGGGCGAAGCGGCCGGCGTCGCGGTCGTGGACCGGGTCGTCGCGCTCCCACGGCCAGCCGCCGAAGCCGGTTCGCTGGTAGTCGGCGAACGCCTGTTCGATACCGGCCCGGTCGTTGAGCACGAACGGTCCATACTGGGCGACCGGCTCGCCGATCGGGCGACCCTGAAGGATCATCACCAGCGCCGTCCCGCCCGTTGCGGTGAACGAGACCGGCTCGGTTCCGATCTGCAGCCCATGACCCCCATCGAGGGTGGTGCTGCCTTCATCGGTCCCGACGAGCAGATTCGAGCCACGATAGAAGTAGGCGACGCGTACCGTACCATCGGAGACCGCCGGCAGGGTCCAGGTCGAGCCCGGCTGCAATTCGAGGTGCACGATGGCGACTTCGGAATCGGGGTTTCCGGCCCAGGAGTCGGGCGGCGGATTCTGGGCCCGCTGCCCGTCAAGGGATCCCGCAATCAGGGTGACGACCGACTCCGATCCATCGGCCGAGGGCGAGCCGACCGGTATCCGGGGGGTCGACTCAGACCACAACATGGTGAAGTGGGGATCGACCATCTTGTTGGCGCGGGGCAGGTTGAGCCAGATCTGGAACAGCTCGAGCGGATTGTCCTCTTCCGACGACAGGAGGGGAAACATCTCGGAGTGGACGATCCCGGCGCCGGCCGTCAGCCACTGGGTGTCACCCGGACCGTACCGGGCGGTCGCGCCGAGTGAGTCGGAGTGATCGATGACGCCGTTGCGCAGGTACGTCACTGTCTCGAAGCCGCGGTGAGGGTGTTGCGGGAAGCCCGGAACGACGGACCCGTGGTACATGTTCCAACCGTCGACACCGGCGAAGTCGTTGCCGATGGCCCGGCCGGTCAGCGGAGCCGCCGGCCCCAGCTCGTCGTTGCCTCGTGGATACCGGTCGAGATGATGGGCCACGAACAGGAACGGGTCGATGGTGGGCCACTGCGGCCCGAGGGGAAATGCGGTCACGGATTCCTTTCACGCTTCTCGATCGTGCGTGCTCGCTGCAGGCCGTGTCGGTCGGCGGCAGGAGCTTCCTTCCAGCATAGGGAACGCTCAGCCCATCCTCGGCACTGGGTCGGCGCCGACCGGTCGATTCAGGGGAGGGGGTCGGAGACGAACCCCATGGCGGCCGCCGCCGTCAGCAGCATCAGCCCGAGGGCCAGCGATCCGAATCCGACCGCTGTCGTGTCGTTCAGCACGGCGACGCCGCTGCCGGCGCTCAAGACGGCGACGCTGACCGCCGCCGTCATACCGATGGCGCTCTGCTCGATCCAGGCCATGAAAGCCAGCACGGCGGCCATGACGAAGAAAACCCCGGGAAGAACCCAGCCGTCGACCGACAGCACCATGAGCAGCAGGGCGCCCGACGTCACACCGGCGAACATGCCGTAGTAGGGGCTGGCATCCCGATCGGCCCCTGCGCCGCCGTGAGCTCGCTGGGCCCTGAAGAGACAGATGACGCCGGTCATCGTGCCGACGATCGACCAGAACCAGCGGCCTGGATCCTGCTGCGGGTTCCAATGAGTGAAGACGGCGGCGGCCAGGCAGCACAGTGCACCAAGGACGGTGAAACCGAATATCTGCTGGCGGGCCCTGACCACGGTGCCCCGATCGATGTCGGCCTCCAGCCCGATTCCGTCGCCACGGTCGGCAGCGATTCCCTGGCTCTGTTCGCTCCGGCGCACATCGACGTGTGCGGCAGGCTGCGAACCTGGTTGAGTCCCCATGGCTGACTTTCCTGTAACTCGAGACATCAATCAGCACCGAGGTCGACCCCGGTGCTCCGCCACAGCCCTCGAGAGTAGCGGCCAACTGGCCGGGAGTCGTGGACGGAGGGAGATTTACCGGCGCTACTCCGGCGAAGCGAGAAGCGACGAGACCACCGGAACGACCATCGCCTTCGAGTCGGGACAGATCGGGCGGCCCTCCACCCAGACGGCGAGCTCCCCCAGGGGTACGTGGTCGAGCGCCACCACCTCACCGTCGACCGGGGCCGGCTCCCTATCGGAGAACGCCACGAAGATCGCACCAAAGGTCTCAGCCCGGTCGTCGACGTAGCGGCCGGCGGCAACCGGCAGCACCGGCACCGTGTGGGCGTCGGCCCGGTCAACGGTCGCCCGGGTCGGTAGTCCGGCCTCCTCGGCCAGCTCCCGCTCGGCCGATTCGAGCCACCGCTCCCCCACCGCGCACACGCCGCCGAAGGCCAGATCCCAGTAGCCGGGGTAGACGTCCTTCCACTCCGCCCTCCGGTGGACGACCAGCGGTGTGTCGGGGCTGAGCGCCACTGCGGGCCGCAGCTCCGGCGGCACGGGCGCGGGCCGAACGTCGCCCCGGGCACGCGGCCCGAGGAGCGGCCAGGACAGCTCACGCAGCCATCCCTCCAGATGATCAGACAGGGACAGGTCGACCGCACCCTCCGAAGGAGGTGCTGCCAGCACGGTGATGATGAACGTCGAACGATGGGCCAACCCCTCGGACCGCATCCGACTCCTGGGCACGACCTCGACGACCTCACCGCCGGGTCCGAGCACCTCGACCGGTTCGTCGGCCGCCGACCCGGCGGTTGCGGGCTCGGGCCCGGAGGTCAATCCTCCTCGATGGAGATGGCCTGCCGGGGGCAGCGCTCGACCGCCAGCCGGACGGCGTCATGCTGGGACGGATCCGGATGCTCGGTCAGGAGGTAGAGAAGGTCGTCGTCCCGCACCTCGAACACCTCGGGTGCGATGCTCATGCAGATGGCGTTGCTTTCACACAGGTCGTAGTCGACGTTCACCTTCACAGCTGTCTCCCGTCGTTGCGGCACGTCACACAACGAAGCGTAGTTGTTGGCGCCGTGGTTCGCCGATTAGAAACGGGTGTACCCGCCGTCGAGGACGATCTCGTCACCGGTGTGGAACATCTGGGTGGGATCGGCCAGGAATGCGGCCACGGCGCGGAAGTCGTCGGGTACCCCCCACCGCCTGATCGGCGTCCGCTGGGTGGTGTTGGCCAGGAACTTGTCGTTCTGCCGGCCCGCTTCGGTCATCTCGGTGTCGACCCAGCCCGGAATGATCGAGTTGCACCGGATGTCGTGACGGGCGAGTTCAACGGCCAGACCTCGGATCACGGCGAGCAACGCCGCCTTGCCGGCTGCGTACGGCTGGGCCGTGGGCGCACCGTGAATCGCCGACACGGAGCTGACGGCGATCAGGGCGCCACCGCCACCCCGCTCGATCATGTGTCGCGCCCCCTCCCGGAGGGTGAGGAAAGCCCCTTCGAGGTTGACTCCGAGCACCCTTCGCCACTCGTCGAGTGTCTGGTCGACAAAGCGGCCCCCGCCCGACACGCCGGCATTGGCGAACACCGTGTCGACCCGGTCGTTGGCCTCGACGGCTTGGGCGAAAGCCGACACTACCTGCGACTCGTCGGACACATCCACCCGTCGGATCGTCACCCGCCCGCCGTGCTGCGCCAGCTCGTCGGCGGCGCCTTCGAGTTTTTCCTGGTTGGTGCCCCAGATCACCAGATCGGCGCCGGCCTGGGCACAGCCGTTGGCGATACCGAGCCCGATGCCGCCGTTTCCACCGGTCACCAGCACCACTCGCCCCGACAGCATCGACGGCGGCACGACCGTTGCCGTGTCGGGGCCCTCGGCTCGGCCATCATCGGAGTGCTGCGCTGTCGGAGAACCAGCCATCCGGGCATTGGACCACGAACCACCCACCCCGGGCCAAACCGCGCCGCCCGAGGCCTTTCGCACCACTTGTCGCCGTGTTTATCGGATTGTGAGGCTGACGGGCGACAATGGAGGGGAAGTCGAAGAAGAAAATCCAGGACCGCCAGCGCCTCCGAAGATCAGACAGAAGAACCCGGGATCCATCCATGACCGTCCAGACCGAACGCCCTGAACCCGTACCGGCCCGCCAGGCCCGGACCGAGCCCTGGTGGCCGGCAGCCATCGCCGGCCTCTTGGCGGCCGCCGCCGCGCTCGGCGCCGGTGAACTCGTCGGCGCCTTCTTCTCCCCCTCGCCGGGCCCGGTCATCGGCGTGGCCAACCGGGTCATCGACAACGCCCCCTCATGGTTCGTCGAGCTCGGCAAGTCGATCTTCGGCCTGGCCGACAAGCCCGCCTTGATCCTGGGCACGGTCATCATCTCCCTGCTCCTCGGCGTCGCTCTGGGCGTCGGCTCCCGCCGCAACCGTCTCATCGGAGCGGCCGGAATCGCCGCCTTCGGACTCGTCGGCCTTCTTGCCATCGCCGTCGATCCCCAGGGTTCGGTTCCAGCCGCCATCGTCGCCGCACTCGCCGCGGTGGCCGCCGGCGTCGGCGTCCTCCTCCGCCTTCTACAGCTGAGTGGTTCCGAATCGGCGGCGGCCGCCCCTCCCACCGCCTCCCCGGTGACCGATCATCCGAGCTCACCGGCCGTGTCCCGGCGGTCGTTCCTCAACTGGGCCGGAGCGACCGGTGTCGTCACGGCCGGGGCCGTGGTCGCGTCGCGGTCCATCCGGTCCCGCACGAACGTGTCGAGCGCCCGCAGCGCCGTCAACCTGGCCCCGGAGGCCGACTCGCGGGCAACCGAGATCCTGGCCGAAGCAGCCGCCGGCGAGCTGGCCGACACGCCCGGCCTCACGCCGCTGATCATTGCGAACGACGACTTCTATCTCATCGACACGGCGCTGGTGAAACCCCAGGTTGACCCCGGCAGCTGGTCGATGACCATCAAGGGCATGGTCGACCGGGAGGTGACCCTCACCTACGAGGACCTGCTCGATCGAGCGACCACCGTTGCGCCGGTGACGCTGTCGTGTGTCTCCAACGAAGTCGGCGGCGATCTCGTCGGGAACGCGGTCTGGCAGGGCGTTCCCCTCGTCGAGTTGCTCGACGAGGCCGGCGTCCAACCCGAGGCCACCCAGATCGCCAGCCGCTCGGTCGACGGCTGGACCTGCGGGTTCCCAACCGAAGCCGCCTACGACGGTCGAACCGCTCTGGTCGCCGTGGCCATGAACGGCGAGCCGTTGCCCGTGGCCCACGGCTTTCCGGCCCGGCTCGTCGTCTCCGGCCTCTACGGCTATGTTTCGGCCACCAAGTGGTTGTCGGAGATCGAGCTGACGACGCTGGAGGACTTCGACGGCTACTGGATTCCCAGGGGCTGGTCGAAGGACGGCCCGGTGAAGACCCAATCCCGGATCGACACGCCGCGTCGAGGCGAGCGGGTCCAGGCCGACACCCCGGTGGCGATCGCCGGTGTGGCCTGGGCGCCGAACACCGGGATCGAGTTGGTGGAGGTTCAAATCGACGACGGCGAATGGCAACAGGCCGATCTCGGCGATTCACTCGGAGCCGACGCCTGGCGGCAGTGGGTTCTGGCATGGACACCGTCCGCGGGAACCCACACCGTCCGGGTTCGAGCCACCGACCGGAGTGGCTACACCCAGACGCCCGACCGGGCGGCGCCCGCTCCGAGCGGGGCGACGGGCTGGCACGAGGTAACGGTCGAGGCGGCCTGAGCCCCGAGCGGGGTCCTCACCGGGATCTCTTGTCATCGGCCACCGCTCCGCTCTCTGTGCGATCGGCCCGGTGTCTACGGCAGATAGTTGCGGGGATTGGTCGGCGAGCCGTTGACCCGGACCTCGAAGTGGAGGTGGTTGCCCGTGGCGGTACCGGTTGCCCCCACGTAGCCGATGATGTCACCCCGATTGACCGACTGACCGACCGACGCTCCGAGCCTCGACTGATGAGCGTAGAGAGTCGTGATGCCGCCGCCGTGATCCACGATGATCGTGTTGCCGTACCCGCCCTGACGACCGGCGAAGATGACGACCCCGGTGTTGGCCGAGGCGATCGGCGTGCCCCCGGCCGCACCGATGTCCATACCGGCGTGAAGACGCCGGCTGCCGTACACGGGGTGGACCCGATAGCCATACTCACTGGTGACCCGGGCGTTGATGGGCCACTGGAAACCCGATGTCGACGCCGGTGCCGGGGTGTTCACGGCAGGCGGTGCCTCGGCCGGCGCCGCCTCGGCCGGGGTGTTTGCCGTTGTCGTCACCGGTGTCTTGCCGGACTTCTCGACAATGACCCGCTGAATGGCGGCGTCCTCCCGGGCGTATGCCGTCAGTTCACCGGCCCAAATGTCGACTCGGCGTTCCGCCTCGGCCTTGAGTTCGAGTTGGGCGGCCTGCTGGTCCTTGAGGAGGGCCAGCTCCTGCTGGAGCACCTCCTCGGCGGCTTCGGCATCGGCTTTCGCCTGCTCGGCCTCGGCGTTGGCCAGACGGCGTTCCTCGAGGATGGCCCGCAACTCCTCGAGCAACTCGGCGGTCGAGAGGCTGGCCTGTTCGAGCAAGCCGTTCTGTCGGATGGCCCGGTTGAGGTCCATGTCGGTGAGCAGCGGGTTGGCCCCACCCAACGTGCGGGTCTTGAAACCCTCGATGGCCTTGACCCGAAGGTCGGACTCGATCTCGGTCTGGCGGCGACCGGAGGCCTCCAGCTCCTCGGCCGTGCGGTCGAGAATGGCATCGGTCTGCTCGATCCGCAGGTTGGCCTCGTCGATCTTCTCGAGCGTTTCGTTGGCGGCGGCGTTGATCTCGTTCAACCCCCGGGCGATCTCGACGTCGGCCGCTTTGGCCAGGTTCAGGTTCGCCACCGCCCTTGCTTTGGCCGCTGAGTCGTCGGCGGTCGACGTGGTGACTCCGGCTTCGCTTCCCGCAGCCGTCGTTGCCGTCGTCGACTGCGAGGAGGCGTTGGTGCCCGCAGTGGTCGACGTCGTTTCGGCCGTGGTGGTCGTCGTCTCGGAGCTCGTCGTGGTTTGCGCCACGGTCGTCGACGTGCTCTCGTCCTGCCCGGCGGCGGCGAACGACCCGGAAAAGACGAACAACGTGACAAAGGCGGCAACGAGCCCGCGCCTCCAATGCCGGAACCGGACCGGCGGCACAGAGCGTTGTTTCGCGTGGGATGTGTCCATGACCATCAGCGGAGATCCAACCGACCTAGCTCCTCAGCAGTCTCACAGCTTGCGATTCCTCGGCCCACCCGATCCTCCGATGCGGGCCGCCCGTCGCACGGTGCGGTGGGCGTGGATTCCGACACGCCCACTCGGGCTGCGATGCCGTATGACGATTTCGTACGACCGGGCCATTCGACAAGCATCCAGCCTACTCCGACTCCTCGGCAAACAGGACGCACCGCCTCACTTCGGGCCAGAGTACCCGCTCGACCAAGCAGTCCGACCCGGCGAGCGCAGCGAACCCGATCACGATGGACTGGGGCGTCGACGGGGCGTGAATCGTCTGTCGGTGGTTGGTGCCCGACCGGTGGAGGAGTAGAAAACCCATCAGCAATCGAACGACCACGGCCAACCGGTGGCCGATCCGGTCGATGCCAAGGGAGTACCGATGAGCGAGCCGGCCGACATGCGAGAGATCATGACCTGGGAAATCTACGGTCGAGCGGCCCGCGAGCTGGCCCAGGAGGTGGCCGACAGTGGCTTTCGGCCCGACCTGATCCTGGCCATCGCCAGGGGCGGCCTGTTTGTTGCCGGATCACTGGGCTACGCCCTCTCCGTGAAGAACCTGTACGTCATGAATCTGGAGTTCTACACAGGGGTCGACGAGCGACTCGACGTTCCCGTCATGTTGCCGCCCTACCTCGACAAAGTGGATCTGACCGACTCGAACATCTTGATCGCAGACGACGTGGCCGACACCGGCCACACCCTGAAGGTCGTCCACGACTTCTGCCAGGAGGTCGTCGCCGAAAGCAAGACGGCCGTTCTGTACGAGAAGTCGCACTCGCAGGTCAAATGCGATTTCGTCTGGAAGAAGACTGACGAGTGGATCAACTTCCCATGGTCGACCGAGCCCCCGATCCTCGACCGTCAGGGGGCACCGACCGTTCTCGATGCATAGAGCGGACCGTTCCCGATACAACGGTTTGTTCTGGATGCATGGCGACGCATGGCATTTCATAGCCATAAAGCCATCACCTTCTAGGTGATTATTTACTAGAATTGATACTGTGCAACCGGGCTCCATTTGACGTAATCTGTCACACGGAGGTCCACACACATGGCCAAGCGCATCGTCTCCGGCATCTTCATCCTGACCGCTCTGGGAGCACTCGGCGTCATTCTCGCCGGGGCCATGACGAGCGGCGAGCAGCTGATCGTTCGCTTCCTCACGGCGGTGACCGTCGCCGCTCTCGCACTCTATGTCATCAGCGACCTGCGGCTGCAGAACGAGCAGGAGGAACCGCGGACCGAGCGAAATACTTCAGGCGCCGAAAGGTCGACCACGCAGGCAACCGCAGTCATGGCCACCGTCACCGCGTCTCGTCGCAGGGAGCGGCTCACTCGTCGGGGCCGTCAAGCGCCGACGCCGCCGACCCCCAACTTCGAGGCCATTGAACCCGTCACCACCCGATCTCGGACGGTCCCACTCACCGACCCCACGGAGGCGGTCACCGGATCGCGTCTCGTTCCCCCTGCCCCGGACCAGGTTGAGCGGGTCGTCCCGCCTCATCCGATGGCCGGGCGCCGCGTCGAGAAGCCCACCGGTCAACCCGGCCGACCGGCATCAGCGATCGAAACCAATCCACCCATCCAGTCCAACCCGCCGCTCCCGGCCGGTGTGCCCTCCCGCGACTCGGCCGAAGACGTCGTGGATCTGGTCGCTGAAACGGTCACCGGACCGGTCGATGCAAGTCCGGAGTTCCTGACCCCTCCCGACGAGCGGGCACAGGAGTCGTCGACCGGCTCGGTCATCGCCAACAGGTCGTTCACCTACTCCGGCCGGCTCCATTCATTCGGGGCCGACTGGCCGCCCACGCCCCCCGCTGGCGAGGAAGCGGGCGAGCCGGCCGAGCGGGGATTGGAGCACGTCGATGCCGCCGAGATGAGCGCGGTCGACGCCCAGACCGCGGAACTCCCGGCGATCACCGGACTGCCGACCCGTGACACCGACGACGACCTGTTGGCGGGTCTGTTCATCTCGGAGTTCGACAACACGGAGGATCCTCTCGCCAAGCCGGCGTACCCACCCCGACCGGAGGCCTATCTCTTCGCCGTCGACACGGCTGAGCTGCTGCTGATGGAACAAGCCGACATCGATCGGGACATGGAGTCGACCTGGCCGATGGCCGGCGATCCTCCGGCACCGACCAAACCATCGTTCCGTCAGATCGAGGCCGCCCAGTACGCAGCCCCGCCCCGCCCCGACTATCTCGACCTCCGGGATACCAACGATCTCGTCACCTACGACGAAGTGGCCCGACCCCTCCCGGCCGAGCCCTCGCCTGGCTCCCCAACACCGGAAAAACTCACTGCGGCAATCCGGTCGGGTGAGATCCAGGTGATCAACAGCCTGATCAGCCAGGGCATGTTGTCGACGTCCGGGCCGATCACCGACCGCGACGTACGGACCATGGTGTATGTGGCCTTCACGTCCAACGAGTTGCGCAAACTGATCCTTGCCGGCGGAACACCCGACGGGATCCGCGCCGGGGACCTCGACCTCGGTGACGTCGAGCTGTTCGACGAAAGCCGCTTCGCACCACCGCCGAAACGTCTGTACGCCGGCCCGCCGACTGTGCCCGACAAGGCACCGGAACCAGTTCTGGATCTTGTCGCGCTGGAGGCGGAGTCCGCACTGGGATCACCGGTCCCACCGTCCGAGCCCGATCTCGACGCCGAGCTGGTGCCCAGGATGCCGACGCCACGTCACCTCTACCGCCGAGCCGACGCCGACCGGGTCGACCAGTAGCTGATCCCGGGCCGCTTCGCGGCGACGTTCGCCGAAGAGCGGATTCAGCCGTACAGAATCTCGCTCGTCGGCTTCACCGCCGACGCCGGGTCGAATCGGCGCTTCATCAGCCCGGCTCGCTGCGCAGCCAGGAGACCGAGATAGTAGGGGTTGAGAATCAGGTATCGACGCCACAACCGGGCCGGTTCCTTCGCCAGCCGATAGGCCCATTCGAGCCCGTAGCGCTGCAGGACCGGCGGGGCCTGATCGAGTTCGCCGGCGTGGAAGTTGAAGGCGGCGCCGACGGCCAGAACCGGCATGTTGATGTGATCCTTGAACTCGTAGGCCCAGATCTCCTGCCGTGGGCAGCCGAGCCCGACGCACAGCACCGAGGCGCCGCTGGCGTTGATGTCATCGATCAGCTCCTGCTTCTCGGCGGCGTCGAGCGTTCGGAACTTCGACGGTCGGGCCCGGACAAGGTCCAGGCCCGGGAACCGCGCCGCGAGGCGGTCCGACAGCTTGGCCAACAAGTCGTCGGTCCCGCCCAGCAGGTAGACACCGAGATCGTTGTCGGCGGCCAGCTCGCAGGTCTGCAGCATCAGGTCCGGGCCGTAGACCCGGTCGCTGAGTTCGGCATCGTAAAAGAGATTGAGGGCCCAGCGCACCGGCTGACCGTCGGGGACGACGAGTTCGAGCTGATTGAGCCGGTACCGGTGTTCATCGTCGGTTGCCCCTTCCATCAGCCCGTGTACGGCGGTAGCCGTGACAGCCAACGGCTCGCGGTTCTTGGCCGCATCGAGGATGCGGGCGAGTGCACCCTCGTAGTCGATGACGTCGACGTTCACGCCGAGCAGGTTTCGTTTGCCCCGATCGATCATTCGCCGCTCTCGGCCTTCCACCGCTCGGCGTTGGCCTCGTAGATCTCGGTGAGGATGTCGTTGACGTCCTTGGTCAGCCTCCAGTTGGGGTAGTGCTCCTGGAACTTACCGACGTCGCTGACATACCAGATGTGGTCGCCGATGCGGTTGTCGTTTGTGTAGCTGTGGTCGAGCTCCCGGCCGGTGATCTCCTGGCACGCCTCGACCGCCTCCCGCATCGAGCAGTGACTGAATCTGGCACCGCCGATGTTGTAGACCTCGCCGGAGCGCGGCGCTCGGAAGAAGTGGTCGAACGCCTGGATGAGGTCGTAGCTGTGGATGTTGTCGCGGACCTGTTTGCCGTTGTAGCCGAATACCGTGTAGTGGGCTCCCGTGGCCGTGCACTTCATCAGATAGGCGAGGAAGCCGTGGAGCTGGGTGCCGGAGTGGTTGGGGCCGGTGAGGCAGCCGCCACGGAAGCTGGCGGTCTTGAGGTCGAAGTAGCGGCCGTATTCCTGGACCAGCACGTCGGCGGCCACCTTGGAGGCGCCGAAGAGGCTGTGGAGGGTGTTGTCGATCGACATGTCCTCGCGAATGCCGTTCCAGTAGGTGTGATCGGTATCGATCTCCCACCGGGTTTCGGTTTCGATCAGGGGCAGCCGGTTTGGCGTGTCGCCGTAGACCTTGTTGGTGCTGGTGAAGATGAAGACCGCATCCGGGCAGTGGTCACGGGTCGCCTGCAGCACGTTCAGGGTGCCGTTGGCGTTGACGGTGAAGTCGGTGTGAGGGTCGGACGCCGCCCAGTCGTGCGAGGGCTGAGCCGCCGTGTGGACGACGAGTTCGATGTCGGATCCGTATTTTGAGAACAGGTTGTCGATCAGGTCGGTGTCGCGGATGTCGCCGTCGATGTGGATGTAGTTGTCGCCGAGTTCACTTTCGAGCTGGCGCTGCTGCCAGCGGGTCGAGGCCTCGGTCCCGAAGAACTGCTGCCGCATGTCGTTGTCGACGCCGACGACGGTCATACCGGCACCGGCGAAATGGCGACTGGCCTCCGAGCCGATCAGACCGGCCGATCCGGTCACAATGGCCGTGCTCATGGTCGTGACTCGCCCTTCGTTGGTGCCTGGCGCATGGTTGGGACGCTTCGATCCTTGTCAATCCGGCGGCACATCGCCCCCGGGGAGGGAATCGGCGCAGCGGACGGGGCTGTCCTCCGCCGAACGCTCCGCACCGTGATTCGCTCACCTGTCTTACGGCCCTACCCTCGGCCATATCCGAACGCAAGTATAGGTGTTCCGGATCGGTGTCGAGCCTGGACAGCGCATCGTTGGACAACCCTGAAGGATTTGCCCAACGGCCAAGACTCGGTAAGCACCTGCTCCGCAGGCCACAACACGACCGATTTCCAGGTGATCGCCACAGCAAGGAGTTCGGCCACCGGCCGAACTCGGTAAGCACCTGCTCCGCAGGTGCGACGTGCAAAGCCGACGCACCATGACCCACACGACAACCCGCCAGCCAAGAGTTTTGGCCGGCGGCCAAAACTCGGTAAGCACCTGCTCCGCAGGTGCGACGTGCAAAGCCGACGCACCATGACCCACACGACAACCCGCCAGCCAAGAGTTTTGGCCGGCGGCCAAAACTCGGTAAGCACCTGCTCCGCAGGTGC